>Ga0126371_10003841_pt1 | contig 13203 bp, 10 predicted proteins | sample PanSoiMetaPlot_4_FD_110145 | JGI IMG/M metagenome (GOLD analysis project Ga0126371, IMG submission 110145) | Tropical forest soil microbial communities from Panama - MetaG Plot_4 | ecosystem: Environmental > Terrestrial > Soil > Tropical forest > Bulk soil | place: Panama | collected 2016-02-17
GGCTCGAACAGTAGTCCAGGGCGGGCGAGCCAGCGGTCCTGCATGTATGCGCCAGTTTCAACGTTGTGCCGCGTAAATGGAGTGAAATCCGGGAAAACGCTGCGGCGCAGCAGGGTTCTGTCCTCCCGCAGGTAACTCACCGGAGCAAGCGACACATCCTCATCGAAAGAGACATGGTCGAGATCAATTCCGGCTTTAAGATCATGACGCCCGAGCCAGTGTCGCGGAGGGACATAGAGCGTGGCCGTTCCCTCCTCGCGCAGCGAATGAGAGATTTGGCTTTCGAAAAAACTGCCCTGCGGCAATTCAGGCGTCAATTCGTAGGGCTGGTTACCATACGGCTCAAAGCCATCACGGAAGCGCACGACGCCGAAGCCCGCATCCAGCAACACGCCGTTCGCAAAGGTATGTTGATCGCGCACGTATGGCAGCCATGCCACTGTATCGCGCTTTACCGTACTTTCCTGTGGAGTCAGCGATGAGATGCCGTCATAAGGCGAGTGATAATCGTTGAAGAGAAATCCCCCAGAGAGGATGTTTGCCGGAGTGAGATTGACCTGCGCCTTCACCAGATTGCTGCCGCGTATCACATGGTTCGTGTCTTCTCCAGCAGGGAGCTCCTGTATGTAGATGTTGTCGTATTCTGTTTCAAGACCATCAAAGAACCACGCACGATTGCGGACAATCGGCCCGGAAAAGGTGAGACGCGGCACAAACTTGTCGAAGCGAATGCCGTTGACGTTGTGGAATGAGGGAAGGAAATCGGTCGCATTAAACCGGAACTTGTTGTCGCCCATGCCGGTATAGAGCGCTACTATGCCGCCCGTAGTCTTGCCGAACTCGACTGGGTAGCGCGTCGTTTCCGTATCGATCGATCGCACGGCATCGGTACTTACGCGCATGGCGAGAATACCGCTCACCGGGGAACGAATATCGAACCCATCCAGCAGATCCAGCGTCGCATAGGTTTCCGATCCAGCAACGTGTACCTGCCCTGTAGTATCCTGCACGATACCCGGATTGAATGGCAGAAGGTTGCGAATGTCCCGCGAAGTAGGATATGGGATGTTGACGATCTCCGGTGTGTTCATCGTATTCTTGAGCGAGGTCTGCTCCGGATCGATACCGACAGTCGAAGCGGTGACATCGACCTGCTCGCGGACAATCTGCTCATGCGCGAGCACGACAGTTACGGTTTCAAGATGCGCGTCTATGTCCGATTTAAGGACCTGGTAAAAGCCGGGTTTCCTCACAAGAAGCTGGTAGGGAGCGTCGTGATGTAATGGATAAGAGCAGCGGCCTGCATAATCTGTCCGCATCTCAACAACGGGCCGTCCCGGTTCATCAACACTCACGCTGGCGCCGGAGACCGCCAGTCCATTTTCGTCCGAAAGGGTGAGGACTACCGGCCTTTGGGCGAAGGCTTCCAGCGCGAAACACAGAAGGCTGGTGATCACTCCAATTGCCAATCGGCGATGGGGCATCAGATTCACGGGGGACAACACTATTTTGGACGTACGCGGAAAATTCAGCGGAAGCTAATAAACATCTGTCTGATAGCGTTTCGCCTTCTTCATGCTGGCAAGATATTCCTGCGCAGCTTCCGGCGTGCCATTCAAGCCTTTGGCAATGGTCTCCAGAAGCGCGGTTTCCACATCTTTTGCCATCCGGTTGGCGTCGCCGCATACATATAGATGCGCTCCGCGTTCCAGCCAACGATATAGCTCTGCCTCATTTTCGCGCATGCGGTCTTGTACATAAACTTTGTGTGCCTGATCGCGGGAAAAGGCCGTATCGAAGCGTGTCAGAACACCGTCCTTGAACATTCCTTCGAGGTCTTCGCGATAAAGAAAATCTGACGCGCGTCGTTGCTCGCCAAAGAAAAGCCAGTTATCGCCCTTGTGACCATGTGCCTTGCGGTGTTGCAGGAAGGCCCGGAAAGGTGCGATTCCCGTACCCGGACCGATCATGATGACCGGCGTATCGGTATTTTCCGGAAGGCGGAAATTGTTGTTCGAGTGCAGGAAGATCGGCATCGTGCAACCTTCCGGCGCGCGGTCTCCCAGATGCCCGGAACATAATCCCTGCCTGTCGCGGTTATGGGCCGTGTAGCGAACCACGCGCACGATTGTGTGCACGGCGTCTTCCACCAGCGACTGCGATGAGGCAATAGAGTACATGCGCGGAGTGAGCCGCGCCAGCACGGTAAACAACTGCTGAGGCTGGGTTATTCCGCCGGGATACTCGGTGATGAGATCGATGAACTCGCGACCCCAGACATATTTCTCGGCCAAGGATCGATTGTCGGGCAGCGTCAGCGATTTCAGGGCAGCCAGCCCTGGCGCCGACTCCGGAGCGACCTTTGCGTATGCATTGACGGCGCTTCGAGTGAGCTTGCCGATGGCCAGCCTCGTGCGCAGAGCTTCCTCAAGGCTGATCTGGACTTTGTAGTGGTCCAGTACGCGCTCATCGCCTTTGAAGTGGAGCTTCTCCAGCACCTCGACTACCTCAGAGGGCCGGTTCTCAGGCACGATGCCGACGGCATCGCCAGGCGTATATTGCATTCCCGGTTCAAGCTCCAATTCAATATGACGCGTCTCTTTTTCTGAGCCGGGTCCAGTGACCAGCATATTGACCAACATGCGCGATATATAGGGATTGTTCCGGGTGTACTTTTGCGGCTCTGTGCTCATAGGGTAGTCAGGTTTTTGGGGCAGATTCTCGTTAAATCGAGTATAGCTGTTACGCTTACCGCTCCTCTGATTGCTGTTGCCGTTAAACGCAAGAGATAATTTCAAGAGAGGAGCGTGCGCAAGCATTGGATAGACCCCTTCTTACTGCCCGTCTTGAACAGAAATTACTTCTCTCCGCGTCCGCGCAGTCCTATCACCTGGAATTCTCCATCGACGAGCTCTCGCATTTTGACTTCACGGCGGGTCAGTTTATCTCCTGTGCTGCCGTCGATGATCGAGGCAAGACCCAGACCCGCGCCTACTCCATCGCCTCAGCACCGAGGGCAAATCAATTCGACCTTTGCATAAATCGCGTTGAAAACGGCTTTTTCTCAAACCTGCTCTGTGATCTCGAACCAGGACAAACTGTCCAGTTTCACGGCCCGCATGGAGTGTTCACACTGCGGCAACCGCTGACTGACTCGATCTTCATTGCCACGGGAACCGGCATCGCGCCGATTCGCGGATTCGTAGAGTGGCTGTTCCCTGAATCCGGCGAAGATCGCAGCCAGGGTCGTCCCATTTGGCTCGTCTATGGCACACGCCACGAAACCGGTCTCTATTATCAGAAGTATTTTGAGAAAGTTGCCGCTGAACGGCACAACTTTCGTTACCTCTCGACTCTGAGCCGCCCACGCGACGGATGGAAAGGATTGCGCGGATATGTCCAGAACCACGTCGCTGAAATCGTCACTGAGCGCGCTAGGGAACACACAGAACCAGTTGTCGCTGTGGCCGAGCCAATGGGCTTCGACATCCATGCTTATATCTGCGGCCTGAACAAGATGGTTTCCGCAAACCGCGACAAGCTGAAGGAGCTGGGCTGGCAGAGAAAGCAAATTATCTTCGAGCGCTACGATTGAGTGAGTTCTAGTGCATTTTCGGCGTTGCGGTAAACCAGTGAACCACAGGTCCCTCCACTACGTCATTGCTACGCAATGACTTCGGTCGGGATGACAATTGCGTCTGGGATTACACCAATCCCAGACTCGTCTAACTCCAGTAACTCCGGTCGAGCGTACGGTACTGGATGGCTTCTGCAATATGCGGGACTGTGATGGCTGGAGCGCCTTCAAGATCGGCAATTGTGCGCGCCACTTTCAGAATTCGGTCGTGAGCGCGCGCGGTCAGTCCCTGCTGCTGCATGGCCCGCTCTAGAAGACGCTCCGCGTCTGGCCCCAACTCGCAGAAGGCGCGAATCTGCCGCGTACTCATTTGCGCATTCGAGTAAATTTTCTCAGCTGCCGAAATAAAGCGTTCGCGCTGAAATACCCGCGCAGCCAGCACGCGCGCCCGGATTGCCGCCGAACTCTCACTCGCTGCTCCGGCACGCAGCTCACGGTACTGCACTGCCGGCACTTCGATATGAATATCGATGCGGTCAAGCAGCGGCCCTGACACCTTTGACACATAGCGCTGGATCATAGGCGGCGTGCAGGAGCACTCGCGTGACTTGTCATTGAAATAGCCACACGGGCACGGGTTCATCGCTGCCGCCAACATGAAAGCAGATGGAAAAGTCAGGGACATGGATGCGCGGGCGATGACTACATTGCGGTCTTCCAACGGCTGACGCATGACTTCCAGTACATTGCGCGGAAACTCCGGAAGTTCATCCAGGAAGAGCACGCCATTGTGCGCCAGCGACACTTCGCCGGGACGCGGGACTGCGCCGCCGCCAATCAGTCCGGCATCGGATATCGTATGGTGCGGCGAACGAAAAGGCCGCTGCGTCACCAGACCCGCATCGGCATCGAGTACTCCGGCGACTGAGTGGATCTTTGTGGTCTCCAGCGCTTCTTCAAAACTTAACGGTGCAAGAATTGATGGCAACCGCTTTGCCAGCATCGTCTTGCCCGAGCCAGGCGGCCCGATCATCAGAATATTATGCCCACCGGCAGCCGCCACTTCCAGCGCGCGCTTCGCGGTCTGCTGCCCGCGGACATCGGCGAAGTCCACATGATAATGCTGTAACTCGCCCAGCATCTCGGCTGTCTGTATGCGAAACGGTTCGGTGTGAATCCCACCATTGCCTGCGGCGTTCAGCAGCTCACGCACCTGATTTAGTGTCTCAACAGGATAGACGTTTACGCCCTCGACGACTGCCGCTTCGCGCGCATTGGCTTTGGGAATCACGAGGTTCTTGATTCCACGCTCGCGCGCCGCAACTGCAACCGGCAGCATTCCGGAGACGGCGCGAAGGCCGCCATCCAGCCCCAATTCGCCAACCAGCAGGAACTGACTCAGATCGCGAAGCTGCAAAGCGCCATAGGCGCCGAGAATGCCGATCGCCATGGGCAGATCGAACCCTGAGCCTTCTTTTTTAATGTCAGCCGGGGCAAGGTTGATGGTGATGTGCGTCGAAGGCACATCGAAGCCCGAATTCTTGATCGCGGCGCGCACGCGGTCGCGGCTTTCGCGCACGGCGGCATCGGGCAGGCCCACGGTATGGAAGTGGTCTTCAGTTGTTTTAATTCCGGAAAAATCAACTTCAACGTCAATAATGTTCGCGTCGATGCCGTACACGGCGGCACTCAGGGCCTTGAAAAGCATAATTTTTAACTGGTAAGTGGCTGGAGTATAGCATCGCCGGAGTGCCCAAACGTGAGACAAACGCTCTCAGCGCGAGGCACGAAGCAAACTTTAGACACATGCGAAGCACAACACCATCTTGCAGGACTAAAATCAACTCTCGTGAAGACGAGCCTTTTTGATCTTTTCAAGGTTGGCATCGGACCATCCAGTTCGCACACGATGGGCCCGATGCGCGCCGCACGGCGCTTTGTTCTCACTCTTGAAAAAGCCGGAATTCTGGATCAGGTGACGTGCGTGCAGGCCGACTTGTATGGCTCGCTCGCCCTCACCGGGATGGGCCATGGCACCGACCGCGCGGTGCTGCTCGGGCTTTCTGGAGAGGAACCCGCGACCATCGATCCTGAAAGCATTGGACCGAAGCTGCAACAGATTCGCAGCGCACATCGGCTGTCGCTTGCCGGAAGAAAGCCCATCGCATTCAGCGAAGCGAAGGACCTGCTCTTTCATCGTGACCGGATGTTTCCCGAAGGCGCAAAGACGCAGCATCCTAACGGCTTACGTTTTACTGCCTTGGATGACACCGGCGCGTCTCTCGCAAGTGAAGTCTTCTTTTCCATTGGCGGCGGTTTTATCGTCTCTGACGCGGAGGGCGCAGGCAAAGGGCCCGTCATGGCGACAGCCAAATTGCCGCATCCCTTCAAGAGCGCGGCAGACCTTTTGGAGACGGCGGCTGAAAAACAGCTCACGATCCCGGATCTGATGCTGCAAAACGAATCGGCTTTGCGCTCGCGGCAGGAAGTTCGAGGTGGGATCCTCCACATCTGGAGCATCATGCAGGGCTGCATCGACCGTGGCATGAAGACCGAAGGTATCCTGCCGGGCGGATTGAATGTGCGCCGCCGGGCGCCGCGGCTTGCCGCGCGTCTCCGCGAAAAAGGCTCTGTGGATCCCCTGGCTCCGCTCGACTGGGTGACTGTCTATGCCATGGCGGTGAATGAAGAGAACGCCGCAGGCGGACGCGTCGTAACCGCGCCGACCAATGGAGCCGCTGGAGTCATTCCCGCCGTAGCGCGCTACTATCGCGAATTTATTCCAGGCGCAGATGATGAAGGCATTCTTCGCTACTTCCTCGCATCAGCCGCCATCGGCATCCTTTACAAGGAGAATGCTTCGATCAGTGGCGCGGAAGTCGGCTGCCAGGGAGAAGTCGGCGTTGCCTGTTCGATGGCCGCGGGCGGCTTGATGGCTGCGATGAACGGCACAAACGGTCAGATCGAGCACGCCGCTGAAATCGGCATGGAGCATAATCTCGGGATGACCTGCGACCCCATCGGCGGTCTAGTGCAGATTCCCTGCATCGAACGCAACGCCATGGGCGCAGTTAAGGCCGTGCATGCCTGTCGCATTGCTCTTAATGAATTAGAGAGCCACAAAGTCTCACTCGATCAGGTCATCAAGACAATGTATCTCACCGGTCTCGACATGCAGTCGCGCTATAAGGAAACGTCTCTGGCTGGTCTGGCGCTGAACGTTATCGAATGCTGAATCCTCAGCGCTCCACCGCCATCGCTACAGAATTTCCCCCGCCCAGACAAAGCGCGGCCACACCGCGATGCACATCACGCCGGATCATCTCATGGATGAGCGTCACCAGGACGCGCGCGCCGCTTGCGCCAATGGGATGTCCGATGGCCACCGCGCCGCCGTTTACGTTCACCTTCTCAAGGGGAATTCCCAATTCGCGTGTCACTGCAATAGCCTGCACGGAAAATGCTTCGTTAAGTTCGAACAAATTCACGCTGTCTGCCGTCCATCCGGCCCTGGCAATGACTTTCTGCACGCCGGTCACTGGAGCCATCATCACCCATGCCGGATCGACGCCGCTGGTTGCCTGCGCGCGGATCCGCACCATCGGTTCCAGCCCCAGCGATTTTGCTTTTGCCGCTGACATCACTACCAGTGCCGCCGCTGCGTCGTTCACGCCGGGAGCGTTTCCCGCCGTTACCGTGCCATCTTTTTTGAAGGCCGGCTTCAGGGCGCGCAGCGCTTCAATGCTGGCGTCTCCACGAATCGACTCGTCCTGCTCGAATAGCAGCGGCGCCTGACCTTTCTTCTTTGCGGGAATCTCTACCGGGACTATCTGCGATTTAAAGCGACACTCTTTCCAAGCTGCAGCCGCTTTACGATGCGAGTTCAGCGCATACTCATCCTGTTCCTCGCGGGTGATCTTGTACTTATCGGCAACGTTCTCCGCCGTCTGCCCCATGTGGTAGTTGTTGAACGAGTCCCACAGTCCATCATTCACCATGGAATCTACTGCGGTGGCGTTTCCCATGCGGAAGCCGCTGCGCGCATTGGGAAGCAGGTAGGGAGCGTTCGTCATAGACTCCATGCCGCCGGCGACGACGATTTCCGAGTTTCCTGTCTGGATCGCCTGCGCTGCCAGAGCAACAGCTTTCAGGCCCGAGCCGCAGACTTTGTTGATCGTCATCGCGCCAACCGCGGGTGATAGGCCACCATTGAGCGCTGCCTGGCGTGCTGGATTCTGACCGAGTCCGGCAGAAACGACGTTGCCCATAATGCATTCGTCAACAGTCGAGGCATCAATTCCGGTTCGCCTCACAGCCTCGCGCACGGCAATCGCGCCCAGTTGGGTCGCAGAGAGGTCAGACAATGCACCCTGAAACTTCCCCACAGGAGTGCGCACGCCGGAGACAATCACGATTTCTTCCATAACCAAACTCCACACTTCGTTAGACGGCAAACACACGAAGATATCAAGCCCGGGATGTAACAATCAATTCAAGGACTGCGCAAACGATGAGTGAAAAATTCGCCACACAACCACCCCGGACCATCGCGCCGTCGTGGCACACGGTCCTGCTCATTGTTCCTGTGCTTATTTTTTCGCTGCTGGGAAGCATCCGGCCGACGCATCACGCGCTCAGCAGCCACCACATCGCGCAATACCTGGCGACGCTCGCCTGGGAATGGGTCCTTGCCGCGCTTGCTCTCTGGGGCGTTCGCATGCGCCGTGTTCCGCTGCGTCAACTTCTCGGCGCGCGCCGCCCTACGCTGCGCGACTGGAGAGACGACATCGTGCTAGCCGCCGCCTTCTGGGTCGCGTCTCTAATCATCCTCACGGCGGTTGGCGTCATTTTCAAACTTGCTCATCTCGCAACGCCGCAGAAAACTTTGGCACAGCTTGCCCCGCAAAATGCGTTTGAGCTGTTGCTATGGGTGGTACTCAGCATTTCCGCCGGAATCTGCGAAGAACTAGTGTTTCGCGGCTACTTGCTGCAGCAGTTCGCAGGTGCCGGACGCAGCATCTGGGCAGGCGTCGTAATCTCATCGCTGCTCTTCGGCATCGCACACGGATATGAAGGCGCGAGTGGAGTGATCGCGATCACCATATACGGGGCGCTTTTCTGCGTATTGACCATCAAGCGAGGGAGCCTGCGTCCGGGCATGATGGCGCACGCGTGGCACGATATTTTTTCCGGGATCGCCCTCATGCTGCTGAGACATGTGCGCATGTTTTGAATTTTCCCGGAACACTTTCGTCATGCCCGCCGCCATAATTGGCACAGAAGTTGAAAAAGTTTCTCATTTTTTTCTTGACACTCTTTTTGTAGAACTCTATACATTCGTTAACTGCAGCATTTGTTGTTGCAGTACACGAATAGGGAGAATAGATAACTATGGCAACCAAGAAAGCAGCAAAGAAGCCAGCGAAGAAGGCAGCGAAGAAAGCTGCAAAGAAGAAGTAAGCAAAGAAACAAGGCAACACTAAGGGGGACGCGAATAGCGTTCCCCTTAGTGTTTATGCGGGCATTTCGCTTTTCTGTGAGAATAGAAATCCTTATGACCAGACGCAGATGGATAGCCGATAGTTGGGGTGAAGGCACCGCATCGCTTACCGGCGAACAGGCCTCGCACCTCATCCGCGTGCTGCGCGCGCAGCCCGGCACGGAATATGACATCGTCGCCGGCGATCGCGTCTGGCATGGAGTCATCGTCGGCATCTCGGGCGACGCCGTCCGCTTCAACCTCATCGCTGAAGTTCAGGCCGACCCGGCGCTGCCCATCACGCTGCTGCTTTCCATTTTCAAGTTCGACCGCCTGGAGTGGGCCATCGAAAAAGGAACGGAACTGGGAATCGAACGCATCGTGCCCATCATCGCCCGCCGCAGCGAGAAACATCTCGCGCAATCGGCACAGAATCGGGTCGATCGTTGGCGTCGTATCGCTCGCGAATCAGCGAAGCAGTCGCGCCGTTCGGATATTCCCGTGGTAGATGATGTGCTGCCCCTGAAAATAGCAGCGCGTCAAACCAGCGACGTGGTGCGCCTCTTGCTTGCCGAGCAGGAATGCTCGACCACTCTGCGAAATGCTGTCGAAGAAGCTATTAGAAATGCTGGAGCGGAAATGCCGGCCATCCGGATGGCTGTAGGGCCTGAAGGCGGATGGACAGCGGAAGAAGAAGCGCTCTTCGATGCTGAAGGCTGGAAGTCAGTGAGCCTCGGGCCGCGTATCCTCCGCGCCGAAACCGCAGCCATCACCGCAACTGCAGTAGTAGCCGCATTGCTGGAGTGAACAGGGCACAGGGCACAGGGCACAGATCACAGATTACAGAAATACCCGAACAAAATGCTGTCTCATTTTCAAAGGGGTTCCGTTTCAGAATCTGGGGACCTGCACCCTGTGACCTGAGCCCTAATTAAACATCTCTTTCACTTTCGAAAACAGACTCCGCGAAGTCGGAACATTTTCTACGGTGAGCGACTCGCCGAGCTGCCGCAGCAATTCCTTCTGCAGCTTCGTCAGCTTCTTTGGCGTCTGTACCACCACTTGGATAACAAGATCGCCGCGTCCGTGCTCGTTGAGATAAGGCACACCTTTGCCACGAAGGCGAAATTCTTTGCCGCTCTGCGTCCCTTCGCCAATCTTGAGGTTAGTGTCCCCTTCGAGCGTTGGAATTGTGATCTCGGCTCCCAGCGCCGCCTGCGAAAACGAAATTGGAATAACGCAGTGCAGGTCATTGCCTTCGCGCTCGAAGAAAGCATGTGGCTTGACCGAGAGCACAATGTAAAGATCACCCGATGGACCGCCGAAGCGCCCAGCGTCGCCCTCGCCCTGATAGCGGATGCGCGTGCCTTCTTCCACGCCTGCGGGAATCTTGACCTGCAACGTATGCTGTTTTTCCTGCCGTCCATCGCCGCGGCAAGTTGTGCAGGGATCGGTAACCACGCTCCCCGTTCCGCCGCAGGCGCTGCATGTCCGCGCAATCGAGAAGAAGCCCTGCTGGTAGCGCACCTGTCCGCGTCCCTGGCATTGCGAGCAGGTTGAAGGACCGCGTCCGCTCGCCGTGCCTGTTCCGTGGCAGGTCGAGCATGCCTCGGCGCGGCGGATCGTGACCTGGACTTCTTTGCCGAAGACAGCCTCTTCAAACTCAATGACGTGGTCATAGCGCAGATCGCGCCCGCGCTGCGCACGCGAAGCGTGTCCTCGAGAGTTGCCGCCGCCCATATTGAACATCTCGCCAAAGAAATCGCCGAAGATGTCGCCAATATCGCCCATGCCGGCAAAGGGATCGCCATTGCCGCCTACTCCGCTCACGCCCGCATGGCCGTACCGGTCATAGGCTGCGCGCTTCTGCGGATCGCTCAGGACTTGATATGCCTCGCTGCATTCCTTGAATTTCTCCTCGGCTTCGGCATTGCCGGGGTTGCGATCGGGATGGTACTGCATCGCGAGCTTGCGATAAGCGGTCTTCAACTCCTGGTCGGAGGCGGTCCGCGTCACGCTTAACACTTCGTAGTAATCGGCTTTAATCACGTTGGCTGTTCGGCTCATGCTTCTTTCTGCTGCGGGTTGTTCACTACGCGGACAAGGGCGGGCCGCAGGAGCCGCTCCTTAATCTTGTAGCCGCGGCGGACCTCTTCGAACACCTGATGGTCCGGCAAATCAGGCCGCTCGACCATTTCGAGCGCTTCGTGCACGCGCGGGTCGAACGAAGCGCCCACAGACTCCACTGGCTGAACATTCAACGACCGCAGCGCCTCTTCCATCTGCTTCACGATCAGCTCCACGCCTGTCCGAAGCTGCTCTGCCGAGCCGGTCGATTTCAGCGCCAGTTGAAAATTATCCAGCACCGGCAGGAACTGCTCGATGGCGCCGGCAACGGCAAATTCGCGGAAATCATTCCGCTCCCGCGCCTCGCGCTTGCGGGCGTTCTCAAACTCGGCCTGCAATCGCGCTACCCGGTCAACAAGTCCATCACGCTCGGCTTTGACCCGCTCCAGTTCTTCCGCTGGATTGGATGTTTCCACCGGCACAATCGCTTCAGCCTGCGGCTCATCCGCGACAGCCGCTGTAGTTGCTTTCTGATTCTCTTCTTCGTTCACAGTTTTCTCGTCCAATGTTTTTCTGCTCATATCAATTCAAACCTTTTGCGAGACGCGTTCAAACCGCCTGCCGACTATTGCCCAGTCTGTTTTTAGATGCCCTACTGAGGGGGCTGGAATATCCGGTCTGAAAGCTGCGCGATATAGGAGACTGCGTTGATCGTCTCCTGATACTGCATGCGCGTTGGGCCAATCACCGCGACCGTGCCGAAATTCTCCGCCCCCAGCCTTGCCGGCGATCCAATCAGCACCAGGTTCTCCATCTCCGGCATGGCCTCTTCCAGCCCGACCACGACACGCACCGAATGCTGTCGCGCATCCACATAAGCATTCAGCAATTCCACTATGCGCTGCTTGGCCTCAAGCGCCGCCAGCATCTGGCGCAACCGCTCGCGGTCCAGTTCACTGGCCAGCAGGTTGGCCACGCCTTCCACGAAAATTGTCTGCAGGCCGCCATCGGCGTCAAGTGCGCCCTTGCGGCATAGCTCATTTACCGAGGCCATCAGGCGGTCATACTCGCTGCGCTCCTGCTCCATGCGCCGAGTCAACTCTGTGCGAATGCGATCAATCGACCAGCCATGAAAATTCTCGTTCAGAAACCGCGCCGAAGCTTCAAGCTCGACATGTGTCAGATCATGGTCAAGCATCAGCATCCGGTCCATCACCAGGCCAGCCTTCGTGACCACAACCGCAAGCACTCGTCCTGCCGTAAGCCTCGTAAAGTGGATGTGCTCCAGGGCATGGACCTCAATTGTCGAAGCCAGCGCCACTCCCACGCCGCTCGAAATCAGCGCCAGCACATGCGATGTGCGCTCCAGAAACTGCTGGCTGTTGCTAACTCCAGCAAAACTGTCGTCAATCTGTTCGCGCTTTTCCTGTGTCAACGGGAGATGCTTTGACGCGCCACTCAGCTGCTCCACATAAAAGCGAAACGCCTTCGCCGTCGGAACACGCCCCGCCGAAGTATGCGGCTGGTCGAGAAGCCCCGCGTCGCTGAGCGAAGCCATCACGTTCCGGATGGTTGCCGAGCTCAGGCCGTCCTTGTCGGCAAACTGGCGCGCAACTGCCTGCGAAGCCACCGGTTCCCCGGTAGTGATGTAGTGCTCGATAATAGTAGTCAGCACCAGCCGCTCACGCGGGCTGATTCGCAGTTCGGAAGCCATGTTCCCTCGGTGTCAGACCATCCGCCAAACTGACTACAAGATAGTCTTCTCCTTCTTAATTTTAGTGCATTTTCGGAAGGAGCGTATCGATTAACGCAGTGCTCCGAGGTAACATCAGACGACCACTATACAGTGCTATGTGATTCACTGGTGGCGATTTTACGAAACAAAGTTCAACAATATCCGCTTAAAAGTAAAAACGGCACGGTCAAGGCCGCACCCGTTGGTAACAAGTCTAAGCAGAAATCCTACGCGCGGCTCAGATAAGCCCCTTCAGCCGTGTCCACGCGAATCTTCTCGCCTTCATTGATAAATGGAGGCACCTGCACAATCAGTCCGGTCTCTGTCTTTGCTGGCTTGGTCACA
>Ga0126371_10003842_pt1 | contig 13203 bp, 9 predicted proteins | sample PanSoiMetaPlot_4_FD_110145 | JGI IMG/M metagenome (GOLD analysis project Ga0126371, IMG submission 110145) | Tropical forest soil microbial communities from Panama - MetaG Plot_4 | ecosystem: Environmental > Terrestrial > Soil > Tropical forest > Bulk soil | place: Panama | collected 2016-02-17
AGCGCGATGTGGCGCGCTCCGGCGGCGGTGACCGCCCATGTATAACACCACCCGTTGCAGTGGAACATCGGCAGTGTCCACAGGTAGACGCTGTCTCCGTTCATACCCGCATGATAGACTTCGCCGAGCGCGTTCAAATACGCACCGCGATGTGTATACATGACGCCCTTGGGCCGTCCGGTAGTGCCGCTCGTGTAATTGATCGAGATCGTGTCGTCTTCATCGTCGATCCCGAGGTCGAATGGTTCCGGGCTGCCGGTCGCGAGGAAGTCATCGTAGGTAGTGGTCGGACAAGTCAGGTCCGCTGCGCCATTCGTTTGCGCCGCGCGTTGATAGGGCGAGGTCCAAATGACGCGCTCGACGTTTGAACCCGCTAACCCCGGCGCGATGAGGTGCGCGAAGTCGGGGTGGGCAATGATCGCTTTGGCGCCGCAGTGCGCGAGGATGTAACCGATCTCGTCGGCGCTCAGCCTGATGTTAATGGCGACGAGCACCGCGCCGATCTGCGGCACGCCAAAATGCGCTTCGAGCGCTTCGTCTGAATTGTACGCCAACAGCGCGACGCGATCGCCCTTGCCGATACCAGACGCGCGCAGCGCGCTGGCCAACCGGTACACCCGCGCGCCTAGCTGTTCGTAGCTATAGCGACGAGTGCCGTCGACCATGGCATCTTTGCCGCCGTACACATGGATGCTGCGTTCCAGGAACGCGAGTGGCGACAGCAGCGAGCGATTTACCGGCAACGTCGCCCATTGATCGCGCGACCACAGCTTTTGGAAGGTCGGCCGGTCGAGTTCTACCATCTTCTCACCTCGCCGGTCACGCTTCGAGAGCCGCCAGGTTGCGCACTGCCTCCTGCGAGGTGCGGACAAAGATCCATCCGACGACAAGCGCGCACCAGAACAGACCGAGGAGCACGGCGGCGCTGCCGCCCCACACGGTGCGCAGCGCGAGCCGTGTGACGCCCAAGAATGCGCCGCACAGCGCAAGCATGAGCAGGCCGTTCAAGAACGGCATGATCATGCGAACGCCGCGGTTGATCGCGTTCGGGTTCTCCCAATCAAAGGACGGGTATCGGGTGTCGAACTCGACGCCGTAACAGATCGCGGCCGCGGACATCAGCAGCGCGAAAAACACGAGTGCCGCTGTAGCGCCGAATGAGAAATGGTAGCCCACGCCGAGCAGAATCGCCGCCACCGTTGTGATCGCGCCGGTCTGTGCGTACGCGCCCACGATCTTCGCCACGAATATCTGGCGCGGCGTGAGCGGAGCAGTCCGCAGTAGCCATATCGACGCATGCTCGAGCGATATCGCCGTCATCCCTGGATTGAGGCTGTCGAGCACCGCGACGAATCCGATCTGCAACATCGCCAGTTGGACCGTGAGCGGCAACAGCGGGCTTTGCACCTGATGCCCGACGAGGAGATAGCCGATGAATCCCAGCGACGCGATATGATTGAACCACAATTGCGGCGAGCGCATCACCCCGCTGACGTCCTTCCAAATGACCGCCGCGATCGGACTGAGCGAGGGCGGAGCGCCACGCGACCACGCCGCGATGCGCTTCCCCGCGGTCGCTCTGCTCCACCCCTCCGCGAAGCCTTGAGCCACGACGGCAAGGCCGAGCGGGCATGCGACGAGGGTGACGAGTGCGATGAATCCGAGCCAACCCGAGGCGGCCGGCGAATCGCCAGCACCAGCCGATGTGAGCAGATGCCCCATCCACGAGCTGGGCAGCCACTCTGGAGCAGTAGGCAGCTGCAGCGAGTTGATGTCGCCTTCGATGTGCGCGAAGCGGGCGAAGTTGAACAGCCAGAACGCGGTGGGCACCGCCGCACCGATCACCCACAAGATCTCCTTCGCGATCTGCGGCGGAATGATCCGCAGCGTGATAATGGTGATGGTGGAAAGCGCCGCGTAGAGCACCGCGGGGAACAACGCAAGCCCTGTGACGCAGACGATGTACGCCCACCATGGTGCGGCCAGCGCCAACAGATATCCCAGCACGAACGGCAGCAGAAAAACAGCGACGTACACTTCGTTTTGAACGACGCCGAGAATGAATTTCGCGACGATGAGAGAGCCGGAACGGACGGGCATGACGAGCAAGACCGGCATGTCAGAAGACAGGTACATGTCGTTGAGCGCTTGCCCAAAGGCGATGAACAGATCGGTGAAGAGATAGACCAAGAAAGCCCAGCTGGCGATGCTGCCGAGCAAGCCCGTGGCCTTGGCCGCGACGAGCGCGCGCACTCCGAAATATGTGCCGCCGAAGATCGTAAGGGTAAGGATGGACGAGGCGATCGCTGCGACGATGTACAGCGTGCGACTCGACCAATCGCGCTGCGAAGCGAGAATTCGAAAGCGGATCAGTTCTTGGGTGAGCGTCCAGGTCTGGGCGAGCGGCCCCTGGTTCATGTGCGCGCCGGTTCGCGGAAGATCTCGGCGATGCGTTGCTCCTCGAGGCCGCCCGTGAGGTGGAGGAAGACTTCCTCGAGCGTTTCGCGGCCCCGCAGCTCGCGCAGTTCCGGCACCGTCCCCATCGCAGCGATGCGTCCGTGATCGATGATCGCGACGCGATCGCACAGGCTCTCGGCGATCTCCATGATGTGCGTCGACATCATGACCGCGCCACCCGCTCGCGTCACCGCGCGCACGATGTCCTTGAGCATGCGGGCGCTCTTGGGGTCAAGACCGACGGTCGGCTCGTCCAGAAAATAGATCTTTGGTTCGTGCAACAGCGCGGCGCACAAGGCGACCTTCTGGCGCATGCCGTGCGAATAGCTCTCGAGCAAGGCGCCTGCGTCGGCTTGGAGCTCGAAGAGGCCCAGCAACTCGCGAATGCGCGCCATTTTGCGAGCCGCATTCATGCCGTACATGTCGCCCACGAAACTCAAGAACTCGAGCGCGGTCAGCTTGGGATACACCGCCGGCTCGTCCGGCACATATCCGAACAAGCGCTTGGCTTCCACTGGATGCGTGGTGATGTCGAATCCGCCGATCATCGCGCGGCCCGAGGTCGGCCTCAACAGCCCGGTAAGTATCTTGATCGTCGTCGTCTTGCCGGCGCCGTTGGGCCCCAAAAACCCGAATATCTCGCCCGGCGCGACGGCGAAGCTGATGCCGTCCACGGCGGTCGTATCCCCAAAGCGCTTAGTCAGGTGATCGACGACCACCAGGGGCGGGGCGAGCATACTATTTGATTATCGTCCAGCCTATTGCGGGGGTCCATTCGGGCGCTGCACGGCCCGCGTGGGCGGGGCTTTGGCGATGCCGCCGGGGCTAGGAGAAGGCGGCGGGGTGGCCTGCAGGTCTCCTGCCAGCAACGCCTGGACCAGCGCCGCGTCTGAGGCGGGGGCGGGTTTGGGCACCCCTTGGTCGAGCACAACGGGAATCGCTCGCCAGCTCGCGACTGTGGGCCCGCGCAGCGTCACCTGAAGCACTGCACTTCGGGTTTGCATGCCCGGGTACGTGTCGAACACGAAATTGCCGAGCGAGTATGCGATCAGGCCGCCGTGGTACGTCTCGACCGGACCTAAGACGTGCGGATGAGCGCCCAGCACCAACGAGGCGCCGGCGTCGATCGCCGCGTGGGCCAGCCGCACGTGGTCGGACGACGGCGGGCCCATCAACTCTGTTCCCCAATGCTCGTAGACGATCACGACGTCAGCGTGCGCACGCGCGCTGCGGATCGCGCCGGCGAGCGTTTTCAAGTACGAGCTGTCGACCTCACCGGTGATCGGATCGCGTCCGGGTGCGACGCCCGGCCTGGTCGGGGTCGCGCCGTAGCCGCGCGGGATGATCTCGGAGATTCCGATCAGCGCGAACCGGACGCCACGCCGCTCGAAGTATGCGGGTTGCCACGCGGATGCGATGTCATCGCCGGCGCCGGTCGTCTGCACGCCGGCGGCGTGCAGAGCCGCGAGCGTGTCATCCAGCGCATCGCGGCCGTAGTCTAAGATGTGGTTGTTGGCCAGCGTCAAAGCGGCGAAGCCGGCGTGCGCGAGACCCGGCGCAGCGGCAGGCGTTCCGCGCAGCACGTATTCCTTACGCTGTTTGAGCGCTTGCTTTGATTTGGACGCGGTCGGCGTGCCGCGCTCGGAGAGCGGACACTCGAGGTTTCCCACAATAGCATCTGACTGATCGAGCACGGTGTGCACCGCGGCGAACGGCGCGTCGGTGCCGTCGTGTTCGATGAGCGAGCTGACCCGCCAGCCGGGCATGACGTCGCCCACTGCATCGATCGTCACCGTTTGGTTTTGCGAGCGCGCTGAGTTGCCGGGCAAAACGCCCGGCACGCCGGTGAGCATGAGTGCGACCACAGCGAGCGCAACCATCATTTGGGACGATCCTGTGAAAAGCCTGAGCGGCTCCCGCAGGGCGAACGAGAACCGCTCACACCCTTATACGTTCCAATCGCGAAATCCGATGCATTGCGCCCTGCGTTTTGTCTACAGCAGCGAACCGCTGTCGTTTGCGCCCAAGATGAATTTGCGCAGGAAGTAGATCGGCGGGTCGCCGTGTGAGAGCACCGCGTCGTGGAACTGGTTCAGCTTGAACGCGCTGCCTTGTTGCGTTTTATAATCGGCGCGCAGTTTCAAGAGCATGAGCTTGCCAAGCGTATAGTAACCGTAGAGCGGATCGACCGTCCCGCGCAACGCCTCCCGACGCGACGGCTCTTGTCCCATGTACGCGTTAGCCATGAAGAACTCGGTTGCTTGATCGATGGTCATCCCGGCAGTGTGTTCTTTGATGCCGACAATGTAACGGCAATCTCGCTGTAGTGCCAGCATCAGTTGGACGAGACGGTAGCGCGGGTCGCCGCCGCCCAAGCCTTCGTCAACCATCATCTGCTCGTCGTAGTGAGCCCAGCCTTCGCCCATCGCGTTGTTCCACTCGATCTTGCGGATGAGGCTTAGGTCGCGCTCCTTGCTGAACAAATAATTGGTGTAGTGGCCAGGATACGTCTCGTGCGCCGAAACGATGACCAGACTCGGCTGGTTGTAGAACTCCAGATGTTGCTGGACTTGTGCTTTGGGCCAATCCGGGTCGGCGAGCGTGACGTTGTAGTACGCCTCGGTCGCCTTGGTCTCAAGCGGCCCCGGTGAATTCATCGATGCGAACGAGGTCTGCGCTTGGAATTGCGGCGTGGGTCGCGCCCGGGCGATCGGGGCCTGCGGCAAGTCGATGATGTCGTTTTGCTTGATGAAAGAGACGAGCTGATCCAAATCGCCTTGCGCGTCGCCGATCAGTTGATCGTTAGCCGGATGGTCCGTCTGGATCTGCGCGAGTATCTGCTGCGGGTTCTTCGTCGCATCGATCTTGCGCGCGGTGGCGACGAACTCAGCCTGGTTCTTGCTTAAGTCGGCTTCGCCGATCTGCAACAGCCGAGCGAGCGGGATATCGGCGACGTTCTGCAGGCGCTCGAGCAGATCGTAGTTCGCGCTTCCAATGGCGTACGTGCCGTGCGCGTTCGGGATGACCGTCGATTTGACGTACGCCGCGTAACTTGCCAGCGCGTCGCGTGCGGCGTCGTTCGCGGCCGCGAATTGCGCCTGCAGTGTCTGGTCGCCGACCTTTCCGAAGACCGCCGGCACGTCGTGAGAAAGGAAATCCACCGCGCCTTGCGCATCGAACTGACCGATCGTCGCGACGACCGCTGACGTCGTTGCCGGATCGAGGTTCTTCTCACCCTGCGCGAGCATCGCCGGGATCTGCTTCTCGCGCGCGATCACGGATCGCAGTCGCTGGTCGATCGGGGCGAAATTGCGCGACATGATGGTGTAGACACCATCAGACGCGATGTCGGAGTAGTAGCTCGGTCTGCGGCGCCAGTCCGGCCATTGATCGTCCCAGAAGAGGTGCTCCTGGATGGCATCCTCGAGGATCTGCTGGTCCGTTTGGCCGTTGAGCGAGAGCGTTGAGCGGTCGAGGCCCTGCAATTCGTGCAACGTCGCGCGCAAGCTCTCATCGCGCGCGGCGAATGCCTCCGGGGTGACCGGACCGAGCTGGTCGTCGTACGTATGCACGCCCGTGTCGGTCGCGTCGACCGGCCGGAATTTCCACTCTTCTTGATAATACGCGGTCGCGATCGCGTCGAGCGCCGCGTCGCCGGCCGCGGTCAAGGGTTTTTCGGACGCTGCAGTGGGCGCCGCGCTCGGCATCTCATCTCCGAATACGATCAATGGTGCACCGAACGCGACGAGCGCGGCGGCGATGAACGCGATGCGCTTACGCAAGGACTGCCTGCTTTCGTTGCTTGGCTGCGATGTCGACCATGAAGGCCGCAGCTCGTTCGACATCGGCGCTCGTCACGTCAAGATGAGTCACCGCTCTAAAGCGGCCTCTCCCGATGTGATGGGCGAGAACGCCCTGCTCGCGCCACGCTGCCGCCAGCGCCGCAGGGTCGGTCGGGCAGCCGCGCGGCAGATTGAAGATGACGATGTTCGTCATGACAGAGGCGGGGTCGATGTCGAACTCGCCGCTCTGCGCGAGGATGGTGGCGAGTAGTTTCGCTTTTGCATGGTCTTCATGCAAACGCTGCGGCCCGTCGCGTAATGCCACGAGCGCGGCGGCCGCGATGATGCCCGCCTGACGCATGCCGCCCCCCGCGAGCCGGCGCAGCTTGCGCGCGCGTTCGATGAACGGGCGGTTGCCGGCAACCGCCGAACCGACCGGAGCTCCCAAGCCCTTCGAAAAGCAAACGCCGACCGAATCGACCCCTGCTGCGAGCGCTGCAACCGGGGTCGAAAGCGCAACCGCCGCATTGAACAAGCGCGCGCCGTCCAGGTGCACGGCAACTCCATGACGGCGAGCCACTGCCGCGAGCGCATCGGTGTGTGCCGCGCTGATGGCGCGCCCGCCCCCGCGATTGTGCGTGTTCTCGAGACACAGCAGCGCCGTGCGCGGCCCTGGGCCCTCAGGCGGGCGCACGGAACGTTCGACGTCGACCGGATCGATCTCGCCGGCGCGGTTCGGCACCGTGCGCAGTTGCACGCCGCCGAACGCGGCCACGCTGGGCGACTCGAAATAGAACACGTGCGCTTCGTCTCCAACGATCGCTTCGTCGCCACGGCCGCAATGCGCAAGCACGCTCACAAGATTGCCCATGCTGCCACTGGCCACGAACAGTGCTTCTTCTTTACCCAGCGCTGCGGCCGTCTCTCGCTCAAGCGTGCGCACGGTCGGATCCTCGCGATAGACGTCGTCGCCGACCTCCGCCTTCGCCATCGCCTCGCGCATCTTCGCCGACGGTTTGGTCACCGTGTCGCTGCGCAGGTCGACGGGGCGATCGAGCGGTTTGCTCATCGCTTCAATTGGCCCATTGCCAGGAGTTCCAGAAGGTCGTGACCGCCGGCGCCGGCTTGTAATTGTGCAGCGACGTCGCGACGGAGTCGTTGCGCCGCTTCCACCATAAGAAGTCGACCGGCACATCGGTGGCAAGCAAGGCCTGGATGCGATCGTAGGCCGCCTTACGCGTCGCGGTATCGTAGTGAGTGAGCGCATCACGCTCGGCTGCATCGATGCGCGGATCGCAGATGAACGAGTGGTTGTAGCCGCCACGCTGATCGCACGCCCACAGCGCGATGTCGTCGGGATCAACGCCTCCGATCCAACCCTCGTAGGCGATGTCGAATTTGCCTTGAGAGAGGATGCCTCCGGCGTTCTTGTCGGCGTAGTAGATGCTGTGCGCGATGCCTTTGATACTCACATCGACGCCGATGCGGCGCATCTGCTGCTGCAAGATCGCGCCGAGGCGCTCACCGTCGGCCTCTTCGCGGTCGAACACGTAGACGAGCTCAAGCCGTTTTCCGTCCTTAGTGCGGATGCCGTCGGCGCCGAGCTTCCACCCCGCCTCGTCGAGTAGCGCGACCGCGCCCTTCGGATCGAATTGCGGAGCGGGCACATGAGGATCGTAGGTATAGAGATAGCTCGGCTGGTCGCCGACGGCTGGATCTGCGGAGCCATGCGCGATGTTTCGGATCATGTACTCTTTGTCGACCCCCATCGCTAGCGCGCGGCGCACGCGCACATCATCGAGCGGCGGGTGCGTCACGTTGAACGTCAGGTACCAAAACTCGTTGAAGGGGGTGCGAAGGAGCCGCGCACGCGGAATTGCAGACAGTTCGGGTATTTGGTTTGAGCCGGCATCTGAATAGAGATCCGCTTCGCCGGTTCGCATCATGATCGTACGAGTATTGGGATCGGACACGATCAGATAGTCGATCTCCTTGAGCTTGGGCGCCCCGCGCCAATAATGCGGGTTGGCGACCAGCGTGAGGCTGACTTGCGGCTCGTACGAGGAGACCATGAACGGCCCGGTGCCGACTGGTTTGTTGTCGTATGGCGCGTGGTTTATATCGGGAAGATCTTTGAGCAGGTGAGCCGGCAGCACCGGCATCGGCGCTAAGCTTGGGGCGAAGAACGTCGCAATCGCGGGGGCATACGGCCGCTTGAGATGCACGACTAGTGTGTGGGGGTCGGACGCCTGCATCGATTCGATCTGATCGTATCCCGTGCGAGTGACGACGTTGTTGGCCGGATTCATGATCTGGTGCCACGTGAAGACCGCGTCGTCGGCGGTGAACGGGGTGCCGTCATGCCATTGCACGCCTTGGCGCAGATGGTACGTGATGGTCTTGCCGTCCGGACTGATGCCGCCGTTCTCGTGCGTTGGGATTTCGGTGGCGAGTTCGGGGATCAGCGTGCCTTTATCGTCGACGAGAAAGAAGTACGCGCCCCAGAACATCGATGCATCGCTTGCCGCTGCCGAGGCCGACAATTCTGGTACGAGGGAATCGATCGTGCCTGCGCCGACGATGCGCACGACGCCAGGGTGCGCAGCTGCATTCACAAGGGTTTGTGTGCTCGTTTGTGCTTTCGTGCATCCGCTCGCGGCGATCAAACCGAGTGCGAGCAACACTGCTGCGACTCCGCGCGATCGGCGCGTCGCGCTGAACCTCAAATCGAGTACTCCCACGTATTCCAGAACGTGGTCACCGCGTGGGCAGGCTTATAGCCCTTGAATTCCGGTGTGTAGACTTCGATGCGACGGATGAACCACGTGAAGATCGCAGGTTGAAGCTCGGCGAGGCGGTCCGAAATGGTGAAATACGCCTTCTTTCGCGTCGCTTGATCGTACTGCGTCAGCGCGATCTGTTCGGCGGCGTCGATCTGCGGATCGCAGACGTGATACACGTTCTGACCGGCCGGCGGGAATTGGTTGCACATCCACAGCGTCGAGTTGTCGGGATCGACGCCGTTGACCCACGAATAGACTCCGACCTCGAATTTTCCGGTCTGTAAGATACCGCCCGCGCCGTAGCTCGCGAACATCTGCGGCGAGAGGTAGTTCTTGATGGTGACGTCGACGCCGACTTTGCGCCACTGCGCCTGCACGACTTCTTGAACTTGGATCGAATCTGCGCGGCCCGTGGAGCCCGTGAGCTGAAGGCTCAGCTGCTGCCCCGCGGCATTGTGGCGGTAGCCGTCCGGCCCCATCTTCCAGCCCGCTTGATCGAGTAGATGCCCCGCCAGCACCGGGTCATACGGATATTTCTTGACGTTCGGATTGTACGCCCACAAGAACGGCGGTTGGTCGGTGTTCGCTACAATGTTGACGCCGTGCGAGACCTTTTGGATCAGCTCGTCGCGGTCGGTCGCGTACGTCAGCGCCTGGCGCACGAGTTTGTCGGAAAGCGTATGCACGGTCGTGTTGAAACCGAGCTGCGAGTACTGGGTGAACGGCACGAGTTGGACCGTCATACCCGGGATGGCCTTGAGCTCTTCGTACTGCGCTGCCGAGGCGTTGAACGTGAAGTCGATCTCGTGGGTCTGCAACTCAGTGAGCAGCGTGTTCTCGTTCGGGATTATGTGATATTCGACGGCCTTGAGCTTAGGCGGGCCGCGCCAGTAATTGGGGTTGGCGACCATAGTGATGACAGTGCCCTTTTCCCAATTCGTCACGATGAACGGTCCCGTGCCGACGGGTTTATTGTTGTACGGCACTTCGTTGATGTTCGGATACTGCGCGAGGATGTGTTTTGGCAGCACCGGGTACGCAGTGCTCGACATCGTGAAGAACGAAGCGACGAACGGCGCGAACCGTTTCTTGAGATGCACGACGATCGTATACGGATCTTTCTTGTCGATCGTCGTGATGTCGTCGTACCCGACACGGCTGGCGACGTTGTTCTTCGGGTTCATGACCTGTTGCCAGGTGTAGATCACGTCGTCGGCGGTGAACTCCGGCCCGTCTTGCCACTTCACGCCCTTGCGCAGGTGGTACGTGATCGACAGCCCGTCTTGGCTGATGCCGCCGTTGGTCAGCGTCGGCTCTTCCGTCGCCAGCTCGCCGATGAACTGGTTGTCGTTGTTCCAATTCAGCAGATATCCGCCCCAGAACATGGAGAGATCGGTCTCGATCTGCTGGTTGCCGACGACCGGATTCATGTTGTCCGGCTCGGAGTTGTTGCCGATGCGCAGCACTCCGTGAACGACGCCTTGCGTCTGCGCGCCGGGCGTGCCGGTTTGTGTGCTGATCTTCGTGCAGCCGGCCAGCGCGCCGACAGTCGCCGCGACGAAAGCCGTCAGAAAGAGGGCGCGAAAGCGTGTGCGATAGCTCATGCAAAGCTCCCATAGTCGCCCGCGTAGGGCGCGTTCACAAAGGTCGCCGTTTCGAGGATAAGACGCCGGAGTTCATTCCACTCAGAGTCAAGCCGCCGGAAAAACGAGCGTGCTCGACTTTCATGCAGCGATCGACGACGACCATTAATCCCGCGTCGTCGGCGATGCGAATCGCTTCGTCGTTGACGACCCCGTATTGGAACCAGATCGCTCTTGCACCGGCCGCGATCGCGTCGCGCGCGACTTGCGGCGTCTCGGAGGGTTTGCGAAACACATCGACGACATCGGGCGGCCCGTTCTCCGCGGCATACGCTGCAAGCGTCGGATAGCATTTCACACCGTCAATCGACTCATAGGCCGGGTTGACTGGGCGGACGTCGTAGCCGTGAGTGGTCAGATAGCGGAAGACGAAATAGCTCGCGCGCAGCGGATTCGCGCTGGCGCCGACCATCGCGATCTTGTGCACGCTGTCGAGCAGTTCTCGTCGTTGTTCTGGTGTCTTCAGGATCATCGCCCTGCCTCTCGCGCGCGCATCACAACCCCGCTCCCGTTTCCGCGAGCGCAACGGTTTGCGCGGCAGCGAGCGCCTGGTCGAGATCCCAGGTGAGATCGTCCGCGTCTTCGATGCCGACCGACAGGCGCACCATGTCGGGCGTGATGCCGGCAGCGATCAACTCTTCATCGCTCAGCTGTTGATGCGTCGTGGACGCCGGATGGATGACTAGGCTCTTCGCGTCGCCGACATTGGCGAGATGGCTCCACAGGCGCAGCGAGTCGATAAAGCGCACGCCGGCTTCGCGTCCGCCGCGCACCCCGAAGGTGAAGATCGACCCCGCGCCGTGCGGTAGATACTTTTTCGCGAGTGGGTGCTGGTCGCTCGACGGCAGCCCCGCGTACTTGACCCACGCGACGCCCTCGTGATGCTCCAAGAAATCGGCGACGCGCACCGCGTTGGCGACATGCTGACGCATGCGCACCGCGAGCGTCTCAAGCCCAAGAATGAGCAGCCATGCGTTCATCGGCGACATGCACGCACCGACGTCGCGCAGCACCTCAAGGCGCGCGCGGCACAAATACGCGAACTCGCCGAACGTGTCGGCGAAGCTCATGCCGTGATATGCTGGGCTTGGCGCCCCCACCAACGGATGTTTGCCGGCGTTCCAGTCGAACTTGCCGGATTCCACGAGCACCCCGCCGATCAGCGTTCCGTTGCCGCTTAAGAACTTCGTCGCCGAGTGCACGACGATATCGGCGCCGTGCTCTATTGGACGGCACAGATATGGCGACGCGAACGTGTTGTCGATGATCAGCGGCAGGCCCGCTGCATGCGCGATGTCGGCCAGCGCCTTGATATCGGCGACATTCCCCAGCGGATTGCCGATCGTCTCCGCGTAGAGCGCCTTGGTGTTCGGCCGGATCGCGGCGCGCATCGCCGCGGGATCGCTGTTCGGCACAAAGGTGACGTCGATGCCCATGCGTTTGAGCGTGACTGAGAATTGCGTGACCGTGCCGCCGTAGAGGTTCGACGATGCCACTAGGTGATCGCCCGCTTGCGCGAGCGTCAGGATCGCGACCAGCTGCGCGGCCTGGCCGGACGCCGTTGCGACCGCGCCGAGCCCGCCTTCCAAGCTGGCGATCTTTTCCTCAAAGGCGGCGACCGTCGGATTCGAGATGCGGCTATAAATCGTGCCGTAGCTGCGCAGCGAGAACAGCTCGCGCGCGTGTTCGGCCGAGTCGAAAACGAAGCTCGAGCTCATGTAGAGCGGCGCCGCGCGGGCGCCGGTGGCAGGGTCTGGCGACGTGCCCGCGTGCAGCGCGCGCGTCGAAAAACCGAACGTGCGGTCCTGGTGCATGTGCCGTGGGTCTCCCGCAATCAAAGAGGTTTGGGAGCCTGAAAACTTCCATGCACCGGATGCTTTTCCTGGATTTAAGGCAGTTTTGCGCTTCTTAGACGGCGTCTATCTGCGCGGCCGGCTTCTCCGGTTTCTCTTCTAGCAATCGCTGCAGCTCGCTGGCGGGCAGCGGTGCGGTCAAAAGGTGGCCTTGCATCTCATCGCACCCCATGCGCCGCAGCGCTTCCCGTTGTGCGTGCGTTTCGACGCCGACTGCGACCACTTGCAACCGCCGGTTGTGCGCGACGGTCATCATCGCGCTGACGATCGACGCGTCGAACGAATCGCTTTCGATCGAGCGGATGAACTGGCGGTCGATCTTAAGCGATGCGACCGGCAGCTGCTTGAGGTATGCCAGCGAACTTGTGCCGGTGCCGAAATCGTCGATGCACGTACGCACGCCCATCGAAGCCAGCTGATGCATGATGCGCACGCTGCGCTTCACGTCGGCCATGATGCCGGTCTCGGTGAGCTCGATCTCCAAGCATGCGGGGTCGACGCGCGTCGCGCGCAACACGCCCGCGATCATCTTGATGAAGTGCGGCTCCGCGAACTGTCGCGGTGAGATGTTCACGGTGATCCGTCGCGGCGCGACGCCTTGGCGCTGCCAATTCTTCATCTGCTCGCACGCGGCACGCACCGCCCATGCGCCGATCGGTACGATCAAGCCCGCGTCTTCGGCGAT
>Ga0126371_10003843_pt1 | contig 13202 bp, 11 predicted proteins | sample PanSoiMetaPlot_4_FD_110145 | JGI IMG/M metagenome (GOLD analysis project Ga0126371, IMG submission 110145) | Tropical forest soil microbial communities from Panama - MetaG Plot_4 | ecosystem: Environmental > Terrestrial > Soil > Tropical forest > Bulk soil | place: Panama | collected 2016-02-17
AGATTGCCCTTCCACGAAATTCACTTTAACGATCTGGCCGTCTACTCGAGAACGCACGGTAAGGGGGTTGAAGGCGGTCACATTTCCGAGGCCTTTGAAAAAGACCGGCAAATCTCCCTTAGTGGTGGTGGCCACTACCACGGGCACCGCAAAATTGCCCGGAACCGTTGGCCCACCGCCCGGTCCACCCTTGCCACCCGCCTCGGTCGAGCTGCGGCCGCGGAAGTACCAAACGCCTCCGACAACAAGCAATAGAAGAAGGACCCAGACCCACCAGCGGCGGCCACCGGAGTTGTGTGTTGGCGTTGAAGACGGTGCGCGTGGGTCACGCACATCCATGGAATCACCTTGAGACATTCCAAAAAACTCCTGTCCACATCGATTCGCTACGCGCATGAAGCCTTGCGAGGGGCCTGGCTATCAGCTCTCGCGGACTATAGGGCGGACTCCAGCCGTAAGCCTATAGGAATCTCTTGCTCGCTGCTACATAGGACGCAAGGCCCCGGAAAATAGTTACGTTTAAGCCGGATATCCCCAGTCTTTCCATGGTTCAACCGGAGGGCGGTTCCCCGGAAAGACCCGTGCAGAAAAGGGCCAGCCAGCGTACACTAGGCCCACAATTTCGAGGGAGAAGTGAAAGAAATCTTGCTTGGCAGGGGGTGAACCTTACCATGTTCAAAGGTATCGTGATGGGGATCTTTCTCGGATTTGTTCTGGTGTTCGCGGGCGCTTACTTCTATTTCGCCACTGGGCATGCGCCAGTGGCCACGAATTCGCCGGAGATGCCGTTCGAACGTAAATTCGCCAAGATGGCGCTGAACGCCTATCTTGACAAAGTGCCGCATAACAATTCGCCGGTGCCCGCCGATGAGCCGAACCTGCTGGCCGGCGCGAAACTTTACAAGGAACATTGCGCCTTTTGCCACGGACTTCCCGGCGAGCCGCATAACGCCATCGGCAGCGGCATGTTCCCGAAACCTCCGCTCTTGTTCCGGGGAGTTGGCGTGACCGATGACCAGGCCTGGGAGTCTTACACGAAGATATCCGGCGGCATCCGTATGAGCGGCATGCCCGGCTTCAAGGATCACCTGAACGACACGCAGATCTGGCAATTGGCCCAGCTGGTGAAGAACGCGGACAAGCTTCCGGCTTCGGCGAAAGCGGAATTGGCGCCAGCGCCCGAACATGAAGGGGCTGAACACGAACACGAGCACATGCACTAGAACGAAGTTGCAAGGGTCGGCCGCGGCTTTGGCGACTGGATGTTGTCAAACAAAACCAATTTCTCGGGGGCTAAAGTCCATTGCGATTTGAATGTAGGAGACAAAAGCTCCGACCCCATTTTCTGCTTAGGGGCGGTCGGGACTTTCCAACGCTTCCAGGGTTGGGATGAGAGTCAAGACGATCGCGCCTCCCGTTGCCACATAGATGAACTTGCTATGCCCGGGCGCTATCGGCGGACGCCCCTGCGCCGACTGGGAACCCGCGCATGGCCGGTGGTAATGCGAATTGTGATAGTCGTCGGCTTCGGGTGAACGCGCTTCCTGGATGCTGACCGCATATTCAGGGGAGACGCGATACGACTTGCCGGATTCAATGAGCTTGGTTTCCGTGCCAACACGAACCGAGGCTTGGCCGCGCTGCACAACGACAGAAATTCGACAGGGATCATCCATGTGGAAGCGTCCTATGCCGGGAAGGCTTAAAACCGGGGTCACCCGGACATCGGAAGCCACAATGACGATGTTTTGCGGCCCCTCCGGCTTTTCGTAGACGCCGCTGCCCTTCAGGAGTTCCACAATTCCTCCGTAAGGCGTGCGGAAAATGTAGGCGGAAGAGTTGCCTTCGAGTTGAAAAGACAATGGTCCGATACGGACCAGCAGGCTTCCTCCGTCCTGCGTGGAGAGCAGGTCGCCGGAGTACACGGTTTCCCCGTCATTGGCGGCGTTATTGCCGACGCGCGCCGAGACGGACTTGGCGACCATGCCGAGGGGCGGATTGGCCAGTTCCAAATTGGTCGCAGCGTTGGCCGCGGAAACCGCGCTTTCCGTGGCTTGCGACGGCTGCGACGGGGAGGAGTCGCCGCTGTGTACCGTGATCATCTGACCGGCAAGGGCTTCCACGCAAGCGCCGGCAAGATTGCACACCCTCACTTTGCCTTCGAAAACGACCACGGACATTTCGTTGTTGTCGTAGCCAACATAAAAATCCGTACCGACGACACCCGCGACGCCCGAGGGTGTCTTGACCTCGAATTTTGCGCCGGGAAGATTGAGCTTTCTGGCCTGCACACGCATTTTCCCGGAGACCAGTTCGAGAGTGGTCTGCTGCGCGGCGGTATCATGCTTGACGATTTGCACCACGGACTCCGAGCCGACGTTGAGGAGTGAGCCGTCATCGAGAGCCACGCGGGCGCGGCCGCCGGGTTGCGTGTTGAGGACGTCTTGCCAGTCGACGGCGGTTTTTTCTGCAGCGGTCATCGAGCTCGTACCACGGGTAATGGTGACCGCGGGAATCAGACGGGAGACCTCGCCGGCGCGCTGCTGGGCGCCTTGCCTGCCGGCTAGAGTGTCCATGGGAACCAGGGTAAGGAGACAAACAAGACAGAGGGCCGCGAAGACGAACTGGGCATTCGTTTTCATTTGGGCTCCGTTGCCGCAAGGGATTGTTATTAGTTGTTACTCGAAACCAGACTTCGGGTCAACGGGAATTATCGAGTGCTTGTTCAAAAATCGAACCAGCGACGGCTAAGCGCGGTCCGCCACGCTGAGCGGCCTGCTGCGTGCAAGCGAATCGGCGTGGCGCAGTTCCGGGAACATCCAGGCCCAAACGACGGTAACAACAACCGCTCCGATGCCGCCAAGCACCACTGCGGGCACGGCACCGAACCACTGCGCGGCCAATCCGGATTCGAATTCGCCCAATTCATTCGAGGCACCGATGAAAATCATATCCACGGCATTTACGCGGCCGCGCATTTGATCGGGCGTTTCGATCTGGATGAGCACGCCGCGCACAACCACGCTGACCATATCCGCTGCGCCAACGAAAAAGAGCGAAATCATGGAAAGAACGAGATTGTGCGATAACCCAAATACCACGGTGAACAAACCGAAGCCCGCCACGCACCACAGCATCGTGGCGCCCGCCCTTCGCCGGAGGGGCTTGTAGGCGATGAGCAGGGCCATCATCGCCGCGCCAATTCCCGGCGCGCTGCGCAACAGGCCGAGGCCCCAGGGGCCGGTCACCAGAATTTCTTTCGCATACACCGGCAGGAGCGCCACGGCCCCGCCCAGCATCACCGCGAACAGGTCCAGCGAAATCGAGCCCAGGACCAATTTGTGCTGCCAGATATACCGGAAGCCGGCAAAGACGGTCTTCAGTGAAAAGGGTTCGCGGGCGCGCGGTGGGGATTTGACTTCGATGCGCATGGTAGTGAGCATGGCGATGGTTCCCGCGGACCAGGCCGTGGCGTAGACGGCCGCGGGGCCGCGAAAAAAGGCGTACAGCAAGCCGCCCATGGCCGGACCTAGAATCGTGGCAAATTGAAAGATGCTGGAGTTCCAGGCGACCGCGCTTTGGAACTGCTCATCCGGCACAAGTTGCGGGAGCAGCGCGCGGCTTGTGGGCATGCTGAAGCTGCGCACCGCTCCCACCAGAACAAGGATGGCGAAGATTGGCGCGACCGAGCCCGCGCGGTGCAGGTATTCCACCTTTACGGCGGTTAGCAGAAGCAGAGCGGAAGACGCGGCGAATCCCGCGTAACATAGGGTCAGAAGGTTTCTGCGGTCAAAGCGATCCGTGACGTGACCTGCGAGCAGAAACAGCACCACTCCAGGAAGGAATTGCGCCAGGCCGGTCAGGCCAAGGTCCAGCGGACGATGGGTAATCTCGTAGACCTGCCAGCCTACGGCCACCGACTGCATCTCCGTGCAAAACACGATGCAGAAGCGAGCAATCTGATACAGCCGGAATCCCGAGAACTGAAAGGCTGCACGCCCTGCAGTCAAGCGGTTGTCTGTGGTGGCCATTCCCTTCTAGTCTGCCATAACCTCGCGGGCCCTTCGGGAGTGCAACCGCTGACAACTTCACAAAATCGCGCCCGCGTTTTATAAGTAGTAGGTCTTCATATCCCGCATCTCCGGGAGCTACTGCTTTTGTACTTTCGCCCCAGCTCGCTGCAGGAAGCCTTGCACGTGCTTGCAGACACCCGCGCCACGATTCTGGCCGGTGGCACCGACGTGTTTCCGGCGCTCGGTGAGCGGCCGCTCTCAGGACCGGTGCTGGACCTTTCCGCGCTCGAAGAAATTAAGTCCGTAAGCTTCACGCAGGAACATGTTTTGCTGGGCGCGCGAACGACCTGGAGCGAATTGTTGGCCGCGCCGCTTTCACGGGGCTTTGACGGGTTGAAGGCTGCCGCGCGGGAAATTGGCTCGGTGCAGATTCAAAATTCCGCCACCATTGCCGGCAATCTTTGCAATGCATCGCCCGCGGCCGATGGAGTCGCTGCTTTAATGGCCCTGGATGCGGAGGTTGTGTTGGCCTCGCGTTCCGTTTCGCGGACGCTACCATTAGTGGAGTTCGTCCAGGGCAATCGGAAAACTGCCCGGCGGCCGGACGAACTGTTGACGTGCATCCGCGTGCCGCGGCGGCTGGAAAACGTGGTCTCTACATTTTTGAAGCTTGGTGCGCGGCGTTATCTGGTGATTTCCATCGTCATGGTGGCTGCAAACCTGCTGCTCAATCCTGACGGCGCAATTCGCGAGGCGCTGCTGTGCGTAGGCTCCTGCTCGCCGGTTGCGCTACGGTTGACCGAACTGGAGCGCGCACTTGTCGGCAAGCCGGCACGTCCGGGAATCAAGCAATATGTGAGACCTGAGTATCTGGGGCGCCTTTCTCCCATCGACGATGTGCGCGCAACCGCCGCGTATCGCCGAGACGCCGCGCATACGCTAGTCGAGCGCGCGCTGGAAGCCTGCGCGGAAAAGGCCCTTTCATGAACAAGCCCGGCGCACCCGCGACCACTACCGCGCAGCTTTCTTTCAAGCTCAACGGGGAACTTCACGCGGTGTGGTCCGATCCGCGCACGCGGCTTTCGCAGGTTCTTCGCGAGGAGTTTCGTTTCACGGGCACGAAAGTCGGCTGCGATGCAGGCGATTGCGGCGCTTGCACAGTGCTGGTGAACGGCCGGCCGGTTTGCGCGTGCCTGACCTCGGTCGGGCAACTGCAGGGCGCGAAGGTCGAGACCATCGAGGGTTTGCGGCATACTTCGCCGATCTTCGATCGCCTACAAAAATCATTTTTGCGGCATGGGGCGGCGCAATGCGGAATCTGTACCCCGGGAATGCTGGTGTCTGCGGTCGCGCTGCTGAATGAAACTCCTCAGCCGGATGAAAACGAAGTGATGGATGCGCTCGGTGGCGTGCTTTGCCGCTGCACCGGTTACCGGAAAATCGTCCGCGCGGTTCTGGATGCCAATCATGCCGTGGCGCTGCACGCGGCGGTGTTCGAGGGAGGCCCCGTCGGGCAGCGCGTGGCGCGTCTGGATGGACGCAAAAAGGTTCTCGGCGAGGAGATTTTTGGCGCTGACGACTGGCCGGCCGACTGTCTTACTCTTCGCGTGGTTCGCTCGCCGCATCACCGAGCGCAGTTTTCTTTCGGTGATCTCGAGGCTTACCGCGGGGTGCATCCGGGCATTCACGGCATTTTCACGGCCCGCGATGTTCCAGGGAAAAACATTTTTGGCGTGATTTCGCAATTTGCGGATCAACCCGTCTTCGCGGAATCGGAATCGCGGTTTCTCGGCGAAGCCGTAGCTGCCGTCGCCGGAGAATCCGGAGTTATCTCGGCGCTCGACCTTAGTGAATTCCCGGTGACCTGGAAGTCCTTGCCAGCAATCGAAACGCCGGAGGATGCGCTCAAGCCCGGAGCGACGCCGGTCCATGCGTTTCGCCCAGACAACATTCTGGTGGGCGGGCGCGTGGTTCACGGCAACGTGGACGATGCCCTGCGCACCGCCGACGTTTGCGTGGAAGCCGAGTTTGAAACCGGCTTCATCGAACACGCCTACATCGAGCCGGAAGCGGGTTTTGCGCGACGCGTGGGTGACCGCATCGAAGTGCAAGCGTGTACGCAAGCGCCTTACAACGATCAGAAAGATATTGCCGCGATTCTCGGCATTCCCGAATCGAGCGTACGCGTTATTCCCACTGCGGTCGGCGGAGGATTCGGTTCGAAGCTCGATCTTTCGTTGCAGCCGTTTCTGGTGGTGGCGGCCTGGCATCTGCGCAAGCCGGTGCGCATGACTTACTCGCGGACGGAATCGATTCGCACGACGACAAAACGCCATCCATCAAAGATTTTCTGCCGCGCGGGCGCCACGCAGGACGGGAAACTCGTGGCCATGGATTTTGCCGCAGACTTCAACACCGGGGCGTACGCCTCTTGGGGCCCAACGGTAGCGGCGCGTGTGCCGATTCATGCCTCGGGCCCGTATAAGGTACCGCATTTCCGCGCCATCACACGCGCGATTCATACCCACCTTATTCCTGCCGGAGCGTTCCGCGGCTTCGGCGTCCCGCAAGGAACCATAGCGCAGGAACAGCTGTACGACGCCCTGGCGGAAACAATTGGCATGGACAAGCTGGAGTTTCGCTGCATCAACGCGCTCGATAACGAAAGCCCAACCGTGACAGGACAGGTGATCGGCGGAGGTGTCGGCATTCTCGCGTGTTTTGAAGCGTTGCGCCCACGCTGGCACGAGGCGCATAAGGAAGCGGCTGCGTTTAATTCCGCTGCGAACTCGCTACGGCGCCGCGGCGTGGGTGTGGCGGGCATGTGGTATGGCTGCGGCAATACTTCCCTGCCCAATCCGTCGACGATGCGCGTGGGCCTGAAACGTGACGGCCGCATCGCGCTGCATCAAGGCGCGGTTGACATCGGCCAGGGGTCGGCCACGGTGGTCACGCAAATTTGTGCCGAGGCGCTTGGCGTGCCGCTCGCCAAGTTTGACCTTCTGTCCGGTGATACGGACATCACGCCCGACTGCGGCAAGACTTCGGCGTCGCGGCAAACCTTCGTCAGCGGCAAGGCGGCCTTGCTGGCCGGAGAGCAGTTGAAGAAAAACATTCTGAAAATAGCCGGCGCCTGCGACTGTGCGAAAATCCATTTCTTGGATGGCGCGTTGCTGATCGAGGATGGCGAAAAGAAAAAGACTGTCGATTTGAAGGGCCTGCCGCTCGACGAGCGTGGGTACGTGGCCAGCGCGGAAGCGACATTTGATCCCGCAGTCACGCCATTGAACGACGACGGCCAGGGTATTCCCTACGCTGTCTTTGGTTTTGGCGCGCATCTCTCCGAGATCGAAGTAGACACAGAGCTCGGCACCATCAAGGTGCTGAGACTTACGGCGGCGCACGACGTGGGCCGGGCCATCAATCCCACACTGGTGGAAGGCCAGATTGAAGGCGGCGCGGCGCAGGGTCTAGGGATGGCGCTGATGGAAGAATTCTTTCCGGGCAAGGGCGAAAATCTTCACGATTATCTGATTCCCACGATCGGCGACATGCCGCCGGTCGAATCCATTCTGATTGAAGATCCCTCGGCCGTAGGCCCCTTCGGCGCCAAGGGCGTCGGCGAACAGGCATTGATTCCCACGGCGCCGGCGATTCTCAACGCGCTGTACGACGCTGTGGGTGTCCGCATCCGCAAACTGCCAGCAACGCCGGATAAAGTGCGCGCCGCTATTCTCGCCAAAGCCGATAGCGATTTGGGGAAGGCATATGACTGACGTTTTCCCACCCGATACGGTGCGCTGCGATGCCTGCCCGGTGCTTTGCTACATCAAGCGGGGCCACGCCGGTGCGTGCGACCGCTATGCCAACATCGAAGGGCAGCTCGTGCGCGTGGACCCACACATTCTGCTGGATCGCGCGAAATCCCTGGGGACGCCGCTGGTCCCGTTCCTTGAACGCGAAGGCGATTGGGACGGCAAAATCATGAAGGGGCAGGATACGTTCGTCACAGCCATCGGCGCGGGAACGACGTATCCCGACTACAAGCCAGCGCCGTTCATTGTGTCGAGTGAAGTGGAAGGCGTGGACATGGTCACCGTGGTGACCGAAGGAATTTTCAGCTACTGCGGCGTGAAGCTGAAAATTGATACCGACCGACATTTGGGCCCGGAGCGGAATCTGGTGCGCGCGCAGGGCGAGCCTGTCGGCCACGTTACGACCGCGGAATACGGCTCGCAGATGCTTTCGCTTGGCGGCGTGCATCATCTTACCGGCGGCACGAAGAGCGAAGGCCGCGTCACGTGCGAAACGCTGCTGGATCTCTGCAACGGCAAGGAAGTGGAACTCACTATCGATGAAGGTGCGGGGGTCCGTGTTGCTGCCGGGAAGCCGCCGGTCGTCAACGGCCAGCGCGAAGAGCGCATGCGCGTCGGTTGTGGCTCCGCGACGATCGGCATGTTCGCCAAGCAGTGGTTCGGGAAAGTGGATGATGTGGTAGTGGTGGACGACCACATCACCGGCGTGCTTTCCGAGCACCAGGCGGGAAAACTGCTTGGCGTGCGGGAAACCGGCATCGCGATTCAAGGCCGGCGCTCTACCCCGGGCCGCTATTTTCAGGTTGCCGAGCCGGGGACCGGCTGGGGCGGCACGAATGTTTCCGATCCGCTGGCGATTTTGAAACCGTTCAAGACCAAATTCGCGTGGCCGCACTTGCGGTTGTTGATGGTCAGCACCACCGGAGAACAATATGCTTATTACGAGCTCGACGAAGAGTTGCGCCCGGTGGAAAAGGAGCTTCCCGAAGCGCTGAAGGAATCCGTGGCGCGCATCCGCGAAAACTGCGAGCCGGCTTTGACGACCGTGCTGTTCATGGGTGGTGCCGGAGGTTCGTTGCGCGCTGGGGTGACGGAAAATCCCGTGCGACTAACGGAATCGGTGAAGCGCAAGCTGACGCGCGTCACTTGCGGTGGAGCGCCTGCTTATACATGGCCCGGCGGCGGCATTACTTTCATGGTGGACGTGGGGCGCATGCCGGAAAATGCTTTTGGCTATGTGCCGACGCCCGCGCTCGTGGCACCAATCGAATTTACGTTGAAAAAGGAAGATTACGCTGTGCTCGGGGGCCACGTGGATTACGTTCGGCCGCTCGCTGCAGTGTTGGAGGAAAAAGAGCGACGGCGGCAACTGGCCTCCCTGCCGCAGAATCCCTGGCCGCTCAAACCGTATGCAGGGGGCGGCGAATCGTGAGAGGGCCGGAAGTCATCCGCATGCTGCCGGATAGCCGGCGCCTTCATCTTCACGACGGACCGATTGACCTTATCGTCGAAGCCAGTGGCCCTAAAACCTATGTTGTCGCCGCCTATGTAGCTGCGGCACGACGTTTTGTGTCCATACTCGATGAACTTTGTTCGGAGCTACCGCTGCTGCGCGCCCAAGTTCGCAAGAATTCCCGGCGGCCGCGAGGCGCGATCGCGCAGCGCATGTTCGCGGCGGTCGAGCCTTACGCGGAGCAGTGCTTCATCACACCGATGGCAGCGGTTGCCGGAGCCGTCGCCGAAACTGTGCTTGAACTAATGACTGCCACCGCTCCGCTCGACCGCGCCTACGTTAACGACGGCGGCGATATCGCGGTGCATCTTGCCCCCGGGCAGCGGTATCGTATCGGCATGGTGGAGCGCCCCGAGTGCCCTTCCCTTTTTGGGGCGCTCGAACTTTCCGCCGACGAGGGGGCTCGCGGCATCGCTACCAGCGGCTGGCGTGGCCGCAGTTTTTCGCTCGGCATCGCCGACGCGGTCACCGTGCTTGCGGAAACCGCCGCGATCGCTGACGCCGCCGCTACCGTCATCGCCAACGCCGTGAATCTCGTGGACCATCCCGCTATTACGCGCGTTCCCGCGTGCGAAATCTCTCCTGATTCCGACCTTGGCGATCTCCTCGTCACCCGCGACGTGGCGACCCTCTCTGGTTCGGAAATCGCAACAGCGCTGGAGGCGGGCGTCCGTGTTGCCGAGGCCTTGCGGGAGCGAGGACTTATTCATTCCGCCGCGCTCTATTTGCAGGGACACACGCGGATCACCGCAAGTGCTTGCGAATCGATTTGCCTGGATGTATCGAAAAGGAGCCTGCTCGATGCCTGAGGTACAACTCCGCAAGCGCGTCATGGTTGTCGAAGAGGTCTTCCACGAAGGCGGCCCTGCCGCCGCGGTACCGTTGCGGCGCGCTGCCGCGCTTGCCGTCATCCGCAATCCGTTTGCGGGGAAATACGTGCCGGAAATTGCTGGTTTTATGGACGATCTCAACCCTCTCGGCCTGGAAATGGCGAAAGCACTGGTCGTTGCGCTGGGCGGCGAATCAAAAACTGTCGAGGGCTACGGCAAGGGAGCGATTGTTGGGCAGGCCGGCGAACTCGAGCACGGCGCACTGTGGCATGTGCCTGGCGGCTACGCGATGCGCGAAGTTCTGGGCGGAGCCAAGGCCATTGTGGCATCCACCAAAAAAGTGGGCGGTCCCGGCACGCGGCTCGATGTGCCTATTACGCACATTAATGCTTCCTACGTGCGCAGCCACTTCGACGCGATGGAAGTGGGCATCGCCGACGCGCCGAAGGCCGATGAGATTCTGCTAGCGCTGGTGATGACCTCCGGCCCGCGGGTGCATGCTCGCGTTGGCGGCCTGAAGGCCTCCGAAATCAAAGGCCAGGACGGCTTACGGTAACTTTTGCGAAGGACCCCATGAAATCGAAAATCCGGAAAATCGTAACCTTTGTTGAAGAGACCCGCACCGAGATGGGCAAAGCGGTGAATCCGCCCACACACCGCGCCGCAGCTGCAGCGGTGATTGAAAATCCGTTCGCGGGGCGCTATGTCGAAGACCTCACTGAACTCATGGAAATTGGCGAAGAACTTGGCGCGCTGCTCACCAAACGCGCCGTCGCCGCCTTGGGCATTCCGGGGCCTACGGCGGAAAGTTACGGCAAAGCTGCCGCTGTAGGGGAAAACGGAGAACTTGAGCATGCGGCGGCGATTCTGCATCCCAAGCTCGGCACACCGGTTCGAAAAGAGCTAGGCAAAGGGGCGGCCCTGATTCCCTCTTCCAAGAAACGCGGCGGCCCAGGCTTGGCCCTCGACATACCCCTCGGCCACAAGGATGCCGCATTCGTGCGCAGTCATTTTGATGGTATGGAAATTCGCGTGAACGACGCGCCGCGCGCGAACGAAATCCTCGTCGCCATCGCAGTCACCGACAGCGGCCGCCCGCTTCCACGCATCGGCGGCCTCGCCAAGGACCAGATCAAAGGCGAAGACGGTCTGCGGTAAAACTTCTTTACTTCAAGATTCTCGGCACTCTTGTCGCCGGCGGCGTGTTGCGGCTGCGCTCGCATTTTACTTCGCCGTCGATCACCACCATGCCGATGGCCGGTAAATCGCCTAGTCGCACGCTTTCGAGCAGGGTTTTTCCCGCAGAGTGCTGTGCGGTATCGAAGAAAACAAAATCGGCCGAGCGGCCCACTTCGATTAATCCGCGATCGAGGTTTCTCATGCGCGCCGTGTTTCCAGTCGCAAAACAAAACGCCACTTCCGCTGGAATTTCGCCCACCGATGACAGCGCGGCAATCACGCGCAAAATGCCTAACGGCTGGACGCCCGAACCCGCCGGCGCATCCGTCCCCAGAATCACGCGACGGAGTTGCTTCACTTCTTTCGCGGTGCGCAACGTGAACAACGCCGCGCGTTCGTTTCCGTTGTGCACAATTTCGAGCGCCCGCGGCGACTCCTCGCACAGCGCGCGAATCTGCGCATCCGGCAGCGCGGTGTGGCCACCATTGATGTGGCCGATTACGTCCGTGTCCGCTGCTAGCACCACGTCCTTGTCAATCAAGCCGGAACCCGGAATTGACGGCCCCCCGGTGTGGATGGTGCTCTGAACTCCGTATTTCCGGGCCCACGCAACCATCTGTTGCGCCGTGGGCCCGTCTTTCACACTGCCGAGGCCGACTTCGCCGAGCAGCCGCACCCCCGCTTCGGCTAGCGAACGAAAATCTTCCTCCACCATTCCCTGCTCGAGCACGGGAGCGCCTGCGAGCACCTTCACACCGCTGGGCCGCAGCGCGGCAAACGCGCGCTGCGCGGTGATGGCCATGGCCTTCAAGCCCAGCACGTCCTTGGGCCGCCCCGGCATGTGTACTTCGCCCGCGGAGATCATAGTGGTGACACCACCGTGCAAGCAACTGTCAATCCAGCCAAGCTGGTTTTGCCGCGGTGTCCAATCGCCAGCGACAGGATGGACGTGGCTGTCAATCAGGCCGGGAGCGAGCGTGATGCCGTTGGCATCAATCACGCGCGTGGCGCCTTCGGTGTCCACTTCCTTTTCGCGGCCAATCGCAGTAATGCGCCCGTCGTTCGCGACAACCGTATCGGCGTCCAGGATCGGCCGTTGCAAATCGCCGCTCAGCAGCAGACCGATATTCCGGATGACCAGTTTCGCTGGCGTCGGCTTTACGCTTTCGTCGTGGGCCATTTCGTCGCCTCTCTTGGTGCGCGCTTGCGTACGCGCGCCGTATCAATGCCATAATTCCGCATGGTCATTCTCGTGATGGGCGTCACCGGCTCCGGCAAGACCACGGTCGGCACGCTCCTCGCGGCAAAGCTGCGATGGACCTTTCTCGACGCCGATGACTTTCACTCCCCAGAAAATCGCCGGAAGATTCACCTGGCCATTCCCTTGACCGACGCGGACCGCCTTCCCTGGCTCACGGCGATCCACGAAGAGCTTTTAGGGCGCACCGCCTCCGGCGAGAGCGTCGTTCTGGCGTGCTCCGCGCTGCGGCAATCTTATCGCGAACTCCTCGGCGCCAGTCTTGACACTAAGCTGGTCTATCTTCGCGGCACGCCGGAAGAGCTCCATCACAATCTGGCCACGCGGGAACATCATTTTGCCGGAGAGAGCCTGGTGCCCAGCCAGCTGGCGACGCTCGAGGAACCCTCCGCCGCGCTGGTCGAAGATATAGCGCAGCCGCCGGAGCAGATCGTGGCCAGCATTTGCGCTGGCCTGAAGCTCGGCTGATCCGCTTCTCGCGCCCGCAGCATAGCGCTGAAAAACTTTCAATTCCAGTTGCAGGTATGCGCTTGCCCATCTCCACTCATCCCCCGGCTTGCGGAACGTGTTGCCGGTGGAAACTTCCCTGACCAA
>Ga0126371_10003845_pt1 | contig 13201 bp, 11 predicted proteins | sample PanSoiMetaPlot_4_FD_110145 | JGI IMG/M metagenome (GOLD analysis project Ga0126371, IMG submission 110145) | Tropical forest soil microbial communities from Panama - MetaG Plot_4 | ecosystem: Environmental > Terrestrial > Soil > Tropical forest > Bulk soil | place: Panama | collected 2016-02-17
GCCCGGGGAGTTTTTCGGGACGAGGCAGGCTGGGCTGCCTGATTTTCGCGTGGCGAACCTGGTGCGGGACCGGGAGTTGCTGGAGTTGGCGAAGACGGAGGCGGCGCGGTTTGTGGACCATCCAGAGGGTTCCGATGAGGAGAAGACTATGGTTCGCACGCGGCTCAGGGAGGCGTGGCAGCGGAGGTATGGCTTGGTGGAGGCTGGGTGAGTGTCATGCTTTCCCACGCTTTGACTTCGTCTCAGGATGGACACTGGGATTTGTGCTATGGCTCAAAAACCACAGGTCCTTCGACTCCGCAGCGCTTCGCTCAGGATGACACCTCTAAAAACCTGACAGATTACATTCTATTAACGGGGAGCTGGTTGTTTTTGCTGCCTTTGTTTTCGACAGGCGCGGCGAATACGAGCAAGCGGATGCGGGCGATGTCGTGGCCTTTGGTGGGCAGCAGGTCCTTGGTGCACTGGCAGAGTTCGGTCATGCTGAAGTGGGCATCGCAGCTCAGTTCGAGACCGGCGGCAATGAGCACGCTGTAAATTTCGAGGCTGATGGCGCGGGCAAATTCAAAGCTCATTTCGGCAGTGTCGGAACCGGGCAGGCTGCGTGACAACACCCATCCGCCGCACGCGAGTACAGCGCCCGTCAGGAAGCGAAGCGTGCGCTGCGGGCCTTCGGCGCAGGCTGCGGTCAGCCTGAGGTCCCACTCTACGAGTTCATCTGTATCCAGCACAGATACTTCATCGGGCAGGTAGAACCGAATCTTCACCGTTACCTGGAGACTCTTTGGTCTTGATTGGTAACAGCTCCTTAAGGCTGTGCTAAGGTGCATTCAGGAAAATTTTTGCTCATGCTGGTTGGCACAGGTATCGATGTTGTGGAAGTCGAGCGGATCGCGAAATCCATTGCCCGCTACGGCGACCACTTTCTGGAAAAAGTTTTTACTGTTAAGGAGATTGCCTTCTGTCGCCGCCGGCGCAACTTTGCGGAGAGCTTTGCCGCGCGTTTTGCGGCGAAGGAAGCCGGAGCAAAGGCACTGGGAACGGGCATTCAGCATGGCGTGACCTGGAAGGATCTGGAGGTGCGGCGACTGCCCGGGCAGCGGCCCACGCTGCATCTTTCCGGGCCGGCGCTGGAGATTGCCAACCGTCTCGGCGTGACGCATGTATCGCTTTCGCTCACTCACACAGCTTCGCTCGCGATGGCTTCGGTTCATCTTGAAACTGGCGAGACAAGATGATGACCTGTATGGTTTTGCAATGGCTAATGTTGTGGCGTCATCCAAACGAAAGCCGTGAGCTGACCGGTAGTGTTTGATATTCTCAAGTCTCAGCAGCAGTAGTTGTAACCGAGGAGGTCCGTGCCAAGCCAGCAGGAAGTTCAGTGGTCACAACTGAAGGTGGGCGTGCTGGTGCTGGTGGCGCTGGCTGCTCTCACTGCGCTGGTGTTTCTCATGTCGGGCAACACGGGTGGCTTCCTATCGGGCAAGATTACGGTGCGGTCCTATTTTGAGAACTCCGCTGGATTAAAGATTGGCGCGCCGGTGAACCTTGAGGGTGTGACCATCGGCAATGTGAAGAGCATCCGCATTGTGCCGGAACGCAAATTGACGCCGGTGGAAGTGACGATGCGAATCAGTAAGAAGTTTCTGTCTGCGCTTCACACGGATTCGAAGAGCAGCCTGGAGACGATTGGGGTTCTCGGCGACACAGTTGTTGATATCAACAGCAAGTTCGCGACTGGCGGGCCGATTCAGGACAACTCCGAATTGCAGACCACGGAGACGCCCAATCTGACTGACGTGATCAAATCGAGCCAGGGGACGATTGAGCAATTGAACACGATTCTAGCGAAGGTCGATAACCTGGTGGATGCGCTCAACAGCGGCAAAGGCTCGATCGGCATGCTCATTAATGACCCTACGCTATATAACCGCGCCATTAGCGCATTGAATGAGATCCAGGGCCTGGTGGACCAGATTAGCAATGGCAGAGGCTCGATCGGGAAACTGATTGCTGACGACACGCTATATAACCGCGCCAATGCGACGGTGGGCAAGCTGGAAGACATGGCCAATGACCTGGATAACGGTAAAGGTTCTATCGGTAAGCTGCTCAAGGACGACACGCTCTACAATAACCTGCGCGAATCCACACAGAATCTGAACTCGCTTCTGAAGGACATCAACGCCGGCAAGGGCAGCATCGGCATTCTGGCCAAAGACCCGAACTTCGCGCACAAGCTGAATGACACGGTCACAAAACTCGATTCAATCCTGAACCGCGTCGACAATGGCGAAGGCACAATCGGGCAACTAGTTGTCAATCGCAGCCTGTATGACCATTCGGACCAGATGATTCAGAATACGAACGATCTGATTACGGCGATCAGGCAGAATCCGAAGAAATATCTCACGATACATTTGAAGATTTTCTGAAGCACGTCGGCGCTTTGCGCCTCCTGTCAACGAGTCAGCGCGCCTTCCGGCGCAAGCGGGTCAGCCAAAATGCATCGCTGAAAAGCAGATGCTTCGCTCAGCATGACAATGCTTGTTGTTGATATGTAGCTGACTCGCTGACGTGAAGTGCTGACCTGCTGACTTGCTGCCCGTCGTGTTACGCTTTTGTGCGGACACAGTTTAGTGCTGCTGTGCCACTTCCCGGCCAGCACCTCATCGCGAACTCGAAAGGTGCGGCCTGCCTATCGAGGGACCTATATGCAATCGATTCGTATTGCGTCGGTGCTGTTGCTCTGCACCGGCTTCGCCGTTGCGCAACAACCTGCAGTGACTCATCCAGCGCTAGCGGCTTCCGATCAGCCATCAAGCTCGGCTCCTGTTGAACCTAAAACCCCGCACAGTTTCGATCTTTCAGCCATCGACAAGACGGCCGATCCCTGCACGGATTTCTTTCAATACGCCTGCGGCAACTGGCGGAAGGACAACCCCATCCCAAGCGACCAGACGCGCTGGGGGCGCTTCAATGAGCTCTCCGAGCACAACCGCTATCTGCTTTATCTGGACCTGAAGAAAGCGGCAGACTCGCCGAAGACGGAGTTGCAAACGAAGTACGGGGACTTCTTCGCCGCCTGTATGAATACCGACCTGGCGAACCAGCTTGGGGACAAGTCAATTCAGCCCATGCTGGCGCATATTGACAGCATCACGGACAAGAAGCAGCTTGGCCTGCTGATCGCGCACCTGCAAACAGATGCCGGCGTGCCTGTGTTCATGCGCTTCCGCGTGCAGCAGGACCAGAAAGACTCGAGTAAACAAATCGCAACTGCGGGGCAGGGCGGGCTGGCGCTTCCCGACCGCGATTATTACCTCGAAGACAATCCGCGCATGGAGAAGATCCGCGGACAATACCACGATTACGTAGTGGGAGTGTTCAAGCTTATCGGCGATTCCGAGGACAAAGCTGAGGGCGAGGCAAAGAGCGTCATGGAGATTGAGACGGCGCTGGCAAAAGGTTCGTTGCCGCGCGTGGAACTGCGCAATCCTGACAACGTGTACCACATCATGAAAGTAACCGACCTCGATACACTCGAGCCGGACTTAGACTGGGCAGCATACATCGGCGCGCTCGATGCGCCGCATTTCGACACGTTGAACGTAGCCACACCGGGGTTCTTCAAGGCGATGAACCAGGTAGTCGAAGACCAGAGTCTCGACAGCTTGAAGAGTTATCTGCGATTCCATACGGCCAATACATTTGCTCCATGGCTTTCAAGCAATTTTGTCGATGCAAATTTCGATTTCTTCCAGAAAACTCTGCAGGGGCAGGTGGAACAGACGGCACGCTGGAAGCGGTGCACGACTCTTACCGATCGATCGATGGGCGAGGCTGTGGGTCAGGACTGGGTCAAGGAGAATTTCCCTCCTTCCGCCAAAGAGAATATGGAAAAACTAGTGGCCGCTCTGAAGCAGGCGCTGGCGCAGGATATCCAATCCCTGCCCTGGATGAGCGAGGACACCAAGAAACAGGCAGAGGTCAAGCTGGCTGCCTTTCGCCAGAAGATTGGCTATCCAGACAAATGGCGCGACTATTCGAAGCTGGAGGTGAAGCGCGATGATCTTGTCGGCAACCTGCGGCGTTCGGCAGCATTCCAGTGGAACTGGGAAATCAACCATCTGGGCAAGCCTGTGGACGAGAAGGAGTGGGGCATGACACCGCCAACGGTCAATGCCTATTACAACGATGGCATGAATGACATCAACTTCCCGGCCGGCATTCTGCAGCCTCCGTTTTACGACAATGCGAAAGACCCGGCTGTGAACTTCGGCGCCATCGGCGTTGTCATTGGCCACGAAATGACCCACGGCTTCGACGACCAGGGCAGCAAGTACGACGCCAAGGGCAACGTGAAGAACTGGTGGACGCCTGCGGACAAGAAGGCCTTTGACGAGCGTACGGACTGCGAAGTGAAAGAATATGACGGCTTTGAACCTGTTTCTGGAACGCATCTGAACGGCAAGCTGACGTTGGGCGAGAACACAGCCGACAACGGCGGCTTGCGCATCGCCTACCACGCGCTGATGAGCACGCTGGCCGACGAAAATAAAAGTGCGGACACGAAAATCGACGGCTACACATCGCCGCAGCGGTTCTTTATCGCGTATGCCCAGGTATGGTGTGAAAACCGCACCGCTGAAGTGCAGCGTGTCGCGGCAAAGACCGATCCACATTCGCCGGGGATGTTTCGGGTGAACGGAGTTGTACGGAATTTCGACGAATTCGGCAAGGCATTCGGCTGCAAGAAAGGCCAACCGATGATGCCGGACGATGCTTGCAGGGTCTGGTAGCTGCCAGGGCACAGGGCACAGAAAACCCAGGTCTCAAAAGCGAGACCTGGGGCACCCTCATTTTGCTCAGCAAAAATTTCCTGGCCCTCGTGCTTACGGTTTCAAAGCAAAAAAAGTCTGTACTACAGCAAACATAAAACAGGCTCCAACACGCTTAAGAGAAGTAAATTCTGAGACCTGCGACCTGTGCCCTAAAACGTTTGCGTGTTTTACAATGCAAAGGGGAGCCATTTCCCGACCCAGTTGCCTGCGCCATCCTTTATGGCCAGGATGAAGGAAGCGCATGAAGTTTAGAAAAATTGGCCAGATATCTTTGGCTGCGGTGGTGTCCCTTGTCCTGATGTTCGGAACCACCTCGTGCATGAATGACTACACAGTAGCGTTCGTCTTCACAGTAGGAACCCAGTACAACCAGATCAGTTCTTTCAAAGAAAGCTATGAAACAGGCGCTCTGGTAAACGCGCCCGGCTCGCCTTTCGGCTCCGGCGGGACATCTCCAATTCGCACCTTCGTGCTCAGCGGCGGCCGCTATATGTACGTCCTGAATGAAGGGGCCGAGCAGGTTGATGCGAGCGGCAACATCAGTTACACGGGCGCGAACATTTCGCTCTTCAGTATCGGCGGCAATGGAACGCTGGCCTTCCAGGCGAGCTATACCAGCCAGGGCACGAACTCAATCCGCTTCCTCCCGGATACAACAGGGAAATACCTGTTTGTGCTGGATACCTATGCGCCGGTCGCTACCGGCGCGGTAACGCCGCCGGCCAGCATGAGCGCGGACTATCCGTGCCAGGGACCGGACGGCAAATACTATCCGACGGGTGACATCACCGCCTTCAGCATTGACCCGAATACAGGCCGTCTGTCGATCATCACCAACCAGCAGCAACAGAATTCCAATGGCACCCAGCTGACCTACTTCCCGGTGGGATGTTCACCAGTGGACTTCACCATCTCTTCGGGCTTCGTCTTCACGGCGGATGCCGGCAGCAAGTCTAACAATGACGTGCAAACGGTCTTTCCATATCAGCTGAACGCGTCGAGCGGGCAACTTACGCTGACGCAGAATTCACCACTGGTGATGGGTACCCAAGGGATGACAGCGATCAGCACGGCGCAGGGATCGAACCTGAACGGCAGCAAATATATTTACATTCTGGATGGCGCCGCCAACAGTGGGTCGGGGGAGATTCTTCCCTTCACTGCGGGCACGAATGGCGCTCTGCAGGCACTGACAAACGGCGCTGTGGCCAATGATGCGACTGCATCGAATCCGGTTTCGCTGGTGGTGGACAGCAAAGGCAAGTATCTGTTTGTGGTAAGCGCAGGACCGACGTCAGGCATCGTGAATCCGATCAGCCAGATTACGGGATGGACGATTGACCCGACCAACGGCACTCTGCAGCATATCGCTGGCGAGCCCTTTGGCACCGGATCGGGAGTGAACTGCATTGTCCAGGACCCATCGAACCAGTACATCTATTCGTCCAGCTTTAATGATAGTCAGATCACGGGACGGATTCTCGACCCGAATACGGGCAATCTGACGCTGTTGCGCCGAGGCTCGACGTTTAACTCAGTGGGCAATCCAACCTGGTGCTCTGTGAGCGGGCGCACCACGTAGGCGGGAAACAAGCAACACCAGAGGCAGGCGGCCTGTGAAAAACGGAGGGCCGCGCTACTCAGGAGTGGCCGCACTAATGTAGCCGAAAGCGGACGCGAACTTTTACAATGCAAGGGGAACAACCCCTTAGAAAAAAGAAGCCTGTGCCGCATGGGACAGGATGAAGGAAGCGCATGAAGTTGAGGAAATCGGGCCGGACGCTACTGGCCACCGCAACAACTCTGGGACTGGGTCTCGGTCTTACGTCCTGCAGTCCAAGTAACACTGTTGACTATGTTTATGTCACTGCCTCCAAGGCAAACCCAGGCCAGATCAGCGTCTACAGGGCCGATTCCGAATCGGGAGCGCTGACGCAGATACAGGATTCGCCTTATCCCTCGGGCGGAAGAAACCCGGTCGGCGCGGTAACTTCGCCAGATGGCAAGTATCTCTATGTCATCAACAAGGATGACAACAGCATCGTGCAGTTCGCCATCGGCACCGATGGAAAGCTGTATCCGCAGCAGACCTGCAATACTCCGGGATCTGCGCCAGTGGCGCTGGCGATCAACAAGAGCGAAACGCTGCTCTACATTGTTGACTTTTACTCGCCTACCACGCCAGGCGGCCCGGTTTACAGCAGCGCCAATCCTGGGCCCGGAGCTTTAGTCGCATATACGGTAGACAAGTCGTCGGGCAAGATCGGTGGCGGTAATTGCACTCCAGTCCAGCAGACCTTCGTTGATACGAACAATGTGACCCAGACGGCTACGTATGTTCCGGTTGGCTTCAGTCCGACAGGCGTGAACGCGCTGGCTAACGGCAATTCGGTGTTTGTGAGCGCGCAGGATGCTTTGCCCTCGGCGACGAGCACTCTGGGTGAAGTGGATGCCTTCGACGTGGATTCTAACGGCGTATTGTCAGCAGTAACCAAGTATCCGACCGGCACAACGCCGTCGGCGATTGCCAGCGATCCAACGAACCGTTTCCTGTATGTGACGGACAGCCGCCAGAACCAGCTGATTACTTACACGATTCTTTCGACCGGCATTTTGAATCCCAGCCAGAACCCGCCGATCAAGACGGACACCTTCCCGGTAGCCATCACGGTCGACCCGCGTGGAACTTACATCTACGTTGCTAATTACAATTCCGCTGACGTAACGGCCTACGCGATCAATCAGTCCACCGGAACGCCTTCTTCTGTTGCCGGAGCAAGCTCCTACGCCACGGGCGCCGGACCTTCCTGCGTGATTGTGGAACCGGCCCTGGGACGCTTCATTTACACTGCGAACTTCATCGACAACACGGTCACAGGCTTTCAGTTAAATCCGAACACAGGCGCGCTTACTTCCAACCAGAACTCGCCGTATCTGGCGGCTGGACAGCCGACCTGCGCCGCAGCCATTCCGCACGGCAATCACTCGACACAATCTGTTTCGGCGACTGCCGGCAGCTAAGCAATTTTCCTCATCTTTATGATCAGGCCCGCCCTCACCGGCGGGCCTTTTTGTGTGATTGAATGAGGGATGTGAGTCGTGAATTTGAAGTCGGCAACGTGCACATCGGGTCGGGCAAGCTGTTTCTGATTGCCGGGCCCTGCGTGATTGAAAGCGAAGCACATGCGCGCAAGATGGCGGACGCTATTCAGCGCATTACTTCTGATCTGGGTGTTTCCTATATATTCAAAGCGTCCTATGACAAGGCCAATCGCACTTCGGTTGAGAGTTTTCGCGGGCCCGGACTGATAGAAGGCACGGCCATCCTGCGCCGCCTGGCTGAGGCGACCGGCTTGCCTGTTTTGACAGACGTGCACGAGCCAGCGCATTGCGAAATTGCGGCCGAGGGCGCAGATGTACTGCAGATTCCCGCGTTTCTGTGCCGTCAGACTGACCTGATTCTGGCCGCCGGGCGCACCGGGCGGGCCGTCAACGTAAAGAAAGGCCAGTTCGTCGCTCCTGGAGACATGAAGCACACGGTGGGCAAGCTTTTGACCACTGGCAACAACCGCTTCTTCCTGACAGAACGAGGCGCGAGCTTTGGATACAACAATCTTGTCGTAGACATGCGCTCGTTGCCCATCATGCGGAAGCTGGCGCCAGTGGTGTTCGATGGCACGCACTCCGTGCAGACGCCTTCGGCGGCAAACGGGGTTTCCGGTGGACAGCCGGAGTTTATTCCTGTGCTGACGCGGGCCGCAGTTGCAGCGGGCGTGGATGGAATTTTCCTCGAAGTGCATGACAATCCTGCGGAAGCAAAGTCGGATGGAGCGAATGCTCTCGATCTGAAATACTTGGGCCCATTACTAGAGACGCTTTTGGCCATCCATGAAACGGCTCAGGTGAAGGCGGTTGGCCAATGACGTCTGTCGTGCAGCCGGGGCGCGTGGAAGTCATTACCGGCCCGATGTTTTCCGGTAAGTCAGAAGAGTTGATCCGACGCCTGAAGCGGGCAAGGATTGCGAAACAGCGCGTAGTCTGCTTCAAGCCGGACATCGACCTGCGGTATCACAAGACCGCCATCGCCTCGCACAGCGCGCAGACGCATGACGCCTGCGTAGTCGCTAATGTAGACCGGCTGCGGGAGGCGCTCTTCGCGCAACTCGACGAAATTGAAGTTGTTGGGATCGACGAAGCGCAGTTCTTTGACGAGGGGCTGGTTGCGCTGTCACTGGAATTGATCCATCTGGGCAAGCGTGTGCTGATTGCCGGGCTGGACACGACCTTTGCCGGCGAACCTTTTCAGCCTATTCCCGATCTGATGGCCATAGCCGATGAAGTCGTCAAGCTTTCTGCTGTCTGCATGGCGTGCGGCGCTCCAGCGATTCATACACAGCGCCTGGGCGCGAGCCAGGAATTGGTCGTGGTCGGCGCGGCAGGCATGTATGAGGCGCGTTGCCGGGCGCATTTTGAGCCATTTGCCGATTCGGAACAATTGGAGTTGCCCGTTAGCGCCAAAGCGGTCAGCTAAACTAGTAAAACTGCTGAAAGCGCTGACCGGACCCTAGCTAACCAGTTCATTGCTGACCTCCCTTTAGCCCTTTTCAGGGAACCAAAATCCGCAGTTCCGGTGTCTAAGCAGGTAGAGTGAGCGAGACACTCGGCCGCCGGCGGTTTAAGTTCAACATGCGATAGGCCGCTGACCAGCCTGAGCGTGGGGAATGCCAGACCTCTTGACTATTTGGTACTGTAGGAGGATATTCCGAGGTGCAAGCAGGAACGGCAGTGGGAAATCTGGCGAGCGTTGTTGCCATCCGCCCCGAAGAGGCGGATGTTGTTGCGGAGCTGAAAGCCGGCTCTGAAGAGGCCTTTGCGTGGCTGATCTCGACCTATCACCAGCCTATCTATAGCGTCATTGCGCGTATGCTGCAGAACCCGGCAGACGCCGCCGACGTGACGCAGGACGTATTCGTTAAAGTCTTCCGCGGCATCGACGGTTTTCATGGCGAATCGAGCCTGCGCACTTGGCTCTACCGCATTGCCCTGCACGAAGCGTCCAATCAGCGCCGCTGGTGGTCTCGGCATTGCCGTCAGGAAGTTACCATCGAGGCCGAAACAGGACACTCCGCCGACGGTCAGGCACTCTGCATCAAGGACACTCTGGTCGATGAAAATGAATCGCCTTTTGATATGGCGGCGCATGAAGAAATCCGCGCGCGAGTGGAAGCCGAACTGCGCGAGATCCCCGATCCGTTCCGTTCAGTGCTGGTTCTGCGCGACATCGAAGGCCTGACCTACGAAGAAATCGCCGAGATTCTGAACGTGCAGCTCGGCACGGTAAAGTCGCGACTGATGCGCGGCCGCGCCCAGATCAAAGCACGCCTTACTCCTTTTGCCGAAGCGGCTGCCAAGCATCCAGCCGGAACCGCGCGGCGCCCTGTATCTGCCGTTGCCTGTGTTGTGAAGGAGGCCCAATGAGCAAATGCAGCAGCATTCGCTCCCAATTCTCGGAATACCTTGACGGAGCGATCACGGGAGTGGCCATGCAGGAAGTGGCTGCGCATCTGGAGTCATGTCGGAAGTGCTCTGCGGAATTTGGCCGCTGGCGCGCGACACAACAGATGCTTGCCGCTCTCGGCCCGGCAAAAGCGCCGGAAGATATGGCGCTGCGGCTGCGCGTGGCTATTTCTCAGGAAAAAACACACACACCAAAGCGGAGCCTTGCGCGGTGGCAGGTGCGCTGGCAGAACACAGTCGCCCCTTTTCTACTTCAGGCGTCGGCAGGTCTGGCCAGCGCCGTTCTGTTGATCGGCACCGTCGGGCTGCTGGTGGGCGCGGTCGCCGTCCCTGAAACTGCCAGGGCGGGCGATCAGCCGCTGGGAAATGCCTCGGGGCCGCATTTCCTTTATTCAGCCGCCTCTACGTCCTCAATCGGCGACCGCGGCAATCCTGTGGTAGTTGAGGCCTATGTGGATGGCTCGGGACGCGTCTACGACTACCAGATCGTCGCAGGCCCGACCGATCCTCATACGCGCTCGCAGGTGGAAAACCAGCTTCTATTCAGCGTCTTTGCCCCCGCGCGCTTTTTTGGTCAGCCGGTACGCGGTCTTGTAGTGTTGTCCTTCGCCGGCGTTTCCGTTCAGGGTTAATAAACCTTCCCGCCTTCTTGCGTTGAGTGGATCACTCCCGCATCAATGCTCAACTGATACCTCTCTGAATCGCCGCTCCATAAGCGCATATCAAAGCCGCCGCCGGGCAAGACTTTCTGCACCTGGAAACCTTGCGCTGTGAGCGGCAATCCATCTTTCAGCACAGCTGCTTTTGTCGAGAGAGAAAGGAAGTACGCTGCGCCGGAACCAACAATGGTTGCGCGCCCGTTCGGTTCCATAAGGGCGGCGGTGCGCTCATCGATGCCAATTCCCTTCACCGAAAGCAGCGAGTTGTCATCCAGGATACGCGCCATGAAGACAAGCAGGCGGCCCATGCGGTCGCGGGTGACAAAATGCGTATCCATGATGGTATTTTTCAGCGCGGGATCATTGAGAAAATCATGAGCGATGATTACGCGCGGCTGAAATGGATTGCTGAGCGCCAGCGTCGAGGTGAGGTCCGGACCATCGAACGGATCGTTCTGCGCCGAGTAGACGTACTCGCCCTGCACGGCTAGTCCTGCGCTGGTGCCACCGATTGGGACCTCCTTTTTGATGGCCGCGTTGAGCTGCGTCTGCACCGGAGTTCCCTGCCAGAAGTTGATGTAGTTGGCCTGGTCTCCGCCAGCGATGAAGATGGCTTCCGCCCTGCTGATCGTCTCCGCTACGAAGGGATCGGATGCTGCGGCCAGGTTTGGAATGACCAGCGTCGCTACGGAATTTACATGGCACAAGCCTTGTACATAGGAATTGTATGCGTCCGTGCCCGTAGCGCGCAGGATGAGGAAGTCGCCTCCACCAGACCGCTCGCATAGCCAGCGAAATGCTGGGTCCAGGTCCTTGCCGCCGCCCATGAGGGCGAAGCCGGGTTGCGTTTTGGTTGTGATGTCATTCGGGTTGCCGATTCTGAAGTAGCGGTAGGGATCGGGTGTCTGGGCATATGACGAAAAAACCTGCAGCAACAGAAAGGCAACGGCAACCATACAGCGTTTGCAATAGAACTTAACCATGTTGCATTCAGCTTATAGCCTCAGTGTTCTATTGCCTTGCATTTGTCATATTGATGTCGCGGCGATGGACGCTGGCCTGCACCTCGGGGACGACTCCATCGTTCACAATGACCTCGGTTGGCAACCCGGGCACCAACATGCGGTGCGTGACTTTGGACCGTCCGGCAATGAGAACGCGCGCGGTTTGCGATCCTCCCTGAGAGCGGACAGTTACGGGCACTTCAGCCGCAGCGTAGCCATCGTTTGCCAGATCTATTGCCACGAGATATTGTCCCGCCTGCGATGATGCTGTCGGGTAGACGCCGGCGATGGATAGGTCGGGCAGACCCTTGTCGTGATAGACCCAATCGTCAAAGAACCACTTGAGGTCTTTGCCGCTGGCCTGCTCCACCAGATGCTCAAAGTATTCGGGCGCGGTGTCCTGCTTCGGATCGTAGGCGCGGAGAGCCGCGGAAAGCGCCTTATCACCCGCGAGGTCGCGCAGCATCCAGAGCACATAGGTTGCTTTGTCACGGAAATAGACGGCATCGGAGGCGTCGATGAGCGGTTCTCCGGGACTCTCGCCTGGGCTTGAGGGCTCGCCCAGCGCCAGACCTCCGCGCGTCGCTTCAAGATGTTCGAGCGCAGCATCGCGGCCTTTTGTCTGCTCGATCCATAACGTGCCCATGAAGTTGGGCACACCCTCGTTCAGCCATTCACGCGGCGACTGGAAGTATCCGTGCGCCATGCTGTGGCTCAAGATGTTGGCCAGTTGTTGCGGTTCAAGCATCTGCAAACCGGTTGCGGTCACGGCTCCCTGCTCAAAGGCGGCATCACGCTTCTCAGGCAGGTCGAAGATGGTCAGCGGCTCTTTCGGCTTGCTGCCGAGCCACTGCTCAATGAGCGGCTGCACCATGGTCGCTGCCGTCTGATAGCCCTGAACGTTTGGCTCATCGTAATCGGCGGCAAGGATGCGTATGCCATTCGCTTCATGGGCGATGCGCGGAGCGAGGAACAGGTTGAGGGTTCCGAAGCCGAGGCGCATGGCCGGCAAGGCGAATGTCACAATGCCGGGAAAAGACTCTGTTGGTGTAACTGCCGGAGCCGGGACTGCGACGCAATGCCCGTCGATAACGGCGGCATTCGGCGGTGTTCCGGTGAATTCGGCGGTGACTCGGACTGCGGCCTGTGCATTCTGCGAGCGCAGCTTCTGACGCCC
>Ga0126371_10003846_pt1 | contig 13197 bp, 9 predicted proteins | sample PanSoiMetaPlot_4_FD_110145 | JGI IMG/M metagenome (GOLD analysis project Ga0126371, IMG submission 110145) | Tropical forest soil microbial communities from Panama - MetaG Plot_4 | ecosystem: Environmental > Terrestrial > Soil > Tropical forest > Bulk soil | place: Panama | collected 2016-02-17
AGGCGTAATCTCGACCGCAATAAAGAAAGGAAAAGCGCAGCCAGAATGGGTTGAAGCCGCAGTAGTGTCGATGACCACACTGAACAAAAAAGCCACAGAAGTCATCTCCGGCCATGTAGCGGCGGACGCATTCGTCCGCCCCGCTGACCCTGAGCGAAGCGAAGGGAAGGCACCCACACCGGAACCCTCTTTCACGATTCATTCCATGACAGACATCACCGGATTCGGCCTGATCGGCCACCTCCGCGAAATCCTGCTAGCCTCAAACGTCTCAGCAATAATCTCTGCGAGCAAGGTCCCTGTGCTGGAAGGTGCCCTCGACTGCATCCACGCAGGCCACATCCCCGGAGGCCTAAACAACAACCGCGCCTTCGCCGAATGCACGGTCGAATACGAAGATCAAGTCCCTGAAGATCTACGCGCTCTCCTCTACGATCCCCAAACCGCAGGAGGTCTGCTGATCTGCACGCCCCAAGGCGACGCCCTGACCCAAGCCCTTAATCAGTCCGGAGTCCCCAGCGTCCAAATCGGCGAAGCCCTGCCCAACACCAAGCCCCGCATCCGAGTCATGAGATAAGACTCATCGGCGTGTTCCTCTCTGTCCCCTGTGGTGGTCGCTTTTCTCTGGCGCCTTATCTCATCCAGCGGCATCTATAAGGGCGTAAAATTCCGCTCGACTCCACCCGGACAGGTGTAACATGAAATCCCGTTTTCTCGGTCACTCCGGACTAGAAGTCTCCGAAGAAGGCCTCGGCTGTATGGGCATGTCGGAGTTCTATTCCGGATTCGACGATACCGAATCCATCGCCACCATCCATCGCGCTCTGGAACTTGGCATCTACTTTCTCGATACAGCGGACGTCTATGGTCCTCACAAGAATGAAGAGCTCGTAGGACGCGCCATCAAAGGTCGCCGCGAGGAAGTCTTCCTCGCTACGAAATTCGGCATTGTTCGCGATCCCAAGAATCCCAATGTCCGCGGCGTGAACGGGAAGCCCGAATATGTACGCCAGTCCTGCGAAGGCAGCTTGCGCCGCCTGAGCGTGGAAACAATCGACCTCTATTACCAACATCGCGTCGATCCCAACACGCCAATCGAAGACACAGTCGGAGCTATGGCGGAACTGGTACGCGAAGGCAAGGTCCGCTACCTGGGGCTGTCTGAAGCGAGCCCTGAGACGCTTCGGCGCGCCATGAAAGTTCATCCCATCGCCGCCTTGCAGACCGAATATTCGCTCTGGACACGCGACCCCGAAGATGACGCCGTTCTCGCCACCTGTCGCGAACTCGGCATCGGCTTCGTCGCTTACAGCCCACTCGGCCGCGGATTCCTCACCGGCCAATTCCAGACTTTCGAAGATCTCGCTCCCGACGACTACCGCCGCAACTCCCCACGCTTTCAAGGTGAAAATTTCAAAAAGAATCTGAACTTACTTCGCGAAGTCGAGAAACTGGCCATCGAGAAAGGATGTAAACCCTCCCCACTCGCACTAGCCTGGGTGATGGCGCAGGGGAAGGATATAGTTCCGATCCCCGGCACCAAGCGTCGCAAATATCTGGAAGAGAATGCGGCAGCCGCAGAAATCGGACTATCACAGGAAGATCTCGCGCGCCTGGATGAAGCCTTTCCCAAAGACGCCGCTGCAGGCCAGCGCTATCCCGAGCACGTGATGGCGTTAGTCAACCGCTGAAAGAGCACGAAGGGGTGATCTCTGACTGGGGTGCCCCACGTCTCGGTGTATTTGCGAGACGTGGGAGTTTCGGCAAAGCGCAGTCGAATGATCTTTCGTACTTCACTGTCCCCTGCTACGCCGACGAAATTCGAGAAGGTCAGTTCATTATTCCCATCTGCGTCAGAATATATGCATAGTCGAAGGCCGCTTCATGCAGCCGGTCATATCTTCCCGAAGCGCCGCCATGTCCGGCGGGCTTCAGATTGGTTTTGAAAATCAGGGGATTGTGGTCCGTGCGTGTGGCGCGCATCTTCGCCACATACTTCGCGGGCTCCCAATACATCACCTGGCTATCGTTGAAAGACGTCTTGACCAGCATGTTGGGATAGGCTTTCGCCTCGACGTTGTCATAGGGCGAATAAGTAATCATGTAATCGAACGCGGCTTTCTCTTTCGGATTCCCCCACTCTTCGAACTCACCGACAGTCAACGGCAGGCTCTCGTCCAGCATCGTGTTTATCACGTCCACAAACGGCACCTTAACGACTGCAGCGTGAAACAAGTCGGGACGCATATTGAGCACTGCTCCCATCAGCAACCCGCCGGCACTGCCGCCTTCGATGACCAACTTGTCTTTCGATCCGTAGCCGCGCTTCGTGAGATCGTCCGCGACCGCGATGAAGTCAGTGAAGGTATTTTTCTTGTTCATCATCTTGCCGGCATCGTGCCAGGCTTTGCCCATCTCGCCTCCGCCGCGGATGTGCGCAACCGCGTAAACGACTCCGCGATCGACCAGGCTAAAGATGTTCGAGTTGAACCACATGTCGAGCGAGATGCCATAAGAGCCGTATCCGTAGAGATAGAGTGGTCCGGTGCCATCAAGCTTCGCGCCTTTCAAATGCACCACCGAAACCGGGATCTTTGCACCATCGGAGGCAACGGTATAAATCTGTTCAACTTCATACTTGGCGCGATCGTATCCGCCAGGAACCTCTTTCTGCTTCAGCAACTGCGACGCTCCAGTTTCCATGTCGTACGAAAACACCGACTCAGGAGTAATGGGAGACTGGTAGCGATAGCGGAATTCCGTGGTGTCATAGACGCGATTCGTATAGGGAGACACCGCATACGCAGGCTCAGGAAACGACAACCTGCGTGAGTGTCCATTCCGCAGATCGACGATGCGGATTTGTGGCAAACCGCTCTCCCGTTCATAGAGCACGAGGAAATTCTTGAACAAGTCCAGATCATCGATCATGATCGCCGGATTCTGCGCCATCACCTCGTGCCAGTTCTTGCTGCCTGGATCGGTAATGGGAGCGGTGACGAGCCGGAAGTTGCGACCCGTATCATTCGTGCGGATATAAAACGAATCTGCATTGTGGTCGACGTAATATTCGACACCGTGCTTTCGCTGCTCGACGATCTTCCAATCACCCGCCGGATCTTTCGCGGAAATGTAGCGAGCCTCACTGGTTGTATGACTGCGAAGCTCCATGATGATGTAAGCTTCGCTGCGCGTTTTGAACGCGTGCACGGTGAACTTCTCGTCCGGCTCTTCATACACAAGCACGTCGGGATCGGCTGATCCAACCGTATGCCGATACAGCCGGTACTGCCGCTTCGACACCGCATCTTCCTGCGTGTAAAAGACGGTGCGATTGTCGTTTGCCCACGCGAGGGATCCAACGCGCTCGGCGTGATCGTTGAGCGTCTGCCCCGTACGCAAATCTTTCACTGCAAGATTAAATTGGCGAAACCCGGTGTTGTCGTAGCTATACGCGAGCATGTTCCCGTCGGAGCTTACCGCAAACGCCTGCACGGTCATGAACGCCTGCCCCTTAGCCAGTTCGTTCACATCGAGCAGGACTTCTTCGTTCGCCTCGGCGCTGATCTTCTTGCGGCAGCGGATCGGGTACTGTTTACCCGCCTCAAACCGGATGTAATAAAAGAAGTCACCTTCTCGATAAGGGACTTCCACATCGGTTTCCTTCACGCGGCTGAGCATCTCGTCATAAAGCTTTTTCTGAAAAGCATCCGTAGGCTTCATCACCGCGTCGGTGTAAGCATTCTCAGCCTCGAGATAAGCGCGGACCTCAGGGTTCGACTTCTCGCGCAGCCAAAAGTAGTTATCCACCAGCTTGTGCCCGTTGATCTCCGTCACATGAGGGATTTTCTTCGCTGCAGGAGGTGAAGGCACGTCGTCAACGCCAGTGAAGATAAGTAAGGAAACGGGAATGAGAACGAGCAAAATTGCGGAATTAGTCATGGGCACCCCAAGTTGTGTAATCCGAGACCGTATTCGAGACGAACGGGAACAATAATACGGGAAAGACCGGGAAAACAACGAAGGCCTGTGTAGGGGCGGACGCATTCGTCCGTCCCCGGCGCGAAGCGCCGGCCCGTGCACAGGCGCTGCCCTCATTTCGACTTCGTTTCTAAAGCCATTTCAAATTCTTGCGACTCGTCCGAGTCGAACCTCGCCCTCCTGGGTTATTACCGCCGATTGCAGTTGGTGGATTGCACTTCGAGATCGCAATCACCCGTCCTCACCGACTCCAGCCGAAGGAGAAGTGTCATGAAGTTGCGCAGTCTATTCGTTGCTGCCACTTTGGCCGCGACCGCCGCCCACGCACAATATGGAAAAACTCCTATCAAGCACGTGATCGTTGTATTTCAGGAAAACCGCACCCCCGACAATTTGTTTCAAGGACTCTGCACCGCCAACGGCGCTGTTCCCGGATGCACGACCACGGGAGCGAATGGGACGTATAACATCGCGTCGACGTATGTAAACTCTGACGGTCAGACGACGCCATTGGCGCCGGTAGGACTCGCGACCAACTTCGATCTCGACCACAGCCACGGTGGGCCGAAGCGCGATGGAACGATCAGCGGATGGAATTTCGAATTCGAGCATCAGGGAGTCGTTGGCAAACACGCGGCCAATGTTCCCACGGGCTGCGGCGCGAACACGTTTGGATGTGTCGTTCCAGCGAACAACTACTCGCAGTTCATGTACGTCTACAACACGCCCGTTACGAATGCGAACGGAAGCAAGGGAGGCCTGCTCGATCCCTACATTGCGATGGCAACCACCTACGGATGGGCGAATCGCATGTTTCAGACCAACCAGGGCCCGAGCTTTCCAGCACATCAATTTATCTTCGGAGCGACCTCGGCCCCGACTCCCGAAGATGACGCTGCCGGTATCTTCGCCGCAGAGAATGGCACCAGTCCCCTGTACGGTTGCGGATCAGGAGAGTCGGTGCAGCTGATCCGCCCGAACGGCAATTCAGCGCCGCCTTTTGGGACGGAGACTCCCGGCGACGAAACAGCACAATGTTTTACGCGCCACGCGATGGATTATTTGTTCAGTCAGCCCGTTTCTAAAATCACCTGGACGTACTATTCCCAGGGACAGACAAGCCTGTGGGTAGCGCCAAACTCGCTCTCGAACATTTGTATTCCACTGAATGGAATCTGCACCGGGCCTGACTGGAACAAGGGTGCATCCAATGGCTACGTCGATACGCAGCCGCCCGACGTGTTGAACGACATCGCGAACTGTTCTCTGTCCCAGGTAAGTTGGATCAATCCTGCCGGACAATACTCGGACCATCCGATCAACAATGGACAAGGACCTTCTTGGGTGGCAGCCATTGTCAATGCCATCGGCACGAACGCGAACTGCGACGATGGCATCGGCTACTGGAAAGACACGGTGATCTTTATCACGTGGGACGACTGGGGAGGCTGGTACGATCACGTGCGTCCCATCTTCGAGAAAGGCGCGAACCAGAACGACTATCAACTCGGTTTCCGCGTGCCGCTGCTTGTGGTTTCGGCCTATTCCACCAAGCCGGGATACATCAGCAACTTCGACTATGACTTTGGCAGCATATTGAAAGCAATCGAAGGAATCTTCGCTTTGGGCAACCTCGGGATGGCCGACCAGCGCGCCACCAACGACCTTCACGACTTCTTCAACTTCCATCAATCACCAACAACGTACAAAGTGATCCAGGCACCGCTGACCGCGTCCTTCTTCCTGGAAAACATCAAGACGCAGGTCGCTCCGGCCGACACAGACTAGATCTTGTGTGGGGGCGGACGCCTTCGTCCGCCCCCGCATGAAGGGCCGGTATCGGGGCTAGACGAGGGCCACAAGTTATCCATGCCTTCCGCTGTGGGCTGCACTCTTGCGCTTCTTCGGAGTTGTAGTTGCTGGTTGCGGCGGCTTGCGGGCGGTGAGGGTGGAGCAAGTTTCGGCTATCTGCTTGGTGGGCGTTGGATGCGAGGGTTTGAAATTGTGCGGCGGGACTGTGTTGGGGTTTGTGGCGGGCTTGGCGGTGGTCGTCCCATCGGATGCGGGCACGGTCGCTTCGCGACCGGGGCGGACGAATGCGTCCGCCCCTACACAAGAGCGGAACTACTTTGCGGGAACGAAATCGAACTTGCCGGACGACTCTTCGTAGAAGAGAGCGCCTTCTTTCTTGTCTCCGCCACTCCAGTGTTTGTGGCCTCCCGGCACTCGCAGGAAGTCGCCGGATCCGACGCGCTTCTCGCCTGCGTCGTCCTTGTATAGGTAGGCACCCTTGACCACGACGATCCAGACATCATTGGTGTGCGTGTGCGTCCCCGCATCGTAGCCGGGGACAAACTTGCTGAATGTTCCGTGGGCGCCGGCGCTTGCGTCTCCCCAAACCGGCGTCGTGGTGACACCCGTGTTGCCACCCTGCATTGGGCTGTAATTCGCATGGCTCGAGTCAACGAAGATGATTTTGTCACCTTGCGCTTGTCCCTGAAGCCGTCCGATGGACCACGCCGCAACCATCGCTACAACGATTCCTACCGTTAACAGTGAATGTCGCATCACGTCCTCCTTTGTGGCAGTCTGCCGCTTGCGAATAAAGCGGACGCATTCTACATGGCAGGGTAGCGGAAGCCAAGGAGGACGGATTGGCTGTGCGATTGAGCCACGCTTTGGCGGCGCAAGCCCGGGTTCGGGACACAAGGGTGCTCGCGTAAGAGTCAGGTGGTTAAGGTTCATCTCTCAGGCGATCCCCTAGCGGCACTTCCCTTTTCCCTTAGTTATCGGTCCACCTGGGCTCTACAGACTCCATTTGATAGTTGGGTTGCGATAGCTTCGCCAATATGGGGGATGCGTCATAAGCCACGCCGGGCAGCTTCAGTCCGGGAGGAGAAACTGAATTATGAAATCACTGAACGGCATATTGATTGGACTGGTATTTGCGGTAATGCTGGGCTGTACCAACACGAAGGCTCCTGATGTAACGGAGAATGTGCGCCACGCATTGGATGGCGCTGGACTGAACGATGTGCGCGTGAGTCAGGATCGCGACAAGAACGTTGTGACGCTGACAGGGTCGGTGCCGACCGATGACGACAAGGGGCGGGCGGAATCGGTTGCCAAATCACAGGCTGGCGCCGCCGTCGTGGCGAATGAGATCGGCGTACGCCCGAAGGACGACGAAGGTACCGCGAAGAAGGTTGACACGGAACTGGACTCAGGGATCGACAAGAACCTGGAAGCGATGCTCGTGCAGCACAGGATGAACCATGCAGTTCGCTACGACGTGAACAACGGAGTGGTGACTTTGAAAGGCAACGTTCCTTCGCAGGGACAGCCGGCGAGTGTAGAGAAGCTGGCGCAGCAGGTGCCTAATGTGAAGCAGGTCGTGAACGAGCTCGAGGTTAAGAACCAGAGGGCGACTTCGACGAAGTAAGCCTTCGAGTGGGGCGGAGGCTTCCGCCCTAGGGAATCAGCTTACTTCACGGCGCTTTCGCGCCGGGGGCGGACGAAGGCGTCCGCCCCTGCACGAACGCTACTGAATCAGCGTGCCGCCGTTGCCGTTTCCTTCTTCTTCTGGCGCGATGACCACGGCTGCGGCTACGCGATCTCCTGGTTCCATCTGGAGCAGCCTTACGCCTTGGGCGTTGCGTCCGGATTCGCGGATGGTCGTCGAGTCCATGCGGATGATCTTGCCGTAGTGGCTGATCAGCATGACTTCGGACTTTTCGTCGACCTGGGCGATGCTGACGACTTTGCCGACTCGCTCGGTCGTCTTCAGGTTGATCACGCCCTTGCCGCCGCGATTGGTCAGACGGTAATCATCGGCGGGAGTGCGCTTGCCGAAGCCGTTCTCGGTCACGCTCAGGATCAGGTCGCCTTTCAGGGCGACGTCGGTGGCTTCGCCTTCTGGAGTTTCCGAGGCGGGCGCGGCGACATCCTTCTTCAGCGTGGTCGCCATGCCGATTACGTAGTCGCCCTTCTCGAGATCGATACCCCAGACTCCGTAGGCTGCGCGGCCCATCGGGCGAACGTGGGATTCGTCGAACCGAACCGCCATGCCTTCGTGGCTGGCCAGGAAGATGATCTGGTTGCCGTCAGTCACGCGGCAGGCGACCAGTTCGTCGCCCTGCTCGATGCCGATGGCCATGATGCCGTTGGAGCGCACATGCATGAATTCACGTACTTCGGATTTCTTGACCAGGCCATTGCGCGTGGCGAAGAAGATGTACTTGTTTTCCTCTTCCAGGTTGCGGACGGCGACCATCGTCTTGACGGTTTCGCCGGGTTGCAGCCCGACAAGGTTGCCGACATGCTTGCCTTTCCCGGCCGCGCTGAGATCGGGTATCTCATACACCTTTAGCCAGTAAACGCGCCCGGTGTTGGTGAAGATCAGGATGTACGCATGCGTACTCGCAAGGAACAGATGCTCGACGAAATCTTCGTCGCGCGTCTTCATGCCCGTACGGCCTGTGCCGCCGCGGCGCTGCATGCGGTAAGTCGAGATCGGCGTGCGCTTCAGGTAACCGGAATGGCTGACCGTCACCGCAACCTGCTCATCGGCGATGAGGTCTTCGAGGACGATTTCCGCAGCCTCGTCTTCGATTCGCGTGCGCCGGTCATCGCCATACGCCTTCTTCACTTCCTCAAGCTCTTTCACGATGACGCCGCGCAGCTTCTTCTCGGAGCCGAGAATCGATTCGTACTCGGCAATGTTGTCGCGGACTTCCTTCAACTCGTTCGCGATCTCGTCGATCGAGAGCTTGGTCAGGCGATGCAGTTGCAATTCGAGGATGGCATCGGCCTGCTTGGCGGTGAATGGCTTGTCAGCATCAACCTTCGGCGCTCGGCCGGTTGTGTTGATGTCGATCTTCTTGCCGCCGAAATACGCGACGAGGTTGTCGCGAGCGTCGGCGCGGTTGGCGCTGGCACGAATAATGGTAATTACGTTGTCGAGGTGATCCAGCGCCTTCAGGTAACCTTCGAGGATATGCTCGCGGTCTCTCGCCTTAGAGAGCAGGTAAGCAGTGCGGCGGCGAACGACATCGACGCGGTGCTCGATGAAGTACTTGATCGCCTGGATCAGGCCCATTTCACGCGGCTGACCATTCACCACAGCGAGCAGGATCATCGAGAAGCCTTGCTGCATCTCGGTGTGTTTGAAGAGCTGGTTCAGGACGATCTGAGGCTCGACGCCGCGCTTCAGTTCGACGACGATGCGCATGCCGTCGCGATCAGATTCGTCGCGCACGTCGGAGATGTCTTCGATCTCCTTGTCGTTGACCAGCGCGGCGATGCGCTTGATGAGGGTCGCCTTGTTCACCTGATACGGAATCTCGGTGACAACGATGGCCTGGCGATCTTTGGTGATGTTCTCGATCGCAGCCTTGGCGCGCATCATGAAGCGTCCGCGGCCGGTGCGGTAAGCCTCGAAAATTCCCGAGCGGCCGTGAATGATGCCGGCCGTTGGGAAGTCCGGGCCCTGCACAAATTTCAGAATCTCCGCAAGCTGCGCGTTCGGATTATTCACCAGCGTGATGGTCGCGTCGACGATCTCCGTCAGATTGTGCGGAGGAATTTTCGTCGCCATGCCGACGGCAATTCCGTCGGAGCCATTGATCAGCAAATTCGGAATGCGCGCGGGAAGAACGTCAGGCTCAACTTCGCTGCCGTCATAGTTCGGGTGAAAGTCGACCGTGTCTTTATCTAAGTCTTCAAGTAGCGGAGTGGAAACCTGCGCCAGCTTCGCTTCGGTGTAACGATCGGCCGCTGGAGGATCTCCATCGACAGATCCAAAGTTCCCCTGACCAAAAATCAGCGGATACCGCATCGACCAGTCCTGCGCCAATCGCACAAGCGCGTCGTACACCGCTAGGTTCCCGTGTGGATGGTACTTGCCCATCACGTCGCCCACGATGCGGGCGCATTTGCGCGTAGCGCGATTCGGATACAACCCCATCTGCTGCATCGTGTAGAGAATGCGGCGGTGGACGGGCTTCAGGCCGTCGCGGACGTCGGGAAGCGCGCGGCCGATGATCACCGACATCGAATAGTCGAGATACGAACGGCGCATCTCTTCTTCAATGTTGACGGGTTGAATGTTCAACGCACCGGGGCCACTACCATCGCCACCGGGCGGGGAAGTCAGGGGAAGTTCTGGATTCTGGTCGTCAGGCATTTTTTAGCTCTCGGCTGGCGGCTTTCAGCCATCAGCTTTGTGTCGTCGAAAACTTGTGCAAGTTATTGCATTTACAGGAAGTTATGGGTCCCGGGAACTGTAGTAATTATACCATGATTTAGACGGCGTTGGGGGTGATCAGGTGGGTGCTAAAAGCGCTGAATCAGGGACTCGATCAGCCAAGCGAGTGCAAGAGAAAATCGGCCCCGAGATGGGGCCGATTTGAATAAAAAACTCTCTGTGGATCGGTTTCAGTTCACCTTCGTCGATTGCGGCAGTTGGAATGTTACGCCACGCTCGTCGTTTTGCTTGCGGGTCGCGTCGAGATCGAGATCGGCGATCAGGATCCTGCGGCGGTGTCCGGGAGTGAGGTCGAACAGTGTTGAGCCCTGAATGGCGTAGTTCCCGACTTCTACAGTCCGGCCGTCTTTGAAGACGAGAAGAGTGGCTGGCAGTGGTGGATCGGGGTCGACCGCGGGTGGATCAGGCTCGGCGCGTTCGCGTTCGGGAGCATGGGCGGGCGCGCTCTGCTTGGCCGGCGGCACGTACGAGCGATCTCCCTGTCCACGCCGATCGAAAACCGTAGGCCCACCTTGATAGTCAGCGTCGTCCTCCGCTGTGTCCTCGGATTGGCCCTGGTCGGGAGCATATCCGGAGTATCCCGGGTCATAGGGCACTGGAACGGCATACCAGATCGGACCGGTGGCAGAATTGTCACGATGATGATGACCATCGTGATTTCCGTTTCCCTGGTGACCGTTGTGTCCATCGTGGCCATTGTGGACAGTGTTATTCGGGATGAATCCAGGGCGTGGGACGGGTGCGTACCCTCGTGGTCCGACCGATGTCACGCTGGCGGGAGGACCGTTGACTGCGCGTCCTCCGAAACCGGGCGAGGTCACAGATGTAGGGGCTCCATTAATCTGAGCTTGGACGGAGACGGTGAGAAACAACGCAACCGTCAGGGAGCCAAAAAACGCGACGGCGGCTGAGATTGAGGGCCGCATAGGTTTATGATACTCCAAAAAAAGGCTCATCAGCGCACCTCAGAGACAGAACGAGGCTGGTCGCCACATTTGCAGAGCGGGCGCCAGAGTAGCGATTTGGCCCATCCTTTATACGGGTGAACCGGGCTACCATATTTGATGCAGAACAAATGAAATCTATCCTCCGATTTGCGATGCTGGCGCTCATCCTGATCGTGGTCGCCATGATTTCAGGGCTTACGGCGATGCGGTTCGCCATCCATGGGCAGGAAGTCGCCATACCTCCACTGGTTGGGCTGGGGCCGACCGAGGCCGAACATGCCCTTTCCGGGCTTGGCCTCCAGATGTCGATCGAACGTCAGTATTACAGCCCCCAGATCCCTGAAGGCCGGATCATGTCGCAGTTGCCGCTTCCCGGGACGAAGGTCCGGCGGGGCTGGCAGGTCCGGGTAGCCCAAAGCCTTGGACCTACGCGGGTCGCAGTCCCGGACGTTACGGGGCAGAGCGAGCACGCAGCAGAACTGAATATCAGGCGCCGCGGCCTGGACATCGCTTCGATGGCGGAAGTGGAGGCCCCGGGCCTTCCCGCCGACCAGGTGCTCGCGCAGAATCCAACGGCCAATGCCAGCCAGCTCATCGCTCCTAAAATCAACCTCCTGGTCAGCGACGCACCTCAGCCCGAGGTATACGTGATGCCAAGTTTCATCGGTCAGCCGCTAGGTAGCGCGAGCCGGACCTTGCAAGATGAGGGATTTAAGCTGGGGAACGTGGGCGTTGCGGCGGTCGTAGAAACCCCAACGGACCAGACTGCATCCGCCGCCCCAGCACCTCCGCCTGAACCGTCGCCCGCCAGCATCATTATTTCGCAAGCCCCACCAGCCGGTCAGAAGGTAACAGCCGGCTCGACGGTAAGTTTCGAGGTGCGGTGAAGCGCAGGTGCTTCTGGTAGGGATGCTTCGACTAGGCTCAGCATGACAGCGCTCTGGATGGCACACATAGCAGTGCTCTGGATGGCACAGGGGGATGGGTCACACTATTCCTAAAGCGCTGTAATCGTCGAAACTGCGGTTTCCGTTATTCGCTGCTTTTTTCCAGAGGTGAAAAAAGGCCCCGATCACAAAATCGGGGCCTTGAAACAAAGTTGGAGACTAGCCTTTTTTTTACTGGATTCGGCGGAGCGGGCCATTCAGGTTGCCGTAATTGCGCGTGCTCAGAGCCTGAATGCCAGCGGTGTGAGTTCCGTTGAACGGAGTCTCTGTATTGGGACAACCGGCGGCGGCTGCAGCCGCTGGAGAACCAAACCACAATCCAACGTGGTAGGTATGAACCGGTCCAGTCTGCGGATTCGTGTTCACATCGGGGAACGGCGTGTCGGTGAACACCACCGGCGCGGGACCAGTTCCGGGTGCCACAATGAACGTTTCGATGCTGAAGCGACCGATGAAGTCGGCGACTCCGTTTCCATGCTCGTCGGTCGTCAGGTCGCCCTGATACCAGGACAGTCCGAACGGTGCGTTCGGCAGCTGAATCACAAAAGCATCAAACTCGGTCTTGGGCGGAAGTCCGGACGCCTCCATGTGCATTACTTCGACATTGCCAAGCGAGTTGATGGTCACCCGTCCCTTCGCACCGGAAATACAGCCCGCGGCCACCGCACCCGCGGAAGGGACCATGTTAAAGGTTGTGCTCTGCGCCAACGCACTGATGCTCATCAAGCTGAGTACGAGGCCGGTTACTAACGAAAGACTTTTCTTCACTGTAGTGTTTTCCTTTTCTATATGTTTTTGTGCACGTGGCTGCCTTGCGCCATTCCGTGCACGATGTTGGTACTCGAACCCCAAAGGGCGGCCCTACTTGAATCGGCGGGTCGGCCCTCCTTGCCCTCCACGCCAGCCCACTAGACGAGGCTGGTCACACCCACCTTGCAGGATCGAGCGGTCGCACTTAGAATTGCTCATCGCTCAACCCCGGGGGCGTGTGACGAGCTCAAGGGTGCAGTAACCGCGCAGTCGGCGTCCTTAAAGAGCTCCTGAAAATCTCCAAAAA
>Ga0126371_10003847_pt1 | contig 13193 bp, 12 predicted proteins | sample PanSoiMetaPlot_4_FD_110145 | JGI IMG/M metagenome (GOLD analysis project Ga0126371, IMG submission 110145) | Tropical forest soil microbial communities from Panama - MetaG Plot_4 | ecosystem: Environmental > Terrestrial > Soil > Tropical forest > Bulk soil | place: Panama | collected 2016-02-17
CACGGTCTGTCCGCTCTGCACCGCGATCGAGCTCTTGATCTTGCGCTGGCTGATGGTCGGCGTCAGCGCGGTGGCGGGCGACCCCGGCTGGACCGCGCTGATCTCCTGCTCGATGTCGAGCACGACGTTGCCGTTGGGATTGACGCGCGGCACGACGTGCAGGATGACGCCGGTATTCTTGTAGTCGATGGTGTTGACGATCGTGTTATTCGCCGTGAGCACGGTCGCGCTGCCGGTCGAGATCGGCACCTGGTCGCCGACTTGCAGGGTCGCCGGCTGGTTGTCGAGGACGACCAGCGAGGGGTTGGACAGTATCTTCACGTTCGTAATCGTGTGCAGGGCGTTGAGGATCAGGTTCGGCGTCGCCGCCGAGCCGACCAGGAAATTGAAGCCGGGCAGCTGCTGGGCGATGACGGCGCCGCCGATGCTGTTGATGATCGAGCCCTTGTCGGGATGGGCCTGCAGGAAGAACTGCACGCCGAATTGGAGCTCATCGTTGAGCGTCACCTCCGCGATGGTCGCGTCGATCGCGACCTGCATCTGCGGCCGGTCGATCTGCCGCAGCGTCTGCTCGACGATCCGCTGCGCCTCGCGGCTGCCGTAGACCAGGACCGAATTGTTGGTGATGTCGGCGGTGATGCGAATATCGGGCATCACGCCGGGGCCGTTGCCGCCTGCGGCGTTGTCGAGGCCGCCGCCGAAAATGCCGCCCGGGCCGGCATTCTGCTGCAAGTCCGTGCGCACGGGTGCCTGGTTGCGCGAGCCTTGGGAGGCGCTCGTGGCGGCGGTCGTGGTCGTCGTGGTCGAAGTGGCCGTGGCGGGGCTTTGCGGCTGCGCGCTCAGCGCGGCGAGCGGTCCCGACGTCGAGCTCGTGAGCCCGGCGCCCGGCGCGATCTGTCCGTTCGCAGCATCGAGTCCACCCGCCGAGCGGCCGAGGAAGATCTGGCTGAGCAGCGCCGCGATGTGCTTCGCATCGCCATAGTGCAGCCGGTAGACCCGCAGATTGGTGGCGGCCGTCTCGGAATGGTCGAGCCGGCTGATCCACTGGCCGGCGGCGCGCAGGAATTCCGGCTTGCGGCTCACCACCAGAATGGCGTTCATGCGGGCGATCGGCTGGAACTTGACCATTTCGTGGCCGAGCCCCGTATCGCCGTTATCCATGATCTTCTGAAGCTCGGTGATGATCGGATCCGGCGTACTGTTGTGCACCGGAAAGATGCCGACCGACTGGCCGCGCATCCAGTCGACGTCGAAGCTCGCGGCGATTTCCAGCGCGCTTCGCCGCTCGGCGCCGCTGCCCTGCAGGATCAGCAGATTGCGCGCAACATCGGCGCGCATCTCGCCGGGTTTGGTCGCGAATCCGTCGACCAGCTTGATGATGGTCTGCGCCGAGACGTAACGCAGCGGAATGACGGTGATGCCGTAGCCGGGCTGGGCGGTCGCGATCTTGTCCATCGTGCCCGATCCGATCGCTTCGCCCGCCGGCATCAGGCGGTAGCCGCCGGTGTCGCGCACGAGCGCGACATTGCTCAGCCGCAGCGCGTTCTCCAGCACGAACAGGACGTCCGATTTCGCCACCGGCCGGCCCGACGCGAGCGTCACCGTACCCTGCACGCGCGGGTCGATGGTGTAGCCCACGCCGAGAATGTCGCCGAGGATCACCTTGGCGACGGTCGCGACCGGCGCATTCTCGAAATTGAGGTCATAGCCCTCGCCGTTCGGCGCGGCGTCGCGTTGCGCCGGCTCGGCGACACCGGTTACGCCGTTGCCGACGACCACGGTCGGCCGCGACGTGCTCGCGGTGTTGGGGCTGGCCGAATCTGCGTTGTTCGGGAAGCGCGGCAGCAGGTCGAGCGAGCGGACATGATCCATCACGTCGGGCGGATGGTTGTCCTTGGGGTCGACCTGACGCGCGTCCCACGGCCCGATGCTGCAGGCGGCGAGGACCGAGGCGGCGAGAACGAAGCAAAAGCTCCACGCCGCCCGCCGCGTCCTGCGGTCGCGCGAAAGCTCTACGCTTCTTCGACTGCGCGCTACCAACGCCCACCCCAAGCACGCGTGCAAACGCGCTATAAAATTGACAGCCAGAGGTTCTATTGTTAAAACTTACTTAAGTCGTGTCAAGCGCTGAATTATCGTCGTGCAATCGTCATTGTGTGTAAAAGAACCGAGTGGCGTGACCCCCCATGTCGCAAAGCTCCACGGAAGACTTCAGGCGGTATTTACTTGAAAAATACTCGGCGCCTGCGGTTGCGATGGGCAAAAATAAGGTCGACAAGCCGACCAATGGTGAATTAACTCTTAGGGCAATCTTGGATTCGACCGAAATTTCGGTCGGCGATTTCGCCAACGAGGTGGCGCGCTTCTGGCGCCGGCAGCGTCTTCAACTCCCCCAGCTCCTGTCCGCTACCGGTCTCGTTAGCAAGTTTTCGCGTCGTTTCCTTGTGGAATCAGCGGTCTATCCGTTCGAGGGCGCCGATGGCCCGAAGCTCGCCATGGCGGATCCGAGCGATACGGCCGCGTTGCGGGCGGCCGAAATCGTCCTCGGCAGCCGGGTCGACGTGGTGGTCGCCTCGTTCGAGGACATCGCGACCGTGCTCGGCGAGCGGCTCGGCGAGGACGAGCGCGAGGACGGCTCCGCGGACGCCGGCCCGGCGCATTCCGACGACGACATCGAGAGCCTGCGCGACCTCGCGAGCGGCGCGCCGGCGGTGCGCGCGCTCAACGATCTGTTCGAGCGCGCCACGGAGCTGCGTGCGAGCGACATCCATGTCGAGCCCGGCCGCACCGGCCTCGTCGTGCGCATGCGGGTCGACGGCCTTTTGCGCGCCGTGCCGACGCCGGTCGGCGCTCTGCCGCAGGCGCTGATCTCCCGCATCAAGATCCTCGCCGGTCTCAACATCGCCGAGCGCCGGCTGCCGCAGGACGGCGCCGCGCGCGTGCGCGTCGGCCGCGCCGAGATCGACATCCGCGTTGCCACCATGCCGACGCAGCACGGCGAGTCGGCGGTGCTGCGCCTGCTGCCGCGCGACCGCGGCCTCCTCGACATCGGCAAGCTCGGCCTCGCTTCGGCCGACGAGAAGAAGCTGAGCCGGCTGCTGATGTTGCCGCACGGCATGATCGTGATCACCGGCCCGACCGGCAGCGGCAAGACCACGACGCTTGCCACCATGCTGTCGATCCTCAACGAACCGACGCGCAAGATTCTCACCATCGAGGATCCGGTCGAATATGAGATACCCGGCATCAACCAGTCGCAGGTCAAGCCCGCGATCGGGCTCACCTTCGCGACCGCGATGCGCTCCTTCGTGCGCCAGGATCCGGACGTGATCATGGTCGGCGAGGTGCGCGATGCGGAGACCGCGAATATCGCGATCCACGCGGCGCTCACCGGCCACCTGGTTCTCACCACGCTGCACACCGAGACCGCCGCCGCCGCCGTCCCGCGGCTCGTCGACCTCGGCGTCGAGCCATTCCTGCTGCAATCGACGCTGCGTGCCGTCATCGCGCAGCGCCTCGTGCGAATATTGTGCGATCGCTGCAAGGCGCGCCGCACGCTCGCCGCCGCCGATATCGCGGCGGATCCGCGCTATGAGGTGCTCGGCTTCGCGCCGGGCGAGACGGTGTGCGAGCCGGTCGGCTGCGAGCGTTGCGGCGGCGTCGGCTATCGCGGCCGCAACGGCGTCTTCGAGCTCCTGGAGCTCGACGACCAGATCCGAAAGATGATCGGCCAGAACACCGATTCCAAGCTGATCCACGTCGCGGCGGCGCGTTCCGGAATGGCCTCCATGGCCGAGGACGCGATCGCGAAATGTCGCGCCGGCGTGACGTCGGCCGCGGAGGTGCTGCGCGTGACAACGATCGGGTGAGGCGTGCCAAGCTTTCGCTATCGCGCGCTCACGACGAGCGGCGAGCTCACCAGCGGAACGATCTCGGCGGCGAGCGCCGGGGAAGTCGCGCGCCTCCTCGAGGCGCGCGGGCTCTTCTATGTCGACGATGGCGCGGCGGCGAGGGCGGCCGGATCGGGCTCGGCGCTCGCGTTCCTCAACCGACCCACCGCCGACGACGTGACCGTGTTCACGCGCGACCTTGCGCTCCTGCTCAAGGCCGGCGCGCGCATCAACGACGCGCTCGATCTTCTGTCCAGCGACATCGATCTCGGCCGGCTGCGCGCGGTCGTCGCGAACCTGCGCGACGGCGTGCTCGCCGGCGAAAGCTTCACCGAGGTCTTGTCGCGCCACCCGCTGCTGTTTCCGCCGATCTATGTCGCCCTGGTGCGGGTCGGCGAGGCGTCGGGCACGCTCGACCATCTGCTCGAGGTGCTGGCCGAGGAGCGCGGCCGCGCCGAGGCGCTGCGCCGGCGTCTCACCGACGCGCTGCGCTATCCGGCCTTCGTGCTGTTCGCGGCGGGCGGCGTGCTCACCTTCTTTCTCTTCTTCGTGCTGCCGCAGTTCGGCGCGGTGCTGCGAGATTTCGGCGCCAAGCTCGACTCGGTCGTTCTCATACTGCTCGACCTCTCCGATTTCGTCACCACGCACGTGACCGCGGTCGCCTCGGCGCTGATCGCCGTCATTGCGTTGGCCTGGCTCGCCCTGCGGCGGCCGCGCGTGCGCGCCGCCATTCTCGCCGGCGTGTCGCGGCTGCCGCTGGCGCGCTCGATCATGATGTTCCATCGCACCGCCCTTTTCTGCCGCAACCTCTCGATTCTGCTCGGCAGCGGCGTCAATCTCACGCCGACCCTGCGCATCCTCGCCGACATGATGGCGTCGACCGGTCACGGTGCCGCATGGGAGCGCGCCGTCGACCGCGTCCGCCACGGCGCGAAGTTTTCCGATGCGCTCGCCGACACGGCGGCGCTGCCCGCCATGGCGGTGCGCATGCTGCGGCTCGGCGACGAGACCGGCCAGCTGCCGATGATCGCGGCGCGCGTCGCCGAATTCTATGAAATCAAACTGCAACGCAGCCTTGATAGGCTGGTCGGTATCGCGGGGCCGGCTGCCATTATCGTGATTAGCTTTGTGGTGGGCGGCCTGATAGTATCTGTGATGACCGCTCTCTTGTCCGTGAGCCAAGTGATTGGTTGATCACCCAGGGAGGGACAGCCAAATGATGGAACGATTGCACCGCCGTCGCCGCCGCGGCGCGAGGTGCGGCGAGGAAGGCTTCACGCTCGTCGAGATGCTCGTGGTCATCACGATCATCGGCCTGATCATGGCGCTGGTCGGACCGCGCGTGCTCAACTATCTCGCCGAGTCCAAGGTCAAGGCCGCGCGCATCCAGGTCGAAAGCTTCGCGAGCTCGCTCGATCTCTTCTATCTCGACAATGGCCGCTATCCGACGACCGGCGAGGGCCTCGCAGCGCTCGCCCAGCGCCCGGGTGCCGCCGAGGCGTGGAACGGACCCTATGTGCGCAGCGGCATCATTCCGAACGATCCGTGGGGTCATGCTTACGTCTATCGTTCGCCCAGCGATCACGGCGCCTATGAGATCATCTCGTATGGTTCGGATGGACAGCAAGGCGGCACCGGAACGGCGGCCGACATCGAGAGCTGGAAGCGCTGACGGCCGCGCGGGGGAGCGCGGCGTCGTCCTGATCGAGATCGTCGCCGTGCTGGCGATCATCGGGCTGCTCGCCGCAATCATCCTGCCGGCCCTCCCGCGCGCGACCTCGGGCGCACGGCTCGAGGCCTATGCGATCGACGTGGCGGCGCTGATCACGCAGGACCGCAATGCGGCCGTGCGGCGGCGCACGCACGTCGCCACGCAGGTCTACGCGCCGGAGCGGCTGATCGTGTCCGGCGCGACCGGACGCGAGCTGCGCCTGCCCGGCGACATCGCTGTCGACGCGCTGCTCGCGGCGCGCTGCGGCGACCAGCCGGCCGGCGGGACCATCCGCTTCTTTCCGTCCGGCACCTCATGCGGCGGCGTGATCGCGTTGCGCCGTCCGGGCGTCGGCTATCAGGTGCGCGTCAATTGGCTGACCGGAGGGGTCGAGGTTGTCGCGAACACGCACTAGTGTCCCGGTTCGCGGCGAAGCCGGCTTCACGCTGATCGAGGTGCTCGTCGCCTTGGCGGTGGTTGCCGCCTCGCTCGCCGCCATCGGCTCGCTCGTCGCGGTGTCGATGCGCGGCACGCAGTCGATCGAGCGGCGGGTCGCGTTCCGCGAGACCTTGCGCGCGATCGTGACGTCGCTGACCGATCGCCGCGATCTCGCTCCCGGCAGCGCCACCGGCAATACGGTGGGCTACGGTTGGCGGATGGATGTCGCGCCCTACACCTCGAGACTGGTCGACCCGCAGGCGCCGACGCCGTGGGTGCCGGAGGTGGTGGAGATCACGGTGCGCTCGCCGAGCGGCCAGATCCTGCGCATCGACACCATTCGCCTGCGCCGGAGACCGGGATGATGCGCTTTGATTGGCGCGTATCCTTTTCGCCGAACCGGTCGCCATCCCCGATCAAGTCGGGGGCAGGCTTTCGCCGGGACCGGGATATGCGCGTGGGCGCCGATCCCGAGGCGGGCTTCACGCTCATCGAGACGCTCGCCGCGACGGCGCTGTTCCTCATCGTCATCGCGGCGCTCGCCACCATCGCGGGCCAGTGGCTGCCGAGCTGGAACCGCGGCTTTTCCCGCGTGCAGCGCGCCGAGCAGCTCGCCTTCGGCATCGACCGCATCGTCGCCGATCTCGCGGCGGCGCAGTTCATCTCGCCCAACGCCAAGGTGAAGGCGCCGATCTTCGACGGAACGGAGCTCGGCGTCACTTTCGTGCGCGGCGCGGTCGGACCCAATTCGCGGCCGGGCCTCGAGATCGTGCGCCTCGCCGAGATCGCGAGCGAGCGCGGCCCGGTGCTCGCGCGTGCCGCCGCGCCCTTCGTTCCGCTCGTCCCCGACGCCAGCGTGATCCCGCGGCTCAAGTTCTCCGAGCCGGCTGTGCTCGTGCGCTCGCCGTTTCGCGTGACGTTCGCCTATGCGGGGCCGGGGCCGGACCGCATGTGGCAGCCGACCTGGCGCGGCGCCGACCAGCTGCCGCGCTCCGTGCGGGTCATGGTGCGCGACACGGTCAGCGGGCAGACGCTCGCGGTGTCGAGCATCGCGATGGTCAACGTGCAGCTGGCCCCCGGGTGCATCAAGCAGGGTGCCCCCAATTGCGCCGGCGCCCCCGCATCTGCCGCCGCGCCTGCTCCCGCGGCGCCGGCCAATCGGAGCCCGTGATGACCGCGGCCGGACATCGCCGGGATCGACGCGAACGCGGCTTCATCATCGTCGCGGTGCTGTGGATTCTGCTTGCGCTCGCAACCCTCGCCTCGATCTACGCCGCCTACGTGGTGCGCACCGCCGATGCGGTCGGAACGAGCGATCGGCAGGTGAGGGCGCAGGCGCTGTTCACGGCGGCGGTCGAAATGACCGCCTATGAGCTCAGCGCCACACCCAAGGACGCGCGGCCGGCGACCGGACGGTTCGACTTCCGCCTCGGTCGCGTCGGCGCGCTTGTCGCCTTCCAGTCCGAGGCGGGACGCATCGATCTCAATGCCGCTCAAAAGCCGCTGCTCACGAGCTTGTTCACCGCGCTCGGCGCGCGTCCCGCGGACGCGGAGAGCTACGCGGACCGCGTGATCGCCTGGCGCAGCGAGGCGCCGCGGACCGGCGGGGACGATGCGGAAGCCGCTGCCTACCAGACGGCCGGCCTCGCCTATGCGCCGCGCCACGCGCCATTCCAGGACGTCGGCGAACTGTGGCTCGTGCTCGGCCTGCCGCCGCCCCTGGTCGAGCGCGCGCTCCCCTATGTGACGGTATTCAGCGGTGCGGAACAGGTCAACGTGCTTGCGGCGCCGCCTCTCGTCATCGCGGCGCTGCCGGGCGTCACGCCCGAGCAGGTCAACTCCGTGCTGGCGGCGCGTCGGTCGGCAGCGCTCGACCCGCAGGCCGTGCTCGCGGCGCTCGGGCCGACCGCACGCGCGGCCGCGACCGTCACGGCGGGAGCCGCCGTGCGGGTGTCGGTCGACGTTCGCCTCGACGACGGATCGCGCGCGACCGCCGACGTCGTCATTCTGCTCGCGGATGACGGCCCGGAGCCTTATCGTATATTGTCCTGGCGCGACGACTTCGATCAGTTCGCGCCGGCGGGTGGCTAGACCGGCGGAGTAGCATGTCGCTGTTGCGGAACATCGCGGGATTCATCGTACGCTGGCTGGAGGTGGTCGCGGGCTTCATGGTCGCGACCGTCGGGCGGTTCGTCTCGCCGCGTGTCGTGCGTCTCGTCGAGGCGGAAGACGGATCGGGCTTCACGCTTCGCCTGCCCAAGGATGCGCCCGCGGCGCCCGCGCGTCTGCGGCTCGACGACGCGGCGGCGGCATCCGAGGTTCCGGAGAGCGTGGCGAAATCCATTCGCGGCAATCGCGTCGAGATCGTGCTGCGTCCGTCCCGCTTCGTCTTTCGCTAGCTCGAGCTGCCGCGGCGGGCGATCGAGTTCCTCGACGGCATCGTCCGCGCGCAGATCGATCGGCTCACCCCATGGGCCGCCAACGACGCCGTGTTCGGCTGGGGCCACCCCGCCGACATCACCAACGACCGGATCGCCATCATGGTCGCGGCGACCGCACGCACCGTGGTGCGGCCCATCCTGCAATCCGTTTCCGCCTTGGGCGCAGCCTCGATCGCGGTGCTGACCGCGCCCGCCGATAGTCCGGCGGCTGCCGCGCGCATCAAGGTCTATGATCAGAGCGTCCGCGGCATGCTCGACCCGCGCCGGGTGAGCCGCATCCTCATGGTCGTCCTGCTCGTCGCCGCCGGTGCCGCGGCCGCCGCGCTTGCGGCGGACTTCGTGATCGGCGGCAATCTCGCGACGCGCCAGGACGATCTCGCGCGCAGCATCAACGCGCGCCGCGTCGAGCTGCGCGGCGGTCAGAGCGCGCTCGCGCGCGACGCGACCGCGCTGCTCGACCGGAAAAAGCACGAGACGCCCGCGACCGTCATCGTGCTCGAGGCGCTGTCGGAGATCCTGCCCGACGACACCTACGTGACGGAGCTGCGCGTCGAGGGCAACAAGCTGCAGGTCGTCGGCGTGACGCGCGACGCGCCCGGCCTGATCCGGCTGATCGAGCAGTCGCCCCACTTCAAACGGGCGACGTTCTTCGCCCCCACCACGCGCGCGCCGACCGATCCCGGCGACCGCTTCCACATCGAGGCTCGCATCGAGCCCGTCAACACGCCGCGCTCATGACCATGGACCTCAAGGCCGATCGCCTGCTCGCACGCTTCCCCGCCATCGCGGCGGTCGCCTATTTTGCGCTCGTGCTCGTCCTCGCGTGCGCCGCCTGGTTCGCGACGGCGGACATCCTCGACCGCCGGCAGGCCGTGGCGGACTCGGCAGCGCTGCTGGCGCAGCTCGAGCGCGGGCGGCCAACGGCCGCGGCGCCCGCCGCGGCGGCGAGGCAGGCGCCGCAGGGCTCGCCCTTCCTCGAAGGGCAGACGGTGACGCTCGCCGGCGCCGCGCTGCTGCAGCGGGTCGCCGGCGCGGTCACCCAGGTGGGCGGCAACGTGCTCTCCTCGCAGGTGGACGTGCAGGATGCGCAGACGAAAAACGGACTGGTCAGCCTGGTGGCGAGCGTCGAGGTGACCCAGCCCGACCTGCAGAAGCTGCTCTACGATCTCGAAGCCGGCATGCCCTATTTGTTCGTCGACCAGCTCGTCGTGCAGTCACCCGATACGGTGACGCGCGGGGAGGGCGGGCGTCTGCACGTCGTGCTCGGCGTGTCGGGGCAATGGCGAGGGGGCAAATGATGCGCCTCGGCACCACGCTCTTTCTTGCGCTCGCCGCCGCGGCTCTCGGCTCGCCCGCGCGCCTCGCCGCCGCGACCGATCAGGCGGCCGCGCCCGATCTGCGCGTCGTTCCACGCCCGCCGGCACTCGATCTCGATCGGCGGCCGTCGCCGCCCGCAACCGCGGCGGCGCAATCGGGCAATCCGCTGTGGGCAGTGCCGCTGAGCACGCTGACAGTGACGCGCGAGCGGCCGATCTTCTCGATCTCGCGCCGGCCGCCGGCGCCGCCGGTCGTGGCGCGCCCGGCCGTGCAGGTGCGGCCTGCACCGCCGCCCGCGCCCGGACCGCAGAAGCCGCGGATGTCGCTCGTCGGCACCGTCGCGGGCGGGGAGGGCATCGCGGTCTTTGTCGATCAGACGACCCAGACCATCATTCGCCTGCGCACCGGCGAGGGACACCAGGGCTGGGTCCTGCGTGCGGTCGGTGCGCGCGAAGTGACACTGCAGAACGAGCACGATACCGCGATCCTGGCGCTGCCGTCCGTGCAGGCGAAATAGCGCACCCACCGGCCGTGGCCGGTGGGTGCAGTTTCGTCGCGCGATTCGGAGAGGCGCGGTCAGTGGTTGCCGTGGTCGTGCCCGTTTCCGGCCTGCTGCGTCCCGGCGAGGTTCGCGACCTGGTCGATGATCTGCTGCGCCTGGTTGGCGAGGCTTTCCGCCTGCTTCTCGTCGATGTGCTGGTCCGCAAAGGCAGCATTGTCGAGTGCGGTCTTGATCTGCGCCGCCAGCGCGTCACGCGCGGCCACGATGGGGCCGAGCGTGGCGAGATACTGGTTGTACGTCGTATCGTCGCTGACGATCGACCTGTTGGCGAAGATCAGGCTGTTCATGCCGACCGATCCGAGCGGTGCGTTGAGCTGCTTGTAGACCGCCGCGAGGTCGATGAACTTGTCCTTGCTGTCGCGGACGCCGTGCGGCATCGCGCTTTCGTCGATCTGCTCGGCGAGGACGCGGCCGTCGTGGACGTAGTCGTCCTTGAGGCCGAGCAGCGCCAGCATGGTCGGACGCACGTCGGTGTGGTCGGAGAAGACGCTGTCGTTGCGTCCATCCTTGCGCACGCCCGGCCCGGCCATCGCCATCCAGGTGCGGGTGATGTCCTCCTGCACGTCGCCGTGGTTCCACGCGAAGGTCGACCCCGTCGTGGGCTCCGAGATGCACGGCGGGCCCGACAGGCAGTTGCCGCTGCCGCTGTTGAAGAAGAAGTAGTTGTCGTTGCCGAACATGGTCATCGTCGGCGTGCGCGCCGGGCTCTTCGTGACCATGTGGAGCATCGCCATCTCCTGCTGGTCGGCGAGCAGGAACGACAGCTTGTCGACCTGGGTGGTGATCGGGTTCGTCGCCGTGAGCGCGTTGAGATCATGCGCCATGGCGCGGACCTTGGGGTCGAGCTGACCCGGATTGCCCTGGATGTAGATCGTCGGCGCGTCGTCGCTGTGCACCGTGAAGGTCGGCGTCGCGGCGTCCTGGGTGATCAGGAGGCGGTTGAGGATCGCATTGATCTCCGAAGCGAACACGTAGCTGCACGGGGCATTCACGCCATCGCAGTTGACCGGCGTCGGCTGGCTGCCGACGAAATGATCGTTCTCGTCGGGAACGACGATGAACAGCGTGTTGTCCTTGGTGATGCCATCCGCCTTCAGCCGCGCGAAGAACGCCCCGAAGGCCGCGTCATAGGCCCTGGCCTGGCTGACGTACTCGGCCTCGCCCGGCCCGAAGGCGTGCCCCGGGGCGGCCAAGCCCGTGACGGGATCGATCGCCAGCGGATTACGGTCGTGGATATCAGCAATATAGAGGTAGACGACCGGGACGCCGGCCTCGAGCATCGTCGCCGCGTAGCCGAGCGATTGCGCCGCGGTTGGATCGAAGATGTTGGGGAAGCCCGGTCGGCCGAAGCCGTCAGCGATGACGTTCGTCCCGAACACGTCCTGCACCGCGGGCACTGATACTGTGACCTGGGGCACGGTTCCATTTCCATAGTCTATCCTGCTGGCGGTGGTGCAGGCGTGCGGGTTGTTCGGCGTCGCCGCGGCGCAGATCGCCGGCGCGACGTTCACGTTGCCGAAGAGCGCATTGAAGTTGTTGTAGCCGCCGGGCTCGTCCGGTAGTGCGTCGGGCGCGCCGTTTGCGCAGAGCGCGCTGCCCTGTGCGCAGTGGACCGCGATGCCGAGCCAATCGGTGTTGACCGACGTACGGGCCTTCTGGTTGGCGAAAAGCGCGGGGCTGCTCGGGTTAGCGGCCAGGATGCCGCTGGCGTTGGTGAATTGCGTCGACGCCGGACCGAAGAACGTCGCGAGATCGTTCGGCACGCTCTCGAACTCGATGTTGCCGACCGAGAAGGCGCCGACGTCGCAGCCCGCGCGGGTGAACGGCACCCACGGGGCCGGCGCATTCTTGCCGTTCTCGGCGAGCATGTTCGGCAGGCCGTCGCCGTTGGCCTGTGAACCGTTCGAAAACGAAGTCCAGTAGAGGAACGAACTCGAGATCCCGACGGTGCCGTTCGCGCGGAAGAAGCCGTAGCTGTTGGCGACCGCAACGCCGTGGCGGTCGGGGTAGACGCCGGTCAGCGCCGTGACGATGTCGTTCGCGGTGTGCGAGATCAGCGGGGTGTGATGGTTGCCGTTGACCGTGCCGTTCTCGAGGAGGAAGTTGAGCAGGTTCGGCATCAGCTCGAGATCGGACGGTACGTTCGGATTGTCGCGCCGCAGATGCACGTTGTCGAACTGGATGTGCACGACGTGCTTGATCCGCGCGTCCTTGGACTGAAGACTGCAGCTGGCCTGCGCGCTCGATGCCGTCGCTGCCATCAGGCCGCAGCCCAGCAGAGCGGTTCCGGCAAGCGCGGATGCCGTTCGCGAACGACTCATGGTCGCCTCCATTTTTGTCGCATGAAATCGAAGGGGGGAACTGACGCACGGGCGAATGCCCGCGGCGCGATACAAAGCGGCGCGTGTTTCGACGCGGTGACAATTCGTTGAACGATCGATGAAGAGTTTTTGACAATCGCGGTCAAAAAGGTACTAGGTGCGGGATAAAAGGTATCGGAGGCCTGCGGAAGGTAGCATCGCGCTTTGTCGGCTTTCCGGCATTTGCTGACGAACACACGCGAGCCGCATGGCTGGTGTCGCGCACGATCGAGTGAATGGAAATAGCGGGGAAAACAGTGGGCGACGTGCGCGAAGTCTGTGCTAGGCTGCGCCCAAAGCAACGGACGCGGGACGTCCGGTCAGCCGTGGGATCACGTCATGTCGGTCTGGTTTGGTCGCCTTTTGGGCGGCGTATTGGCGCTTCTCGCGTGCGCTGTCTTCTGCGCCACGGCGGCGCCGGTCGAGGTTCGCGTGACCGATGCGGGGGGTGGGAGGCTGACGGTCGAGGCGAAC
>Ga0126371_10003848_pt1 | contig 13193 bp, 15 predicted proteins | sample PanSoiMetaPlot_4_FD_110145 | JGI IMG/M metagenome (GOLD analysis project Ga0126371, IMG submission 110145) | Tropical forest soil microbial communities from Panama - MetaG Plot_4 | ecosystem: Environmental > Terrestrial > Soil > Tropical forest > Bulk soil | place: Panama | collected 2016-02-17
ATAACTTGACAAAAACCTATCAGAATGTCGCAGCGCTAAATAGCTTAGAGCACGATAGGCTGTACTCTGCGTCTGCCGCAGACGGCGTGGCTGCTATTTTTCGGTGTCAGGGGCATTTCTCTTATTCCTCAGCGGTAGTTTTGCGGGACGGCAATTCGGCTTCCACGCGGTTCAGAGTATCTGGATCGAGACATGACTGCCGGGGCTCTGCATCCGGGTGCTTCTCGATCCCGCAGACGACGCAGTACTGCATGTATCCCTTATCGTTGTCAGCATGACTCCAGTGCCACGTATGAGGCCAATCGTCCGTGACGGCGCGGCGGCTATTTTCCGTATCAGGGGGCATTTCTCATCCTTCGGCGGTAGTTTGGCGCTTGACTTTTCCCTGTGGCTTGCGAACAGGTGCTTTTGCTGACTTGCGTTCTTTCTTGTACTCGGCCTCATAGCAGTACTGGCAATAGTCATCCTGGCAGCGACCAGCCAGATGCGAGGCCCAGGCGTCTATACCCTGCTCGTCGTAGTACTCAGCGGCATCACCCATATCTATTTCCTAGCACGCAGAATGCCAAAGCTGCTATTTTCCGGTGGCAGGGGCATTTCTCACCGTTTGGGTATTGATTCTTCCCACGCTATACCTTTCCGCATGATGGCTTCTTTAATGTCTCTTACTGCCTCAATATTCCACTGTGGTAGCAGCTCTTCAAAGTTCTCTAGATATGAGTGCAGAATTGCGGCGACAATGCCCCATTCGGCAGGTAGCAATTCAATGCTGATTTTCTTTGGTAAGGGCATTTCTCGATTTTCGTTCCGTTTTCATGAGGCGGCAAATCTCGCGCCCAATGTCCGATCTCAGTTTTTCCATCTCGCGGCGCGAGTCTGATTGTGGCGTGTGAGAAATGAGTACCCCCAGCGCTTCTGAGAGAAAGGCCCATCGGTGGGCGGGAAACGTTAAGGTAAGCGGGGTGTCCTCAAACGGAGGCGTCACTCCTGTTAGTCTATCGCCGCGAAGCGGTGACCTACGGCCATGCCTGACATAACCGACGATTACACGTCGCTCGACGTACCCAGTCAAGCAAGAGTCTGCTGGAGGAAGGCCATGACGGAGGAGAGCGACATGCGCCGGGAGTTTGCGAAACGCATGCGCTTCCGCGCCGGCGAGCAGTGGGAAGACTACGACAAAACTGCGCGCGGCAAGGACCGCCCCGCCATCACCGTCAACCTGCTCGAGCAGCCCGTGCAGCAGGTCATCAATTCCAACCTGCGCAACCGTCCCGGCGGCAAGGTCAGTCCGGCGGATGACGAGGCCTCGAACGACGTAGCGGAATTCTGGCAGGGGCGCATCCGGCATATTGAATATGCGTCCGATTCGCAGGTTGCCTATGCCACCTGCATCGGCTACGTGGCGGCCGGCGGCCGCGGCCTGGTCGGACTGACCATCGATTACGTCTCGCCCGATTCGTTCGAGCAGGAGCCGAGAATCAGGTCGATCGAAGACCCGGCCTGCTGGGCCTTAGATCCGTCTGCGAAGGAACCCGACGGGCGCGATATGCGCTGGGCGATCGGGCGCCAGAAGTTTTCGGTCGAAGAGTTCAAGCGCCGGTGGCCGGATGCGGAAGTGGTGACGGCCTCATTCTTTGCCGAAGACGACACCTACCGGGATTGGAGTGAAGGCACCGATGTCTGGGTCGGCGAGTACTGGCGGCTCGATTACCGGAAGCGCAAACTGCAGCGCTACTCGAACGGCACGAGCGGCTTTGCCGACGATAAAGAGTTCACACGCAGCCTGCCGCCCGGCGTAACCGCGCTATCCGGTGAAGGCAATACGCGCGAAGTCGAGTATCCCTACGTCACGCAGTATCTGATCTCGGGCTGCGAGGTGCTCGATCAGACGGACTGGCCCGGCACGCGCATTCCGCTGTATGAGGTAATCGCCACCGAGTTCTACGCAGAAGGCAAGCGCATTATCAAGTCGTTGATTAGCGATTCACTGCCCTCGCAGCAGACCTATAACTTTTCGGAATCCCTGAAGCTGGAAGCGGTCGCACTGGCCCCGAAGCCCAAATGGATCGTGACGTCCGAGCAGATCGCCGGTCACGAGCAGCAGTGGCGGGAGGCAAACACCTCGACTTCCGCCACCCTGTTCTACAACGGCATGACGGACTCCCGCGGCAATCCGGTCCCGGCGCCGACCTGGCAGGTCTTCGTTCCGCCGGTCGAAGAGTTTGCAGTGGTCAGTAATGCGGCGAAGGAAGACGTGAAAGCCACCACCGGCTTTTTCGACCCGGCACTCGGTGCACTCGATCCGGCGAGGCAATCGGGCAAGGCGATATTGGCCTTGCAGCAACAGACCGGTGTCGGCATCATTCATTATTCGGAGAACCTCGGCCGCGCGTTGAAGGCGCTCTATCAGGACGTGATCGAGATCGACCGCAAGCTGCACGCGAACTTCATCGGGAAACTGCGCTCGATCCTGCCGGACGGCAAGCACGAACTGATGGGCGTGAACGACCCGAACGCGCAAAAGCCGCTGCTGTTGGGCAAGGGCCGCTACGAAGTGGTGATCTCGGTGGGTCCTTCTTATCAGACGCAACGCCAAGCGGCCGGCGACTTCATCGATACGGTCGCATCGTCCGACCCGCAGGGCTGGGCCTTGATCCGCGACATCGCCGCGAAACTGAAAGAACCCGAGTTAGGTCACTTCGCCGATGAAATTGCCGTAAGATGGACCCCTCCTCAATTCGCGCAGCAAGATCCCAACGCTCCGCCGTTGCCGCCGCAGGTGCAGCAGCAGATGGCACTGGTGCCGGCGCTCACGCAGCGGGTGAACGAATTAAACGCCGTGATTCAGCAGAAGCAGGTGGAAGAGCAGGGCAAGTTCGAGAGAGAAATGGCCACGGAGAAAATGAAGTACGCGACCGAGGAGCTTCGCGCTTCAACACAGATACAAGTCGCCGAACTCAACGCCAAGAACGATTTTCTGCTCACGACGACGGAAGCCAGAGTAAAAGCCATGCTCGCGGATTTTGAGGGCGCCATCAAGGGTAGTCTGCAGGCGCACAAGCAATCGCACGAAGCCGGATTAGCCGCAATGGAACACGTCCATGCGATCCACCAGGGACAGCAACAGCAAGACCTCGCCAGTCAAGCCGCCGCTCAAGCCGCGCAAAACGGCAGCAGCGGCAGCGGCGAAAGCGAAGCCGAGTAAGCCGGAACCGCTCGCCGCGGGGCAACCGCATGATATCCGGGTGGTGCTGACTTCGCGTATCGATGTCTTGCTCAAAATGATTCACGAACTAGAGAAAGAAAGGGACTATTACAAAATGTCAGCAGCAGCAGTCGAAGAGAAGGCCGCGCCCGCGGCCGAGAAGCCGAAGAAAGTAAAACCGCCCGTGAAGCTGGGCGCGGTGGTGTTCTACACGCCACCTGAATCGATGAACGCGCCCGTTGCGCCGGCACTGGTGATCGGGTCGCACGACGACGACGGCACGGTAGACCTGCGGGTCAACCTGGGCTATTGCCAGGGCGTGACCGATGTGCAGCGCGTGAAGCTGGAAGACGAAAAAGCGGCCAAGGGCAAGGACGGCAAGCCGGTTCCGCAGCACAACACCTATGCGAAGGAGCCGCCGAAAGAAGAGGAGTAATGGCCGATCCGACCACCTTCGCCGAATTCGAGGCGCAGGGCAGCAAGTTCACGCCGCCCGTAGAGGCGCAATCCGCCGAGCCGGAAAAGGTTGCTGCGCCCGAAGCGGTAGAAGAGACACCGACTGAAGAAGCGCCGCAGGAAGAGCAAGGTCCGAAGCAGTCGCCGAAGCGCAAGCTCACATTACAGGAGGAGCGCGACAAGTTACTGAAAGAGGTAACCGAACTGCGCAAAGAGCGCCGCGGTTACCAGCAGCAGCCGCCACCTGCGGCAACGAGTCCGGCGGGCGGGACTGCCCTTCCACCCGGCACGCCCACAAGTGCTGGCGACAGCCCGCCCGTGCGGCCCAAGCTCTCGACCTATCCGGGCACGCTCGAGGAATGGGAAGCCGCCGTCGAGAAATACGAACAGGAGCGGCGCGTCTACGATCAGCGGCAATGGCAGCGCGAGCAGGCGGAAGAGAAGGCCAAAGCCGCACAACAGCGCGTGGACGAAGAGTACAACGCGAAACTGGGCGAGCACCGCAAGGCGCACCCGGATTTCGATGAAGGCTTGCGCAACCTGCCGGAACTGCCGCAACTCATGGTGAACGTCTGCAAGCGCGCCGGTCCCGAACTGGTGCAGGTTTTAATCGACCACCCGGACGAGACCGCACGCATCGTGAGTCTTCCGCCGGAAGAGCAGTTGTTCGAGATGGGCCAGTTAGCCGCCAGCCTGCGCAACGGCAACGGCAATAGCAAAACCGCCGAGCCGTCTGAAGAACAGGAAGAAGCGAAGCCCGTGAAGGTGCCGGCCAAGCTCGGCGCGACGGGCACCACGCAAAGCGCCGCTAGCAAGCCGAACTACGGCGCGAAGAGTTTCGCAGAGTACGAGCAGCTGAGTGCGCGGTTCGCGCAGAAGCGGCCCGGATTCGTCAGTAGAGGGAAGTAAACGTGCTACGTAAAACAGCAAATGACACAAGCTGTTGTTACCAGAAAGCAGGCAGTCAAAGCGGGCCTGAAGCGTTACTTTACGGGAAAGCCGTGTCCCGTTGGGCACGTTGCGGAGCGATGCGTAGCGAATAATGCCTGCGCTGAATGTTTGCGGGACTATGACCGCGTACACGTGAGCGAAAGAAATGCTCGCTCTATCAAGTACGGCAAGGTCGAAAAACGTCAAGCCTGTCTAATCGCGTATCGACAGAAACGGGTAGAGGCGCACAAGTTGTATCAGCGGGCCTATCGGGAAAGAAATGCGGAAAGAATCCAGCAACAGATCAAAGAGTGGAAGGCCAAGCATCCCGATCACATCACTCGTCAAACCGATGCCCGAAGGAAGAGACTGATCAAGCATGCTGGGCGACCGCAACCTGAGACATGCGAGATCTGCGAGCGCAAGGTCAAGTATCTTTGCTTCGATCATTGTCACGTAGCAAAAGAGTTTCGTGGCTGGCTCTGCCAGCAATGCAATACAGCACTCGGCATGGTGCGGGATTCCCCAGAGATCCTGCGCCGTCTTGCCGCATATCTGGAACGCAAGGTATAGTTATTTCTTCAGTTCGCCGAACTGTAAAATCGGCATCCATCCGATTCGCCGCTCCCGGAAAGCGGGTTCAGAGCAGCATTCCTTGCTGCCCACAACCGTTCATTGCTCAATCGAAAAACCGGAGACCCAATATGTTTACTCACAATCAAGGAGAACACCTCGGGCTGAAGTTTTTCCAAAGCAACCGGGAGTTAAACAATGCCTAATACATTCGTTAATACTCAGGCGGTGCTCTGGAAAACTTTGGCCCGGTGGTGTACCCTCCCCTTCGGCTTAGTCTGAGGGGGAGACAACCATGGAAAAACAACCTTAAATTCGCGCGCAACGTCGATCATTCCTATTCGGAAGAGTTCGGGCGCATCGTCGGCTCGCACAACAAAGCCGGCCAAACCATCCAGGTTCCGAAGCCGCAGCGCTTCACCGTCACCGCGGCACAAGCGGCTTCGTTCCAGGGCATCACCAATTTGACGACGCCCTTAACGATGAGCATCCAGGCGAACGTAGCCTACCAGCTATCGAGCGTGGAACGATTCCTGAACGCCGACCATATGTACGAACGCTACGGCAAACCCGCTGCGGATGCGTTGAGTAATTACGTCGATTACCAGGCGTTCCAGTTCGCCACGCAGACCTGCCCGAACTTCGTCGGCACGCCCGGCACGGCGCCGACAGACAATTCGGTCTACCTGAATGCGGGCGTGGTTATGGACAATTTCGATTGCCCGATGAACACGCAGGACCGCATGGTGATCGTTTCGCCGCAGATGATGGCGAATGCGGTGATCAAAGATCAAACCCTGTTCCATGCCGGCCAGGAGATCGAGATGCAGTACCGTACCGGCGCGGTCGGCGAGGCGCATGGCCTGCAATGGTTCAAATCGCAGAACACACCCACTTCGACAGGCCCGACCTATGCCGGAACGCCGGTGGTATCGGGCGGCGGCCAGACCGGTTCGTCGCTGGCAACCAGCGGCTGGACGTCCGGTTCTCTACCGGCGGGCACACGCTTCACCATCGGCAGTGCAGGCACGGGCGTCTACACGGTGAACGCGCAGTCGCGGCAATCGACCGGCGTGCTGCAGTCGTTCGTCGTGACGACCACCACCGCGCTCTCTTCCGGCACGATCAACATTCCGGTGTATCCGGCGATGACCTCGACCGGCGCGTACCAGAACATTTCGCAGGCACCGCCCGCTGGCGCAACCATCACGCCCTGGGTCGCATCGGGCATCACCAATACCATCACCACCGGGCTCGCCTTCCACGAGAAAGCCTTTGCAGTGGTGTATGGACAGCTCGATGTGCCGGACAAAGGCGTCATCGAAGGATACGGCGATACCGATCCGGAAACCGGATGCTATATGCGTTACCTCCAATACTTAGATGGAGATAATGACCAATGGAAAGTGAGATGGGACATACTATTCGGGTTTGGAGGCCTTTACCCAGAATGGGCTTGTGTTATAGCAAGTTAGCATGAATAACTAAAGTAACACATTGTCTTGTTCGGATGTATGTGGAATGGTAGAATAAAAAAGAGCCGGGGTATGCGGTACATACCTTCCGGCTCCGCCAACAACGACCGTAGGAGGGTCGCATATGGCTACTGTCATTCCACCAGAACCGCGCGAGATTATCACGCGCCAGCAAGCACGATTGCGCGGCCTCGCGCATTACTTCACGGGCAAGCCGTGTAAGAAGGGACATATCGCAGGGCGTTCGGTTTTACACAAAGAATGCCTGGAGTGTTCCCGGCTGCGTTCACAGAGAGCGTATCGGGCTGATCCGGCAAAAGACAATGCGCGGCGCAAAGCAACCCGACATGCGAATCCCGAGAAGGCCAAAGCGGCTAGCCGCAAGGCTTCGGAAGCGTGGCGGACCAAGAACGAGCAGAAGGTCTACGAATACAACCGGAACTGGAGTTTAGAGAATCCGGAAAGAGTTCAGGCTTCAAGGCAACGCTGGGAAGAAAAACACAAGCAGCGTCTACAGGAAGACCAGGAATACGCAGAGACCTTTAAGGGCGCAATACAGCTAAAGAATGCGGCGCAAAAACGCAAGCGCGACATTAAGAGGGCTGGCGAACTGCCGCCGGATTATTGCGAATTGTGCGGCGAAACTGGCCGCCAAATCTGCTATGACCATTGCCACCAAACAGGGAAATTCAGAGGATGGCTCTGTCATCGCTGTAATCGGGGAATCGGGTTTGCGAACGATTCGGCCAACCTGTTGCGGCGATGGGCAAATTACCTTGACCGTCATCTTGCAAACTTAGCAACCAGTTAGTAAGTAGTTCTCATCGAGTGGGAGGGGCACGCTTTCCTCCAGACGCGGATATGACCCATTCGCGGCTCCTCCCCATTTTTCCAAAGGAGTAACTTTATGCCGGAACCCCGTGTGCGGTCGAACGGAAGCGTGGAATTAGCAAGACAGGAGTTCTTTGCCGCCGAGCGCAGGAACGACGACAAGAAGCGCAAAGCGGAACTCGGCCTGTCGGAAGACGACGAACTGCCGCCCTACGTCTACCAACCCTATCCGAAGGCCATGTACGCCATCGGGAACGAGGACTCGATCACAGTGAAGAACGCCGCGGAAGAGCAGTCCAAATTGAAAGAGGGCTGGTACTCGTCGCTGGATGAGGCGCTCGCGGTCGCGATGTCTGAAGATGCCGAAGAGGAATACGCCACGGCTCCTGTTGGCACGGCGCAGCCGCCGATGCCCAAAAGAGGCGTGGGCGGCCGGTTTCTGCCGAAGGAGGAATAAGTGAGCCAAGAAGCCGCAGTGGTAGACGCAGAAGTCGAAGCAAAAGTATCCTACACACCGCAGTTGGGCGCAATCGTGAATTATCAGAGCCTCATGCTCACGAACCATCCGGCGGTGGTGGCGAAGGTCTGGCCGGACAATTCGGCGGACCTGTTTCTGATCCGTCCGGCATTCGAGGGCACGATGTTTCTGAAGCAGGTGCCAAGCTCGACCACCAGCGGCGCGGGATCGTTCTCGCCGAGTACGGCGACTGGGGCAAACGTAAGCGTGAACGGAGTGCAGGTCGGCTGACGTGGCGGGACAGACCTATCTCGATTTATTAACCCAGGCCGCCGGCGAGCTGAACGTCGTCGCGATGGGCGATTCGCTCGCGAACAATCCGACGCTCGCGCAGTGGCTACTCGACCGGCTGTACTGGCTGATCGACTCGTGGAACCTGGACCCGACGTTTGTGCCCTGGTACCAGCAAAAGGTCTTCAATCTGGTTCCCGGCCAGCAGAGTTACCTGATCGGATTGAATAGTCCGGACTGGAATGCACAGACACCGGTGCGCTTGTCCGAGAATGCCACGAACCTGCTGCTGACGAACCCGTCCACGGTGGGACCGAACCAGGGCGGCTTTCTGGTGAACAGCGTTTACACGAACAGCCTGCAGGTCGGTGCGCCGCCCTACAACGTGAACGTGAACAGCGCCGCAGTGGGATTGTATCCGGTGCAGGCATCGGTGAACGGCGGCCCGTACACGTCCTATCCGGCCGGTACGCCGCTGCGCATTCCGCTCGAGGTATTGAGCGTGCAGGCCTGGGCGAACATCTCGCTACCCACGTTGAGCATTACCTTTCCGCAGGCGTGTTATCTGGACCGCAGCGTGGTCACCGGAACGAACCCGATCACGGGCCTGGCGTATACGGCGACCCGTTTCTGGGTCTGGGGCGTGCCGACAAACGTGAACCAGATCGAACTGTTCTACTGGTACGCGCTCACGGTCGGCAGCTTGACCGATACGGTGAATGTGAGTACCGGCTACTTCCGTGCCATGTTCCTGAACCTCGCGGTTGAGATTGCCTCTGCCTTCGGCGTGACGCCTTCTGCGGTGACGATGCGCAATGCCGCCGATGCGCTGGCGCTGATCAAGGAATTGAGCGCGCCTGATATGACGATGGCCTATGCGCCGGGCGTGCCGAAACAGCCGAGCGGCGGATACCTGACAAGGTCTCAGTTCTTGAGTGGCGTGTTCTAGGGAATTGAGGCCGTCGGGGGCGGGAAAGCCTTTTCGTTCAGGTTGCAATCCTAAACTAGACGGCCATCGCAAAGCATAGCAAATGCCATTACTGGACCTACCCGGAGCGATCGGACCCACGTATCAAAGCATTGCGCCGAGTGCCGATGGCGAACGGGCGGTGAACCTCATCCCCGAAATCATCCAGGCCAACGGCAAGTCTTCCTACTACTACACGAAAGCGCCCGGCCTCTTTACGGTTGCGACCATTGCCGGGACGGGCGTAGGGATCAGCGTCAACGGAACGCTGGTGGGTACCGGCATCAGTGTGAACGGCGTACCGATCGATCCGGCGGGCATGAACGGCGTCAGCGTCAACGGCGTGATGGTGGCCGCTCCCGTCGTGGGCACGAGCGGCGTATCGGCGGGCGTATATATCAACGGGCGCAGGTTTTTCATCGTCAACGATGAACTGTACGAACTGACCGGCACAGGCGTTCCCTTCGGTGCTACTGCCTTGGGTCCCACCGGCCCCTGTGTCGGGCAGTATGTGCGGTATAGCCTGGCCGTGAACATACAGGGCAATCAGTTACTCATCGCGAGTAACAATGTGACCAGTCTGTATGACCTGACGAGCAGCACGTTTCACTCGCCGGTGACGACACCCGAGACGCTGCTGCAGGTGGACGAGTGCGACGGCTACTTCATCGGTCTCGCCGCCAGCGGAAAGTTCTACATCAGCAATTTTCAGGACGGGCTGACCTGGAACCCGCTCGATTTCGCCTTTGAAGAGACGCCGGATTTAACGATGGGCTTCAAGGTGTGCAACCGCAGAGTCACGATGTTCGGAAGTAACCACATCGAGAGCTACGTGGACTCAGGCGACACGAATTTCCCGTTTACCCGTGATCAAAGCGTGTATGTCGAGTGCGGCGCCTATCGCAATTCGCTGATTATCGCCGACAACATGATTCACGGCATTGCGGTGAACAACAGCGGCGCCGGCTGGGCGTTTAAGCTGGAAGCCGTGACGCCGGTGCGCATCTCGACGCATGCGGTCGAGACCGCGTGGCAGAGCTACTCGACGCTGCGCGATGTCGTGGTCCGGACCTATCAGGAAAACGGCCATGCCTTTCTTGCCTACAATTTCCCAACGGCGAATAAGACCTGGGTCTATGACGTCTCAACGCAAATGTGGACCGAGCGCGGCGTGTGGAACGGGACGAGCTGGGACCGCGACTGGCAGGAAGTGCATATCTACGATGCCAATTTGCAGTTGCATATCGTGGGTGACCGCCGCAACTCGAATATTTATCTGCAGTCACAGTCTTACTATTCATTTGATGGCACGCCGATTTATTGGATGAGGCGGTTTCCGCACGTCAATGCGGATCAGTCCGGCGTAGTGTACGACCTGGTTCGGCTGATCTGCCAGACGGGCGTGAACGGCCAGATGTCCGCCGGCGTACCAGCCACGATTACCCTGAGTAAGTCCGAAGACGGCGGCTATACGTTTACCACGCCATTACGTCCTATCTCGATCGGTTCCGCAGGCGCCTACAACAAGCGCATCGACTGGCGCGCGCTCGGCTATGCGACGGATCGGGTGTTCCAGATCACGGGCAACGATCCGATTCCGCTGGCGCTGATTGCGCTCAAGGGCAACGTCCGGCCCTGCTTTAACTGACTTCTGTCTTCTGTCTCCTGACTTCTAGCCTGTGGCGATCAAGAAATTCTGGAATTACCAGTCGGCCTATCCGTGGTCGCAAACCACCAACGGCATGCTGACCGATCAGTCCAGAATCTGGCTGCAGACCTTATACCGCACCGTCGTCAATATCGATACGGGCGGGATCTTCAGCGCAGGCGGTGACCTTTCGGGCACGAACACCAATCAGACCGTGATCGGACTGCAGACGCGGCATGTGTCCTCCACGGCTCCTACGAATGGGCAGGTGCTCACGTGGGTCTCGTCCTCGAATGATTGGGAGCCGGCCAATCCATCGGCCACTATTCTGTTTGTGCGCGAAGTGCCCAGCGGCACGATGAACAGTACGAACAAAGTATTCACATTGAGCTTTACTCCGAATCCTGCAGACTCTCTCACGGTCTGGCTGAACGGAGTGGAACAAGTGCCCGCCACCGACATTACGGTTAGTAGCGCAACGATCACCTATACCGTGGCGCCGAAATCATCGGATCTCATGATTGCGCAGTACACACACTGATGGCGATACGTGGTTCCACTTCGCAGGTCACTGTCGGCAACAGTATAACCATCGCCTTTCCCACGGGCGCGATTGCAGGCGATTTGGCGATACTGTTTACCGTACACGGCTACAATGTGTCGATTCCTTCCGGCTGGACTTCGCTCTATTTTTTGAGTGGCAGCACATTGAATGGCCTGGCTGCTTCCAAGGTGCTTAACAGCACGGATATTGCGACAGGAAGCGTGACGGTGTCAGCCGCTAATAGCTTTACAGGCGTGGCTGCCATGGCGGTTTTTGTAGGCTCCGGTGGGGGCATCCGGGAGACGATCGGGAATCATGGGTCTGGCGGTCCCGGCAGTGACACACTGACGACATCAGGCTTGGTGCTGAATACGGATACCGGAATATTCTTTGGGGCAGTCCGGACTCCCACTCCTACCATCACTGTTGCTCCAGGCACAACGCTGCAAACTCCCTCAGACCCGAATATCGCAGCGGTGTTGGATTACTATCCGATGCCGGGCGGTGCCCTGTCAGCTACCTTTACCTACAACGGTGCGGCCAACGGCATGTTCGATGCAGCGGTAGTGGCCGAAGTGCCCACCGTAGTCGTGCCATCGCAGCGCGGCAATATCGATTACGACCAGATCCGTTCCTCAGTGCGCCAGGGTAATGCGCCCTATTTCCAAATGTTCGGCGGCGGCACGCCGGTTATGGGGCATTTGGCGGTTTACGATGCAAGCGGGAACGTGGTGGACGGTGGCGCACCCACCGGAGGATTTACCGCAGCCGGTGACCTGTCGGGATCAAGTAGTACGCAGACAGTAATCGGACTGCAGACACGGGCCGTTGCCTCTACTGCGCCTACGAATGGTCAGGTACTGACATGGTCGAATGCTCACGGCGACTGGGAGCCAGCCACTGTGGGTACATTTCAGTACACCATTAATGGCGTGCCGCCCAGTGGACCGACTATTCGCGGAACCGGCATACAGGCTTCCTCGAATTCGAGTTATACCGTGCCATGGCCTGCCGGCACGGCTACTGGGGATCTCGCCATACTGTTTGCCGGGCACGCCTGGGGTGCAAACCTGCCGTCCGGATGGACCACGCAGAGCAATCTGACCGGAAGCAACTGGAATGGGGCCGTATTCTCCAAGACGCTCACCAGCGGCGACATCAGTGCGGGATCGGTTGTCGTCACCTTTGCCGGAAGTTTCGATGGCGTAGTTTCGGTCTTGACTACGGTTGGCAATTTCACCATCAAGGAGACTGCGCCTAGCCGCAACGGAACGGGCTCTTCGTCTATTTCCCTGACTACTTCCACGTCAGCGCTTGCTACAGACCTGCTGGTGTATTTCGGGTCGAACCGTGGCGCTTCTACGGACACGGTGAGTCGCGGCACCATGCAACGGCAGGCCAATGACGGCGCGAGCGCTTCCGGCTGCTTATATACGGAGACTGGAACCACAGGCGCTATTAGCGCGAACTTTCTTTACAGTTCAGCGGGCACTGGTAACTACCAATCCATCCTGATTGTCGGCTAGCATGAGCGATCTAAACTTCTCCGATTCGACACCGGCTGCGCCCGGCGGCGGCATCAATGTGAAATGGCAGGGCGATGCGACGAAGAACGTCTCAGCGTATGTGCCGAGCGGGAGCGGCATTGTCTCGAGCGTGGCACTCACCATGCCGGCGGAATTTTCGGTCAGCGGCTCGCCGGTCACGAGTTCCGGCACGTTAGCGGTGACGAAGGCGAACGAATCCGCAAACACCGTCTGGGCGGGACCAACCTCGGGCGCGGCGGCAGCGCCGACATTTCGCGCGCATGTGGCCG
>Ga0126371_10003850_pt1 | contig 13188 bp, 9 predicted proteins | sample PanSoiMetaPlot_4_FD_110145 | JGI IMG/M metagenome (GOLD analysis project Ga0126371, IMG submission 110145) | Tropical forest soil microbial communities from Panama - MetaG Plot_4 | ecosystem: Environmental > Terrestrial > Soil > Tropical forest > Bulk soil | place: Panama | collected 2016-02-17
ACACTCCGGGCAACAAACAACCACTACAAGCTACATCCGATCTGGCCACGATTCCAGCTGGGTCTGCCCCACGAGGGACGAGGCATTTTCTCGCTGAGTGGTTAGGTCGAGTCGCGAAGGACGTTATTTCGCAAACCTACCCCTAAAGAGACGTATCGGAACCTTTGTGGTCGAGGCTTTGTGGTGAACTACTCGGGGCCCTTCCATAAGGGAGGTTGGGGAGTGAAGGACCCCGAGCGCCTATTTCTGGGTAGGGGAATTCTGCGGCCGGCCATTTTTCTAGCAAACTGGCAGAAATACCAGCTGGCTGGGTGGTTGGGCTTTCCCCCCAGATCCAGGCGAGCGCCAGCAAGCGGGGGCTTATCACCCCGGGGAGTCGACCGGCCCTCTCCCCTCAAGAATTGACAGGTACTCACACAAACGGATGCCAGTGAGATCGCCTCAGCAAGGCGTTGGAATCGCTTCGAGAAAACAGGAACCTTGAGGCACTCTGCTGCGCAATGTTCGATTCCGCTCGAGCCCTCAGTCCTCGGGGCGTGCCTGTATCGGTCGGGCGCTTCTAGCGCGTGGTTAGGTCGGGAGGGGGATACTCGGGTAGTTTGGCATTTTTCGCTTCCGTGCGCTTCACCTCCAAATCGTCAAACAGGATGGAGGGGCTGATTACGGTCGTGGGGATCGAACCTTCGCGGTTGCTAACCAGCGGATCGTCCCCGGCCGCAACCAGATCGTTCCTCAGCGTGCGCGTGTCGAGCTTGTCGAAAACCGCACCGCGGACGAGTTCTTCGCGCCCGTCCTTAACATACACGCGATAGATCAAGCGGGGCTCATATTTGCCACCCAGCGTCTGGACCAGATAGCCGTACTCCTTCCCCTCTTCGCGGCACATATCGATGAGCTTCTGCTTTAGCTGCGATGGTGAGAGGGTTTGCTTGGGCTTGACGATTAGAGTGCCGATATTGGGTAAGGCCAGCTGGCTCGGAGCGGCGCGGCCGTGGCCGTTCGATTGGGAAAAATCGCGGATCGGCTCGCGACCGAGCAAGTAATTCACGAGCATACCATCCTGTATCACGGAAACTCTTTCGGCTCGCACTCCTTCGTCGTCAGTCTCATAACTGCCAATCAAGGACTTGCCCTGAAATGTTTTCGTGGTGGGATCGTCTTCGATAGAGAGAAACGCAGGGAGCACGCGGCTTTTGTAATTCGCAGCGTAATCGCCCACCGTGCGCGCGGATTCGCCGGGATCAGGACGCCTGCCCAAAATGTTTCCGCCCACCATTCCATAGAAGACATCGCTCGCGGCATCGCTGGAAAAAAGGACGGGACCCAAATAGTCCTCTTCCATCACCGGCGCCTCGCGGAGTTCTTTGAGGGTCTCGATGGTCTTGGCCGCATCCGTTACGAAGGCCTGAGGCGAGGGCAGTTCCTCGAAACGGGCAGCTGCATAATAGGGCGAACGCTCCAGGCGCATACCGTCGGAAGCCTGCGTCAGAGCGATGAGCGTCAGGTAATAAACGGTGTACCCGCCGCGCGTGGTGGTGCCTTCGGTGTTGACGAAATACTGATTGACGGCCCGGCAGCGCAATAGGGCGGAGACAGATTCGATCTTCGGATCGGTGCGGAACAGTCGAGTGGCGCTCTCGAGGGCCTCCTTCCAGGGCTTGGGGTCGAACTCGAGCTTGACCGTTGGCGTGATCGACTCGACTTTTGGCGCATGGGCAAAATCATCGAACGGCTGATCGGCACTGTACTCGCGGAGCGCCGCTTTCTTTGCGGCCAGCGCTTCGCTGGCAGCTTTAAACGCCTGATCGGTGGCCAACCATAGCTGGCGACGCACGGCGATTGGGTCATTGTCGATGGGTGCAATGGTGACGCCGGCGCTCGTCGGGCCGTAGCTATCCTGTTTGTAGTCGCCCACACGGACCACAACCCTTATGGAGCGGGCCCGGTTTCTTTGGTCCTGGCGCAGCGCGCCAAAGGCGGCTTCCGCGTCGTATTGGTCTACATCCCACAGGTGGTACTCGATGTAATACGGCGTGGGGACATTGTCCATCTTCAGGTGAGACTTCGAGCGATCCAGTTCCTCGCGCATGGCCTGAAGCAAGGGATCGGAAGAGGTAGTCGATTTTTGTTGGGCGAGTGCGGGAAGCGAACAGAGGATGGTGAGAAAAACGATACTCGACCGGCAGGCCGAACGCAGTGACGACCAGCTCATGGCCTGCTGTCCTGCCTTTGGGCTGCGCTGCTAGGTGAGGAAGCAGCAGGAGCGACCGGCGCCGGCAGCAGCGGAGGGCGTTGGGTGCCTTTGGCTCGCTTTTGCACTTCCATTTGAGAGAACAGCATGGCCGGGGCAGCCGCAGCGACCGGCACCTGGCCGGATTCCGCACCGCAAACGCCGTTGAAGACCTGTTCGGTGTCACCCGTTAGAATAATGTTGTTCAGCGACAGCAAAGGAGTCCCGACGATATCCACGCCGCGGACGAGTTCATCGGCTCGGCCATCTGGATAAACGCGCCAGACCATCACCGGGATCACCTGAAACGCCTGCGGCAGCGCGCGTGTGGTTAAAGTGAAGCCTCCTTGGATGTCTTCAAAGTAGAGGCCGTAAGGCTTGCCCTGCTTTTTGATTTCCTCAATGAATTTTTCGCGCAGCTCGGAATCTTTCACTGTTTTGGTGGAAGTGACAATGAGATTGCCTTGACGGCCTGTAGGCATCAGGCCTGCTTGACGGCGCCCGTGTCCATTGGAGTGGTTGAAATGGGTGATCGGCATCCGCGACATCAGGAAGTTCTCGAGGATGCCGTTCTCAACAGCGACGACGCGCTCGGCGGGCACGCCTTCGTCGTCAAAATCGTAGTGGCCGGCCAGCTTGATTCCATTCAGTTCCTTTCTGGTGGGGTCGTCGATAACACTCAAGAATGACGGAAGGACCTGCTGGCCAACCTTCTTGGTGAATGTTTGCCCCTCGCGTTCGTCTCGCTGGCGATGGCCCTCTAAGCGGTGGCCGAGCACTTCGTGGAAGAACACAGCGGAGGCTCTTCCGGAAAGGAGAGCCGGGCCGATGTAGGGTTCAGCGGCGGGGGCAGCGCGCAGGGCCTTCAAGTCCGCGCCGATCTTATCTGACTTACTGATCAGCTCCGCTTCGGAAGGAAGCTGCGCAGGCGAACCTGCCTGAAAGGTTTCGACTCGCAATAGATCCATGCCATCGTCGGCGCGCGACTCGCCCTCGATCACCAGCCGGGCAATGGTGGACGGCTGAACCACGGCGCCGCCCTCGCTCGTGGCCAGATACGATGTCGAATTCCCTCCCTGCAGAAGCACAACCGAAGAGTACACGTCGGGATATTTCAGCAGTCGAGCCGAAATTCGGCGGAGGCGGTCTTCCCAAGCTTTCTGATCGAATGCGAAAGGCGCGATCGTGGCGCCCAGTTCATTCGCGGGCGTCTCTTGTGAAAAGTCCGGCGATTGATCCTCTTCCTGGGAACGAACGGCCGAGTTGGTCTTCACGCGCAGAAAGGCACCGGAGGCCTGTTCGTACTCTCGGTTGGTCAGCTGCCAAAGTACGTGCGCAGTGGCGTCGGGATCATCGCCAAGCGGCAAGGGTCCGGAGGCGATTCCCGACGGACGGCTCGCACCGTGGGTGTTGTCGAGAGCGGCGCCGCCGACCCGCATCATCACGTCGGCCTGGCGCCGGCGCGTGCTGGCCGAGAGGACGATGCTTCCGTTTACCGCGGCAATGGTAACTCCGTCGGCATCTTCGACCGCATAGCCCAGGAAATAAGGGGCCGGATCGGATTTTGCAAGCGACGCCGTGGCTCGCTGAAGTTCCCGCTGCATGATTTGCAACAGCGCATCGCTCGGGCGAGAGGAGGAAAAGGCAGACGGTCGAATAGAAAAGAGCAGCGCAAGAAGGCCAATGCCCCACCGATAGAAAGGAGAGCGCGTCATTCAATAAACTTTAGATGTGGGCGAAAAGGACAATCTAACACATTCGTTCGACTCACCCGAGAGGAAAACAGGTATGTCGTTCACAAGCGCTACCGCTACGACGGTCCGACTGCCAAGCTAAGAGGCGGGCGATGATTTGGGAAACTTCACTTGGCGTTCGTACGGTGCGCTTTCAAGAAGCAAGACACCGACCAGGACGCACACGACAACGATCCCGATCACAAGATATGCCGTCGGCGGAGTCATATCGGGAATCAAGACGCCAATGGTCCCGGAGACGACAGCCAGGGCATAGAGCAGGAGCACCGCACCTCGTTGACCGAGGCCAAGATTCGACAGGCGGTGTGCCGTGTGGTCCTTACCCGGCGAGGTGAAGGGGATCAGCCCGCGGCGGAAGCGGGAGACGGAGATTAGCATGGTATCGAAGACGGGGACGCCGAGAATCAGCACAGGGACAAGCCAACTGAGTGGAAATTGCGCACCCTCGGCGCGAATCTTCAAGCCCAGAGTAGCCATGAGGAAGCCCAAAAACATGGCCCCGCCATCGCCCATGAAAATTTTCGCGGGATTGAAGTTCCAGCGCAAAAACCCGAGAGCAGCACCGAGCGTGGCGGCACCGAGAATGCGGATGAGCGTCTGACCGCTCAGAATCGCCGCAAGCGTGAAGAATGCGGCCGCAACAGCGGCAATGCCCGCGCACAGGCCGTCCATATGATCCAAAATGCTGAAGGCAGCCGTGATGCCAACGACCCAGAAGATGGTCAAGGCAATGTCGAGAACAGTGCCGGTTGGACCGGGGACCAATTGCGAGAACAGGTTCGATCGAATGCCGGAAATGACTAGAAAGAAGGCTGCAATCGGCATGCCGATAAACAACTTGACCTGATGATGGAGCAGGCCGCCATCGTCCAGGAAACCGACCACGGCGAGAAGCGTTGCGCCGGCAAGAATACCGGCGATTTGCTGCTCAGGGACACGGCGAACCGTCAGCAGCACAGCGAGCACGAAACCAAGATAAATCGCAATACCTCCGAGAAGAGGTATTGGGTTGAGGTGAACCTTTCTGGGACCGGGCTTGTCCACCATGCCGTAGCGCAAGGCCAGGCGGCGAACGGGAATCGTCAAACCCAGCGAAGCGAACGAAGCGACCACGAAGGCAATCAGATCAGGAGGGAGTTCCATTTTTGGTGATGCCTCTCGCGCCGTCGGACAAACTTGTATGGCCCGCTAGGCTGGGGTTTTCCTGCGGTTCCGGATCACTTGCTCGGGTATTCCATCGGTCGACAGCGACTTCGACAACCTTCACGAAGCGCTGTAGCTCATTTACTCTAACATACTTCTGAGCTGCCTCACGCGCGCGGCGTCCCATTTCGGCCAGGCGCCTTTGATCGGTGCGCAAATCCCGAATGGCCGCTGCAACCGCTAGGGGATCATCCGGATCGGCCGTTAGCCCGCAGCCCGATTCGAGGACAATGCGGGCGGCGTCAGACCGGGCGTCTGCGACGGAGAGCACCGGCCGGCCGGCCGCCAAGATTCCGTAGAGCTTACTTGGCACGACCACTCCCTCGAGACCCCTCTTCACTGTCACGATGTGAACGTCGCCCGCCATCATGACCTGAGGCACCTGCTCGACAGGCCGAAAGGGCAAAAAGCGGACATTGGGGAGACGGGCGGCCTCGGCTTCTAGCGCCTTCCGATTTGCTCCATCCCCGATGAACACCAATCCGATGTTTTCGTGGCCGAGAATTTCCCCCGCTTTCAAGAGCGTGTGCCAGGCTCCATAAAAACCGAGATTGCCGGCGTGCAAAGCGACAAAGGGGAAGCCGGAGCGGATTTCGCCAACCAGCGGATCGTCCTCGGCTGGCAAGCAGGCGGGAGGGGTTGTTCCATCGCGTACAACGACGACTCGTTCCGGCGCGACGCCCTTGGCAAGAATACGCTCACGCATATCGTCCCCGAGGACGATGACCCGCGTGGCGCGCTTAAGCGCGGCACGGTGCATTTGTTCCCAGCGCCTGACCCAATGGCCCGGGCGAACGATATCGCCGCCCAGGGCCATGTCCGGATACATGTCGCGGATGTTGTAGACAAACGGCCGACGGGCGAGCCGGCCAACAAAGGCCCCCGCTATACCGGCAACGGGAGGATCGGTCATGGCCAGAACGACATCGGGGCGGATGGCGAGCGCACGCGGAAGGGCAAGAGCGAGGTAGGTGAGGTAATTCGACAGGCGACGGCGCATTCTGTGGCGGGGGTAGGCAGTTGAGCCCACCCGCTCGACGACGACGCCATTGCGCGCGTCGCGCCGCAGCAAGGCGTAGGGATAGGTTTCCTCGGGATCGTAGGAAGGACGACCGGCAACGACGGTGACTTTATGTCGGCGGGCCAGCGCCTCGGCTACGACCGCTGCCATTTTCGCCGTGGCTGAGGTGTCCGGAGGGTAGTATTGGTTGAGTAGGAGGATGTGCATAGCAGCGCGTCAACGCCTGGTTCAGTTTTCTCTGCGGGCGAATCCCTCAGCCGGTTCCTTCCTATTGACCGATGAGCCCTTTCTTTCCAGAATAAAATTGCCGAGCACCAGCACATCCATGTGCGTGCGCAAGAAACATTCAAGCGCTTCTTCGGGCCGACAGACGATGGGCTCATTGTCGTTAAACGATGTGTTCAAAACGACAGGCACGCCGGTCCGATCCCCGACGGTACGGATCAACCTCCAATAGAGCGGGCTTGCCGAGCGGCTCACCGTTTGCAGGCGTGCCGTGCCGTCCACGTGCGTCGGCGCAGGAATGTCTTTTCGTTTCTCCGGCCGCACGGCATAGGCAAAGGTCATGAACGGTGAGGGATGCGTCTTCTCGAAATAGTCACCGACGGCTTCTTCGATGATCGAAGGCGCGAAGGGGCGGAAGATTTCACGATGCTTTACGCGGCGGTTCAAAATATCCTTCATTTCGGGCCGCCGGGGGTCGGCCAGGATGCTGCGATTGCCGAGCGCTCGCGGCCCCCACTCGGCCGCACCCTGAAACCAGCCCACGATCTTCCCCTCGGCGATATGGCGGGCCGTCGTTTCGCATAGCTGCGGCTCGCTGGCCTCTAGGATTTCAACTGCAGCAGAGGAATCGACGCCATCGACTACCCTGCGGACTTCGGCAGCGGAAAACTGCGGCCCCCAATAGGCATGGTCCATTTGAAATTCGCGCGGTCGTCGGAGGATTTCATGCTCTACGGCGAACGCAGCGCCCATTGAGAGTCCGGCATCTCCAGCGGCCGGCTGAACGTAGACTCGTTCAAACGGCGTGGAGTCGAAAATCTTTCCGTTGGCAACGCAATTGAACGCCACACCCCCTGCCAGGCAGAGCGATTTCTGCTGGGTCTTGGCGGCCAGGCCATTCCAGTAGGTGACCAGTACCTCTTCCAGGGCAGCCTGCATCGAGGCGGCCAGATTTCGGTGTCGCGCCGTGAGGGCTTCGTCCGGCTGGCGCGCAGGACCGAGCCGCTTTTCAAGATAGCCCGAGAAGATCTTGCCAAGGATGGGAGTGCGATCCGCTTCTCGCCAGGACATGTCCGGCCCTTGGGTCTGATGGCAGAAATATTCGAGGCCCAAACGGAATGAGAGCGGAGGATCGGCTCGTACCATGCGGCGAAACTCATCGAGGTACTCTGGCTCGCCGTACGCCGCAAGACCCATCACTTTATACTCGTCGCCGAACTTCCAGAAGCCGATGTACTGCGTAAGGGCGGTGTAATACAGGCCCAGCGAGTGCGGGAAAGCCACCTCGCCTAGAAGGCGCATCTGGGGCCCTTGGCCAAGCGCGCACAGCGAACTTGCAAAATCCCCTAAGCCGTCCGCGGAGAGGACCGCCGCCTGATCAAAAGGCGAAACGAAGTAAGCGCTGGCCAAGTGCGCCCGGTGATGCTCGATGCGGTGTAGCTGCGCTCGAATCTGGCTAGGGTCGATCTGAAACGCAGTGGCCAGGTCTTGGCGAATTCCTCCGAAGCGCTTCATGACTCGAACGCGCTCCAGTGCAAAGCGCGGCATGCGGATGGCATAACGGAGCTTGGTGCCCAGGCGGGCCCAAGGGTCACGCGGCACGGCGATATGGTCAACGTCCTGGAGCTTGGCGCCCGCTCGCTTCAGGCAAAACTCGATCGCCTGCGCGGGGAAACCCGCCGCGTACTTGACCCGATTGAGGCGCTCTTGTTCGACTGCGGCAAGCAGCTGGCCGTTGACGACGATGGCCGCCGAGGCGTTGGCATGATAGGCGTTAATCCCAAGAATGATCATGTCGCCGAGATACTCGACTCAGGCTACCGCTGCGGGCTTCTCTGAATGGGAGCTAGGAACCTGGCCCGCTCGGAGATTCTGCTTCGCCCATTCGTTCAACACATACAGGCTCCATGGACGCGACCAGGTCGTCCGGCCCGCAAGAAAATCTTGCCACACGACCCGAGCGAACTCGGGGCCGAGATGTTGCTCGAGAGCAGGCGACCAGTCCGCAAGTCCCGCGGCGACTCGCTTACCGAGCGACCCTCGTAACCAGGTCTGCCAAGGAAATGTAAAGGTGCGCTTCTTCTGCTCGACGATTTCCCGGGGCAGGATCTCTTGGAGAGCCGCAACCAGCAAGTGTTTCGGACGCTCCCCGAGCTTTTCTCGCCCGGCGAGAGAAAGAACATATTCGACGAGCGGCGTATCCAAAAACGGAACCCGTACTTCGAGAGAGCTTCGCATACTCACGGCATCGGTATCACGAAGCAGGGTATTAAGCAGATACGCGCGCAACTCGAGCCACGATATGCCGGTGAAAGAATCCATCGCGCGCGCCTCGCGGGCTCGACCGTCAAGCCATTTCCACCAGGCCATTTGTTTCCAGCAATCCCCAGTTGCCCCCAACTGGGAAGCCACCGTTTGGGGAGTGAACAGCAGGCGCGTGAAGAAATAGGGATGCGGCAACAGCTCGGAATCCCGCAGAGCGGCGGAAGCTTTTCGAAGCCGATCCGGTGACGACCCAAACGCAGCCATCTGCGTGAGTGCTCCGGCAGCTAGCGTACGCACCGAAGAAGGCAGATAGCTCGCCAACTCACCTGCCCGCGCCGCCCTGGAAGTTACGCGAAACGAGTCGTAGCCGCCGAACAACTCATCGCTTCCGAGACCGGAGAGCGCCACTTTCAATCCAGCCTGCCGCGCCGCCCAGGACACGAAGTAGGTGTTCACACCATCCATGCTCGGCTGATCGAACGCCGCGATGGCCTCCTCGAGGCGAGAAACCATTTCCTCGTCAGAGAGCATGAGCTCGAGATGCCTCGTTCCCAGGCGCTTTGCGGTGCGGCGCGCAAGATCCGCTTCGCTGAACTCTGTGTCAGGGAAAAGCACAGTAAACGTGTGAACGCCCCTCTGCACCTGGCTGGCTAAGGCGGCAATCGCCGTCGAATCTAGACCGCTGCTCAGGAAAACCCCAACGGGAACGTCGGCAATCAAGTGTGAGGCGACGGCACGCTCGAGTAAGCCGCGGACTTCGAGAGCTGGCCGGGCAGCTCGGTCAACCGAGCTGGTTGGCGTTGCTTGATCCTGACGCGCAATTCCTGTATCCCAATACGTCTCTGGCTCGGTCTCTCGAACGGGACTCTCCGCACTAACGCGCAGGCTCGAGCCCGGCGGGAGCGAGCGTACGCCATCGATCAGCGTAAGTGGCTCGCACACCGAACCGAAGAGCAAGTAAGCTGGGACTGTTTCCACGCCGAGGTCCGCTCGGACACAACCGCTCGCCAGCAGCGCCCTTACTTCCGACGCGAACAGGAGATTCCCGCCCGTGTAGGTGTAATAGAGAGGTTTGATTCCGAGCGGGTCTCGCCCAAGAAAGACGCGCAAAGCTGAGCCGCTCGGTCCTTCGGGCAATTCAGCGACGGCAAAAGCGTACATTCCCTGGAGCCGTTTGATCGAGTCTTTGCCCCATGATTCGTAGGCATGCACGATCACTTCCGTATCGGAACGGGTTCGGAACTGATGGCCAGCCGCTTCCAGTTCCTTGCGAAGCTCGCGGAAATTGTAGATTTCACCGTTGAAAACCACGGCGATCGTTTGCGTCTCATTCCAAACGGGCTGGCTGCCCCCGGGCAGGTCGATAATGCTGAGCCGCTGCATGCCTAGCGAAACGGGAGGTGCGAACAGGAAACCTTCTTCATCGGGGCCACGGTGGCGCATGGCGGCCATCATGCGGCCAACCATAGGCTCGCTCGCCTCTCGTGACTCGATTCCAACGACCCCGCAAATCCCGCACATCTCGGTCCCGCCCCTCGGTCAACACTTCATGATTGGCATCAACTGCGTCGCCTATTCAAGATCCGCTAGAATCAAGGTGGAAAAATCGCGAGTAAGGTCGGCTCGTCGATCCGTGCCCTCGTAAGGACGCTACACGCAGATTTATTCGTTTCCCAACGCCAAATTCCGATGGTCACGCCAAGCCGTGGTTGGGGAAGTTGAGTATACCTGAACTAAGACCTGCAGCCGACCGATCTGTCAAATCGGCCTAAGGGAGCGGAACCTCGCGCGCGGTTTACCTACCTTTCCCCCTGATTGCCGCGACTTCACTTCGGTTGGTCTCGTTTCATTTCGCGCCGTAGCCAAGCGCGAGCGGTCATCCATTCGCGTTTTACGGTTGCCGGCGAAATTCCCATGACTACAGCAGTTTCCTCGATCGAGAGTCCGCCGAAAAAACGCAATTCGATGAGCCGGCTTTGCTGGCTATCGAGGGCCGCGAGTTTTTCGAGCGCGGCATCCAGCGCTATCAGATCCACGTCGGCCCTCTGTTCCAGGGCGACATCCACCTCTAACGTCAAGCGAGGGGCACCGCCCCCGCGCTTGGCGGCCAGCCGGTTGCGGGCGTGATCGACGAGAATATGCCGCATCATTTGCGCTGCGACGCCAAAGAAGTGGGCGCGGTTTTGCCACTGGGGAGGCTCCTGGCGCGCCAAGCGCAGGTAGGCCTCATTCACCAGCGCAGCGCTTTGAAGAGTGTGATCGGCACGCTCGTGCCGAAGGTGACGGCGGGCCAAACGCCGGAGCTCATCGTAAACGACGGGTATCAGCGCTTCCCGCGCTTGCTGATTGCCTCGGCCCCAATCTTGAAGCAGCCGGTTGATCCGCGTAGAGGACGCCGAGTCCAAGCTTCTTTCTCCCGCCGAGGGCGACAGACCCACTGGTTGCCGACAAGATAGCCCCCCACCCCCAGCAAGTCAATTTCATGGACCTCGAACCACGAAGATCCAGCCGCCCCTTTTGGTGCCCTGGAAAAACCTGGCCATCGGGTGAGCCAGTTTCCTCCTCCTTCTCGCTTTAAAGAGTGAAGGCACTAAGGGGGCTCCGGAGCCAACTAGATGCTATCGACAACTGAGGAGAGGAGAACAACCATGAAAAGCAAGATCACCCAATACACGACCAGGGCCACGGTACTGGCTGCCCTGCTCGTGACAGCTGGTTTGTTCGGCGGCGTTGCCCATGCGCAAGCGGGTTATCACGGCAAGTTCACCCTGCCCTTCGCTGCCCAGTGGGGCAAAGCTATGCTCCAGCCCGGCGACTATCTACTCACATTCAGCAACGACGGCGCCCTGTTAGAGATTCGGGACGCCAACAGTCACCAACTTGTGGCGTTCGAGCCGACCATCAATCGCGAAGACAGCGGCAAGGGTCCCAGCGCGCTGATCATTGGCACAAGCGGAGACGCGCGCGTCGTCCGCTCACTCAGAATCGCAGAGATCGGCGAGGCTTATGTTTATAGCCGCCCATCCGCGCGTGACAGGGAAGAAGCCCGCCACACCGGCTCCGTTCCGGTTGTAGTGGCCGAGAAGTAAGAGACGAAGACGTACGGCGATGGTTCATTCACAAAAGGGGCCAGTCAATCTTGCAAAGGCTTGATGCTGGCCCCTTACACGTTCTCGACCCTCTTCATTCGTCGACTGAGCACAATCTTTGACGGCTTCACACAGTTTGTCCTACTAAGACGCAGAAAATAACCAATGGAAGGTCGCTCCTGGGCCCCATCGGATCATGGTGGGATCGTTTTCTCGAGACGCCCGCCTGAAAAAAACGCTGGAGGTTCGGGCAGCAAACGACGTAGGAACCGATGATAGAAGGAACTGAAGTGTTACCAGTCAATTTTCAGTCGCACTGTTGAATCCACCTTGCCAGTGCTGGATCGTCAGAGCTCTCGACAGATGGCTCCGCGAGAGTTGCCCTTGCGTCACTGCATCTGTTCTACCAGGGCAGGTTCGGGAACGACCCGAATCTCGGGCTCGAGCTCCACAGTTGCCGTTATCGAGCGAGCAATCAAACACGATCGCTCCGCCTTATCTAGCAGGCGGGCACCTCTTTCGCGATCCTCCTCGTGGACAATTTTCAGTACAGGCTTCAAGCGAATCTCCGTGAATTTCCAACCGCCGGCGTCTGTCTGCAGAGTTCCTTCGGCTTCTACTTCAAGACACGAAAAATTGAATTTCGATAGCGCGGCCATCCCGGAAAAAGTAGAAACGTAGCAGGACGCAAGTGCAGAGACGAATAGATGCTCGGGTGTCCACACGCCAGTCTTCCCACCGAATTCAGGCGGCGCGCTAAAGCGAAGCGGCTGTCCGACCGAGCCCGGTGCAACGACCCCGGATCGCGGCTGCGTCGCCTTACTGTACACCTCGTATTTGTACGCGGATTCCATGTTTCATACCTCCGTCACGCTGGCAGTTCTCGTCACAATCGCACTTCCTAAGCTGGCGCGTGCGCCTTCAGGCCCGGTTCATCCCGAATTACGACAACCGAACCCTTCGTGGTGATCAGTTCCTTGCTCTTGAAGTCGGTCATTGTGCGCGTCACCGTCTCGCGAGAAATGCCGACGATTTGTGAAATCTCCTCATGCGTCAGGCCGAGATGGAAGCGCTTGCCCTGATTCGTCTGGCGTCCGTGGGATGACGCTTCCAGCAAGAACTGCGCCACCTTTTCACTGGCCGAACGCGAGAGCCCCAGATAGCGAATCTCCTGGCAGGCCTGCCGATAGCTTCGGCTGAGCTGGTTCATCATGGCGGTGGCAATCTCGGCGTGCTCGCGAACGAGCTTCAAGAAATCGTCGCGCCGCAGGAAACCGACGTGGCAGGGCTCGAGCGTTTCGGCCGTAACTTCATACGGATCACCGGTGAGGGCCGCATGTGTGCCCAGTACATCTCCAGGTTCGCAGATCCGCACGATTAGCGCGTTGCCTTCCGAGGAAT
>Ga0126371_10003851_pt1 | contig 13186 bp, 11 predicted proteins | sample PanSoiMetaPlot_4_FD_110145 | JGI IMG/M metagenome (GOLD analysis project Ga0126371, IMG submission 110145) | Tropical forest soil microbial communities from Panama - MetaG Plot_4 | ecosystem: Environmental > Terrestrial > Soil > Tropical forest > Bulk soil | place: Panama | collected 2016-02-17
TGATCGCGTGGGGTCAAACCAGCGCGCTCGCTCTTGCTTGCTTCACGGTAGCGTTCTTTCTTTTGCGTGAGGAGCGGGAGTTTGCTTCTGGACTAGTTCTTGGATGCCTGATTTTCAAGCCTCAATTGGGACTCGCGACGGCCATTCTGTTCATGTTTCTTAGGAGATGGAGGCTCGTTTTTGGCGCGGCACTCTCAGCGGCGGCACAAATTGCGGTGGCGGTTCTTTATTACGGCAGTGGTCCGCTTCGTCGGTGGATAAACATTATGTGGGAGGTGCCCACGCTGCTCGCGTCCTTTGAACCAAAACCATATCAAACACACTGCCTGAGGACGTTCTGGTCGATGCTGGTGCCATGGAGAGGATTGTCCTTGGGACTCTATGCCATCAGCGGAGCAGTCGTTCTTGCCTGGACGATTGCTATCTGGAAGAGCCGGGATTCATTGTCTCTGAAGTTCTCCGCACTTTTGCTCGCAACGGTGCTAGTTTCGCCGCATCTCACGGTCTACGACCTGGTGATCCTCGCCCCGGCAATTCTTTTGCTGGCTGACTGGACTGTTTCTCAAAATCCGATCCACGAAGGAACCGGCAGTCTTCTATACGCCGTTTACATACTTCCCTTGCTGGGACCTCTCACACGCTGGATCCACGTGCAGCTATCGGTCATCGCAATGGCCGTTTTGCTTTACTGGATTTCGAAAGCGCCCGAAAAAGAGCAGGTGGCGAGGGTTGCCAGCAGCGTACGGGCGGAGAGTGTAAATCAATAGAAACTGTGGTTATCGATTGCCAAATAGAAATGCCAGCGCGTCGGGAAAGCGCCTGGCCCATGCGGATTCGTGGTGAGTGGCGCCTTCCTCGACTGCGAGTTTGATGCGGCGATCGTTCAGACCAGCTCTGCGGAAAATCGCAGCCAATTCACGGACGTCGTCGACCATACTGCGGTCCCGGTCTTCCCGGCCGGCTTCCGCCGTTCCTGTCGCGAGAAAGATTCTCTCGGGCCATTGCTTGACGGCACGGCTCTCTTTGATTATCTGGCGGTTCGATGCCCATAGGGATGGACTCTCGAGTAGCAACCGGCCGAACCAACCTGGATGCGAGGCCGCGGTGTAAAGGGAGATTAAGGCCCCTAAAGAGGATCCCCCCAGGCCGGTGTTCTGCGGTCCAGAAGCGATGCGATACGTGCGCGAAATGAATGGCATGACTTCCTTGATGAGGAAGTTGGGATAGCGACTGCCCTGAACTCGAAGCATGGCCGGACTAAGTGAGCGATAGGGCATGTATTCGCGCAAACGGTCTTTGCCGGCATTGTCGATTCCGACGACGATCATCGGCGGGATCAGCCTCTCGCGAATCAAACGCTCCGCAGTCTCATCCACCTGCCATTCCACCCCTGTGAACGAAGTAGAAGGCTCGAACAGATTCTGCCCATCGTTGAGGTAGAGGACGGGATAGTGCGTGACCGAGTTTTCGGCGTCGTCGTATCCCGGTGGAAGCCAAACACGGAGGAATCTTCCATTACGGAAGAAACGGCTGCGGAATTCATGCAATCGGAGGTCGCCCGTGGCAGCTTCGACGCGAATTACCTCTGGGTTCAGGCTCGCGCTGTTTTCAGTTTTCTGGGCTTCTTCCATCGAGACGGTCGCGCATTTCTAGAATACAACGGCCGATGACGTCATGTTCGCGAAGCCTGCAGTTTCACAACTGCCGACAACAGCGTGATCAGAAATATGAGAACCTGCGAGCCGAGGCACAGGATGCACCAGGTCTTCAAATCGTGGGCTTCTACATAGGTCAGATATAGAGCGAAAAGCAGTCCGACGCTTGCGGCTATCAGTAACCGGATCGGCGTTTCAGGACGAGACTTCCAAAGCGTTGACAGTAAGAAGAGCACTGCGTACCCGGCGACGCCGATTGCTGCGACTGGGATTCCTTCTAGCTCGGAGTACTCGCTGCGGTTCACAATGTCGCAGTTGAACTGCTGGCTGAAATCACAAAAGTCGCTACTTGATTTTGCGTAGTGTCGTTGAAGGGACACTGCAGAGATGACTACACCGGCGAGTGCGAAGATCGCAATTAGAGCGAAGAGTATTCGATTGCGAGTCGGTACTTCGTTCACGGAAGGCTGCATCCGGTCTTCTGGCTAATATCCTCTAAAGATAAGACTCCTTCTTTCGGCGGGTCCGCTCCAAACTGCCAACTCGGGAACAGCTTCACTCCCGCTGCCTGGCAGGCTGGAGTTAACTGGTGCGGATCGTCTTGACTCGCGCATTCGATATAAGGCACGTAATGGAAGGAGGCGCCAAACTCGCGCTTCTGGTCGGCGCAATGAGGACACCAGTACAGGCCGTACATCTTGGCATTCCTGCTGGCGAGGCATTTGGCAAAGGAGTCGTACTTGTGGTTTTTGTAGTAGCGTCCGGCAAGATAGGCGCCGACGAAAAGGGCCAGGACAATCGCATAAATCAGGACTTTCTTTGCCTTACTGCCCTCGTCTTTACCCGCTTGCTGGCGTTTTCGTCTTTCTTCGGACATGACTCATTTCTTATATCACGCCGATTAGGCGACGACGTTTAACGCTCGCGGCAGGACATCGAGTTCTTCACATTGCAACGAGAGCACTTCACCGTCGACCATTACGTCGACGGGGGCATCGAGTTTGAACTCCACGCGGCTGATCGCTTTGCATTCTGCCAAGGGATGCTGAATGTGGGTTCCGTCGTAGAGCCCTGGCAGATTTCGGATCAAGCCCAATCTTCCAATTGGACCCCAGCGGACATATTCGACCAGACCATCGTCGACCTCAGCTCTTGGAGCGATCATCATCGTGCCTCCCGTGTACTTGCTGTTGTTGAAGGTAACGAAGAGGCATCGACGGTCGTCGCCGTTCTCTTGCCCCTCGACGCGTAGTGGAAAGGGTCGGCGCTTGAATCGCGCAAGCGTCAGGAAGATGGAAAGAAAGTATCCCAGTTCTCCCCAACTGCTGAACTGGCGGGCCCTGAGGGTGGCGACATCAGCCGAGAAGCCCATGCTCAGAAGATTGATGTAGTAAATGATCCCTTCGCGGTGGCGCATTCTCATCACATCGCAAGGGCGGGTTTTGTTGGAGATTAGAGATTCGATTGCATGCTCCAAGCCGCGGTTGCTGAAGTCGCGGAGAAATGAATTTCCCGTGCCGAGAGGCAAGAAACCAAGCGTAGGGATGTCATTGCCAGTGGCTTGGGGAAACAAGCCGTTCACGACTTCGTAGGACGTCCCATCCCCGCCGACCGCGATGAAATTGCGAGCGCCACGTTTGTAAGCATCGCGAGCGATCTCGGACGCGTGTCCGGCAGAGCGGGTTGTGGCGACCGTTACCTCAAGACCGGCATCACGAAGGCGATTCAGGGCCGAGTTGAGAAGTTTCCCGCTACGTCCGCCGCCGGCTGCCGGGTTCGCGATTGCTAAGTAGGTTTTCCCCAAATGTGTGGAACCGTATGGTGATGCCACTGCCCCGCGCCGAGACACTCGACAGTTCGGCCGCGCGCCCTACAACGCTTTAACTGCACTCTTGTCTACGGCTTTGCCGATCTCTTCGGCTAGGATCTGCCGTTTAATCTTCATCGATGCCGTACGAGGGAAATCTTTCTCCCAGACAAGATACCCGCCTATTCGTTTGAAGTCGGGCAGCTTGCGGTTCCTGGCTGAGATATCCTCCAGCAGGCCGGTCTCGAGTTTCTGATTCTGTTCCAAGCGCAAAATGAGTAGCAGCGCTTCCCTTCCCAGTTCCTTCCTAGGCCAAATGTAATTCCCGGCGAACACTGCGTATTCTTTGACTGTCAGACCATCGAACACGGTCTCGATATCTTCGGGATATATGTTCTTTCCACCCTCGGTCACGATCATGTTCTTCTTCCGACCGAACAACTGAAGATGTCCATGTTGCTCAAAGCGGCCCAAATCACCTGTCAGGAGCCATCCATCGACGATCGTTTCCAGGGTGAGTTCGGGATCATCGAGATAATGCGACATGACAGTCTTGCTGTGAGCTGCAACTTCGCCGATTCCTTCGCTGTCGGGATTCAAAATGCGCAACTCGACTCCAGGGAGCGGTTTCCCAACCGTATCGGCGCGGAAGGGCTTCAGATCATTCAGCGTCAGCGCAGTACCTGCTTCGGTGAGCCCATACCCATTCACAACTGGCACGCCGAGATCGTAGAAAAACTGCATCGTGGAGGGTTCCATGAAGGCCCCTCCGGTGATCAAAGCCAGCAGTTCGCCGCCGAATCCGCGGTGAATGTTGCCGAGTAGCATCCGGCTGAGCTTTACATTCGGGCGCCTGCGGGTCAGAGCGCGGTTTAGCGCAATCATCGAATTTAGTATGGTTCGCTTCCACGATGGCAACTCGTCGAACTTAGCACGCAGGCCGCGTTCCAGATTTTTAAGGATCATTGGGACTAGCGAGACATAAGTAATCCGATAGCGCACGAACGCATCTCTCACGAACTCGGGACGCAGGGTTCGCAGGTGCACGACGCAGGCACCACATACGAATGGCCCAATGAAACCAACCATGAAATCGATCGCATGATTGGTGGGCAGAATACTCAGGTAGCGAACTCCCGGCCAGAACGGGTACCAAGCCGTCAGCGAGCGACATTGCTCAAGATAGTTCTCATGGGTAAGGACGCACCCTTTGGGGCGGCCTCCGGTTCCAGATGAATAGACGATGCATGCGACATCATCTTTCTGCCGCATGATGAAATCGGGCGCGCCTTTGCGCTTGAAATCCTCCCAGCGAAAAGCGCCGGCGAGATCTGCACCGAGGGGGGCTTCTGTGACCAGTACGATTTTCGTCCCGATCTTGTCGAACCCAGGGTCCGCCATAACTGCGCGCCACAAGTGGTATTCGACGACAAGGACCTTAGCTTTCGAGTGCGCAAGGAGTTGCAGTTGCTCAGCTGGAGTCAACTTGTAATCAAGCGGGACGAGCACACCCCCGCAATAGGAGATGGCGTAGGCGGAGATCAGCCACTTGGACTGATTCGTCATAATGATCGCGCCGCGATCATCGGGATCGAAATCGGCGTCTTCCAGGGCGCGGGCGAGCGGGAGCGCGACTTCCTTGAAGTCGGAATACGTCAGACGGAGCTTCTCGCGATCGCGTTCCGCTTCAATGAGACACACCTCTTTGGAGAAGCGGTCGAGAGCGTCACGAAGAGCAGCGCCGAGGCAAGTGTATTGTCGGAGATCGAGCATCACGAAACTGCCGATTTTAGATTGTCGATTGCCGATTAAACAAGCCGCGGAGATCACTCCCCGCGATATTTCGCGGCAATCAATGATCTGAAATCAGCCAACTGGGATCTATAGGCGAAGCTGGATTTTGCTAGCCAGCGTGCGGAAATCACTCACTCCTTGCAGCTCATAGTCGGGCAATTCCACGTGAAAGTGGTTCTCAAGCTTGGTGAGTAAATCGAGTGCCTGCAAGCTATCGATACCAAGGGTTTTGAAGAAATCGTCGTCGGGAGAAAGTCTCTCGCGCGCCACCCTAAAATGGGTTGCTGCGAGTGTGAGGATCTCGTCCAGCGTCTTTTCGGCTGTTGGCATACTCGACCATTTTAATTCAGTTTCGCTTACGGCAAATAGGGCTGGGCATCGGTGCTCTCCACGAACTTCTTCAGGCCGGCTTGCACCGCAGGCCGGGGCAAGAGTTCACAAAACATGTCGATCTCCTGGCGCAACTCTGCGACCGGGATTGGCTTGATAAAACGTTTTGCGGAGGCCGCAGTGGTGCGGTCGAACTTCGACATTTGAGCAGCCGTGGCGCGCGCGGCACGGAGCGACTCTCCTTCGCTCACGATCTGGCTTACCAATCCGATTTGTTGCGCCTTCGTGCTATTGAAGCTCCGTCCAGTCAGCAATAGATCGCGGACGACGGCATTCCCGAGATCACGCTTAAGGCGCGGGATTCCCCCGAAGCTCGGGATCAGGCCCAGACGAAGTTCAGGAAAACAAAAGCGCGCCATTTTGTCAGCGATGATCAGATCGCAAGTGAGAGCCAACTCGAATCCACCGCCAAAAGTGACTCCGTGAACCGCAGCAATCGTCGTCAGGGGTGCGGCGTCGAGCGTGTTCATCACAGCATGGATCCTCTCAAGGTATTCTCGGGCATGCCTGGCGACCTCGGATTGGCCATACTCCTGAATCCATCCATAGAGCTGGCGCAAGTCAGCTCCTGCACAAAAACCTGCCTTCAGGGTACTGTGCACTATAAGAGCGTGCGCCTCGCGGCTGAGCGACGCTAACGCGGAAACAAACTTTTCCAATTCGTCCAGAGTTGTAGAGCCGATCTCGTTGAGCGGCTCGCGGTGAAGCGCCAGCTCGACGATTCCGTCCTTCAGATCCCAGGAAATTGTCTGTCCCTGAAAATGTTTCATGTGTTGCGGAGGCTCCTATACAGCCTGCTTGACCCGGTACATATCCTCGATCTCGGCCTTCATACGATCCGCAATCAGGTCGCGCCGTAACTTTCCGTTGGCCGTCAGCATTCCGTTATCAATAGAGAACGGCTCATTGCGCACCACGAACGCACGGACCTGTTTATAGTGCGGGAGTTGCGGGTTGACGATATCGAGGGCAGCTTGTACCTCCGTCCGGCTCACACTTCCAGTTACGATCGCCGAAAGGTATCCGCGGCCATTGCCTACAATGACGGTCTGCTGTGCAGCTGGAAGATGTTTGGCGATCTCATCTTCGATGGTTTCGGGGGCGATCTTATGGCCCGATCCGAGAACGATCAGGTTTTTGATGCGGCCCACAATTTTCCAGGTGCCGGTTTCGTCTAAATCGCCCTGATCTCCGGTATGAAACCATCCGTCACGAAGGACTTCGGCTGTTTGCTGCGGGCGATTCCAGTAGCCGGGGAACACGTTGGGCCCTCTGATGACGATCTCGCCGTTTTCTGCCACGCGCATCTCAATGCCGGGAATGGCCGGACCGACGCGTCCCGGTATCGGATTGTTCGGATCGTCCATGGTGCAGATTCCCGTCGTCTCCGTCAGACCATAGACCTGCAGCACGGGAATGCCGAGCATGCGGAAATGGTCCTGCGTTTCGAGGCTGAGCGGAGCGGAGCCACAGATCAAGGCTTTAAGGTTTTTGCCAACCATCTTCTTTCGAATCGCCGGGAACACGATCTTATTCGCAACAAACAACGAGAATGACTTGCTAGAACTTCGCGACCGAGAAGGAGAGCGCCAATCATTCGTTGCTGCCTCGTAAATCGCTTTTACAATGCCGCCTTTCTGCGCAATCTGTTCATCGACGGCTCTGCGCATGCGCTCAAGTAGCTGTGGGACATTCAGGAAATAATGCGGCGATACCGCCGGCATGTCGCTCGCAATCTTCGTCAAATCGGTGTTGAAGGCGATCACGCTTCCCCGCAGCATGAAGCTCAAGACGGCGATCCATGAGGCACAGAAGCTGAGCGGAAGATAGTGAAAGATTCGATCTTGTCCTCTTCGTCCGTCCATCAACTCATCGAGACGCGCTGACGTACAGCCAAGCATGAATCCGACGTTTGCCGCGGTCAGAACGACTCCCTTGGCTTCGCCCGATGTGCCGGAGGTGTAAATGATGGTAACTGGATCTTCGTCGCGGACCTGGGGGCGGTCGAGCGAGATTCCCTCCACGCCTTTGAAAATGTCGTCGAACGGATGTAGTGATGGAGCCTCAGGCCAAGCATGCCGGATTGCGTCGCTCAGTGTTGTATCACCACAGCAAACGAGCGCCGGAGTACTGTCTTTCATGATCGCGACCAACTCGGCCGGAGCTTGACGGAAATACAGGGGAACAACAATGAGGCCCTCGGCCATCGCCGCCAGATCCAAGGCAATCCAGCGGATGCTGTTGGCGGCAAGAATGCCACAGCGATCTCCCTTTTTTAGGCCTTTTGAGGCAAGGAACGTACGTGCCTTACGGATCAATTCGAGTAAATGAGGTCCGGTCACTCCCGTGAACTCGCCGTTGCGGATTTCCTGCAGGACAGTATTCTGCGGAGCCGCTTTGAGTTGCGAGAATATGTCTCCTACGAAGGGCATGATTTTCAATCACAAAGGAAACGAAGATATACGTAGTCGAACTGACTAGCTGTAGGCCGACACCAACTGTTGTAAGGATGCATTCATGGGCGGCAGATAATCTTCCCAACTCCACTCGCCGGTACGCGTTGGGAATTCGGGATACCTCCGCTGGACTTCCTCTTCCAAGAAGACTCCCATCTGAGCCATGACTTTCAGATTCTTTACGACTGTTCGGGCAATGCCATCTGAGACTCGCTCGCCCTGGGTGGCCAGCACGTTTAGCGCGGCGAGCAACTTCGACTTGAGATCGGGATCATCCACCGTCATGAGGAGCTCCGGGTGTCCACGCTCGCGCATCAGGTTACGGATACGTTCATCCATTGTGATTCCCGCAGAAGGAACCAGGGCAGGCATCGAGGTCACGATTCCGTGGTAGCGCGAGGACGCCATCATGTGGCACGAGCGCAGAATGCTGACTAATTCATACATGTTGTACTGATCACTCGTCAGCACCGGCACGCCGCCCAGTTTCTCGGAAATGCGGTTGGCTGGACGAGCGTCGAGGCGTTCGGTCGCAACCAGAATGACAAATATGCCTCGCTGCTTGCGAAAGGCATCGATGGCATCCGCGATTGAGTTCAAGTAATGCTGATAGGCCCGGTCGGCTGCAGGTCCTGAGTTGTGGAAGTAAACCGTACGATAGTGGCTGTCTTTATAAGCGCCAGTCAGGCTGCGCACCGCGTATTTAGCAACCGAAGCCTTCACCGGCCATTCAAAGGGGTTGATTGGACAGACTACAAGCACTGGCGTTTTGCCGTCCCAGCCGACATTACGCAGGACGCTCTGCCCGTACTCCGCGGGTTCGGGTTCGAAGGTCCAGGCCGTGTCGGTCCCGAGTTGCGTCGGAATTCCCATTTCACTCAGGATGGAGCGTGATTCCTCGTTCCGAGTAATGACCAGAGAGTTCTTACAGTAGCGGGCACACATCTTCGCAATCAGGGGGTCCATATGGCCCGCTTCGGCGCCATAGCCCACAGAAAGCTTATTCTCGGCGGCCGCGATGCCGAGGGAGCCGATCATCATCGTGGTGAGCGCGTTGGCAAATTTGCTCTTGAACATAGAGCCTTCGCAGGCGACGACACCGTGATGTTTCGGTACCTCGTCGGACAAGAAAGGCGGAAAGATATCGGGCAAGTGGACTTGCTTCGTTCCCTCGAAGTACCCCTTAGAGAAGTCGAAGTTCTGGCTCATGACGCTGAAATCGACGCGTTCCGCCCCGAGGATGTGTCGAATCTGGCGCAACATTTCCTCTACACGAACGTCAGAGCCCATGTTGCGCGTGCCGTTGTATCCAGCAAAAAGGAGTCTTAATTTTTCACCCGGTTGCCATGGCTTGTTGCCCCCGAGCATCCATCGAGCTTTCGCGCGCTCGATGTTAGCGCTGACCCAGGCTTCAAGTACAAAATCCATCATGCGGCGGTACCTCCGCGGGCGGCGGGCCAAGGCTGATAGTTGTACTCGAAATTATTTTCGCGGCTGAACTTCAGCAGTGGAAAGCTGTACTGGGAGAACGGGACTGGCTGGCGGCCCAACTCCGATGTCACGCGGGTATTGTCGAAGACCGTATTCCACACCAGATACGGCATGAACACTTTCATCAGCGATGCACCGTAACCGAGCGGGCTTTTTCGGTTCGAGAGGAACTTCACCGAACCCGTGAATGGTTTCTCAGTGAAAGGAAGGAATACCGGGCGGCGCTTTTGCTGCGCCTCGGCCAGAGCCGTGGTCACTTCGCGGAAGGTTTGCGACGAAATCCCCGACGATAAGTGATAGATGTCGTACTTCGGCTGATCTTTCAAATGCAGACTAGCAATGGCATCGGCAACGAAATCGACGTTGACGATGTCGATTTTGTCATTCGGCCGGAACGGTAGTGCGGGCAACCCGGCGAGGAAAACGAAGGCCTTCACCATGTCGAACTGGGTCGTCTCCGCATGGCGGCTGTCGCCGAGTACGATGCTCGGGCGGAAAATTGTCTTCGGAGTATCGGGCAAGAGTACGTGCGTCATATGCTCGCAAAATTTTTTCGTGCGAGCATAGGGATCGTAGTCAGAGCGATCCCACTCGATCGAGCGATCTTCGGTCACCACTTCGTTGCTGCGCTTGCCGGCCACAGCGACGGTACTGACCTCGCTAAAACGGCGCAGGCCGTGATAGTGCTCAGCATAACGAGCTAGCGTCAGCACTTCCAGTGTCCCGCGAAGATTGACGTTCAGACAGCTCTTCTCGGACTTTCGATTGAGTGAAGCCGCGCAATGGATCACCGAGTCCGTGGTGTGCACCAGGCGATCGTATTCGTCGCGACCGAGGCCGAATGCGGGGGAGGTGAGATCTCCGCAAAAGATACGGACTTTCGTCTGGAGGTACTCGTAAAATGCCGGGAATTGCAGGTGCAATTGCAAGGCCCGCCACAGCCTACCCTGCGCTTCCTGCTGGTCGCGCGCGCGCACTAGCAGGTTCAGCGAAGCGCCGTAGCCCTGCAGAAGATTGGCGGCGACATGGGCGCCGATGTATCCGGTTGAACCGGTCAGGAATATCGCCACGTTGCTCCGTTGGTGCCTGTTCGAATGGCGTCAATATTTGCTGGTGCAAGCTGAAAAGTTCGTGGAGGCCGGGGTTCCAGCGAGCGGCCCTCAATGAGGGGATATGTCCATCGCCGCAGCGCTGGAATGTGAACGTTGATCCAATACTCCCACCAGTCGAGCGAGCGTGTGTCATACGCAAACTGATCTCGTTCCTCGGGAATGAGAGCGTAGGAGAGCTTCTCGATATTATCTGCGGTGAAGTCGTGCTCGTTAAGCAAAATAAAGGGCTCAAACAACTCGATCAGCTTTTCGACTCGCTCAAGGTTCCGTTCGGCTTTGACCAACGGCGCCCGTTTTAGCGGAAGGGGCGACATGATGCGCTGAATCGATTTCACAATCGCCTTTTGCGCCGGCGCTGACATGCGATTGTAGCGTTCCTTGGAAACGGGGATGGCGTCGAAGCGCAGGCGCAGCCAGGATTCGAGGCCCTCTTGCGCCCGGTAATGTTTCCTGTGGGCAAGCGACGTCAACTCGATCGAACGCCCCATATTGCATGGATTCGTCACCGAGGTCGCTAATTGATACAGGGGCTCATGACGGCGCTCCATGACGGCGGCTGCGATCAGGGTCATGCCCGCGCAGACTGCGTCTACAGGAATGATGTCAAGGCGCTTGCTTTCATTCGAGGGCAACTGGCGGAAGTACGTGCCCAAGAGATAAGAAAGGGAGGCCGATGTGTTGATGCCTTCATTCCAGCCCAGAAATGGTTTCGATACGGAAGTTTCGACGATGGCGGGGCGCACGACCGCGACCGGTACTCCAGCACCGTGTTTGACGATCAATGATTCAGCCAGACTCTTCGTGAGCGTGTACGTATTCGGCCAGCCGAGTTCTTTCGCCCGCCGCGTACCCGCTTCAGTTAGATAAGTCTTCAACCAGCGGACACGGCCTTTACGGATCTGGTTCTCGAGAGCAGTGCCCTGGAGATTCTTCGCCGCATGTTCCTTTACTTGGGCCTGCATGCGAAGTCCGGAAGTAACTTCTTCGCTTTCAGCCCGCTGCTCCGCCTCGCGGATCACTTTGTGCAAAGAGCGCCATTCGGTCTCCGCGTCGAAGTCGGCGAGTCCGCGTGGATTGTAGTTTGGAATCAGCTGCTCATCGACGCGGCCATCCTGTTCGCCGGCCACATAACAGGTGGAAAGGTGTACAAGCCCCGCATGATCAGAGCCGCGGACGAACTCGAGAACGTTGACGGCGGCGTCAGTATTTGTGACGAGAGCATCCCGAAGATCAGGATTGAAATCCGTCAGGCCCGAGCTGTTTACGATCAGATCCAGATTTTTCTGGAGGGAGCAGGCTGTCTCGGGGCTCAGGCCAAGCCCAGACTCGGTCACATCGCCTTCCACCACCTCGACCTTTTCCCGGAGGAATTCAGGAAGCTGGTCGCCGTAGCGTTCAAACAGCGGATCGAATACCGGAGAATCTTCGATCATCTTCTCAAAGCGGCGCTCTCCGGGATTCGACTTTTGGCGACGAATTAAGAGATAGATACGCTTCACTTGGGGCAAGTCCAACAGCGTGTTGGCAAGCCAGACTTTGCCGATGAATCCTGTCACCCCGATCAGCATGACTTGTTTTCCTGCAAAGGTGCGACGCACGGAGAAGCCGGGAGCTTGCTTCTGTCCATCGAAGTGCACGATCGGCGGCACCATCGTTGGCGCGTAGCGTTGGGCGGGTATGACAGCTGCGCGCAACTCCTCCAAAGAGATTCCTAGATGTCGCGCCAGCGTTTTGGGAGCACGTCGGCCGTCAGGCATGTTCTCGCGAAAAGGAGCGAATGCGCCGCGAGGACGAATCACAGGGTCAAGCAATCGACCAGTGGCGATACCGTCGCGAAACTCCAGGCGGTTCGCAACGATGTGCTTCACCCCCAGGTGCTGCGCCAATGGACGCATCAGGTGATCGAGAGCTTGGCTGACCAGTACGACTTCGGCGCAGGACTTTACCAGTTCCTGTACCGCCTGAACTCCTTCAGGCTTCAGGCGCGGCTTCAATTTGTACTCGAAATACTCTTCACCCAACAGGTCGAGGCGGTCTCGGGTTACGCCACGCAACACGGTGTGGACAACCCGGGTGGCGAACTTCCGATTCATAGAGTAAAGAATCGGCCGTAGTACGGCCATCAGGAAGATGAGACCCCGGCGCCGGAAGCGTTCGGCGAAGGTCTGAGCGTTCCAGGTAAAGAACGCCACGGGCCTGACGACCGTCAGGTCCAAAAGGCTGCCCTCTACGCGCCAGTAGACTGTGGGGGCGGCAGTACTGGAGTTGTGGTTCGATGATTCCAAAATGCTTATTTCGCGTCAGCAGCTCAGGTTTCGAGTCGGCAGTGCGAATCTCTTATTGTAAACAATAGAGTTCACGGCGCGAAGCCGAACGACAGGAATGTGTTTACCGGTCGGACGACATCAAGGACGCGCGCTCCCGACCCACAATCAGGGCAACGACACCGCTGGTGGCGACGGTCGCGGAGATTGCCAGCAA
>Ga0126371_10003852_pt1 | contig 13184 bp, 10 predicted proteins | sample PanSoiMetaPlot_4_FD_110145 | JGI IMG/M metagenome (GOLD analysis project Ga0126371, IMG submission 110145) | Tropical forest soil microbial communities from Panama - MetaG Plot_4 | ecosystem: Environmental > Terrestrial > Soil > Tropical forest > Bulk soil | place: Panama | collected 2016-02-17
ACCCGCTAATTGTGGGCGCCACAGACAGATTCACACCACCCCCCGCGGGTGCCAGCTTGGCCAGCCCAAAATCCAAGACCTTGGCGTGGCCGCGTTCGGTCACGAAGATATTCGCGGGTTTGATGTCACGATGGACGATTCCTTTCGCGTGAGCGGCATCCAGTGCATCGGCAATCTCAATCCCCAATTCCACCACTTCAGTAAGCGGCAGCGGCTTGTCAGATATGCGGTGCTTCAGGGTTTTTCCATCCAGGAACTCCATGGCGATGAATGCCAGGCCGTTCTGCTCGTCAATCTCATAGACGGTACAAATGTTGGGGTGATTCAAGGCCGACGCGGCTTTGGCTTCGCGCTGAAATCGGCTGAGCGCTTGTGCGTCTCTGGCTAAATCATCCGGAAGGAATTTCAGAGCGAGGAAGCGATTGAGTTTGACGTCCTCAGCCTTGTACACCACACCCATGCCACCGCCGCCCAACTTCTCAAGAATTCGATAATGGGAAATCGTTTGGCCAAGCATGGCTGGGAAGCCGCTCTTAACCGCGAATGTTAGGCCGGGTTCACGGGCAAGTCAATTGCGGCTGGTTGTATACTGCGATCATGAACCCATGTTCTCGCCCACAAGGGTTAAGCGAGCATTAGAAGCCGAGGCGTATGATACACACACCGAATGTCCGAGCCCGAAATTCCGATAGGAGGTGCTCTTTGCGAATCCACGTTTTGCGAATTTTAACGTTCGTGTTGCTAGGTATGGTGGCAGTTCCGTGCAGAGCACAGGATAAAGTGACGATTCTCTACGACGCGTTCGGAGAATCGAAGGAGCTGACGAAGGATTGGGGATTTTCCGCATTGGTGGAGCACGGCGGAAAACGGATTTTGTTTGACACTGGGAATAATGCCGCCATTTTTGAACACAATACGAAGGCGCTAGGCGTAGACCTCACGAAACTGGATTTCGTCGTCATCTCGCACCGCCACGCAGACCATGCAACCGGGCTGCGATACGTGCTGAAGGTGAATCCGAACGTTACGGTGTACGTTCCCGCGGATGGGGCGAATGGCTTTGGAGGAGCGCCGCTACCGAAGACGTATTTACGGGCGGATGATAGCTTGCCGGCGAAGATGAAATACTTTGGGGGAACGGAGCCGGAACACTTCACTTCGGGCAAGCTGTATGAAATAGGAAATTTTGTGCTGGTGAATCAAACGATGGAAGTTTCACCCGGCATTTTCCTTATACACACAGTTTCGGAGAAGAAAGGGACGCTGGAGCTGCCTGAGTTGACGCTGGCAATCAAGAGGGCGAATGGATTGCTGCTGGTGGACGGCTGCTCGCACGCGGGGATTGAAGCGATTCTGGAGGCGGCAAGGGCAGTGGACCCAAGCACGGAAATTGTATTTGGTGGATTGCACCTGGTGACGACGCCGGTAGAGGAGATTGATGTGCTGGTAGTGAATGTGAAGTCAAAATGGAAGGTGCAGAGGATTGCTCCGGGTCACTGCACGGGGGAACCGGCATTTGCGCGATTTAGAAAAGCGTATGGGGAGAATTATTTATACGCGGGGGTGGGAACGAAGGTGGAGCTAGGCCAGTAATCTGCCATTGCAGGGGAATAATTATTTCTGGCTCAGAAGATAGAGGTCGGCGTGGCCGCCGGGGCGCGCATAGACGATGGTGGAAAGGTCCCGAGAGAAATCGTAGCCGTTGCCGCCTTTGTATACGGGCGGGAAAGTAAAGGGAACTTCCAATGCAACCTGAGGTTCTCCAATAGTTTTCCCGTTCGCCCAGGGCTGACGGTGAATCGTAACTTCCCCACGGGAAACATGTGCATACAAGAATGATTTGCCGTCCCGAGCAAAAGTAACAGTGGAGGCTACCGCAGCGGGGAGCAGCGGGATGCATTCCCTATCGGACAAAGACACCTCGTAGATTCCAAATTTCCCTGCACCAGTTAGTGTGCCCAGTAGGTACTGTCCGCTTGGGTCTACATCGGTAGCAAAAATGCATTTTTCCACAAACTTTTCCGGATTTGAACTGTCCAGGTTCCATTTCCAAACGTCATGTAACGACTCTGCCTTCTCTTGGACACTCACGTAAACGGATTTCTGGTCGGGGCTCCATACTGCATCCCCAGTCGGCATACCTCCCATCGAAGGTAGCTGTCGGAGGCCACTCCCATCGGCCCCGACGATATAGGTTTTGGGCCCCTCAATAAATATCAAGTGAAAATTGTCCGGCGCCCAAGTCCCCGTCACCAGGTTTTCTCCAGCGGCGATTTTGACTTTGTTGCCGCCGTCGATGTCCGACGTCCAGAGTTCTTGCCTCTCGGGTCCGAGGAGCGTGATGTACATCACCATCTTCCCATCTGGTGAGATGGCGGGCTGATTGGCATCCTCTGACACGATGTCCGTCGACTGCTTTGATTGAACGTGGTAAGCGGTCAGGAACCCAGATGATTTGCCATTCACATAGTAAATTCCTTTTCCGCCCGGGTCTGACATGGGCGAGTAATCAGGTCCTGTTCCGAAAGTAACCTGAGTGAGACTTCGGTCCCTCAAACTGTACTTCCAGATGTTCGTCAGCCCGTTTACAGTGCGGCTGAATAGCACGGAATTCCCCGGTTCACCCCACGCTACGTCAGGCCATAGGCCATCCCAGGATATTTCCCCTAAATCAACAGCCTTACGACTCTTCAAGTTAATTCTGAATATAGGGGCTTTCGGCGCGTCCCTTCTCTCACCAACAGCGAGCAAGTCGTTCTCATCTGGAAAAAGTAGAATCGGCATGAAATTCGGGCCAAAGCCTTCGGCGTTGTATACTAATTCTTCATTCAGGCCGGATTTTTCTGCGCGAAAGATTCCGGCGGCGCCCGGCTTCGTATAAAAAACTGAAGTGCCATCTGAAGAGGGAACCAGATAGGTAGCAGATGCCACGCGGCGCGGATTTCCACCGAGTGTTGGCACGGCCCAAATCCCATCACGGCCGACAACAAAATTCCTGTAATAAACTTCCTTGCCATCGGGCGAGAAACTAACTACTTGCTTGGCGCCTTCATCGTTCGTGAGTTGAAGAGGCTCACCACCAGTGGTGAGCATTAGGAAAATTTGACCGATGCCACCCACTGTTGAGGAAAACGCTACCGCGTGACCATCGGGAGATAGGCGCGCGCGTCTTATCGGTTTATTCCACTGGCTGATTTGCGTAATCCTTCCGGGGGCGGTCGGCGTAGTGGGAACACTCTTGAAGTGATACAGGGCGAACGCAATCGCCGCGAGCAGAACGGCTGCACCCGAGAAGATATATTTTTTATGCGACGGTTTCGCAGCAGGCTGCACCGCTGTGACGCTAGCGGAACCGCCCGCGATTTCCGGCGCAGACAGCGGAACTGCTTGCGCACCGGTTGTCGAAATTCGACCGGAGCCGCTATCCCGCTGTAAGCGCCTCAGGTCAGTGCGCATTTCCGAGGCGTGCTGGTAACGCATGTCCCGGTCTTTCTCCAAAGCTTTGTTGACAATTTCCTCAAGCCTTGGAGGTACATCCGGATTCAGTCGAATCGGAGTAACAGGTGCGCGGTTCAGAATTGCATCTGTAATCACTCCGGATGTGTCACCACGAAATGGGAGAGCACCTGTGGCCATTTCATAGAGCACGACACCAAACGAGAACAAATCGGTGCGCGCATCCAACTCTTTTCCGCGTACTTGTTCCGGCGACATGTAGGCTACAGTTCCAACTGTTGCGCCGGGACTAGTGAGCAAATCTTCCGACATCGCCGTGGGCATCGAGGAAGCGGCGATACCTTGCGCGACGCGACCCGATGGGGCCAGCTTGGCCAATCCGAAGTCGAGAATCTTGGCATGACCGCGCTTGGTAGCAAATATGTTCGCAGGCTTGATGTCCCGATGGACGACTCCCTCGGCGTGGGCAGCGTCCAGTCCGTCCGCAATTTGGACGCTCAAATCCAGGATGGTTTCTACTTCCATTGGACGGCCACCGATGCAGTGTTTCAGCGTGGAGCCGTCCAAATACTCCATCGCGATGAAGGCTTGACCGTTTTCCTCACCTATTTCGTGAATCGTACAGATGTTCGGATGGTTCAGCGCCGAGGCTGCCTGCGCTTCTCTCCGGAAGCGTTCCAGCGCCTGCTGGTCTCCCGCAATGTCGTTCGGAAGGAACTTGAGTGCCACGAATCGGTGCAGGGTCAAGTCCTCAGCCTTGCACACCACACCCATGCCACCGCCGCCTAGCTTTTCGATAATGCGGTAGTGCGAAATTGTGCGGCCGATTAAGGGCTGGGCATCTGCCATTTCGCGCGATATTAGGCCGTGCTGGAGGGCAAGTCAACGACAGGGGAATATTGGGTTGCAGTCAGTTGGGCATGAAATGCGCTTGGGCTCGAATCACCTGAATGTTCCTAATGCGAGTTGTAAGCACTGTGCTACCAAATTCCAGGCGAAGCCCACGAGCAGCAACGATGTCACGCTTTATTGCCGTACCGCCCCAAGTGCATCCGTTGATTGTCACTCGCTGTGGGGATTCGCCAATGCGGTCGAACCAGCCTCCCCAGACCCAGTAGGAGCAGTCGTCGAGAACCCAAATCGTGTAGAGTGAATTTTGGGTGGCTACCAGGACACGGTCGCCCCTTCTGAGGTCACATTTTCTGACCTGTTCAATGGAACTCGCTTGCTCGGCTATCGCTTCTAAACTGTATCCGATGTAGAACAATACAACTCTCCGGAAAAAACTTACCTCGCTCTCCTATGAAATACCCAGTGCTCGCGTCTGATGTCATTGGCGCGAGATAGTCAGGCCAATCATGGCTGGGGGCTGCTGAACGTTAGGACGCGCTAAAGGGCAAGTCAGTTGTGTGCTTATTTCACGTTTCAAGAACTTTTGCGATGCGATGTGGTGGTAGAATCTGCGGCAGTGTACCGGAAGTTGGGCGGGTCGCTCGGAGGCTGTAGCCCCGCCCATTTCTTATGGTGTCGCTCTTCATATGCGTTCTGGTCGTAGCCGTCGGTTATTTTCTCTGGCGTCTCTCTAGAAAATCATCAAGCCGCCGTTACGGATGGCAGCTTCTGTGGCGTTTGGCCTGCCTGATTGGTGCAACACGCATTGGCGCATTATGGCTTGGCGCGGCGACGAACAGTAGTCCCGGTTGGGTTCAGATTCCCGGATACTTTCTTCAGTTGGTAGGATTGCCGGAAATTTACCTCGTACGGAGCATGCGTCACATTCCGCTGAAGTGGGCATCGGCGGCAAGCGTGTTGTTGCTGGTTAGCAGTTTCATTTGGGCCGCATCATTCGTTTGGGTGGCAAACCGCTTCCCATTGTGCGCAAAGGGTGGGAAGCGATGAAGTGCGGGCCGTGCTGTGTGGTCTGATTGAATTCCCTCAGCGATTCTCTATCTTCAAGTTTAGTTCACCCAGGAGCCAGAGGTTTCGATGAGCCCGCGGACAACTTTTAGGCCTCCCCATCTAGTCTTTTAATCAAGTCGGTAATGTACTATTGCAATATCCTTCTTGTGCCGGTGCCAACAATTCGCAACTCGAGTTACGATTTAATAGCGATATCTCGGCGGTTCTCGTTCGTCAGATTTGCGCATAATAAGCGATATGGTGACGGATGCTCCTCCTCGGAAGAAGGACAACCGCAAAGCCTTTTTCGCCAGTGACCAACTGCAGTCATTGCTGCTTCCGCTGGACTCGAAGTTGCCTGCTCTTGCGAGAACCATCGAAACTGCTGTAAAGAGCGAGGCGACCGCGGACGTGCGGCGGGCGTGCGATGAATTTCTGAAAGCCGCTTCTGATTTCTACCGAGTGCCAGCGTGCAGCGTACGTGTGCTGGCCGCCAGGCCGCTACGGGTGCGGGAATATTCCACCACAGAACTTTTCGGTGATTACGACCCGGATGCAAAGATGATTCGAGTCTGGATGCGGACTGCCGTTAGGAAGGACGTTACGTCGTTCGGTACCGTTTTAAGTACGTTATGCCACGAGTTTTGTCATCATCTGGATTTTCATCAGTTCGGCAATTCGTGGCATACGCGCGGTTTCTATCACCGTGTCGCCGTTCTCTACCATCACTCGAAAGGCACTCCTGTAAAGAAACTGGTCTGGATTCCCATGCCTCGCGAACGTTGGCGAATCGATTGGCAGCGCACGAGAGCCACCTCGTGCGATTAGTGGGGAAGAACTGGGTTAGTGCCCGCAAAGAACGCCCGCCTAGGTGCTGTCTAAACGGGTTCTCCGCTGTTTTGAGGGGAGCATCCGGTGAACGAGTGTCATAAATACGTCATGGTTCTATGCTCAAAAAAAGTCAAAACGGGTCAGAACGAATCAAAGACGTCGACTTCGTAAGAGGTTGACAGGACAGATATAATCAGAAACTTTCAAAACCAATCAAAACAGAAATCTAAATTATGAGTCCGAATCCTTAACCAGCTGACCTACGGGCCCCACGTTTGAAACCTCGCGATCTTATACTATTTGTGGGAAATGCGCTGATCAGAACTGCACTAAAGGCAAGGCGAACCGCTGAAAACGGTGGTACTACCGTTCCATTGCGTGCCCCGGTCAGGGATACGAAAATTAGAATAGCTGGGAGAAATGCTCATATCCCTACTCATTCTCGTAGTCTCATTGGCGGCGCTGATTCAGTTTGCAGCGTTTACGTGGAGGGCTGCGTTCTTGACGATAGCCACCGCCGATCTTCCTGGGGACCATACTAAGCACTTTGTTGTGAATGACTTCGAGGAAGTTTCCGCTTACGAGAAGCTATGCCCTGAGCTTGGGGTTCGCGTCCGGACGCGATTTGGCTCCGTGAGCGCGTATAACTCATTGCTCCATTTCACCATGTCGATTGGCGATTCGATTTTTCCTTCGGCCTCCGGCTGGGCGCAACGCGAGATGGCACTTTGCGCGCGATATGCGACGGTGACTTTGGCGCGGCGGTTGGAACGAAATCAGGTCGTGGCCGCTGAACTTTCTTCCTTTTAGTCACTTCTCTTCTATCGCCTTTTCAACGAAGTCCGACACGCTGAGAGAACAATCAGTCGGGTTGCACCATAGGACTAAAAACAAAATGGCGAAGCCCGATGAACCGCGCTCCGCCATTTCGTAAAATGTTCGTTAGGCTGTAGCTGACTTTTGCCCTTGTATGAAGGCAAGCAGTTCGGCATTGATCTCGTCCTTGAGCGTGGAACACATTCCGTGTGGAGCGCCCGGGTAGATTTTGAGGATGGCTCCCTTAATGATCCTGGACGAAAGCAGGGCCGAAGCACCGATCGGTACGATCTGGTCGTCGTCACCGTGGAGAATCAGCGTTGGGACGTCGAACTTCTTGAGATCCTCGGTGAAATCGGTTTCGGAGAAGGCTTTGATGGTGTCGTAACAGGCTTTAATTCCGGCGATCATGCCCTGGAACCAGAAAGAATCGCGCAAGCCTTGCGAGACTTTGCTGCCGGGACGGTTGGCGCCGTAGAATGGGGCGCTCAGATCTTTCCAGAATTGCGAACGATCTTTCTGGACGTTGGCACGGATTTCATCGAAAACTTCGATAGGTAGACCGGCGGGATTATTGGGGGTCTTGAGCATGAGAGGCGGAACTGCGCCGATAAGGACGGCTTTGGCGACGCGCTTGGTGCCATGGCGGCCGATATAGCGAGCGACTTCGCCGCCACCCGTGGAATGTCCGACGTGTATCGCATCCTTCAGATCCAGCTTCTCAACGAGCTGTGCGAGATCATCGGCAAAGGTGTTCATGTCGTTGCCTTCCCATGGCTGGCTTGAGCGGCCATTGCCGCGGCGGTCATGCGCGATGCAACGGTAGCCACGCGCGCTGAGGAAAAGCATCTGATCTTCGAAAGCGTCTGAATCGAGAGGCCAGCCGTGACTGAAAACGACCGGCCGTCCCTTGCCCCAATCTTTGTAATAAATCTCGGTGCCATCTTTTGTCGTGAGTGCAGGCATGCATTCTCTCCTTCGAATCGAGTTACAAACCGAGTCTGATCCCTCTCCCCTTGGCAGCGTACACTTCGCTCGCTCCGATAACAATGAGGTAGGCATTCAGACTAAGCGCGGCAAAAGTTGCAGTGCCTTGAAGACTCTGACGGAAACACGTGCCACATGGGGTAACGCAATCGCGTAGCTTTCTTTTTGAGGCTGCGTTTTGACAGCTCGAATGCTGCGCGTCTCCTTCTGCTTCGCCAAATTTACGAAATTCACTTGCCAGCCCGCGTGAGAAAATTGCGGTGTACACTGACGAGCCTGGGTCGACGATAGACTGCCTGCAGGCCGAACCAAGAGACAATCCATGCCCATGTCACCGAATGAAATCGAAAACTTGGCGCGAGAACTTATGTCTGCATATGAGACGGGCCAGATGGTGAATGTCCCGCCCTCCGAGCGCCCTGGTTTCGATCTCGATGCGGCGTACAAGGTTGAGGGAATGCTCAAGAAATTCCGTGAAGCCGCTGGGCGCAGATCAGTGGGCCAAAAAGTTGGATACGCGAATAAAGCGATGTGGCGGATTCTCAAACTTGAAACGCTGGTTTGGGCACACATGTACGACGACACGGTACATTATAGTGATCGCAATTCCGCAACCCTCTCCATCGCGCATCCGCGTTCATTAAAGATCGAACCCGAAATTGTTTTTTGCTTAAGAGAGCGAGCAAACGTGGAAGGCGCGCCGGATGCCACTCCCGCGCTGATGCGCACGGAATGGCTGGCGATCGGATTCGAAATCATCGATTGTCCCTTTCCCGATTGGAAGTTTCAGCCGAGCGATTTTGTCGCGTCGTTCGGACTTCATGCAGCTCTGGTGATAGGCGAGAAGATACCTGTGCGGCCGGAGGCCATTCCCACGCTCGTGGACGAACTTTCGAGCTTTAAAGTTCGAATGTCGAGGAATGGCGCTTTTGTGGAAGAAGGCTCTGGGCGGAACGCCTTGAAGAATCCCGCTTTATGCCTCGCGGAACTCAGCAAGGCTATTGCACGACGTTTCCCGGAAAATCCTTTGAGCCCCGGGGAAATCGTGAGCTCCGGAACTCTGACAGCCGGACACGCCACGGGCACGGGCGACGAATGGACCCTGGACGTCGAAGGGATCAGCTTGCCTTCGCTCAGACTTCGCCTGGCTTAGCTTTCGCACGCACGCGCGACAAGGGCAGGGATCATAAATAATTTCGAATACGCCCTTGACAAGGCTACAACGGCGTCTTATAAACTGGTCTGGTTATCGGACCAGTTGACGAGTGCCAACTCCCGCCAAATTCGACTTCGAGGTTATCCGCAAAGGCAAGGTCTACGAGGAAGTCGCCAAGCAAATCGAACGCCTGATTCTAAAGAAACTGAAGCCGGGTGACAAGCTGCCGTCCGAGCGCGAGCTGGCCGAAATGCTGCAGGTGAGCCGCAGTTCGATTCGAGACGCGATTCGCGGACTCGAACTGGTGGGCATGGTGGAACCGCGGCAGGGTGCAGGGACAATTGTCCGCGAACTCGCCACCGATTCATTAACCAATCCATTCGCTGATGCCCTCGAGCGCCGGCAGAAGTCAGTGGGCGAACTCCTGGATTTCCGCAAGATGCTCGAGCCGCCGCTGGCTGCACGGGCCGCCATGCACGCTTCTGCCGACGAGATTTCCGAAATGGAAGAGATTTTGCAACGGCAGGAGGACAAGCAGGAGCAGGGAGAAGTGACGATCGCCGAGGATGCCGAGTTTCATTACAGCGTCGCTCTCGCTTCCGGAAATAGCGTGGTGCTCAAGGTAATCGACATTTTGATGGAGCTTCTACGCGAGACCCGTGAGCGCTCGTTGCAGGTAAGAGGCCGCTCGCAGAAGTCCCTCGCCGGCCACCGGCGGATTCTGGCTGCGATCAAGCGTCGCGATGCGGAAGCAGCGAAGGCAGCCATGCGGCGGCACATTGAAGACGTGGAAGAGATTGTAATGAACAAGTTTTGAGAGAGCTTGGGTCCAGCCAAGAGTCGCGTATGGCGGAAATCAATCAATCATCCTCCGGAGCAAGTCTAACCTTGAGAGTTGCGGAGGCGCGTGTCGAAGACGTGGGCCACGCCATTGCACGTCTGGCGCCAGCCGACCTGCAACGCATTGGCGGTCGTGCGGGCGGCGTGTTGAAAATCACGGGCGGGATGACTGGAGTGGGGCGCGCTGAACTCTCCGACGACGGCTTCGAAGGCATGATTCAAATCGACGGAACATGCCGCAGCAACTGTGGCGTTGGGTTGCAGGAGCGAGTGACCGTTTCACTGATTGAGCACGAACAGGCCGTCGCCGTTCGCTTGTCGCCATTGTGGGTGGGTGCTGCGCCCGCGATCATTGCTCCGGAGCGGATGCTGGAAGATCTGCTGGATGTTCCGGTTATCGCCGGCTGCGTTGTGAGAGTACCTACCTTCGCCAAGGCCGTAAATTTCCACGTCGTTCGTACGATTCCCTCCGGGCCAGTGGTTATCGGGAAGCGCACGGACATTCGCGTGGTCGAAGGCGAGCAGACGGCAGCACGAGCCCCGGCTGTCTCCTACGAAGATATCGGTGGGCTCGAGCGCGAAGTAGCGCGCGTGCGCGAAATCGTCGAACTCCCGCTGAAGCACTCGCGCATTTTCGAGCGGTTGGGAATTTTAGCGCCCAAGGGTGTGCTGCTATATGGTCCCCCCGGCACCGGGAAGACTTTGCTGGCGCGGGCGGTGGCTGCTGAAAGCCGCGTTCACTTCATTCATCTCAATGGACCAGAGATCATGCGCAAGTTTTACGGGGAGAGCGAGGCGAAGCTCCGCGAGGTTTTTGAGGAAGCGGCCCGTCATGCGCCGGCCATCCTATTTATTGACGAGATAGACGCAGTAGCCCCCAAGCGCACGGAAGTTGTGGGAGAAGTAGAAAAGCGCGTGGTGGCGCAACTCCTTAGCCTCATGGATGGTTTCGTCGCCCGCGGGCAGGTCATCGTGATCGGCGCCACGAATATTCCCGAAGTTCTTGACCCGGCGCTGCGCCGCCCCGGCCGTTTCGATCGTGAAATCGAAATCGGCGTTCCCAATACCCAGGCGCGGCTGCAAATTTTGAGGATTCACACGCGCGCGATGCCGCTCGCGCCTGACGTCGACCTGCAGGAAATTGCGGAACATTCCCACGGGTTCGTCGGGGCTGATCTAGAGGCCCTCGGGCAGGAAGTCGGAATGATTGCCTTGCGCCGCTTCCTCTCCGCATGCTCGCTGGATATCGACGGGGCCGCATCCGCGGAGCTGGGGACCTTGTTGGTTACGCGTGACGATTTTCTTGCCGGTTTGAAAGAGGTGGAACCCAGCGCCACCCGCGAATTCTTCATTGAGAAAAGCAGATCTAGCTTTGCTTCGCTGGGCGGACTGCACGATGTGAAGAAGTTGCTCGATGCGGTTATCGAGCATTCTCACATGCGAGATGAAATCTATGAGCAGGTTGGACTTGCGCCGCCGCGAGGCATCCTGCTGGTGGGACCTTCCGGCACCGGGAAGACAGCCATGGCGCGGGCGCTTTCGGGCGAAAAGCAGATTCCCCTTATCGCCATAGACGGTCCGCAGTTGTATTCGAAGTGGCTGGGAGAATCGGAGAGAGCACTGCGAGAAGTTTTCAAGAAGGCGCGGCGGGCAGCTCCGTGCATTTTGTTTTTCGACACGATTGATGCGGTGGCACCTAAATTTGGAGCCGAGCAGTTTGGCAGCGACGTGTATCAACGAATTCTCAGCCAACTCCTGCGGGAAATCGATAATTTGCGCGACGTAAAGGGCGTGGTTCTGGTGGCGGCTACGAATCGGCCTGAGCGTATCGAACCGGCGCTTTTGCGGAGCGGGCGCTTCGATTATATCGTCCCGTTTGCGAAACCTGACGCCGCGGAACGCGCGGACATCATGAGGATCTGTTGCCAGCGCGTGCCGGTAGCGTCCGACGTTGACTATGAAGAGTTCGCGAGCCTGACGGAAGGCCTCACCGGCGCGGATATTGAAAGCCTCTGCAAGAAAGCCACGCTGCTGGCAATCGCGGAATTCCAGAATCGCAGTCGCGTGGCGCCTTTCATTGTGTTGCGGAACGATTTTCTGTCCGTGCTTGAAACCGACCGCGGCGGTCCGAAGGCTTTCTTCGGCGACAAAGCAGGAAGCGGCGGGCATTCGCGTTCGGAAATTTCGTTGAAATGAAGAGTCAATAAATTAGGCGAGGGTTGCACACATGAGCTACACCGAACTCACCGTTTGGACGCGCGGAATCATTATGGATAAAGAAGGGCGCGACATCGTCAACTCCATCTCCGCTTCAGCCCGGCTCGAGGGCAAGTATTCGCAGGCGATGGAAAACTATGTGGACAATCCCGATCGCACCAACGCGCCGACGCGCAAATACTGCCGCGTTAGTGACAATGTGATCGAGAACGAGCTCACCTATGAAAATGAACAGCCCAACATCGTCGTGCTCGTGGAAGGGACGATGGTGAAGGGATGGGATTATATGCGCGGGATGCCGCCCGGCGGAACGCTGGTGATCAACACGCAATATACGCCGGAGTACATGATCCGCTTCGTCCCAGGCCCAGAGCGGCTGGCTCAACTCGTATGTGTGGACGCCGCTAAACTGGCTGACCATAAGTGGCTTTATTACCGGTTGGGCGAACTTGGTCTCGATCGCCTTTCAACGGAAGGCGCGGCCGAGCGCAACAAATCGGTGGCGCCGGATATCGCCGCTCCGCTGATTGCAGCTGTGGTCAAAACGACAGGAATCGTCAAAATGGCTACGATCGAGCCGATGATGGCGAACAAGCACGCGTTTAATTTGGCACTCCATGAACTACATATCATGCCGCTGAATCCTGTGGCGGCATAGGACAGGACACATGTCGACTAAGGGCACAAGGATTCCCGAGCGTCTCCAAATACCATTTGCAGGCATTACCCCTGCGCCTTTGCAGGAAAAGGGCCAGGATCTATTTCCGACCGGCAACTGGCGCGCAATACGGCCTGTGTATCGGGACAAGTTGCCGCCCTGCAACAATGCTTGCGGAACCAACGAAAAAATCCAGGGCTATCTGGATCTGGTGAAGCGGGGCAAGTATCTGGACGCGTACGCACTGATCAAGGAAGACATGCCGTTTCCGTCGGTGACGGGCCGCGTCTGCTACCACCCGTGTGAGCAGGCCTGCAACCGTGG
>Ga0126371_10003854_pt1 | contig 13179 bp, 10 predicted proteins | sample PanSoiMetaPlot_4_FD_110145 | JGI IMG/M metagenome (GOLD analysis project Ga0126371, IMG submission 110145) | Tropical forest soil microbial communities from Panama - MetaG Plot_4 | ecosystem: Environmental > Terrestrial > Soil > Tropical forest > Bulk soil | place: Panama | collected 2016-02-17
CGACGAGGATATTGCGCGTGAGCGTCCACGACTGGCCGACCGCGACTGGAGTCGCGGGAAAGTCGCACAGTGGACCGGCACCGACGTCGTAGAGCGGCTCGTCGCTCGGCGTTCGCCGCCCCGATGCTGCGATCGTTCCTTTATATGCGCTCGTCCGCTTCATGACCGACGCGTCTTTGCTCTGGAGTCCGCCGTAGTGCCGCACGTCGACGATCGAACCGTCGACGTTCCCAGCTTGCCCCGCGCCGAATTCGGTCGTGCGGTCCTCGAGGATCGTGACCGGATCGGCTTTCGACCCCGCGAGCTTCTTGTAGATGCCGCTCAAGTCGTTCGCGATGACGTGCGTCATGTGCACCTCATCCGTGTAGTGCATCGACGGGTCGAGTCGCCAGGTGAGCAATGCGGTTGCGCCGGAGCCCGGCGTTGCCGATGAGGCAGATGCAGAAGAAGATGACGTGGGAGAAGATGACGCCGGTGAAGGTGACGAGGGAGCGGCCGCCCGCGCTGCAGCGACGCATGCGATGAGCGCGCACAGAAACGGCAGTGCGTGTCGGAAATAAGGCATCGGGTATCCCTGACGAGAACGTGGCGCGCAATGATGCGCTCGCCCACGGTTCTCCTATCGGCCGCTTCGGTCTTGCTCGCCGGAGCGGCGTTTCCGCAACCGGCGGGTTGGCCCACTGTGAGCGCTGTCTCCGACGCGCCGGAACAGCTCGGGCCCGGCGTGACATACGATCGATGGACGTTGACGACTACCGCCGGTCCGCTTGTCGTCTACATGACGAAGGTCGACCTTCACGATCCGGACGTCGCACTCGCCGTCACGACGCATCACGACGTCATCGCGGGAAACGACGAGACGGTCACGTCGATGGCGGATCGTGCGCACGCTGAGGCGGCGATCAACGCGGACTATTTCGACATCGGCGGCTCGGGTGCGCCGCTCAACGTCGTCGCGACCGGCGGACGTTTCTTGCATCAACCGGACGCGGCCGCGGCGCTCGCCGTCGGACCGGATGGACACGTGACACTCGGACCGGTGACGCTGCAGGCGACCCTTACGGACGCCGCCGGATCATCGCTGACGGTCAATGCGATCAACGACTGGGGTGTCAACGACGGGCTGTCGCTCATCACGCCGGAATTCGGCGGTGATGCCGGATCCGATCTCGAGATCTTGTTGGCGCCCAATGGTCCATCTTCGTACAAAGTCTTGACGGCCGTATCGAACGCGCCGCATCTCCTGCCGCTCTCCGCCGGACAGTTCGGTATTGTCGCGCGCGGAGCGGAGCAAGTCGGACGGCTCTCGTCGTTCACGACCGGCGATGTGGTCACGCTTGGATTTACAAGCTCGCCGTCATCGATCGTTTCGGCTGTCGGCGGCGGACCGCTGCTGCTGCGCGGCGGCTCTTTAGTAAGCGACGCTGCCGCGCCCGCGCCGGGAGAGGCGAACGTCCGGTATCCTGTGACGGGCGCGGGCATATCCGCGGATGGATCGACGCTGTGGCTCGTCGCGGTCGACGGTCGCGCACCCGCACGGTCGGTGGGCATAACGCGCCCGATGCTCGGCTCGCTGCTTCAAGCGCTCGGCGCAAGCGATGCGATGGCATTCGACAGCGGGGGCTCCACTGAGATGGCGGTCCGCCACCTCGGCGATATGGTTTCTTCGGTCGCGAACGTGCCCTCGGATGGCCACGAACGGTCGATCGCGGACGCGCTGCTCGTCTTGAACACCGCGACACCGGAGCCGATCGCGCAAGCGCTCCTCCACACCGATGGCGACACGACGGCCGTCTTGGTCGGGAGTCATCTCCGTTTATCTGCTGCGGCGGTCGACGCGGGACTACAGCCGGTGGCGGTATCGCCGGCGTCGGCTGGTTTCGTCTTGGATGCACCCGCGCTCGCGAGCGTCGACGGGAGCGGTGTTCTCACTGCGAAAGCTGCCGGTCGCGTGAACGTGAGCGCACGCGTCGGAACGGTGATGTCGTCGTCGCAACCGATCGATATCGTTTCGACTCCGGACATCGTCTCGATTGCTGGCTACGGTCGTGTCGTGGAATCGGGCGCCATCGCTCGCCTCTCGGTTCTTGCGACGCTCAAAGACGGTCGGGCGGTCGCGGTCGATCCGAGTGCGGTGACCTGGACTGCGTCAGGCGACGGCAAGATCGGCGCTGGCGGAACCTTCACAGGTGGTCCGGCGGCGGGCATCGCAAACGTCACAGCGCGCGTCGGCTCGGCTGTCGCGACGTTGCCGATGCTCATCGGCGAGCACGCGCTCGTGCTCGATTCGCTTATCGACCCGAAATCGTCGATCGCGTGGCAATTCTCGTCGAGTCCGCGCAGCGTCGGTGGAGATGTCGATCGCTCGACGACGCCCGATAGCTCACCAGGTCTCCACCTATCGTACGAGTTCACGCAAGGCGGCGCAACGCGCGCGGCGTACGCGAACACGTCCGTCGTGGTTCCGGGCGAACCGCTCGGCTTTTCGATCGATGTGTACGGCGACACCGCCGGCGAGTGGCTGCGCGGTGGTTATCGCAACGCGGACGGTATCGACGATTCGGTCACGATCGCGAGGCACGTCGACTGGCGCGGCTGGAAGACGATCCGCGTCGCGCTACCCGCGACGGCGCGTTTCCCCATCGTGTGGACGCGTTTCTACGCGGTCGAGACGAGATCCGACGCGATCGAAGCCGGCGATCTCTGGTTTCGGAACTTCGCGGCTATCGAGGCGGGTCCGGCCGCTGCGCCGACGGCGGCGGCGTCACCGTCGTCTTGATCGCGACCGTCTCCGATTCGAGGAAACCGATCGTCTTGTCTTTGACCGTGCGGATGAGCCGGTTGTGGACGGCGTACGACTCACTGGTCACAGTACCGGCGACCGCATCGTAGCGCGCAGTACCGGAGATCCCGATCGCTCCCGGCAGCAGCCGCGGCAGGTTGTACTCCATCCCGCTGATGACGCCGGCTCCCTTGATCGCGACGTCGACGAAGCGGCCGTCGATCTTCGTCACTTTGTGATCGATCGTCGCCGTGCCGCTGCCAAGCGTCGTGATCACCGGCAGGCGCGTCCGCCATGTCTGGCCGACACACACGGGGCCGACGGGAAAATCGACCATCGCCGCTTCTTCGAGATCGAGAACACTCGCGGGTACCGCCGTGTTGCGCGGCGTCACCGTCGTGGAGATCTGATCGACCTCGTTCGTCGTGCGATGGCGCGGAACGTCGGTCGCCGTCTGTTGGACCGAGCCGCGGAGGTTCATCAAGTGATGCGGCGCTTGCGTGACGGTCGTCTCCGCGACGAGCGTCGTCCGTTTGTCCTCGTCGATGACGACGCCGCTCCGGCGGAAACCCTCAAGTTTATCCGGCGGCAGCACCCAGTTGACGTGATCGTCGTACTGCGAACGCTCGACGACGCGCGAGCCGGGGTGCAGATCAAGAACGAGCGCTAAAGCGCAGGCCGTCAGAAGCATATACTTACAATATCGACATCTGCGGGAATTCGCCTGGCGCGACGCGCAACACGACCGCGATGGAACGGCCGGGCCGGAACGACCTCTGTCCCTGTGGGAGCGGACGCAAGTACAAGCGCTGCTGCCTGCCCCGCGAGGCCGAGCGCGTCGAATTCGCGGTCGAGCTCGAAACGGCCGCGCTGCCGCTCTTGACCCGGCTCGCCCGATTCGCCGAGTCGGCGGCGCAAGCCGGGCTCGAGAGCATCGCGCGCGAGGAGTTCCCTTTCTGGAACGGCCGCATAGACAAGGCCCGCGGCGCTCGCGTCGTCGATTTTCTCATGTTCGAATATCGGCCTCGCCATTTCGGGCGACGAACGGTCGAGCAGTTCGCGATCGAGGCCTCCCCTGGACTCGATTCTTCCACGCAAGCGATGCTCACACACTGGGTCGATGCGCCTCGACGGCTCGTTCAAACGGGCGAGTGGTCGGGAGGTTTTACGGCGTGCGTCGACTTGCTCGACGAGAATGCACCGGCGTTCGACGTTTTCGACGTTCAGGCGGAGTGGAAGCCCGCCGAGCGATCCGCGGCCGCTGTTCGACCGCTCAAAGTCGGACGATTTTTTATCTGCACGGGCCATCCGCTTGATTTCGCCGGTCGATCTGCTGCCGATGTCGCAGACGCGATGCGACGTCGCCATCTCGATTACGTACGCACGCAGCGCATCGCCGGCATTTCCGATTTCTTGAAGGCGGATCCGAAAGCGCTCGACGAGGAAGCCGCGCGCCCGCCTGCGACTTCGACGATCGTTCTGCCAGGTGCCTGAGAAAACGGAGTCTCGCCTCCTTCCGAACGGCTCGAGACCACCTGCAGCGGGCACGCGATGGGCGGTGACCTCACCGCATGCGGCAGCGACGAGCGCCGGCGCATCCGTGCTCGTCTCGGGAGGAACTGCGGCCGATGCGGCGATCGCCGTCGCTTCGACGTTGAGTGTGGTGTATTGCCACATGACCGGGATCGGCGGCGACTTCTTCGCGCTCTGCTACGATGCTGCGACGGACTCAGTGCATGCGTACGACGGCGCCGGCGCAGCTGCGGCGCTTGCGACGCACGACTTCTATCATCGCGCGGGGCACGATTCGATACCGCAGCGCGGCGCGTTATCGGCTCTTACGGTGCCGGGTGCGGTCGACACGTGGTTTGCGCTTCACGAGCGCTTCGGCTCGATGGACATGTCGCGGCTCGTCGCTTCCGGTGTCGCGCTCGCACGCGACGGAGCGCCGATCGCGCGCAGCCTGGGGCGGGGTCTGTTCGAAGAACGCGAGCTTCTCGACGCCGATGAAGGTGGGCGCGCGATTCTTGGATCAGGCCGCCTTGGGTCTGCTCTGCTCGTGCAGCCGGCGCTTGCAAATACGCTGGAGAAAATAGGTTCGCGCGGCCGCGCCTGGTTCTACGAAGGCGAGGCCGCTACGGCGATCGATCGGTATTGCACGCGCGTGGGCAGTCCGCTGCGCGCTTCCGACTTTGGCGCGCATCGCGGAGCGTGGGTCGATCCGATCCGGACGCCGTTCCTCGGCTTCGAATCGTTGACGACAGCTCCGCCGAGTCAAGGCCTTACGTTGCTCATAGCGCAGTCGATCTATGAAGAGTTCGGCGCTGCATCCGATGCCGATGATGTATCGGCGGCGTTCGTCCACGCGTGTGTCGAAGCGACACGCCTCGCGTACGCCGACCGCGATACGCACATCTGCGATCCGCGATATCGGCCGGCGCCGATAGATCGTCTGCTTGCGCGCGAGCGCATCCGGGATCTCGCCAAGCGAATCGATGGCGACCGGGCCGCGGATAGCTCAGCGGTCGCGTCGGATTTCGGCGGCACGACCTTCTTCGCGTGCGTCGATTCGCGCGGTAATGCGGTGTCAGCGATCCAATCGCTCTATCAGCATTTCGGATCGTGCGTCGTCGTGCCTGAACTTGGAATCGCGCTTCACAACCGCGGCTGCTGGTTCACGCTCGATGAAGGCCAGACACGGTCGCTATCTCCAGGACATCGGCCGTTCCACACGCTCATCGCGAACATGCTGCTGAGTGGCGGAAAACCGCAGGTCGTCTACGGATCGATGGGCGGTGACGGGCAGCCTCAAACCGGGTTGTCGCTCTCGATCCGCATCGCCGAGCGCGGCATGGAGCCGCAGGCGGCGATCGAGCGACCGCGCTGGCGCTGGTCGAGCGCGACCGATCCGGAATTAGTCGTCGAACGTCGCGTCGGTTCTGCGTGCATCGAGGGACTGCGAGCGCGTGGTCATCGAGTCGGTGTGACAGACGACTGGGATGAAACGATGGGCCACGCGGGCGCAATCGTGATCGACCGCGACCGCGGCATCATCCTCGCAGGTACGGACCCGCGCAGCGACGGCCTCGCCTTAGCGGAATAGGAATAGAGCGGAATAGGAATAGATGGAGCGGTCGACCTTTATGGTCGACCGCCGCGGTTTTACAATGATCAGGGCAGCATAGCTCGCTTCATCAGCGCGTACAATGGGTTGCGGGATAGCTCGTCGATCATATCGAGAACGAACTGAGCTGCGTCACCGGATGTAGTTCTTTCCCAAAGTACTTCCTTGCTGTCGTGAAGTTGGGGGACCGGCTTCATCGCGTTGGAGAAAACGTCGAGTACGGCTGTGCCAACCCCAGATGCGCGGATCTCGACTTGCCACTCGCCGAAATCGCGACGAGCTCCCCTGGAAGGCGGGTCGCCGTATGCGTTTGCGATATCGGCGAACACAGCCTCAACCCACGTTTTCCAACGATTTTCTCGATCGACTTCCTCAGGTGATCGCTCAGCCATTGCTCTCGAGCCGACTTGCAATCCACATGAGTCCGACGACGGACAGGAGGACCGTTGCCGTCACGAAGATGTCGAACATGAGATTGTATCCCGTACGGCCGCCGATGACGATTTGAATTACTATGGCGACAAAGATCACGACCGCATAGACAAATACAGCGAGCTGCCAGGGTCTACTTAGAATGCGCTGCAGAATCGGCACGCGATTAGTGTATCACAAAGCGCCAAGTCGTGGTAGTAGGGTTTCTTCAAAGCAAGGCCGCGGCGGTCGACCATGAAGGTCGACCGCTCCATTCTGTGCGCAGCAAAAAAGTGGGGGCGGCTTGCGCCGCCCCCGGGTTCCGATACGGGCTGCTTGAGGACTAGGAGTGTTGCTTAGTGACGATGTCTTTCGTGGGGCCGGGCGCAGATGTGGTCGCCGGCTTCACCGGCTTGTCGCGCAGGACGCCGCCGTTCGCGACGATCATCATGCCTTGGCCGGCGAGGAGGTTCATCACGCGACCCGACGTGTAGACGGCGACGCTGCCCTTGTTGACCGTGACATGCGTTCCGGTTAGCCGCTGATCGACCGAGAACGTCGTGCCGGTCGGCACCACGGTCGCCTGATCGGTCGCGACCTTGATCGGCGAGGCCTCATGATGGAGATCTTCGTGGACCTGCACGCCGCCGCGGTCGACATGGACGTCGATCTCGTTGACGTTGCCGGTCTTCGGGTCGGTCGCGACGCGCTCGAAGTGCACCTGCGAGCCGCCCTGGAGCGTCATGTTGAGGTGCGCGGTTAGCGCGACGATCGCCGGGTTGATCGACGTGTTCGCGACGGTCGATCCGGCGGTGATATCCATCGTGCCGTTCGCGACATCTTTGGACGTGCCGTTGTCGATCGTCTCGAGCGCGCCTTGGACAGCGGCGACGAGAGGCGGACCGGCCGGCGGCAGATTCGCGTTGTGGACGTACACGCCGACCGCGAGCGCTGCCGCGAGGACGCCGCCGAAAGCGGAGGCCTGGCGCCAATTCTGGCGAGCGACGGTGGTGATCGAACGGACTTTGTCGGACGGCGAGCTCGCAGAACTACCGTGGACGACGCGGTTGATGATGCGCTGCTCGAGACCGCGCGGTACCGTCAGCTGCGGCACGTGCCGGATCAGCTCTTGGAACCGCTCCGCCTTGATCATGCTGCTCGCGCAAGCGAAGCAGGTCCGGCGATGGCCGTCGAGGAGAGACTGCTGTGTGGGCGTGATCTGCCCGTCGAATGACGAGTAGAGAAGATCGAGCGCTTCAGAGCATTCCATATCGGTGCGCCTTCCTTCCCTAACTGATCAGCGGGTCGAGCCAGACCTGGAGGCGCCGTTTGGCGCGGCACAGATTGGTCCGAGCCGCCTGCTCGTTCATGCCCAGGATGTCGGCGATTTCGCCGTACGAGAGTCCTTGTAGCTCCCGGAGGATGAAGACCATGCGCTGCTGGCTAGGCAGTGCCCGCAAGCCATCCTCGAGCTCGCGGAAGGTCTCGCCGCGGACCGCCGTCGCGTCGGGCCGATCCTCGGTCCGGCTGACGAGATCCGCTTCGTTCACATCATCGATGTCGGTCATCGGTGCGCCCGCTTTCCCTTGATGGGTCAGACAGACGTTCACGCAGATGCGGTAGAGCCAAGACGATACTTTGCTGCGGCCCGAAAATGTGTTGGCGTGCTGGTAGGCGCGCAAGAACGATTCCTGGACCAGGTCCTCGGCCGAGGAAGCGTTGTATCGATACGCGACATTGTAGAGCATCCGTGTGTATCGCCTCACCAGCTCCGCGAACGCCTCGCCGTCGCCGTTGGCGATGCGTTGCATCAGGGCAAGGTCTTTGCCCAGCGAGACCGGTTCTAGGTGATACGACCGGACTGCCCCCGGAATTGTTACACCGAAAAAGATAGGCAGCATGATCGGTCTTGTCGTCCTCGGGCAGTGCCCGCAAAGTTACGGGACACACAGCTCGTGTCTATATAATCGGGATTGAGGCCATGATTCCTTATTATAACGCCAAACTTTGACGCTCGACACGACACCCGCCAAGCATAGCGAGGCTTTGCGGGACGGCCACTCGAAAACCGCGTTTGCGTGCGAAACTTCATATTAGAAGAGCTGGCCGACGCCCTAGACGACCGCAGCGGCCAGTTCCGGTACTTTTTCATCCTCTCCGACTGCCGGCTCGAGCCGTACGCGGCCGATGATCCCGGCGCGCGAGGCTGTTCTGCTCGCAACGACGCCGTCGTCGTCCATCCATTATCGCATGCGGACGCGCACGAGATGATCCGCGACTTCATCGCGACGCTCGCCGACGGCGAGCTTGCAGAACGGCTTCAGACGGCAGCCGCCGGACCGTCGCCGGCACGCTTCCTTCAAGTCATCGGCGCTTTCCCGCGTGCGCGCAGGTCGTGGCTATCATATCGCCAGCGCCGGCTCGAGGCGATCGCGCTCGACTGGCTGCGCGAGCAGCGCGTCGACCTCCAGCGGCTCGGCCTGGACAAGGCGCCGCGCGCGGAGGAAGAAGCGATCGGCTTGCGTTTTGACGGAGCGCTCGAAGGCCGCATGCGCGAAGTCGAAGAGCGCGTCAAGGCGTTATGGCGCCGCGGCGCGGCGGCGATCGCGTCCGCTGGAAACGTCCGCGCCGAGCTTCATCTCGATGAGATCTACCATTCGAATGCGATGCGCGGCAACCGGCTCGACCGCGAGCAGACCGAAGCGCTCGTGCTGCGCGGCGAGACCGTCGGCGGCCTGACCTTGCGCGAACACTTGGAGGCGGTCAACCTGCATAAGGCGCTCGGACACGTCGACGTTCTAGCGAAAAGCCAAGCGCCGCTGACCGAGCGTGCGATCCGCGAACTCCACGGATTGTTGTTCGCGGCGATCGACGACGAGAACGCCGGAGCATATCGGCGCATCGACACGCGGATCGTCGGCACCGACTATTTGCCGCCCGAATCCGCGCTCGTGCCCGCGCTCGTGCGCGAGTTCACCGAATGGCTCGACGAGACGAGCGCTGCGACGCTCGCGAAATCCGCAGCCGCGCAAGCGAAGATCCAGAACATCTCGCCGTTCCTCGACGGCAACGGTCGAGTCGGCCGACTGCTCTCGAGCATGGTCTTGGTCGGATCGGGTTATCCACCGGCGATCGTGCGCACCGAGGACGCCGATCGATACTACGACGGCTTGCGCCAAGCGGACGCGGGCGATCTGAGCGCCATGCTCGCGCTGACAATCGATTGCGTCGGCGCTTCGCTCGCGCGGCTCGAAGCCGCGCTCAAATAACCGTTGTCCGCAGCGCGTAGGGCAGCGGCGTATCGCGGCCTGATCGCCGAGCCTGCGCTCGAGGCGCTCGCGTCCGACCCTTCGGCGATCGATGAGTTCTGCTCGCTGAGCAGCGCGGTCGATCGCGCCGCCGTCTCGGACGCTTCGCTCGCGGCAGCCTGCGCCGACGGCGACCATTCCGTCGCGAGCGTCGCTCGCGTACTGCTCGCGATGCGAGCGACATTGCGCGGTGCGGCGCTGTCGGGTTCTGCGTCGCACTCGAAAGTTGAGCCGGGTGTCGCACTCGATGCAAATGTCGCCTCGCTTGGCGCGAATGCCGGCTCACTCGCCGAAGCGCTAGACCTACTGGCACAAGCAGGTTTCGAACATGCAGAAGCGCCGCGCGCTGTCGTGGCCGCGTTCGGTGTTGACGATCTGTCGGCGATCCGCATCTTACGGGCGGCGGCCTCGAGCGACGATCGTTCGCTCGTCGAAGCGCTTGCGGGCGACTTCGATGTCGCGGAACTGAAAGCCGCGGAGCGGCTCGCCGGGCAGCGTTCGCTGCGGGCAGGCCTTCGGACGACCGGCGCGGCGTTTCGGGGCATCGGCTCGCGCGAACTCGCCGTCCGATGGTCCGACCGGATCGAAGAAGTGCGGCGCAGCGGCCGAAAGCGTCGCGGCGCTCTCGCTGCCGCCGTCAGTGCGACCGGCGCTTCGGAGGCTACCATATCGAAGCAAGCCGCGATGGCCGACTCGGTCTGGGATTCGCTCGAAGATCCGCCTTCGTTCGGCGTTCGAGCGGCGCTTTTGTGCGACGCGGTGTCGGCGACGAATGTTTCGGATCGTGTCCGGCTTTCGCCGATCGGCGCATATGATGGCGACGTGATCCGCATCTGTTTCGACGACACGCCCGGCGGAGTCGTCGATCTCGAAGCGTTCGCCGCGTCGGTGGGCTGCGATGCATCGCTGCTGCGGCCTCGATGCCTGCTCGTCCGCCGTTCGGCGAGCGCTGCCGTGGCGCGATTCTTAGAGGAGCGCGCAGCGGTCGTCGACCCGAGCGCGCGTCTCGACCGGCCGTTGCCGGAACCGGGCGGAGCGGTCGTCGCTCCGCACATGACGTTCTCTGCGTCGCGATTGAACATGTTCGTGAAATGTCCGCGCCGCTTTTTCTACGAGTATATGTGCGACGCGGTCGAAGAGTTTTCGACCTCGAATGCGGTGTACGGCAAGGTCTTCCACTCGGCGCTCGAGGCGCTGCACCGCGAAGTGCGCATCCCATCGGCGTGGAAGCGCGGCGAGGTGCTCGACAAGCTCTGCATGCAGCTCGATGCCGCTTTCGGCGTCGCGCATCGCGAATTCGACTCAGAGCTCGAGTACGCGGTGCTTCGTCTGCGCGCGCGTCAGGTCGCGCGCCATTACGTCCAATGGCTGTTCGAAGAAGCCGCCGATGCGCCACTCGAGATCGCGGAAGTCGAAGAGCGTCACGACGTGCTTCTCGGCGATCATCGGTTCGTCGGTTACATCGATCGCGTCGACCGCCCCTATGGGGGCGGTCCGGTGACGATCCTCGACTACAAGACCGGCCGCATCGAAGACGATCCTGACGAATATCTGCGCCAAGTCCGCTCCGGCGACGAGGCACAGCTCGCGCTCTACTACGCGATGCGCCGCGCCCGCGGCGACGATGTCGCGCGCATCGCGCTCGTCTCGATCCGCGACGCCCGCGACCGCACATGGGTGCTCGCGCTCGACGTCGCTGACGAAACGGGCAGATCGGTCGCTCCGAGACGCGATCGGGCCGGGGTCTTGCGTGCGACGTGCTCGGTGTCGGATCTCAACGTGTCGCTTGCCGTTCTCACACGGCGTTGCGATGAGATAACGAACGTAGGCTTCGAGCACTTTGCGGTCGGTGATGATCCGCCGTGCTCGTATTGTTCCTACGCGGCGTCGTGCCGCGAGCGGCCCGAAGACGAGGAACGCATCTTTGCTCGCTGATGCGGACGTCGAGCTCTCTGAAAGTCAACGAGCGATCGCTGCATTCGAAGGTCCGTCGCCGTTGCTCGTCACCGGCCCGCCAGGTTCGGGCAAGACGACCGCTCTCGCTGCGCTCGCGGCGCGCTGGGCCGGCGATGGTGCCGTCACCGTCATCTGTGCGAACGAAGCGTCACGCGCGGCGTTCGAGGCGGCAGCCGAGCGCCTCGGCGTACGAGACCATGTCGCGATCGATACGCTTCCCGCACACCTTGCGTCGTGGATGCGCCGCGAATTCGCCGCGTCGGGCGCCTCGCCGCAGCTCTCTCTAGGTGGAGAGGCAGATTCGATCGCGCTCGCACGCGAGGCCGGGCGCACGATCCTCGACATGACGTGGCCCGGCTTTCGGAGCACGGAGTTCGTGCTCGATCTGCCGTTTTTGGCGCGTCCGGACGTGTTCTTCGAGGAGGCCGCGGGATTGTTCCGGCAACTCAGGCGCCGTCTCGTCGACGCCGGCTCTTTCAGCGAAGGTTGTGCGGCGGGCATCGAAGCGTTCTACGGCGAGGACGTCGAGCGGGCACGCGCGTTGTGCGCGCACGGAAGCGTGCGCTCTAATGCGAGTCACCGCGGGCGCGAAGCGATGTCGGCGACCCTCGACCAGCTGCGCGTGCAGCGACGCGCCGAGCGCGACCTGGCTGTGATGCTCTCCTTCCTTTATAGTGAGTACGTACGGCTTGCGTCGGGCCGGCCGGTTTTGTCCGTAGAAGACGTGATCGCGGAAGGCCTCGGATGGCTGCGCCGCGATCGAGACGCCGTCGATCGGCTCGTCGCGCGCTCTGGTGGATTCATCGTCGACGATGCCGAGGACGCCGAGCCCGCGCTTGCGCAAACGCTCGATGCGTTCCGCTCGGCTGGCGGCATGCGACTCGCCGCCGCGCTTTGCCCCGCTTCGGCGATCGAGGGCATCCGCGGCCGGCGCGCGTTGCCGCTCGGAGACGCAGTCGAAAAGATCGTCCTCCCGCCGCCCGCCGCTCGCGCGACGACGACCGCCGTGCGGTTTTCCGACGAAGATGCCGAGGTCGGTGCCGTCGCACGCGATATCCGCGAGCTGCTTGAAAACCGAGTGCAGCCGTCTGAGATCCTCGTGTTGACGCGCGACCGCGCTGCAGCAGCCATCTACGTCCGAGGGTTGAGCGATCGCGGCGTGCCGATCACCGCACCGCATGACGCGTGGCAAGCGCCGGAGGACATCGCCGATCTTCTCGCCCTCGCCTGCGTCATCGATGACCCGTACGACCACGCGCATCTCTTGCGCGTGCTGTCGTCGCCGGTCGTCGCGCTCACGGATCTGTCGCTGCTCCGCCTGTGCCGCGATCCCGAAGATGCGGATCAGCTCGCGCTCGACGTCGGTCTCGACGACGCACGCCTGAGCGGTGGCCGACGCATCGTGTCGACGACGCTCGCGGAGAACGTGCTGTACGGCCTCGCCGATCAGCGCTTGTCGGAAGGCGCACGCGCATCGCTCGCGGCGTTTCGAGAGCGGTCGAAAGTGTGGCGAAGCGGATGCGCGCGCATGAGTCCGCCGTCGGCCATCGCGTATCTTATGGAAGCCGCCGGATTCCGCGCTGTGTGGCACGCAGCAC
>Ga0126371_10003855_pt1 | contig 13179 bp, 13 predicted proteins | sample PanSoiMetaPlot_4_FD_110145 | JGI IMG/M metagenome (GOLD analysis project Ga0126371, IMG submission 110145) | Tropical forest soil microbial communities from Panama - MetaG Plot_4 | ecosystem: Environmental > Terrestrial > Soil > Tropical forest > Bulk soil | place: Panama | collected 2016-02-17
TGTGAACTTTCAGGAGGTTGTCCATTCGGCCCGGACCGGGAACGCTGATGTTGCCAAACCTCAGTGATTCGCGGAGGACCGAATGGACACCCACAAGAATGCCCGCCTGACCCCGAAAGGTCGAGAGGAGATGGTGCGCGCCGCGGTGAATGGCGGGCAAAGCTACGCCGCTGCCGCCCGCAAGTTTAACACCACGCCGAAGACGGTCGCCAAATGGGTCAAACGCTTCCGCGCAGAAGGCGTGGATGGGTTGTGTGACCGCTCCTCAAGACCTCTTTCATCGGACAGCCAAACTCCGCAAGCCACATGCGACGCCATCGAGGTCTTGCGCCGACAGCGCTACACCGGGAAGCAGATCGCAGCCGAAGTTGGCGTCTCGCCAGCAACTGTCTGCCGCGTCCTCAAACGGCGTGGACTCAATAAGCTCAGCGCCTTGGAGCCGGCCGAACCGATCCGGCGCTATGAGCGCGAGAACCCAGGCGAACTCATCCATCTCGACATCAAGAAGCTCGGCCGCATTGGCTCGGTGGGACATCGCATCACCGGACGGCAAGCCGGCGTGGTCAACCGTCACCATGGCATTGGCTGGGAGTTCGTCCATGTCTGCATCGACGATGCCTCGCGCGTCGCCTTCGTGCAGGTCATGGCTGATAGCCGCCTCGCCTTACCCGAGGACAACGTCTTGAGGCTCCACAGCTAGTACAACCCATCCCCGCATTCGGGGAGATGTCTCGCTGGACCCGTGAGCATACTATTCGTGAGCACAGTACCAGGAAGGAAGGCAAGTCGTGCCGGGTCAGGCTCAACCGGTTTTATGGCGTATAGGACAACCGCTCCCGAGCTGAGCCAGATCATCTGGAATGCTGAAATAGGTCCCGCGTCATGTACCTGCCGACCCTCAGCGCGGGACCTATTTGAAGCCGGATTTAATCAGTGATCATGATCACCTGGAACGCGTACTCGTACAACACGCAGCGCGGAGCCCGGGTGTCACGGTAATCGGCCTCCGGGGCTGTGATCCGAATCAGGCGGAAAAGTTGTACCCGACAAGAATCCGATCCTAATAGCTAGTTGGCTCAGACGAACTGTTGTGGCGGCTACAGCGAGCCCACCGATCCCGAGCAGTATCCACTGGAGCTGTCCAGCTCCGCGTTCCCACGAAGTGAGGCCAGCATCCGCCAAGACGCCGATTAATACGTATCCGAACATTGCCGGCAGTGACGCCAGCGTACCGATGCAGTAATCGCGGAGACTAATCGAGGAAAGACCAAGCATAAAACTTGTAGCAGAGAACGGCATGATCGGAGAGATCCGGAGTAGGCACACGAGTTCCCAACCATTCCGTCCAATTTGGGAGTCGAAGTCGCGGAGCCGTTGCCAGCCAGCTGTCAGGTCCTCAACTATGGGACGGAGCGCCGACCGACTGAGAAAAAACGCAATGACGGCCCCTGCCATTGCGCTCAGAGCTGAGAGCACGAATCCGATTAAGAGCCCGAATATCGCTCCTGCCGCGACAGCTACCGCTGACATCGGGAATATGCCGCTCAGGGCTATCACAGCAACTGAGCCGGCAAAGATCGCGGCTCCCGTGGGCCCGGTACCCCGCAAACCATGCACCAACTCGTAGACCGTGCTCGTCATCGCGTCGGGTGAGACCCGCGAAGCAACGACGCCCATCACCATCAGGCTGACCAGCCCGAGGGCCGGCAGCGCGCGACCGGTGACGCCCCAGCGCGAGAAGAAAGAGGTCTTCACGAGGACTCGCATCAGACGAGCAAGGCGGAGACGTCAGCCTCGCTAAGGACGGGAAGACGGCTGTCGGCACTTTCGGCAAAAAGGGGCGAGTCGATCAGGCGCATCCGTTGAAGCCGGTAGTGCAGGGAAGTCATTAACACACCCAGACCGTAGACAACGCTCTGTCCAAAGTTAATAGACGACGCTTCAGAAAAATATTTGGTTGGACAGCTTATCTCACCTATCCTAAAACCTGAATAGACGCATTGCACCAACATCTGATTGTCGAATATAAAATTGTCGGAGTTGTTCTTTAACGGCAACCTTTCCAATACAACCCTACTCCAAGCCCGATAGCCTGTGTGGTATTCTGAGAGCTTCTGGCCAATCATGAAATTTTGGACCAGAGTCAAAAAACGATTCGACACGTACTTGTAGACTGGCATCCCCCCAGCTAATGCTCCCCGCCCGAGAATGCGCGATCCCAGGACGACGTCGAATTCCTCAGAAGCGATCATCGACGCCATCGCAGTCACCAATCTAGGAGTGTATTGGTAATCCGGATGTAGCATCACCACGATATCAGCGCCTCGGGCGAGCGCTGCCGTATAGCACGTCTTCTGGTTACCGCCATATCCTTGGTTTCGTCGATGCTGAATTGTCGCAATACCGAGGCTTCGCGCCATCTCGACTGTAGCATCCCTACTGGCATCGTCGATCAAGATAATGTCATCTACAATATCGTGTGGTATTTTCTCGAAAGTCTGCCTGAGTGTCTTAGCCGCGTTGTAGGCGGGCAGAACCACGGTAATCTTCTTGTTAGCGAGCATCAAACCTCCTTCGTGGAGAACAGCAAGATGTTTCGACTTGTCGGGGAACTTCGCGAAATCTTCGTACGAGAAAAGGATCTCTAATCGCACTCTAACTTAAAATAAATTAAAGGATGTGGTAAATCTGCCACAGTATTAAAAATTGAGCGTTCCTCTAGCGGTTGATCAGGTCATCGCGTCGTCGGAGTTGGCCAGCAATAAACCCAAACGGTCGGCCGGATAGCGCTCCGCGACGCCCGCGGAAGCCGAGACGATCGCGGGCAGGCCGCAGCACAACGCTTCGTGAACGCCGAAAATGAACAAGCGCGTCGCGGCGCGCACCAAGGCTGGAATGCTGTCCAAAATGTTCGTGCCTCTCCCAGAAAGGGAGCTCCGCGCCGCGGTCGACCACCGCGATGATCATATCTCAGTGCGGTTCGCGACACAGTAGCTGCCAAGCGTTAAAGAGCGTGTCGAACCCTTGCGGCGATCCCCAATGCGCCGATGAAGAGAACCACTGGACGCCTAGCCCGGATATCTCACACTAAAAAAGCGCATCGGGGGCGGCGAATCAGCGAAAGTTGTTTTGCGAGAACGACTTTTGCCCGATTCGAGGAGCGACCCCGATGCAAACAGAGTGTAGCGCGGAACTGTTCGCATTTGCACCCGTCAGCCGCCGCGAAGTTGTGGGCAGCTTTGATGGCGGAGCCATCACGTCAGATGCCGGAGCTCTGCTGTTGCGGGCGACGGATCGAACGATCGAGTTGGTCAAACAGGCCGGCCGGGCACCGGCGGCTTTGCGTGCAGGCATCGCAAAAGACGAATTGACAGATTTATTTATGGTCTGGAAGAATGAACTGATAGCCGTATTCCGCGTCGAGATTGAGGTCTTCCGCATTTGCTCAGGATCATGTCGCGATGGCACCAATGAAGAGCTGCTTCGGCATCCGAGTACCTCGCTGCCTTCCCGCTCGGCAAATATCGAAGGTCGGGTGGCTGAATAGCTCAATAGTGCAATTTGGACACACTCTAAAAAATAATTGAACGCACTGAGACCACCATTGAATAATCTCCCGGGATGGCGCTACTGAGCCTGCGCTGGGACGCGCCGGAGCACTACCGAGCCGAAGCCGTAAGCACTGTTGGTTACTTTGAAACCAAAAACTCGGATAGGCGTCCTTGGCAACGAATCGGAGATGACCTCAAAATGTTCGCGCACCATCGCGTCATAGCGTGGATTCGAGGGTCTAAACCAGACCCCAGGTTCGCCAGTACCATTGCCACCCGCGACGAAATATTCGATGCGGTCAAGGTCCTGAAGGTCAGAAAACTGAGGGTCGTAAACCGCGCGATCACTCCCCAGCGCCCACCAGCCCTCTAACGTCAACACACCCGCTCCCGTCGGGATCAAGTCGCGGAGCTTCTGCGCATTAGGCGCCAATCTCTGTTCTGCTGGCAGTGCCATACGAACAATGTAGTCTTTCACAGGCCAGATGCTGGCAAGCGCCAGCCACACCACCACCCACCCGGTCACTACTAGCTGTAAAAGCCCTTGTCGCCACAAGTAAGCAATCACGACCGCCGCCGCAAGGAGAAACCACGGCTCGAGAAACCACATGTATGTGGGCACGGGACGCACAAACATCAACAAGCCGAAACCGACCAGAGGTGCGACGAAAACCGCGATTGTTTCTCCGATCCGCCCAGCTCGCCAAAACGTGACTATACCGAGGCAGAGAGCCGGCACCGTGGCAAACAGGATGAACAGGCGAGGCTGGGCGAATTTCCAAGCCAGGCTGAACTCTCCCAAAAGCCGGCTCCAGGCTGATTCACTAAGCACCACGGCTTGGCTATGCTGGAGGAACTGCTGATAGAAGTTCGGGTGGGACAGGAAGAGTGGCATCAAGCAAAGAACCACAGTGAACCCGACACCCAAACCGAAAGCAGCCGCGGCGGGCGCAATCTCCGGTATCTTCACCGACCGGCGGAGCCACAACGCAGCGAGCACGGGCATGAATGCGACAAATACTCCAACGCTTGTGCAGAGCATAAGTCCGACCAACACGCCCGAAACGAAGGAACTTCGTCGCCAGGCGGAGTCATGGGGGCGAAGCAGCCACCAGGCATTGGTGAAGCCAAACACCATCCCTAGTTCATCGGGCCTGGCCTCCTGGCGGAACAGAAGCGTAAGCAGCGCCGATAGAAGCGCCAATGCGGTGCCAAGCCACGTAGGGCCGAGCAGCATGCCTGCTACAGCATCGGTTACGCCGAAAACCGCCAGAGCGAGGGCGGCCGATATCAAGGCATCGTAGCCCACGCAGGCAGCCCAGCCGAAACCGGTCGCGTGCGTCCACTCGCCGAAGAGCCAAGAATAGAGTGGCGGATGGGGAAAATAGATCCGCTCGATTGGCGGATTAAAATGCAAGAAACCTTCGAGTTCTGGGGCGGCGAAGGGGCCTCCTTGGCCCATGTTGCGGCCTGGTGACTTGAAGAATATCTCGTCGCTGAAAGGAAAGCGGGGATAGACAAATTCCAGCACGAAGAAAGCTGCTAGGAGCAAAAGCAGCGAGAGGAAAGCAGTAGGTTTCAACCAGGTCGGACGCATCGGATGATTCTGTTAGTCCTTTCGAGGGGTGGGTTCGTCGCGACAGCGTTTATTGGCCGTATCAATCCTGGACAACATTAAGGCTTGGCAACGTAACTGGAACTCGCCGTGCCCGTCGGTGCGCTATCCGACGTCGAACAATTGTTACGACTTGAAATATCGTTCACGACACGAACAAATGCTGAGCTGAGAAGATGAAAGTTTGCGGTGGATGTGCAACGCATCATTGCCACTCTACACGACCTAATGTAGGGGCCTGCCGATCGGCCGCAGCAGCGCTCAGTGCCTCGTATGGCCCTGTCCCGCAGAGGCTCCGACGGCCGCCGACAACAGGGGACCAATGGGACCCCGAGGGCGCGGATGGACCCACGAGAACCTCCGGGCGCCGGTAAGAGTCATGACGGCCCCCGTGAGTTTAGGGCCCCACTCCGCTGGAGAAAGCCACGCTCGCTGGCGCCCGAGGTTTACTGGCGATTGCGAAACGGCTCGCCTGGGATTTTGGAAAAGCCATGCGCAATAGCCTCATCGGCCAGCGATATATCTGCGCACGTTGCCGAGCAGGCGCGTATAGTGGATCGGGGAGGGAAATGCGTCCAATGGGACCCAACTGAGCGCGCAAGCAAAAGGCGAACAAAATTAGTCAACCCCAGGGACAGATGTCCTGTTGCGTCGATTGCTGCTGGTAAGGTTCCGGCTGCCGTCATAATGCCGGCAGCAAATACTGCAGCGGCAAATGTTGCTCGTGGGCAACAATTCGCGGCTCATCCATCACGTCCATCGTTCTTCCCTTTCACAGCTGCGGTGCCGGCGTGGGGACCTCTCAAGGATGAACTCTGGTAAACGCGATCCCAGGGGGGCGATGCCGCCCTTGGCCCTAGTGGGGTGATCGAGGTACTCCGCGCCGAACTCTAATCAGGGCTCATCCACACCAAGCAAAAGCCGACCTCTGTGCCGACAGCGTCAAAGTATATGATAGACATGCCACGGTGGAAAACCGTTTCATGGACGGTGGGTCGGCCGGCGGCCGGTGGGGAACTCTAATGGCTCTCATGGCAACTGTGGACCGGGGATCATCGGCACCGACAGGGCAAACGCCGGCCTCCGTGCCGATACCAGCCTTCCGCGGTCATCCCGGCTCGCTGCTTGTTGCGGTCGTCCTTAGCATCGTATTTCAACGGCCTGCGGCTGCTTTGGTCGGTGGGGCGCAGCTCGCCCAAGGCGATGTTGGCCAAAACGTCGTGATGATCAGGAGCGCCCGCGGTGCGCGCTGCACCGGCATCATGCTGGCTCGCGATATCGTGCTCACCGTCGCCCATTGTACATCGGACGCGACAGAGCTTACCGTCTATCGCAGCGCCGAGGCTGGCGCAGAGAGCTGCAAGGCAATCGCTGTGGCCGTCCACCCCCAATACGACCCCAGAGGTTACGCCAAGTCCCAAGCTGCAGTCGATCTTGCGTTGCTGAAGCTTGCGTTGCCGCTCTCCGATCCAGCGCCGGTTGTGATGCGCGATCGCGTGCCGCTTCCTGGCGAGCGATTCCTCGTCGCTGGGTTTGGGGACGCCGCGGCCGTGTCTTCAGCGGGGCTCGGTGCGCTGCAGACCGCGACCCTTAGCGTCATTGGCGAACCGTCGTCATTGCAGCTGCGGCTCGCGGACCCCGCAAGCCATGACGGCGCTGTCGCTGGCCTCGGTTCCTGCCAAGGTGATTCTGGAGGGCCCGTATTCGAGTGGAGCCGCGGCCGGTTCGTTCTCGTCGGCGTGTTGAGCTGGTCTAACGGTCCCAACATGAGCACGGGTTGTGGTGGCATTACCGGGGTCACGCCGATTGCGCGCCATCGGCAATGGATCGTCAAAACAACGAAAAGGATGGGCAGCAGGATGAATCAGACCAAGTAACATGTATTATCATTTGGCCTCTACTTGCCTCGACGCGCAGACAAAAGGCCGGCCCTAATCCTGGGCCGGCCTTTTGAATCTCGGATAACAATAGAGGAGGCAGACGCACGCCCTCAGAAAACTCGGTTCACTGACCACTGACTGGGGTAGCGCCGCCGTGCTCATTTGACAAGGCAATAGCCCCTCCTATGCCCGCCCCGAGAAGCAGGAAAGCGGGAAGCGGGTTAATACACGGCTCGGCGCAAGCCGGTGCCGCCTCCACCGTCGCAGGGGCGGCAATCGGAACATCGGCCGTCGCCTGGGCGCCGTTCGGTAGAGCGGCATCTTTAGCCCGCGCCTTCCTGGGAACATTCAATACTTCTCCAGGTGAGACCGTAATGACGTTGCCGTCGTCAAGATGAACCTGGGCGAGCCCGTCCGGACTGACCATGACCGCATCACCTACCTTGACCGAGGTCGCTCCATTTATCTTTTGAAAGCCGAGGCCCTGGCTCACAAATACGGTTCCCGCAGAAGGGACCACCGTCGCGGCGGATGCAGAGAAACCACAGAAAGCGGTGCCAAACGCCATCATGTATACGATAGCTCTTATATTCATCGGCTGTATCCTCATGCCGTGGACGTGCTATGCGATAAAGTACATTGGCGTATCGGTCAAATGATTATCGCCTCTTTTGTCAGGTAATGATCTTAAGCCGTGGCATGCAAGTCGAGCATCGCCAATCTCGCTCGCGATTTTACCGCTAGTTCAACTTCAAGGCGGAGGGCACGAGCCGTATGAGTGGGACCAATCACTGCGCACGGCGCGAGCGGCCACGCCAAGGCCGGTCCTCCTGTCGCTGCGCGGGCAAGGCGGCCCTCTTCAGACGGTTGCGCTCTCCGCACGACGACCGGTCTGCTGGCACGGCCAGTCACGCACGAGCTGAGCGGCCGGCGCACCACGGCCGTCGGCCGCGGGGAAAAATGCCGAGACCGCGACTTCTCGCGGCATTGCGGCCGTGGTGATCGCGTCACTGGGTTGGACCAACGGCTTTTGCATTCCACCCGCGCCAAGTCCACGGCGCTCGGCGATCGGCCGCTGCGCCGATTGGGTTTAGTCGAAAGAGGGCATCTCCGCGGCCTCCGATGGTGTCGATCGGCGCCGCCGCAGGCGCCCCCACTCGGCGAGATCTGCCCCGCAGACTTCGATGAGCAAAGCGTTGTGCGACGACACGGAGTAGCCCGGCGGCCCGGTGGACGGTCTGCGGCGCGTAGTTCTGCAGGCACGGAGTCATGACCCGCCTCCAGCCATGACCAATGCTCCTTCACCGCGTGCGGGAACGGGTTCGCGCAAAATCATATTTTTCGCTTTGCCGTGCTCGCGCTTCTCAGCGAGAGCAGCTGCGATAATCGCCTCATTTCGTCTATCACCACGGAGCATCACCCATAGAGTCCGAGCCAGAATATTGAAGTCCAGAAAAATTGAGGCGTGCCGCACGTAATGCTCATCGAAAGCGTCTTTTTCATCGATGGTAAGGAGCTTCCCACCGCTGATCTGAGCGAGTCCGGTGAGCCCGGGCCTGACGTCAAGTCGCGTGCTGCAGGTATTCGGCTGGTCGATCGGCAACAAAGGACGTGGGCCAACGACAGACATTTCACCTGTTAATACATTCAAAAGCTGAGGAATTTCGTCGAGCCGGGTTGACCGCAAGAACTGCCCAATCGGTGACAGACGGTCTGAATTCGGAACACGATGCCCTTTTTTGTCGAATGGCGCTCGCATCGTCCGGAACTTGTAAACGTGCAGCGGCCTCCCGAAGCGACCAAGGCGTTGCTGCCAGAATAGGATAGGATAGCCTACGTCAATCAGTACCAGCAGCGCCACAATGATTGCTAGTGGGCTGACCACAAGTAGCACCGCAGCGGCAAAGAGGATATCCACAAAACGTTTGAGTTTCCACACCAAGCGGCCAGAACTCGACGAGCGATTGGGTCGAAAATCTCCCGAGTGAATTCGTGCAAGCTTTGTTGATGAGGGCGGAAGCAAGAATCGTTCGGGCAATATCTCAAGCGCAATCAGGCGCTGCTTGGAAATTCTCTTAATCTCACCCCACGCTGCACTCGAGAGATTTTCTGGTGGAATCGCTACGACGATCTTGTGTATCTCCACTCCGTGCGCCGTATATTCGTCAAAGACCTTCGAAGCGTGTAACGGCGATCCCGCGATAACATAGCGGTTGAGCGAGCGATCCTGAAGCCGTGATCGCTCATCAAGGAGCGCGACGATTCGCGATTCGCCGTCAGCGAACTCTTCAACCAGCTTTGAGTAGAACAATGCCAAACGTGACACTCCGACAATGACGATATTCTCGACCGCTCCTGAGATGTTCTCGTGTTTACGCGCCTCTCGCTGACGGTGTCGAATTTTCGAAATGCTGCGACCGGCGATCAACCCCATTGCCAAAACAAAGAAGTGAATGAGAGGGACAGCCCGAGGAGTCTCGTCCATACGGGTGAAGGTAAATAGGAAAGCACCTGCGACCGCGACGGCGACTGTGCAAGCCTTAACCACTTCCACCGCGTCTTGGGCGGAAAAAAATCGTGACATCGGTTGACTTATCTTAAAAAGCTGGAAGGTAAAAAGTGAGGCAGTAAAAGCAGCACTAAAATAAGTTAGCATGGCATCTACATGATCAATCCCGCCATGGCGTACGATGAAAGCAAACGCTGGGCTCACCGCAGCCCACGCAACATCATAAGTCGAAAACCGAGATAACAACCGAGTCTGTGAAGACGGCAAGAACGCCCGCGCAGCCAGCATAAAACCTCTCCCAAACCAGCAGCCGCTCCCTCCATCAAGGGGATACACCGGCGATTTCGAAGAACCTCTTAGACAAGGTCAAAAGTCCCATGCCAAGCTCAACAATAGCCCGCTGTCCAAGCTGACAATCACGCCATTACAGCACGCTCAGGCTACCCTGCATAGCGCGCGCACACTAATAAACTGATAATAGAGAATCGAAGTGATCTTATGTTGATTTCCTCATTACGTGACGACTCTTAACACATACGCAGCGTGAAATGTCAAAATCAACCGACTTTTTGCGAAGGGTCACAAACTACACTCAGTCTTTTCCAAAGAATTGTACTTACGTTTGGTCAGATACCGGACAGATAATCTGAAAACCCCTAGCAATGTCCAGACGCGCTATGGTAGACGGTCAAGCGACTTGGCCGATCGGAGACTGAATGATTGATTTGCATTGCCACATTTTGCCTGGGATCGATGACGGGGCTGCGAACCTTGGCGTTTCGCTGGCAATGGCGCAGGCATCGGTAGCCGACGGCGTATCGGTCGTTGTGTGCGCGCCGCATATCTTGCCAGGACTGTATCACAATTCCGGTCCGCAGATTGCTTCCGCGGTGCAGCATTTGCAAGACGCTCTTGGGCAGGAAGGCATTCCGCTTCGCCTGGTTGCCGGCGCAGACGTACATATGGTGCCTGATCTGATTGTGGGTGTGCGCTCAGGGCGGATCCCTTCGATCGCGGGGTCGCGCTACATCCTGGTTGAACCTCCGCACCACACCGAGCCGCCGCAGTTGGAATCTTTTTTTTTCAGTCTGATCGTCGAGGGATTTGTTCCGATCCTCACCCATCCTGAACGTCTCAAGTGGCTTCAGCATCGTTATGAGGCGATTCGGCAACTGGTCCGGGCCGGGGTGTGGATGCAAATTACGTCAGGATCGCTCACGGGAGCTTTCGGCCGAAATGCTCAATACTGGGCTCATCGGATGCTTGAGGAAGGCTGTGTCCATATCCTGGCGACGGACGCCCACGATACTCACCGGCGACCTCCGGATTTGAGCCGCGGGCGGGAGGCTGCAGCGGCGCGTGTTGGTATCGAAGAAGCCGAGCACTTGGTGCTCACACGACCTTTGGGGATCATTGAAAATGAAGCTCCTGCGAATCTTCCGAGGCCCGCTGCGTCGACAGGCCCAGCCAAGTTCGGGGGTGGTTATGTTGAGGCAGATTTTCCTGCCGCAGACATCGAAGCAATGGAGCCTGCCAAGCGATCGAGCGGCCGGCCAAGCAGCCATACTCATACTTATTTACGCAAGTTCGTTGGCCGGTTGCGCCAGCTCGCTGAATCAGAGCGCTGGTGACGGCAGTCCCGGACTTCAGGCACTTCAGCCGAATCCGGACAATGCGCTTGGTTTCGAGTCGACAGCGTCCAGCGGCACACAACGTGACGTTCAGGCGCTTGGCGTGCCTTCGACGACGACAGCGGGAAATTCCGGCTACCTCGTCGGGCCGACCGATGTTTTAGAGATCTCGGTCTTCAAAGTGCCGGAGCTTTCCAAAAGCGTGCAGGTTGCCGATACTGGAACCATCAACTTGCCTCTTCTCGGCGAGGTGCAAGCATCGGGCAAGACGTCCAGCGAGATTGAAAAGGACCTCACGCGTAAACTCGGCGCCAAATACCTCAAATCTCCCCAAGTGACGGTCTATGTCAAGGACCACAACAGCCAGAGGGTTACCATCGAAGGTGCGGTAAAATCGCCAGGGATGGTCCCGATCCGAGGTACATTGTCGCTTATCCAACTCCTCGCGTCAGCGGGGGGGGTGGACAGGGACCTCTATTCCAAAGACGTAACCGTTTTCCGGACCGTCGACGGCAACCGGACGTCGCAGGTATATGATATCGACGCGATCCGAGAAGGGAAGGCCAGTGATCCTCAGCTTCGGCAGGGTGACCTCGTTGTGGTGGATACCTCAGCGGCAAAGAGTGTTTTGGAACACACACTGAAAATAGTGCCTGCCGCCGCGGCATTGCGGCCGACTGCGTTTTAAATCATGACTGGGGCTTCCGACAGAAAGGGGCTGGAGAGCCGCTCGAACGGGCAGCAGCTCGTCTCGCTGAATGTGTCTGCGCCGACAACGTCGGGAGCGGACAGTTATCGTGGCGCTTACGCAGCGGCGATACACCCCGAAACAATGGGATTTGTCGCCACGCTCTTCGAATTCTGGTGGGTTTTCAAGAAGCGAAAGTGGATCATTCTGAGCGTGCCTCTGGCCTTTCTCGCGATTGGCGCGTTGGTTACGTTGATGACCGTGCCACTCTACACAGCGACGGTCAGGCTGCAGATCGACCGCAACGTCACGAAAGTGGTTGAAGGAGGAAATGTCACGCCAGTTGAAGGCACTGATTTTGAGTTCATGAAGACTCAGTACGAGTTGCTGATGGGCCGCATGATCGGCGAACGAGTAGTGTCCGCTCTCAAGCTCGGGAATGATCCCGACTTCATCGAGCCTCGAGGGTTCTCTCTTGTCCGCGCTATCAGGGAGTTGTTTGCGTCCAGCGAAGCTGGACAGATAAGTATTAATCGCGAGAATGCGGCCACCGGCGTAGTGATGGGCAATCGGATTGTTCGGCCCATCGCGGGCTCGCGACTGGTAGATATTAGCTACTCTGATCCGGATCCTCCACGCGCGCAACAGATTGTCACAGGTCTCGCCGATGCCTTCATCGACTCCAATCTAGACAAGAGATTTCAGGCCAACTCCTATGCCAAGACATTTCTCGAGGATCAGGCGGCGCAATTGAAATTGCGGCTTGAGGAATCCGAGAAGGTCTTGCTGGAATTCGCCCAGAAGGAGCAGATCGTTTCGACTACGGAAAAATCCAGTATCGCCGAGAGCAATCTGGCGAGCGCGAATGCCACGCTGGGCAGCTTGGCCGCCGAACGCATCAAGAATTATGAGCTGTGGAAACAGGTGGAGACGGCGAAGGCGAAGGCGATCAACATGCCGCAGCTTCTGTCGAACGCTGTGATAGACGGGTTGCGCGCCAAGCGCAATTCGCTCGAAACCGAGTACCAGGAAAAGCTCGAGACGTTCAAGCCGAGCTATCCCGCGATGGTGCAGATCTCCAACAAAATTGGGGAAATTGATCGGCAGCTCGCCTCAGAAGTTGATACGATCAAGCGCGCGTACAAGGCCGCGTATGACTCCTCGCTGAGTCAGGAAGAGGAAATGAAGAAACGGATCGATATGCTCAAGGCGGAGGTTCTCGATCTGCAAAAGCGCAGCATTGAATACAACATCTTGAAGCGCGAGGTCGACACTAACAGAGGCCTCTATGACGGTTTGCTGCAA
>Ga0126371_10003856_pt1 | contig 13177 bp, 12 predicted proteins | sample PanSoiMetaPlot_4_FD_110145 | JGI IMG/M metagenome (GOLD analysis project Ga0126371, IMG submission 110145) | Tropical forest soil microbial communities from Panama - MetaG Plot_4 | ecosystem: Environmental > Terrestrial > Soil > Tropical forest > Bulk soil | place: Panama | collected 2016-02-17
ATCGGCTGGGCACGGCGGCTCGCCGAGATCCTCACGCAGCGAACGGCCGTACCGTGCGCAGTGACGAACCTGGCCGTGGATGGCGCCGACGTCGCGACCGTGCGACGGCTCCAGCTGCCTGGCGTCAGCGCGCTCGGACCAGACCTGGTGAGCCTGACGGTCGGCATGAACGACGTGAGGCTCCGCGAATTCGACCCGGACGCATTTGCCGAGGACCTGGCGGCCATGCTGGATGGACTGGTCACCACTGGTGCCACGATATTGACCTGCACGCTGCCCGACGTCTCTTCAGTGGTGGAACTGCCGGCCGAGCATGTGGCGATAGGCCGGCTGCGGCTCCGGACGGCTAGCGAGATCATCAGGCGAGAGTCAGCTCGCCGCCGCGCGCTGTGCCTGGACATGTGGCATATGCCAGCAGTAGTGACCGATCCAGCCCTCTTCACCGCCGACCGCCTGCACCCGAATACCACGGGCCACCGGAGGCTGGCTGCCGCATTCGCCGAGCTGCTGCTGGCCGGGCCGACCTACATCGGGCCGGGCCCAACCGGGCTTACGCCGACTGGACCGGCGCCTAGTTAGCTAAGGCCGTGGTCATCCGGCATGCGGGAATGCCAGGCCCCACGGGCCGCGTTGACAAACTTCCGGCAGGTCCTTAGTTGTTCCGACGAGATGTTGAGGTGGATTCCGCGTGCTCAGCACACCTGGCCAAGGCATGGCCGAGGGCCAGACAGCGTCCGGATGTGGTGATTCCGGCGGCGGAAGGCTCCGGCTCATGGCCGTTCACGCCCACCCCGACGATGAGTCGAGCAAGGGCGCGGCGACCATGGCCCGCTACGTCCGCGAGGGCGTCGAAGTGCTGGTCTGCACGCTCACCGGCGGCGAGCGCGGCGACATACTGAACAAGGCCATGGAGCGGCCCGAGATCCGGGCGAACCTGCCGGCGGTGCGGCGCGCGGAAATGGAGAAGGCGCGGCAGATACTTGGCGTGCAGCAGCGCTTCCTCGGATTCGTGGACTCCGGCCTGCCCGAAGGCGACCCGCTGCCGCCGCTGCCCGAAGGATGCTTCGCGCTGCAGCCGCTCGAGGTTGCGGCCCGGCCGCTGGTTGCGGCGGTGCGCGAATTCCGGCCGCACGTGATACTGACCTACGACGAGAACGGCGGCTATCCGCATCCCGATCACATTAAGTGTCACGAGGTATCGATCGAGGCGTTCGAGGCCGCGGCTGACCCAGATCGCTATCCCGGCTGCGGTGAGCCCTGGCAGCCGCTCAAGCTGTACTTCTTTCAGACCTTCCACCTGGACCGGATCACCGCGCTGCACGAGGAGATGCTCAGGCGCGGTCTCGAGTCCCCGTATGCGGAGCGCCTCGCGGAATGGGCTAGGGAGGACGAAGAAAGCGCGCGCAAGGGCAAGGGGCCGCACGAGATCACCACGAGAGTGCCGTGCGGCGACTACTTCGAGATCCGCAACCAGGCCCTGATCGCGCACGCTACCCAGGTGGATCCGAACGGCGGCTGGTTCGTTTGCTCAGCCGAGGTCCAGCGCGCGGCCTGGCCAACCGAGGACTATTATCTGGCGAGGTCAGTTGTGGATGCCGAACCACCGGAGGACGACCTCTTCGCCGGCATCCGGGAGAGAGTGAGCTTGTGATCGCGCTGGCATCAGCCGCGTCCTCGACGAGCGCGTGGGACCAGCCGGGAACCATTGCCTTCCTGGTGGTCTTCGGCATGGTCGTCGTCTGCTTCTTCCTGTTCAGGTCCATGGCCAAGCACCTCCGCAAGGTGCGAGAAGCGGCACGGATCGAGGAGGAGACGCAGGCCGCGGCCCCGGCCGGCCAGACCGTCAGCTTGGCCGACGGCACAGTTACATCATCACCTGCGGGGAACGGGGCCGACTCCCGCATCTGACGGCCCGCAGGCCACACCGGGCTCGTGCGTCTTGAGAGAACTACCCACTCGTCGGCGGTTCGGCGGGTGTCAGCGCTACTGGGTTGATAAATTCCTCCGCAGATGGTCCGGGCAACAGCAGGAGTACGGGTCATGTTGGCGATCCATGGCCTGTGGGCCGACGGCGCCCTTCTCCTGTGGGCAGAGGACTCTGAGCTCGCATCCGCAGATGTATCGGATTCGGGCCGTTCCTCCGCAGGTCCCTTCCCGCACCCGTTCGGGGCCGATGCTGACCTGCTTGCGGACGTCCTGGCCGAGTTTGGCGAGTCGGTCAGCGATCTAGTCCGTAAGGCAACCAGCGACGAGCTGACCGTGTGGCTGCCGTGCGGCTCGGGTGGACCGTCACCCTCGCCCGACTTGATCAGAGATGACCCTGGCGGCGGAGCCGCGGCCGGTGCTCAGGGCGGGCGCGGTGGCGCCAGCCAGGCGGGGCAACGAACGCTCGGCGCTTGGGTCGTGCCAGCGCTGCGCTTTGAGCCGATGGCAGCGCTTGAGTTGCTGGCGGCGATCGCGCAGCCGGGCGCGCGCTCAGGCCGCGGTGTCGTGAGCGGTAGCGTCGGCTACCTAGCCGCGATCGCTGGACTGGCCGCAGACCTCGCCTCGCGCGGGCGCGTGCTGCCGGGCCTGGCGGAGGTCGGTGACGGCGACTACGCAGCCTGCTGGCGCCCCGTCCTCGCAGGCGGGGATGCACTGCGCGCGCGCGAGCTGACGATAGCGATGCCGCCACTGTGCCGGGCCACGAGCGAGGACGGCGAGCCCGCTGAAGCGGTCTTCGCGGCAGCGCTGGATGAGCTCTGCGATGGTGCCGCCAGGGCCCGGCTGGCACGAGATGACGAATTCTCGTTGCTGCCGGCTGGGATCTCGGGTCGGCCAGGCCGGGCGGAGTCACTACTGCGGCGGTGGGTAACAGCACTCACGGGCGAGAGCGGTGAGCTCAGCGTCGGTAAGGGCGACGGGATCGCCGCGGCTCAGCTGGCATTCGCTCTATGGAACTGGCACGACGCGGCTCAGCTGCCGCCAGGACCAGTCCGTACCTGCTTCCGGCTCATCGAACCACCGCCGCCCGAGCAACAGGTGCTGTGGCCGGACGCCGGCGAGGACGACCAGCAAGACCAGGAAGTACCAGATAGCTGGCGAGTAGAGTTCGCGCTCCAATCGACTGATGACCCGAGCCTGCTGCTATCGGCTGCCGACATCTGGACCGGCGGGACAACCGAGGGCTGGGCCGCTGCCGGAGTCAAGTATCCAGAAGAAGACCTGCTGAAGGGGCTCGGCCGGGCGTCCCGGATGTTCCCCGAGCTGGACCGGGAGCTGGACGGAGCGACCCCGGAGGCGGTCGATCTCGACACTCGCGGCGCACTGCGGTTTCTCAAGGAGACCGGGCCGCTGCTCGCCGGTGCCGGATTCGGAGTGCTCCTGCCCGACTGGGTTCGCAAATCCAGGCTGGGGCTGAAGCTCACGACCCGGTCCAGGACGGCGGGCGCGGCCGCGTCAGCCGTGGCTCCGGCAAAGTTCGGCCTCAGCGATCTGGTCGACTTCCGGTACGAGCTCGCCGTCGGCGACGAGACTCTCGATCCGGGCGAGCTCGCCGAGCTCGCCCGCCTCAAGGTTCCGCTGGTCCGGCTGCGCGGCCAGTGGGTCGAGCTGGACGATCGCCATCTCCAGGCCGCCCTGAAATTCCTCGAGCGCGGCGGCTCGGGCGTGATGACGTCGGGCGACGCAATGCTCGCCGGGCTCGGTGAGACAGCGGATCTGCCGGTAACCGAGGTGGACTCGGACGGCTGGCTCGGCGACTTGCTGTCTGGGCAGGCAGAGCACCGGCTTGCGCCGACGCCTACGCCATCGTCCTTTACCGGTGAGCTGCGCCCTTACCAGGAGCGAGGCCTTTCCTGGCTGGCGTTCCTTGGCCAGGCGGGACTCGGGTCGATTCTGGCTGACGACATGGGGCTGGGTAAGTCAGCGCAGACACTGGCAGTGCTGGCGCGCGAACAGGACGAGGGGACTAGGTCAGGCCCGACCTTGCTCGTCTGTCCGATGTCCCTGGTCGGCAACTGGCAGCGGGAGGCAGCCAAGTTCACTCCCGGCCTCGCGGTGCATGTTCATCACGGCGCCGACCGCCTGACTGGCGCTGACCTCACGGCGGCGATGACTGCCGCGGACCTGGTGATCACTACCTACGGGGTGGCTACCAGGGATCGCGAGGCTCTAAGCCAGGTCCAGTGGGCCAGGGTGGTCTGCGACGAGGCGCAGAACATTAAGAACGCGGCTACTCGCCAGGCTCAGGCAGTCCGGGCCATACCGGCCGGAGCGCGGATCGCGCTGACTGGCACACCGGTAGAGAACAGGCTGTCCGACCTGTGGTCGCTGATGGAGTTCACCAGCCCTGGCCTGCTCGGCTCGGCGGAGAAGTTCAGGCAGCGGTTTGCCGTCCCGATCGAGCGGGCTGGCGACGAGAGTGCGGCCGCGCAGCTCAGGCGTATCACGGGTCCGTTCATCTTGCGCAGGCTGAAAACCGACAAGGCGATCATCGCTGATCTGCCAGACAAGCTGGAAATGAAGGTCTGGTGCAACCTGACTCCCGAGCAAGCCACGCTTTACCAGGCAACCGTCGACGACATGATGGAACGGATCGAGGCGGCCGAGCCGGGGATCGAGCGTCGGGGTCTCGTCCTCGCCACGATGGCCAAGCTGAAGCAGGTGTGTAATCACCCAGCGCATCTGCTGGCCGACGGATCGCGGCTAGACGGAAGGTCGGGCAAGCTGGCGCGGCTGGAAGAGATCGGCGAGGAGATCGTGACCGCCGGCGACAAGGCGCTCTGCTTCACTCAGTACGCGGAATTCGGCCACATGCTGCAGCCCTACCTGGCCGCTCGGCTGGGATGCGAAGTCCTCTATCTGCACGGCGGCACACCCAAGAAGCGCCGGGATCAGATGGTGGCGAGCTTCCAGGAGGACGCCGGGCCGTGCCTGTTCCTGCTCTCACTGAAGGCTGGTGGCACGGGACTTAATCTCACCGCCGCCAACCACGTCATCCACGTAGACCGGTGGTGGAACCCGGCAGTGGAGGACCAGGCAACTGACCGAGCGTTCCGGATCGGCCAGCGACGCGACGTCCAGGTACGCAAGTTCGTCTGCGTGGGCACGGTCGAAGAACGAATCGACGCGATGATCGAGGAGAAGAAGTCGCTCGCCGACCGGATTGTCGGCACGGGCGAAAGCTGGCTCACCGAGCTTTCTGTCGCCGATCTGCGCGACGTGATATCGCTATCCCCAGAGGCGGTGTCCCAGTGAATCGAGCATTGGTGAGGCAAGCACTGGTGAGGCGAGCATTGGTGAGGCGAGCATTGGTGAAGCAGGCACTATGACTGTCATACAAGGTCCGTGGGGTGATCGTCCGGTCCAGCAACCCGCCGGGGCCAAGGTCGATGCCAGTCCAGGCGACACAATCCCCAGGCAGCGAGGGGGCGGATTCTTTCCGTCCGCTCGTCCGCGCAAGGTCGCAGGCGGTATCAAGGCGCGCAGCAGGCGCGGCGCCATCGGCGAGGAGTGGTGGTCACGCAGGTTCATCGACGTGCTGGAGTCTTTCGGCATGCAGAGCCGGCTCTCCAGGGGTCGCAATTACGCGCGAGCGGGGCAGGTACTGAACCTCGATATCGGCACCGGTCACGTCACCGCGCTGGTCCAGGGATCTCGGGTTAAGCCGTACAAGGTCGTGCTCACTGTGATCCCGCTCACCAAGCTGCAGTGGCGCGCGGTCGAGGAGGCACTGGCCGCACGAGCAGTATTCCGGGCTCGGCTGCTGGCGGGGGAGATGCCAGCCGAGATCGAGGAGATCTTTGAGGTGTGCGGCACCCCGCTGTTCCCTCACTCGCCCCGAGACCTGATGATGTCGTGCTCCTGCCCGGACTGGCAGGTGCCCTGCAAGCACCTAGCCGCGGTTTGCTATGTGCTCGCGGAGGCGTTCGACGACGACCCGTTCGGGATACTGGCCTGGCGTGGTAAGGGACGGGATGACCTGCTCGCGGCGTTGCGCAAGCTCACGGTGGCCGGGACTGTCGACGCGGCCGGAAAGCAAGGTGAACTGGCCGACCGGCCGCTGTCGGACTGCCTGACCAACTTCTGGGACTCGGGACTCAGCCCGGCGCGGCTGCGGGCCCTCCCGCCGGCGACTGCAGCGCCGGGCGATCTGTTGCTGCGCGGCTTCGAACCGCCGGCGATCGAGATAGACGGCCAAGACCTAGTCTCGCTGCTTCGCCCGGCTTACGAGCTCATGACGAGCGACGAGCTGCCACCAGAAGATCTTTCATGATCACGGATTGTTGGCGTACGGACCGTACGCCAACAATCCGTGATCATGGAAAACCTTTGGGCTGACGATCGTCCGCGCTCCTCCTGCCGGGCTGGTTAGATGGACAAATGTTGATCAGGGATGCGAAACCGGCGGAGCTTGCACAGGTCGGCGACATCAGGGTCGCGGCTTACCGGGCTGACGGCTTCCTGTCTCCTGGCTCTTCTTATGAGCCGATGCTGCGCTCACTCGGCGCCGACGCTGGCGATGTCGTACTGGTCGCAGTTCGCGACGACGGCGCCCTGGTGGGCACCGTGATGCTGCAGCGCTGGCCAGAGACAGGCCCGCTCGTGACCCGTCCTGATGAGGCCGAGATACGCGCCCTCGCGGTGCTGCCGGGGGCACGCGGCTCCGGTCTCGGACGCGCCTTGCTGGCTGCGGTGATTGACCGCGCGGTTCGCGGGAACGTACGGCACCTGTTGCTGTTTTCTCAGATTGAGATGAAGGCTGCGCATCGCCTCTATGAGGAGGCAGGATTCGCCCGGCTGCCAGAGCGAGATTGGTCGCCCGAGCCAGGCGTTCTCTTGCTGGCCTATGGTCTTGTCCTCGCCACGCGGGCGACCGCATGACCTGGAGTAGTGCACCGCAAGCCAAGGAGCAGAGAAGGTATGGCTGACAGACTTCCCGACGTGCACGCCGCCGCGGTGCCCGACGGCGTCTGGCTGTTGGACGTGCGAGAGGACGACGAGTGGGCGGCCGGCCATATCGCCGGTGCCAGGCACATCCCGCTCGGGGAGCTCGGGGCTCGGGCCGGCGAAGTACCGCAGGAGGAACTCGTCTACGTGATCTGCCGGTCCGGCACACGGTCGGCACGGGCAGCTCAGGCTCTAACCGGGGCCGGCTGGCAGGCGGTCAACGTGGAAGGCGGAATGCAGGACTGGGCCGCAGCTGGCCGGCCGCTGGTGACCGACTCAGGCGCCGATCCCTTCGTGGCCTGATACCGCAGGCGGCAGGACGTCGCGAGCTCGTGCTGCAACGCCCTGCCGGCCCCCGCGGCTCAGGGCACATTGACCCGGAGCACGTCCTGCTCGGAAAGCAGCTTGTCCAGCCGAGCCTGGTCGACCCGGCTCACAACCTCTGACTCTTCCTGGCGGTCGCGCACGCACTTGGCGAGCGTGAACGCCGAGGTGACTGTGGACAACAGGCCAAGGGCGAGAAAGGCACGTGGCCAGGCACTCAGCGGCAGATAAACGATGCCAAGTGCGACGGCGGCGAGGGAGACGCCGAAGGAGATCGACGCCTGCGCGTAGAACGCGGTGGTGGTGTGCGGGCGAAGTGGTGTGCTCATGCCCTGATACTGCGCCGCCTGGCCCGGCGCGCGGATGAGCAGAAGTGCGCGGTCGAACTGAGCTGTCCTACTTAACTCGGTACTCCAGCCCGACCATCTCGGCCAGATCGCTGAGCATCAGCTCGAACATGGGCGACGCGTCATCAAGGGCGAATCGCAGGTGCCCGGATACCTCGAGCCCAACCGAGCCGTAGAGCAGCACCCAGCACTGCAGGAAGGTCTGCAAGGCACCGAGCGGCAGGTCGGTTCCAGCCAGCTCGCGGTACCGTGCGAGCTGCTTGCGCAGCGCGGGCACGATCTGCTTGTCGTCTCGGATCGGGAACGGCCGCTTGCGGTACAGCTCGCCGAAAAGGTCGAGGAACACCTGGCCAAAGCGCAAGCCGCACTGGTCACCGTGCGCGGAATGCAGGAGCTCGATGTCCATCCCTGGCAGCCTGGTGCCGAAGACCATGCCGAACTCCGGCACGTGCTCGATTGCCCAGGCGCGAAACTCCCGGCAGCCAGCGATGAGCTTCACTGCCATCAGATCAGCCGGAGGCAGGTCATCGGCCGTCGAGCCAGCCGCGTCATGGATCGCCGCCCTGACGTGGTCGGCGAGATCGCCGAAGATGTTCCCGACCACGGCCTGAAGCAGCTCGTCGTGGCTGCCGAAGTACCGGTACAGCGCAGGCGCCGTCATCCCCATCTCCCGCGCGATCGCGCGGAGCGAGATCGCCGCAGGTCCCTCTTCAACCAGCAGCTTCCTGGCCGTCTGCAGAATCTCCTGAGTGGTGGCCGCCCGGACGCGGTCGCGCCGGCTCAGTGCCGGTGCTTGAACCATGGCCCGCATCCTTCCTGTCGCCCGGCTTGTACGTTACGCGACTCCGCCGGTTGACTCTAGTAATCGCCGTACGCAACAGTTTACAACGTAAATGCTTACAGCGTTTACTGAAGCAATGATCGGTAACGAGTTTAGCTGCGCAGAGGGCGATGTTCGAGGCCTAGAGAGGTTCCAAGTTCCGCACAAGTCAGACAAGCAGCTCCGCTGCGGGCGTTGTGGTCGGCTGCGGCCCGCGTGCGTGCCGGTGCGAGAATGACCAAGCCTCCTTCCCGCCGCGCCTAGGCGCCTTCGAGTACCGGGAGATCAGATGAAGTACGTGAACCTCGGCTCCACCGGACTGCGAGTGTCTCGTGTCTGCCTCGGCATGATGAGCTACGGCAACAACAGCGAGCGACCCTGGGTACTGGACGAGGCTTCGGCCGAGCCCATCGTGAAGGCGGCGGTCGACGCCGGGATCAACTTCTACGACACCGCCGACACTTACTCGGCGGGCGCCAGTGAGGAGGCCACCGGCAGGCTGCTCAGCCAGTTCTTCAGCCGGGACGAGTTCGTCGTCGCCACCAAGGTCTTCATGCCGATGGGTCCCGCAGAGAACATGGGCGGGCTGTCACGCAAGCACATCCTGTCCGGCATCGACGCCTCGCTGAGTCGGCTCGGCATGGACTATGTCGATCTCTACCAGATCCACCGGTGGGACTATCGCACGCCGATAGAGGAGACCATGGAAGCGCTGCATGACGTCGTCCGGGCGGGTAAGGCCCGCTACATCGGCGCCAGCAGCATGCATGCCTGGCAGTTCGCCAAGGCGCAGTTCACCGCTGACGCGCACGGCTGGACGAGGTTCGTGTCGATGCAGAACCACTACAACCTTATCTACCGCGAGGAAGAGCGAGAGATGATCCCGCAATGCATCGATCAGGGTGTCGGCGTCATCCCATGGAGCCCGCTCGCTCGCGGAGTGCTCGCTGGCAACCGCACGAGGGAGGGTGAGCGGCGCACCGTGCGGTCGGGCAGCGATCCCTTCGGCGACACGCTGTATAAGGTCGACTCCGACTTCGACGTCGTGGACCAGTGCGCGGAGGTAGCCGCCGAGCGGGGCGTGCCGCAGGCTCAGGTGGCGCTTTCGTGGCTGCTACATCGGCCGGGCGTCACCGCGCCGATCGTCGGCGCGACGAAGCTGAGTCACCTTGAGGACGCACTGGCGGCCGAGGAACTGCCGCTCAGTGAGGAGGAGATGCGACGACTGGAAGAGCCGTACATCCCGCACCCGGTGCTGGGTCACCGCTGATCGCATGCAGTGTCGGCAGATCGTGCCATGCTCTGACTGCTCACGATTCGCCGCGATAGCAAGTGAGGCGCGATGACATTTCAGGGCTGGCCCGCGGAGGCTCTTGATTTCTATGACGGGCTGGAGGCAGACAACTCCAAGACCTACTGGCTCGCGCACAAGCAGATCTATGACGACTGCGTGCTCGGGCCGATGACCGAGCTGCTAGAGGAGCTCGGTCCCGAGCACGGCGAGTGGAAGATCTTCCGCCCCTACCGCGACGTTAGGTTCAGCAAGGACAAGTCGCCCTACAAGACCGCGATCGGCGCCGTCATCGGTGACGGTTACATCCAGCTGTCCGCGAGCGGGCTGGCAGTCGGAACCGGCATGTACGGCATGGCTGCTGATCAGCTCGACCGCTATCGCCAGGCCGTCGCCGCCGATCACAGTGGCACCGCGCTCGAGCGGATCATCGAGGGCGCGCGCTCAGACGACATCGATGTGCACGGGCACGAGATGCTGAAGTCCGCGCCGCGCGGCTACCCGGCCGATCACCCGAGGATCGAGCTCCTGCGCTGCAAGGGCCTGGTGGCCTGGAAGCAATGGGCGGTGGAGCCGTGGCTCGGGACGGCCAAGGCGAAGACGCGGATTACCGATTTCCTGACCGCGACCCGGCCGCTGGACTCGTGGCTCTCCGAGCATGTCGGCGAGTCGGTCTCGGCTGCGCGGTAGGCGACCGGCGGCTAGCGCAGCGCCGAGCAGTCGGGGCAGAGCCCGAAGAGCTCTACAGTGTGACCGACGTCGGTGAATCCGGCGTCGGCAGCTACCTGGTCGGCCCAGCGCTCTACTGCCTTGCCCTCTACCTCGACACTGCGGCCGCAGTTGCGGCAGGTCAGATGGTGGTGATGGGCGTCGGTTCGGCAGCGCCGGTAGAGCGTCTCGCCGCTGGCACTTGATATCGCGTCCACGAGCCCGTCCTCGCTGAGGACCTGGAGGTGCCGGTAGACGGTTGTCAGCCCGATGTGCTCACCGCGTCGCCGTAGTTCTGCATGAATCTGCTGAGCGCTGCAGAACCCAGGCAGCCCGTCGAGCGCTGCGGACAGCACCTCGGCCTGGCGCGTGCCGCGGATCCTGGTGCCGCGCGCACTGGCCGGAGGACCAGCGGACTGCGTTGAACTCACACTGGCACGTTAGCAGTCCGCTAGCACCGCTTTGCGCCTCGATCACACGTGGCAGGCAACGCAGAACGCCGCGACCGGGCTGGTCGGTTAAGCCCGGAACGCGGCGTTCTGCGTCAGTAGCTGGAGCCCGGCGTCACTCGCCGTCGGGGACCTCGGTCATCAAGTCGGCGGAGGTCTCCATGCCGGCCCGCCATACGGAACGGGCAATGATCTTCGTCGGGTCAACGCGGTGCTTGTAGCGACCGGCGATGTCGGTAATCTCCTCCATCAGACCCTCTGAGAGCGTGGTCGGCTTAAGCCCGAGCGCGAGGAACTGATCGTTGCGCACGTTCAGGTCGTTCTCTTCCGCCTCGCGCCGTGGGTTGGGCAGGTAGGCGATATCGCTGCCGGTCATGTCGCCGATCATCTTGGCCAGGTCGAGAAGCCGGTGCACCTCGGTGACCTGGTTCAGCACCATTGGCTGCGAGCCTGCCTGCGGCGGGTTGTTCAGCGCGATCTCGATGCACCTGACGGTGTCGCGAATGTGGATGAAGGCGCGGGTCTGGCCGCCGGTGCCATGCACGGTGAGCGGGTGGCCGATCGCCGCCTGCATGAGGAACCGGTTCAGCACGGTGCCGTAGTCGCCGTCGTAGTCGAACCGGTTAACGAGGCGCTCATCCCGCGCGGTCTGGTCAGTCTGGGTACCCCACACGATGCCCTGGTGCAGATCGGTGATCCGCAGTCCGTCGTTCTTGGCGTAGAACGCGAACAGCAGCTGATCCAGCGTCTTGGTCATGTGGTAGACCGAGCCTGGGTTAGCCGGGTGGAGAATCTCGCGCTCGAGCTCGCCATCGGGCGTGGGTACCTTCACGGTCAGGTAGCCCTCAGGGATCGGGGCGCTGCCCGACCAGCCATAGCCGTAGACACCCATGGTGCCGAGGTGCGCGAGCGACGCGTCGACACCGGTACTGACCAGAGCGGTCAGGAGGTTATGTGTCGCGCGGACGTTGTTGTCCACGGTGTAGCGCTTGGTCTTCTCGGTCTTCATCGAGTATGGCGCTGCGCGCTGCTCGGCGAAGTGCACGATCGCGTCCGGCTTGAGCTTAAGCAGCACCGCGGCCAGGCCGTCGTACTCGTTAGCCAGGTCCAGGTTGATGAACCCGATCTCCCGCCCGGACACTTCCTTCCAGGCGCTGATCCGCTCGTGGATCGGCCGAATCGGAGTCAGCGAGTCGACTTCCAGCTCGACGTCGATCTTCCGACGGCTGAGGTTGTCGACGACGGTGATGTCGTGCCCACGGTCAGACAGGTACAGCGAGGTTGGCCAGCCACAGAAGCCGTCGCCGCCGAGGACAAGAACGCGCATAGGTGCTCCAATTGCTCTACCGCTTAACGGAAATGCCGTGGGCGACCGCCTTGGCCGTCGGTGCAGAAGCCACTTGTGCCTGGGCTCCCAACGATGGCATCCGTGGCAGTGTACCGGGCGATTTCCACCGCGATGGTCAGTTCATCCACTCTACGGCCCAGGCCGGCGCCGCAGACGCAGGGAGTCCTCCTTTGGACCAAGCATGACTTGCTAATGGCCTCCTGGCCATACAGAAGCCAGATTTACGCCAGGCCGCCGAGGCCACGCGGGTTACGACTGAGGCTTACCCCCGCCGGCTGCATGCAAGCCGTGAGCAGGGAAGGATGGTCACATGGCAGCACGGCTTCGCGGGCAGACCAGCCCATACCTGCTCCAGCACGCAGACAATCCGGTCGACTGGTGGCCGTGGTCCGACGAGGCATTCGCGGCAGCGCAGCAACGGGACGTACCGGTACTGCTGTCGGTTGGCTACTCGGCATGTCACTGGTGCCACGTCATGGCGCATGAGTCCTTCGAGGACGAGGAGACGGCCGCGCTCATGAATGAGCACCTGGTGTCGATAAAGGTCGACCGGGAGGAGCGGCCTGACGTGGACGCTGTCTATATGACTGCCACCCAGGCCATGACCGGTCAGGGCGGCTGGCCCATGACGGTGTTCATGACGCCCGATCGCGAGCCCTTCTTCTGCGGTACCTACTTCCCGAAGACTCAGTTCCAGCGCCTCGTCCTCGGGGTGGCGAAAGCCTGGGGCGAGGACAAGTCCCAGGTCGCCGGCCAGGCGAGCCAGATCGCCGCCGCCCTCGCGGAGCGGGCGGGCGAGGCGGGTGGCGGGTCAGGACAGGCTGGCATGGGATCTGACGCGCTGGCTGCCGCGTGCGACCTAGCCGTCGGGCGGCTCGCCGGCGAGTTCGATGCGGGCCGCGGCGGCTTCGGCGGCGCCCCTAAGTTCCCGCCATCCATGGTGCTTGAGTTCCTGCTCCG
>Ga0126371_10003857_pt1 | contig 13176 bp, 6 predicted proteins | sample PanSoiMetaPlot_4_FD_110145 | JGI IMG/M metagenome (GOLD analysis project Ga0126371, IMG submission 110145) | Tropical forest soil microbial communities from Panama - MetaG Plot_4 | ecosystem: Environmental > Terrestrial > Soil > Tropical forest > Bulk soil | place: Panama | collected 2016-02-17
AATGAGAGCGGTGAATTCCAGTTTCTGCAGTTGGCCCCGGCCACTTATTCCCTGACGGCGGAACTGGCGGGATTCAGAGTCGCCACCGTTCCCTCCGTCCTGGTTCAAGTGGACCAGGTCACGCACGTGGAAATCACGATGGAAGTCGGCAATCCGACCGAAGTAGTCGAGGTGCAAGGTGTCGCCCCGCTGCTGGAAAACGATAAGAGCACTCTCAGCAGCGTGGTGGATACGCGGGCCATCGCGAACATGCCGCTCAATGCGCGCCAATATCTCGATTTGGCTCTGTTAACTCCCGGCGCGCTCCCCTCTGTGCCTGGCCAGCAGGGCGGCGGGTTCAATGTGTCGGGGGCTCGTTCCCAATCCAATATCTACCTGCTTGATGGCGTCAGCAACATCGATACGCAGGTCGCCTCGGCATTGGGCAACTTCCGGATCACCGATGCGGTTCAGGAATTTGCCGTGCAAACCAGCGTGCCTACCGCGGAGTTCGGGCGGGGACAAGGCGCGCAAGTCAGTATCGTAACCAAAAGCGGCACGAATGAGTTTCACGGGTCGGCCTTCGAATACCTCCGCAATTCCGATTTCGATGCCGCGGATTTCTTTACCAACAAATTGGGCGGCGTCAAGAACACCCTCCACCGCAATCAGTATGGCGCTGCATTCGGCGGCCCTATACGCAGGAACAAAACTTTCTTCTTTGCGTCTTGGGAAGGCTTCCGCCAGGTTAATCCGACTGTGAGTTCGACGCGCGTGCCAACCGCTGCCGAACGCGCGCAGGTCTCTGACCCCATCTCCCAGGCGCTGCTCCAATTCTGGCCCGCTCCCAATACGTCGCACCCGGGTTCCACGATCAACTACATCGCTAACGTCGGCGCTTCCACGTTCGACAACACCGGCCTGATCAAGATCGACCACACCTTCAGCGATAAGGATCGCCTCTCCGCGCGCTGGGCGGAGTACCAGGGAGCCGCCGTTACGGCTGGGGTTCTGCCTTCGCTAGGTGGAACCAGCAATGTGCCTGTCAGCCGCTCCGGCGTCCTCACCGAAAGCCATATATTCAAGCCAACCCTGCTGAATGAATTTCGCTTCGGCTTCTCCCGTAACACTACCTTCCTAACGGTAACGGACTCCGGATTTGACGCCTCCACAATCTTCCGCGGCCCGGACGGTAATCCGTTGCGCGGAGTTGTGAACGCCAAAACGAACCTGCTCGATTCCGGCCTGCCGACGATCACTGTTTCCGGCGGCTATGCCGTCTTAGGAACCGCGAACAACTATCCGCAAGGCCGCATCACCAACACCTACGAGCTGTTCGACAACATGTCGTGGGTCGCGCCGCTTGGCGCTTCCAAACACTCCTTCCGCTGGGGGTTTCACGCGCGCCGCGAAGAGGCGCGCCGCTTTCTGGACAGCAACTTCCGTGGCTCGTTCAACTTCACGGGTTGGAGTGATTTCGCGGCCGGTCTCGTGAACACTTCCGGGGTCCACACTGGCTCCACCCTGGCTTATTGGAAGCGGTATCCGTTTGATCTCTACTGGCAGGACACGTTCAAGATCAAGCCGAATTTCACGCTCAACTATGGCGTCCGATACGAGTATCCATCGGCCATCTACCAAACGCGCGCAGATGCAACTAACGTTCTCCCCGGCGTTGGGCCAGTGCCGCTCGGCACGAATCAAGTGTTGGCGATTGATCCAACCAAAACCGGTTTCTCGTCCTTCTATTACGCACCTGCGCCGTTTAGTGTCTCAAACAGCGGCGTAAATGCCGACAAGAACAACTTCGCGCCCGTTCTGGGTTTCGCCTACACGCCGCATTTCTTCGAGAAACTCTCCGGTCACGATGACACCGTGATCCGCGGAGGTTTTCGCGTGGCTTACGACGAAGTGTTCAATAACATCCCCGCGAATATGGGGCTGAACGCGCCATACAGCCTCGTAACCAATCAGACCGCGAACGTAACCCAGCCCGGAAAATTTCCATGGGCAATCGGTTTTAATCAGAGTGTCCCGCTCGTGTCGAACTTTGGCCTACAAGGCCCAGGCACTCCCACCAGCGGTCTGGTCAGCTTCAGCGCCGAAGATCCCAATCTGCGCAGCGCGTACATTTATCAATACAATCTAGGGATCCAGCGAAGAATCGGCGATGACTTCTCAATCGAGGCCGACTATCAAGGGTCGAGCGGGCACAAACTTCTCCTGAATATCGATCTGAATGAGCCCTTTGTGACCGTCTCGGACCCCACCAAGCGGGGCACTCAAGCGCCTAACCAGCAATTATTCCCTTATCCTTTGTTTGGCTCAATCAACATGGGTAAGGACATAGCGAACTCCAACTACAACGGGCTTGTGTTGACCGGCAAATACCAGGGTCGTCACGGCGTCTTCTTACAGGCGTCGTACACCTATGGCAAGTCGCTGGACGATAGCTCGTCATGGTCCGTGCCCAGCGGGCAACCGGCCGGCGTCGCAGACCCCAGCAATCTGCGTCTCGAGTATGGTCCATCCAACTTCGATGTCCGCCAACGGGCGGTCATCTTCTACGCCATAGACGTGCCCGCCGGACCAGGTCACAGAGTGTTAGGCTGGAACAACGCCTTTAACCGGCAAATTATCGGTGGTTGGCAAATATCGGGGATCACCACAATTCAAAGTGGAGCGCCATTCACCGTATTCAACAATTCTCAAGATTTCAGCGGATTCAATCAATTCTACGACCGTCCCGACGTAGTTGGCGGCGGTCCTCTCGTTCAGGACAATTCCAATCCCGACGCAGCCTTCAACGCAGCCTATTTCTCCAAGACGCCGCCCACGGGGCGGGTCGGTACTTCAGGCCGGGACCAATATTATGGTCCTCATCTGGTGAATTTCGATTTCGCCGGCGCTAAGAATTTCCCACTTCTCGCCGAACGCCTTCGCCTTCAGTTCCGCGCCGATTTCTTCAACATTTTCAACCACACCAATTTTTCTAACCCGATAGCGAATGAGAGCAGCGCGAACTTCGGCAAAATCACCTCCACGGTGGGCAGCGCAGTAGCAACTGCAGTTGGCACGACTGCTGGCGTGGTCGGCGGCGGCCCCCGCATCATTCAGTTTTCGATGCGCTTATCATTCTAAAGGAGGAACCAGCCCATGTTTGCTGAGTCACTCCGAGTACTTTTGATCGCCGGAGTTTTTTTCTCTCTATCGGCGCCAGTTTCGGCAAATCGTGGAGTAGTTCCCGAAGACTACTTCGCATTCCAATTCGTTAGTGCAGCCACTTTGTCTCCTGACGGGCAACAAGTAGCTTATGTCCGAGCGGTTGTTAACCAGCAGAGGAACCGTCGTGAGACATCCATTTGGCTGGTTGCTACCGATGGGCGCTCAGCCCCGCGACGGCTTACCGCAGAGGGCTTCAATTCCAATTCGCCCCGATGGAATCCGGCTGGTTCCTCGCTCGCGTTCCTATCCAGTCGTAACAGCGAAATAGAAGCAGCGCGGCGTCCACAGATCTGGGCACTGCCTATGAACGGGGGCGAAGCACAAGTTGTCAGCCAGTTGAAAAATGGGGTCGACGCTTTCCAGTGGTCACCGGACGGCAGGCGCTTTGTGGCAGTGGGTCGGACCGGACCCAGCGACGAAATCACGCCGGGAAGCCAAAAAAGTGACGTCCGGCACTACAAACACATCTCGTATAAATTCAACGACACCGGGTGGTACGACGATAAGCGCAGCCACCTTTGGGTGATTGACTGTGCTACCGGCAAGGAAACCCAGATCACCTCCGGTGATGACTGGAACGACCGCGATCCTCAGTGGTCGCCCGATGGAACCCGCATCGCTTTTGTGTCGGATCGTACGGGCGAGGAATACGATGGCGGCTTCAACAAAGATATCTGGGTCATTCCGGCGCAGGGCGGCCTACTAACCAAGATTTCCGATCACGCATTTGAAGATGAACAGCCGCGCTGGTCGCCCGATGGCAAGCAGATTCTATTTACTGGCAAGACCGCCCGACGCCAGTTCCCGAGGCTCTATCTTGCCAATGCACGCGGCGGATTCGCGTCACGGCTCCTCGTCGAAAATCTCGATCTCATCCCCACCGGGCTGCATTGGTCTAGCGACGGAGCGATTCGATTTGAAGCGGGCGTAAAGGGTCAGACACAGATCTTTCGTGCGGATCCTGCGACGCGTCAATTCGCGCCGGTCACATCCGGAGAACGGGACGTGCACGGATTCGACTTCAACTCGAAAACCGGCGCTATGACATACCTTGCCAATAAGTTCCGGAACATGGATGATCTCTACGTTTCGGATGGCGCTGGCGAGCGCCAACTTACTCATTTAAACGATAAGTTGTGGCAACAACTCGAACTCGCGCAAGTGGAAAGAGTGCCCTATAAGAGCACCGATGGCTGGACAATCGAAGGATTTCTGGTAAAGCCGCTCGGATGGCAACCGGGCAAGAAGTATCCGATGATTCTGAGCATTCATGGCGGGCCTGCGGGGCAGTACGATGTCGGTTGGTCTCAGGAATTTCAGGTTTATAGCGCTAAAGGATGGGCCGTTTTCTTCTGCAACCCGCGTGGCTCCACGGGTTACGGAGAGAAATTCGAGAGAGGCATCAAGAACAACTGGGGCGGGATGGACTACCAGGACATCATGGCCGGTGTGGACACAGTCTTAAAGCAGAACCCTTGGATAGCTGCCGATCGCCTCGGAGTCACCGGCGGCAGTTACGGCGGATTCATGACCAACTGGATTCTCGGACATACCACGCGCTTCAGAGCCGCTGTCACATTGCGGAGCATTTCCAACTTTATTAGTGACGATGGAACTCGCGACGGCGCTTACGGCCATGAGGAGGACTTCAGCGAATTCCTCTTTGATGATTTTGATCAGTACTGGAATGCTTCACCGCTGAAATACGCCAAGAACGTGAAGACTCCAACTCTCATTCTGCATTCCGACAATGACTATCGTGTTCCGCTGGAACAAGGAGAACAGTGGTTTCGGGCGCTGAAACACTATGGTGTGAATGCGGAGTTCGTGATCTTTCCGCGGGAAAACCACAATCTCACTCGCACTGGCGAACCCAAACACCTAGTAGAGAGTCTCAAGTGGCAGGTGTACTGGTTTGAGCGCTTTCTGGACGGCGATTCGAACGCGAAATCGCCTGATGCGCCGTAGGGCTGGCAGACTCTATCAGAGTCCAACCGGTACCTCCGTTCCACGCCATCCTGTAGGTAGCCAAAACCGATTCAGGCCCCCAATCTTATATAGGATATAAGCCTTCAAAATCTGGCGTGCTGCGAATAATGGACTCTTGAAAGGAGTCGCGCCGAATTCAGTCTCGTCCATTCTTACCGAGACAGGTCAGGGAATGTCGCTCAGAGGTGTCGGACGAGGCACTCTCGGCCGATTTCGATAGGCATGTGTCCATCCGAATCCTTAGAAACTTGCTGAACCGGCTACGCCGCTTGGCCCCAGGTGTAACGGTGGTGTACCCAGCCGTTGAAGCGAAATTACAGTCGCATTTGTTCGCGTCCTTGTTCTAGCGCACGTCGGTTCGGCGCCTCCTTGTCCAAAGAGTCGTGAAGCCGATCCTGCTCACAATAGTTTACGTAATCGCGCAGGACCCGTCGTAAGAAGCAATACAACACTCGGAACGCAACCGTCGGCACGGTCAAGAGATCGAAGGCAGCGATTAACTCGCGGTGATTCTGGAGAAAGGCGAGTGTGGTTCCCGTAGATTCGGATCTGGCTGATACAGTGGGAGTTGAGCACTTCAGAGCGGTTCGCGATTCCACCAGCAATCCCCATGATTTGCCGGTTCGGAGCTAGGCGGTCCTGCCAGGCAGCAATTCTTGAATGGCTGCTCCGTCCATGTTCGAGGAGCAGGATGCGCCCGCCAGGCCAGCAAACGCGCCGCATCTGCCGCATCGCCTCGCTGGATCGGGAAACGCGCACGTCGCCAACGTGGACGCTGCGGCATCAAGTGTGCCATCCAGGTCGGTTGGCCCAGGTCAGAAAAAGAACCGCACTCCAAACTGCGAATGGAACGGCAAGCCGACCTGTCCATTGTTGCTGTCGTAAAGCCCGCTGGGCAGCTTCAGCCGCATGAAGGTTGGGCCGTTGGCGCCCGAACGGGGAGCCGCGACGGAGCCATCCGCATTGATCCCCGCTCCGTAGATCGTGTTTGCGTTCGTGGCCGCGGAACCGATGATTACGTTATCCCAGTTGAACAGGTTGAACATCTCCGCGGAGAGCTGAAGCCGGTACTTTTCGCTTAACCTGAAATCCTTGAGCACGCGCAAATTCACCGTCTTCCACCCCCGGTTGCGGAACGAGTTGCGTTGGAAGGGGATCCCGGCGGCCTGGTAGCCGCGGTCGCTGGTAGAGCCGTCGCCATTGAGATCCGACCCCGCGATGGGATCGATCGGCTGGCCGCTGGACGCGCTGAAATTGCCCGAAAGGATGACGCCCCAGGGCATCCTGGCGACAGCATAGCTCGCAAAGTTATTGCGAATGTCCAGATTCGCGTAGCCGTATTCCGGCTTGAAGTTGGCAGGACTATCGTACGTGAAGCCGCTGGCCGAGCGCTCATTGTCGTCGTCGGAATAGGCCTGGGCGACCAGCGAACACACAGCAGGATGATCACGTCTTCGAAATCTCGCCGGCGGAACAGTGCCGGCCGTTTTCGGGTCACCGATACACCTTACCAAAGCCCCTCCCATTTGCAACAGAACCTTTTCCAATTCCGCTCGGGGGCCGGTTCTAAACCGTGGGCCTTGAGGATGTTCACGATGGTGGCCGCGTAGTCGCGATGATAACCGATCCGCTCGATGCTGCGCTGGCCCTATTTGCAACAGAAAGCGGTTGCTTTCCGTGCGCGACCGCCGCACCGTGAAAGCAGAGCATCCCTGCAAGCCCTGAAGAACCTCATCGCCGAGGCGGACCTGATCCTAGAGACTTGTCCACCGCTACGGGAGAAATCGGACGGCTGCCTGCCGGGAGGCTCTACGCGCTGCCCTATCGCTGACAGATGAACTTCTGAAGCATTCCCGTATGGACGCTGCTCCGCTGCTCGGGCACAAGGGCGGAAGCGTTATCGCCCGCAAGCTCGGCGTGGAGCACTACCGCAAGATGGCCGCTACCAGAAAGACGCACCGCGGGGGAGACCGCGCAAAGAGCAATAGGACTAAACGCGATAAAATGTCGCGATGACTGCGCTGGATGTGGCTCGCGCACATGCCGAAATCGAGATCCGCCAATTTTTTTCCACTGACCTTCGAGAAAAACAGGATTATTGGTATGAATTTGAGGGCGACGATGATACCGTACCGCGCTTCTACCACAAGGCCCGCGATTACGTGCGCTCGCGACCACCGCGAGAAATGTAATTACCGCTTTCCGCAAATTCCGTACGTCCTTTCCATGCCGAAGCGTGGGACTCACTCAAGGCCCAAGCGTGGGACTCACTCAAGCTAACACAGCGGAACCGCGGGAATTACAAGAGCTTGACGCCAAGGCATCGTCATGATCGAATACAGAAGTCAGCCTCACTTCAGAAGTGAGGCCAGGGATGGAGGTGTGTAGATGCGCCTGAAGAACCTACGTCGCCGCCTTCGGTTCGCCGCGTTATTGCTTACCGCGGCCGGAAGTTTGGCGGCCGGGGCAGATACGCGGTTCGCTGACGCCGCGATGAGGGGAGACACAGAAGGGCTCCGCTCGATGTTGAGTGACCGCACGGCCATCAATACCCCACAGTCGGACGGGACGACGGCTCTACATTGGGCAGTTCGGCATGACGATATTACGACTACGGACGCCCTGATTCAGGCAGGCGCGAACGTGCAGGCCACAAACCGATACGGCGTCACGCCGATGAGTCTAGCCGCTACGAATGGCGATGCAGTGATGATACGAAAGCTTTTGGACGCCGGGGCTGATCCGAACACGGCTACCCCAGGCGGGGAAACCGCGTTGATGACCGCGGCGCGGACGGGAAAAGTTGACGCCATCGCTTTGCTACTCGACCGGGGAGCGGACGTCAATGCAAAGGATACAGTCCACGCGCAGACTGCTCTCATGTGGGCCGTGATCGAGAATCACATGGAAGCGGTGAAGATGCTGCTTTCCCGCGGCGCGGACATGAACGCTCACACCAACGTCACCGTGCCTAAGGGCGAATATGTGCCGGCAAGGGCTGGCGGCGCCTCCGGAAGCGGAATCATCCGGCAACGCGCGCTTCCCACCGCCGATGGCGGCATGACGCCATTGCTGTTTGCCGTCCGCGACGGCAACGTCGAGATGACTCGTCTGCTGTTGGATCACGGAGCGAATATCAACTGGTCGTCGGGAAACCACACGTCGCCTTTGTTGATCGCTCTCTTAAACGGAGAGGTCGGGCTCGCCACAGAATTGCTGGAAAAAGGCGCGGACCCGAACGCGCCGGACGCCTATGGACGCGGGGCTCTGTTTGCGGCAATCGATCTGCGAAATTTCAACCATGAGAAGTATGGCGATCTGCCCACGGATGGCCGCGATCCACTGGATCTTATAAAGGCCCTTCTCAAGAAGGGGGCCGCTCCTAACGCAAAGACCAATACGGTCCCGGTCCATGGCTTGATGCAGTTCGACGCATCCTGGGTGAACTTTGACGGACAAACGTCTTTCTTGCGCGCGGCCCTGTCCGGCGATATTGAGGTGATGCGGCTACTGCTTGAAAATGGCGCTGATCCGAACATCGCCACGACTCAAGGCACAACGGCGTTGATGGCCGCCTCCGGCATCAATTGGATTCCCGGCCAAACCTACAGCCACACCGAGGCCGAGTATGTGGAGGCTGTGAAGTTGTGTCTGGCCCGTGGCGCGGACGTGAACGCGACCAATTCTCTTGGTTTCACCGCTATGCACGGCGCGGCAAATCGTGGATGGGAATCCGTAATTCAGATCCTCGCCGATCATGGCGCCAAACTGGATATTAAAGATAACGCCGGACGGTCGCCGATGACTTTCGCGGAGGGTATCTTTCTGGCCGTGCGGCCTCCGGAGGCGAAGCCCAAGGCTATCGCGCTATTGAAGCAGTTGATGGCCGCTCCAACGGCGGCGCCTGCTTCTCTGCCGGAGTTATCGAAGCAATGAAGAGGACCGTTATCCCCAGCCTCGCCGCCTTACTTGCGGTGGCGTTCGCGTGGCGGCAAGCGGGCGGGCAACAGCCGGCGCCGGGGTCTCAACCACGAGCGCTGCTGGATCAGTACTGCATCACTTGCCACAATGAAAAGCTGAAAACGGGCGGCTTGGAACTCGACAAGCTGGACTTGGATCAAGTAGGCGCTCACGCGGAAACCTGGGAGAAGGTTGTGCGCAAAGTGCGAGCCGGCGTGATGCCCCCGGCAGCCGCTCGTCGACCCGATCGGAAAGCTCTGGACGCTTTCGCGACCACTGTGGAAGGGGCGTTGGACCATGCCGCCGCGGCAAATCCCAACCCCGGCCGGACTCCTCTGCACCGCATGAATCGCGGCGAGTACGCGAATGCGATTCGCGACCTGCTTGGGTTGGAAGTGGACCCCGCCACTCTATTGCCCGCGGACGATTCCAGTAATGGCTTTGACAACATCGCCGACGTCCTGGGAATATCTCCGGCTCTCCTCGAACGCTATGTATCCGCGGCAGCCAAAATCAGCCGGTTGGCTGTGGGGGATCCGGACACCGCTCCCACCGACGTCACCTACACGATCAAAGGCGATCTGAGTCAGACGGAAACCATCGACGATCTCCCGCTTGGGACGCGCGGCGGCGCGATGATTCGACACAACTTCCCGCTTGACGGCGAATATCTGATCAAGTTGTCGTTATTGAAGCTGAGTTTCGGACAAGTATTCGGTCAGTCCGCAGAAGGGCAAGAACTCGAAGTCACCCTGAACGGCGAGCGCGTGAAACTCTACCAACTGGAGGCCGTCCCGTACTTCTTCATGCGCGAAAGCCCCGGCGCTCCGGCGCCCGAGCAACCTTTGACCGATCCGCTTGCGGAGCGAGTCAAGATGAGCCCGAATATCCACCTCGAGTTCCGGATGAATGTGAAAGCGGGGCCGGAGACTATCGGAGTTGATTTTCTTCAGAACGGCCACGCCGCTGTCGAAGATCTGGTCCGGCGTCCGATGTCGAGCACGCACGATCCAAATGTCGGGATGCAGTATGGATACACTACGGCGCCGCATCTCGCGCGAGTCGATATCACCGGTCCTTACAACGCGACCGGTCCGGGCGACACTCCTAGCCGGCGGCGGATCTTTGTATGTCATCCAGGCGCGCCGTCCGAAGAGATTCCATGCGCCCGCCAGATCATTTCGAACCTGGTTCGCCGCGCGTTTCGCCGGGCGCCCGTGGATGGGGATCTCGAAGCTCTGTTGAGCTTCTATCAGCAGGAACGGACCAGCACGGGGAGGTTCGAAGCCGGAATCGAAATGGCCCTTCGCCGAATTCTGGCCGACCCGGAGTTTGTTTTCCGCTTTGAGCCATCGCCCGCGGCCGCGCCTCCCAACACGCCGTATCGTATCAGCGACACCGAGTTGGCTTCACGCCTGTCGTTTTTCTTGTGGTCCAGCATCCCCGACGACGAACTTCTAAACCTGGCGATTCAAAACAAACTTCACGAGCCCGCGGTTCTGGAGCGGCAGACACGACGCATGCTTGAAGATCCCCGCTCGCACGCGCTGGCGACAAATTTCGCGGGCCAATGGCTTTATCTCCGGGATCTAAAGAGCGCCAATCCCGATTCGCGCGAGTTCCCGGATTTCGACGACAATCTGCGCCAGGCATTCCAGCGCGAAACGGAAATGCTGTTTGAAAGCATACTTCGCGAAGACCGGTCCGTCTTGGACCTTCTGGACGCTGACTATACGTTTGTGAATGAACGACTGGCCAAGCACTACGGCATCCCTAACATTTACGGTCCGGACTTCCGGCGCGTTCCCGCCCAGAGCGATGCTCGTCGGGGATTGCTGGGGCAAGGGAGCATGTTGCTGGTCACCTCCAACGCGAATCGAACTTCCCCGGTGCAACGGGGAAAATGGATTCTGGAAAATCTTCTGGGCAGCCCACCGCCCTTGCCTCCGCCCAATGTTCCACCACTCAAGGAAAATTCGAGCGGAGTGGCGGGTGCATCGGTTCGAGAGCGAATGGAGGAACACCGTGCGAATCCAGTTTGCGCCGGCTGTCACAAGATCATGGATCCCATTGGGCTCGCCCTCGAAAATTTCGATGGCGTCGGCGAGTGGCGCACCATGGATTCGGGGTTCAACATCGACGCTTCCGGTCAGTTGGTGGATGGCACGAAAGTGGATGGGCCGTCCAGTTTGCGGAAAGCGCTGTTGAATCGTCCCGAGGCGTTCGTCGGAACGATGACGGAAAAGCTGCTGATGTACGGAGTGGGCCGCGAAACGAAATATTACGACATGCCGGTGGTTCGCTCGGTGATGCGGGATTCCGCCCGCGACCGCTACCGGTTCTCCGAGTTGATATTGGGAATCGTGAAGAGCGCGCCGTTTCAAATGCGAGTGAAAGAGGCGCCAAGCAAGGAAGACAACAGCCGAAAGGCGGAATGAGAATCAAGCCATGACGTTCATCACCAAAAGACATTTGCCGCGTCGGACGTTTTTGCGCGGCATGGGAGTCAGCCTGGCGCTTCCCCTTCTGGATTCGATGGTCCCTGCACAGACGCCTCTCGGAAAGACGGCCGCGCTTCCCAAGAGCCGCTTTTGCGGCATCTATGTCCCGCATGGGGCCACGATGGACAAATGGACTCCCGCGCAGGTGGGCTCCGGGTTTGAATTATCGGAAAGCTTGAAGCCGCTCGAAAAGCTTCGCGACCGTGTTTGTGTAGTGAGCAACCTGGCTCATCCCGCTGCCGGCGGCGTCGGGTCGGATGCAGGCGCTGACCACGCCCGTTCCGCCGCGGTTTTTCTGAGCGGCGCCCATCCGGAAAAAGGCTCAGTGCACGCAGGCATGACTCTGGACCAGATCCTTGCTGAACACATCGGCCAGGATACGCCTCTGCCTTCCATTGAGTTGGCCATCGAGGAAGTTGGCTTGAATTGCGGCTCAGGCTACGGTTGCGCTTATTTCAACACGATCTCCTGGCGCACGCCGACTCTGCCCCTACCCATGGAAAATAGCCCACAGGTGGTGTTCGAGCGCCTGTTTGGCGATGGTAGCAACTCGGCTCAGCGCCTCTCGCGGAAGAAGCAGGATCGCAGTATTCTCGATTCTGTCTCCGATAAGGTGGCGCGGCTCCAAGGCGAGCTCGATCCCAGCGACCGCGTCCGCCTCGGCGAGTACCTCGACGATATTCGCGAGATCGAGCGCCGCATCCAGAAAGCCGAAGCGCAATCCGCCCACGAGCTGAATATTCCCGAAGCTCCGGTCGGCATTCCCGAGGCCTTCGAGGATCACATCAAACTCATGTTCGATCTGCAGGTGCTGGCCTATCGCGCGGAGATCACCCGAATTTCAACCTTGATGTATGCGCGGGACACCAGCGGCGCTACTTATCCGAACAGCGGCGTCCGCGACGGGTTCCATGGCGCATCGCACCACTCGAATGCTCGCGCCCGCATGGACACTTTCGCGCTCATCAACAAGTACCACGTGCAGATGCTCGCATATTTCTTGGATAAGCTGCTTGCGACGCCCGACGGCGACGGCAATCTGCTGGATCACTCCGTGGTGCTTTACGGCAGCAGCATGAGCAACGGGAATCAGCACGATCATGATCCGTTGCCCATCGTGGTGGCAGGCGGCGCTTCGGGGCAGTTGAAAGGCGGCCGCCACTTGGCGTTTCCGGCGCACACGCCGATGTCGAATCTGATGTTGGCTTTGCTGGATAAATTGGGAGTCCACCAGGGCAGCTTTGGCGACAGCACTTCGAAACTTGAAATATAGCCCGACAATAACTTCTGCTCGCTGCTGACGGACACGTCGATCTCGATCGGCATCACAACGAAAAACAGAAGGAAATTACAGAGGCAATTTCCTAGCAGGCCGCGGAAAAACATAGTTCTGGAGCAAGATTCTCAGCTCGCTTTGTCCAGAAATGTGAAGGGATGCGGGTCAGATCGCCGTTGGAGGAGCTTAATGCCTCTCTCTGCGGCCCTGATGGCGGCATGCGGGCACACTTGTCCCCGCACTCAT
>Ga0126371_10003858_pt1 | contig 13175 bp, 10 predicted proteins | sample PanSoiMetaPlot_4_FD_110145 | JGI IMG/M metagenome (GOLD analysis project Ga0126371, IMG submission 110145) | Tropical forest soil microbial communities from Panama - MetaG Plot_4 | ecosystem: Environmental > Terrestrial > Soil > Tropical forest > Bulk soil | place: Panama | collected 2016-02-17
GCCGCCATGCATTACGGCTTTCGTATCGTGCAAGACATGATCGACGGTCTCTCGCAATACATGGACGATCGCGGATTCCGCACGATCGACGATTTCCGCGGGCGCGCATTGCCGAACGTGATGGATTGGGGCGATCTCGACTTGAACTACAAGATCATCGCACAGATCAATTCGCAGCTGTGCATCGGCTGTCAGCTCTGCTACGTGGCCTGTGAGGATGGCGCGCATCAGTGCATCGAGCCGTTTCGTACTTCAAAGAAAAGCAATGCGAGTGGTTTTGGTGTCCACGTCCCGCGAATTCTCGAAGAAGAATGCGTGGGCTGCAATTTGTGCGCGCTGGTTTGCCCGGTGGACGGTTGCATAACCATGAAGCAGGTCGATGCGGGCCGCTCACCGATGAGTTGGAATGACCGCATGCGGCACTAGCAGCCAGGGCGCAGCGCAAGCTTATGGGCTTGCCTGTCCTACACAAAGTATTCCCGTTGAGGCTGGCGAGCGAACAGGCGTGAGAACCCCTCTCGCCCTGAAGAGCTTTTGGGCAGCGCACCGTCAGCTTGCACTTTGATCCTCTGCCCCCTGCGGAAGCGCGAAAAGGTCGCCAATGCTACCACTTCGGGCAGGGCCGCCGTTTTTTCTTTATACTCTGCGGGTTATGGCTCTGATTGTATTTCTGCGCGGTGTGAACGTAGGCGGACATAGAACGTTACGCCCGAGCACCCTGGCGAAAGAGCTAGCCAACTACGATGTCGTAAACGTCGGGGCGGCAGGCACGTTTGTCGTCCGCAAACCCGGATCTCGAGCGAAATTCCGTGCGGCATTGCTCCGCAAGTTGCCATTCGAGACGAAAGTTGCGTTCTGCGACAGCGCAGAGCTACTCCGTCTCGCGAGGGAGAATCCGTTCGCTGCTCTGCCGTCACGCCCCGATCACGTTCGATTCGTGAGCATCCTAACGAAATCCGTCCGCGTGCTGCCTTCGATTCCTTTTGCGCTTCCCTCCGATGGGCAATGGCTCTTGCGACTTATCGCCTCCCAGAAGCGATTCGTGTTTGGAGTGTACCGTCGTCACCTGAAGACGATCGGCTATCTTGGCCAGCTCGACAAACTTTTCGGCGTGCCGGCAACCACGCGCAACTGGAACACCATCGACACAATCGTGCGGATTCTAAAAGGGAGGGGGAGGGAACATCGCTGACAGAAGACCGCACGATGGCCGCTACCATGCTGGATCGAGGTGTTCGTTGTGACGGTGGTCGTTTCTCTTCGGCCTGGCCGCCGTAGCCTCGAACAAGCGAGGCCCTGTGCGGAAGCAGCGCAACACTCCGCATGGCATCCGCATCCGAGAGAAGTGCCGATGAGAAAAGTCAGGACGCTCAGCGCGATCGCCTCGCTCATTTGCTGCGAACTGCTGATGGCCCACCCTATTTTCGCGCAGTCGGGAACGGTCGCTGGCCAATCAACCTATGCCCTAGATTCGCTTCCGCATGATCAGCACGAAGGCATGAGGGTCTCAGTCGATTCCTTTAGTGATGTGCGCCGCGCCAAAGAAAAGCTCGGCAAGGCCGATCCCGTCCCCGTTGGAATCCTACCCGTGGATGTTTTTCTCACCAACTCCACAACCCAGCCCATCCGCATCGACATGGAATCGATTCAGTTGTCTGTTCACTTCCCAAACGGGCAGCGCCAAGACATCGATTGGCTGCCGGTAAGCGAAGTCGCCAGGGTGATCGCGCATCCGAACGGACCCTCCAATCCGCATGCGCCTCGCTTTCCTGTTGGGGTACAGACCGGAGCCGATACCAAGACCGACAAAGTCCTTGAGGTTTTGCGCCCCTTTGCGCTCGACGTAAGTATCATCCCGCCGCTGTCCACAATTCATGGTTTCTTGTTCTTCGACCTCAGTCACGATTTGTCGCTTGCGCAGCACGCGAGCTTGTATGTTCCGAACCTGACCAGCGTGCCGGAGAAGAAACCACTGATGTTCTTTGAAGTGGCTCTCGGCGGGAGTTGAGGCTTCTCAGTTGGATTCGCCAGCCTGGGGCAAGACGAGTGCGGGATGCCCTATCGGCTCGCCCTTGGCGGAGGCTAATAAACGGCCACCCCATTTGCCTGTGGTCGGGCAAGCAGGTATGATTGATCTCCCATGCCTAGCATGTTGCGGAAATGGTTCCCCTTGCTGGTTCTTGTGCTGCTGCTTGGCGCACCACGGCCCGCGGGATCTAGAGAGAATAGCGCGAACCTCACTCCGACCCTCCCTGTTTCTGCCATTCAGCCGGGAATGAAGGGCGTCTGCTACACGATTTTCGAGGGAGATCAGATTGAGAAGATCGATCTGGAAGTAATCGGTGTTCTGCACAATGCGATTGGTCCCCAATTGGACGTGATTTTAGTTCGGCTGCTGGGCGCCAAGGTAGAGCAAACAGGCGTTGTGGCGGGCATGAGCGGCAGCCCCGTGTATATCGATGGCAAACTCGCGGGCGCCCTGGCCCTCAAACTGGGCAGTTTCACGAAGGAAGCGATCGGCGGCGTTACGCCCATCGCGGACATGCTGGAGATTGAGCAATCGCCCCAAACGCCGAGGTCAAAATCAAAGGCTTCAGCCTCCCTCGAGGTGCCTTTGCCGCAGGAATTTGCACACAGCGTGGCTGCCGGAACGGGTGAATTTTTGGTGCCCATCGACACTCCCCTGATCACCAGCGGTGTTTTCCCCGATACGCTCGCCAGATTTGGCAAGGAGTTTTCCGCCTGGGGCATGAGCGCGATGGCCGGTGGCACCGCGGCGTCCTCTCTGAACGATTCTGACCTGAAGCCTGGCGACATGGTTGGCATCGATCTGATCCGCGGTGATCTTTCGATCAGTTCAGGCTGTACCGTGACGACCGTGGTCGAGGGGCGGATTCTCGCCTGTGGCCATCCACTGTTCGGGTTCGGCTCAATCAAGATGCCGCTGTCTCGTGCGCATGTATTGATGACGCTCGCTTCGGCATCCGCGTCTACGAAGGTGATCACGACCGGCGGAACGATTGGCACGCTGACGGAAGATCGCCAGACCGCAGTGATGGGAAAACTTGGCGCCGGCCCACCGATGATTCCGCTAGACGTGACGCTCGATACGCCGGCAGAGCAGAAGAAATATCATTTCGAAGTAATCGAGAGCCCGCAGCTGACTCCCACATTGGTTGCTGCGGCTGCCTACAACGGGATAATTGCCAGCCCAGCCTATGGCGAAGGACCGATGCTACAGATGGATGGTGAAATTGGGCTCCAAGGCCACACACCGGTACAACTCGAGGATCTTTTTGTTCCCGTGGACCCAGCCACTCCCGCCGCTTTCTATCTGGCCACTGAAGTGCAGAACGCCTTCTCCCGGATTTACTCGAATCCCTATGAGTTGCCTCAGATTGATCGCATCGATCTCCACGTGAAGAACCTGACGGAACGTCGCTCAGCAGAAATCGAGGGCGCGTGGATCGAACGAACGGTTGTGCACCCCGGCGAGACTCTCGATGTCAAAGTTTTGTTGCGCCCTTATCGCGGCGAACCATTCATCCAAGCGGTCCCGGTCAACATACCGGCCCAAACCGCACGCGGCACCCTGCAACTTGTGATCAGCGACGCGGAATTTCTGAATCGCAACGTCCAATCGCTCGCCTCTACTTCGCAGGGACAATTGACAAGTCTCGAACAGTTGATCCAGTTGCTGAACCGCGAACGCCATAACGACCGTCTTTATGCCACTCTGCTTCAGCCAACTCCGACGGTTTTCGTGGAAGACAAGGAAATGCCAAATGTTCCCGCCTCAGCGATCAGTGTACTAAACCAGCGTCAGACCTCTGACGGTGCACGATTGCTGTGGCAGTCCACAGCAGGCCAATGGTCGGTGGCCATGCACCAGGTTATAACGGGCCAGCACATGCTGACGCTCACCGTGAAGTGACGACCCTGCCCCAAAGGAGTTTCCCGTCGATGAGTTTTCGGGCGAAGGTGGTGTGCCTGTTTGCTGTTTCGTGCGCTGTCGCGGTAGGCGCGCGCGCCGAACAAACTCGCTTTTGGAAGCAGACCAGTTTTTCGCAGTTCGAGAAGGGAACGGCCAAAGGGGTCGCCATTCGCAGTGACGGAGAGCTCGCGCCAGCTCCGAAGTTCGAGTCGTTTGCCGACCCCAACCTTGCCTACGTCTGGGCCTTACGCCTGGATTCCCATAATCGGCTGTATGCCGCGGGTGGCTCCAATGCCAAGGTGTTGCGTTTTGACGACGCGGGAAAGCCGACTACGGTGTTTGAATCCAGTGAGCTGGCTGCGCAGGCAATTGCCTTTGATTCGGCCGATAACCTCTACGTCGGCACGTCGCCGGATGGGAGAGTCTACAAAGTCACGCCCGAAGGCAGCAAGAACGTCTTCTTTCAGCCGAAGACAAAGTATATTTGGGCGCTGGCTATTGATTCGAAGGGCGCTGTTTTTGTGGCCACCGGGGACAGTGGCCAAGTGTTCGTTGTGACTCCGGATGGCAACGGCAAGCTTTTTTATCAGAGCCGCGAACGCCACGCTCGCTCACTTGCTTTCGATGCCAAAGGCAATTTGCTGATCGGAACCGAGCCGGACGGTCTCGTATTGCGCGTCGAGCTCACCCGCAAGAGCGCTAACACCCCTCCCGAGGCGGGGGCTTCCTTCGTACTATGCGAGACCAATAAGTCAGAGATCACTTCGCTGCTGCAAGACAAAGAGGGCAATATTTACGCCGCATCCGTAGGAGAAAAAGAGCGCATTCCCCCAACTCCTCGCTTCCTCCCCAATCCCGCCCCACAACCAAGCACGCCGCTGATTTCGCCTGGTACGGTGATCCCTCCGACCCCGCAGCTGCCTCAACCAAGCAGCACATTCGTATTTCCTTCCGTCGCCACTGCAGGTGGAGCGGAAGTCGTACGGATCTCGCCCGACGGATCGCCGGAAACCCTGTGGGCCTCGCGCGACGATCTCGTTTTCTCCCTTGGTTTTTCCGCCAGCGCGAAGTTGCTGCTGGGTACGGGAAACATGGGGAATTTGATCGAACTGGAGGGAAACGACCTCTATTCAAGTGTGGCCAACACTGCCTCGTCCCAGGTCACCAGCCTCGTGGCTGGCTCGGACGGCAAGATTTTCGTAGCCACGGCGAATCCCGGCAAGATCTTCACGCTTGGCCCGGGATATGAAACCAACGGCACCTTCGAGTCCGACACGTTCGATGCCAAGATCTTCTCTCGCTGGGGCCGCCTTAGGTGGTGGGGCGAAAACGGAGCCATGCAAGGCAAGATTGCCTTTTACGTGCGCTCCGGCAATACCTCTAGCCCCCGGGATAATTGGAGTCCTTGGGCAGGGCCGTACAAGGATTCCGGAGGCGAAGACGTCGCCTGCCCACCTGCACGCTTCGTGCAATGGAAGATCGTCTTTTTGAATGGGGGCGCGGAGGCAGGCGGGATTCCCAGTCTCTCCTGGGTGACCCTTGCCTACCTACCTAAAAACGTAGCGCCGGTCATCGACGATATCGTCATTCAAAATCCAGGAATCCGTGTCCTGAGCTTCCCGATGCCCTCAAGCGGGCCAGGCAGTGCCGCGCCCGTGCCCCTGCGCCTGCCGCGTGGAGCGGGCGGAACTCCAGGAACCCCCTCGATGCAGATGACCAGCACAGAAGTACCCAGGATCGAGAATCCCAGCCAAGGATTCGAGCAAAAGGGCTTTGAAAGCGTATTGTGGAGCGCTCACGACGATAACGACGACGATCTCGCCTTTGCCATCTACTACCGCGGAGAAGGGGAGCACAATTGGCGACTGCTGAAGGACAAAATCACCCAGCGGTACTATTCCTGGGATACGTCAACAATGCCCGATGGCGCCTACTATCTGAAGGTTGTGGCATCGGATGCCCCTTCCAATCCTGCCGACCAGGCGCTCTGGTCAGAGCGCACCAGCGAGCGATGGGAAGTCGCCAATACGCCCCCCCGCATTGACAATCTGCGGGCGGGCTCCGGCGTGCTTAATACGAAAGCTTCCTTCGAGGCCACAAGTGCGTCGGGCCCAGTTGCCCGCGCGCAATACAGTCTTGACGGCGGAGATTGGCACATTATCTTCCCAACCGGTTTGCTCTCCGATGCTCCCAAGGAGAGCTACCTTATGGAACTGCCCGGGCTCTCGGTGGGCGAACACACGCTGGCCGTAGAAGTCGCCGACAGCTTTGGCAACACAACGACCGCCAAAGTCACATTCGCGGTATCGCCCCACAATCAATAGGCAGGCACTCTAACGCGGCGGCTCAGCCCATCACTCAATTGGCCCAATCGCGGCGCTGCCTCAGCGGTTCAAACCGTTCGATGAATGCGCCCATTCCGGTGGTGCCCCGCTGGTCCGTTTCCTCCTCGACGTGTACGACGCGGGCCGTACAGCGGACCTGCTGGGGTGCCCGGCCGGTGAGTTCACGGGGAAGCGTGAAGTACATTTCGAGCCTCTGGCCGACCCTGACTCTGTCGCGCGACCGGAAATAAACGCCGCGCTCGGAAAGATTGAACGCCTGGCCTTCGCAGGTGGCCGCGACTGGGCCCTGTCCATCTGCCAGGACACGAAAGCGTAGCGGCACTGCGCACTCCTGGCGGGGCGAGCTTCGGCGTTCGTTGCCTGGCACAGTTTCCTTCCGGCACAGTTGGGCTCTACCTAAGGGGTCCTGCATTTAGCTGATAACGCTTGCCCACTTCCCCCCAAGAAACCTACACACCGTCTGGCCGCCAATCCGAAGGCGGAAAATCGATCTTCCAGAAGCCGGGCGCTGGCGAATCGAATTCCAAAGGCACGTGGTAGCCTTCTGCCGTTTGTCGTGGCGGCTTAGCAACTTTGCAAGCGACGCGCTGCTTGGTGCCGGCGTGTTCAAGAATCACCTGAGTATGAGCCGGGAGGCCTCGGCTCATCACCACCACTGCGCCATGCGGATTGACACTCAGTGTGGCTACGTCAAATTTCTTCGCTTCGCCCCCGAGCGCCACGTGAAGACTCGCGCGGACTCGTAGTAGCACTCGCTGACTGCGCCGTCGCTGGTGCTCAGTTAGACCCGGTCTAAGCTCGACCGGTTCGAGCGTCGCTTGCTCGCCAGGGTTTGGCGATGGCCGGGCTGCGGGAGCGTGCGGAACGGCTGAACGTTTTGTTTGGGGAATCTGCAAGGATTGAATTTTCAAAGGTCGATACCCCAAAAATTCAGCCCTGCGGCAACCAGCTCCACTCCCAAATCCCAGCCGTCCGGGTTCTGCGTCCCTTTCCAGACCACCACGCCGGTCGCGCTTTGGCGGGTAGCCAGGTTTGTCAACCGGATTTGTTCGCGCAGACTGAGTTCTCGGGGACTCACAAGCAGACAGCCGTAGGTGTTCACGACGCGCGTAAATCCGGATTCAGAATTTAGCGGTCCGGCACTGCCGTGCCATTCAATCGTTACGGGGACCCGGGAGTTCATCCGAGGTCCACGCCGTTTCGTTCGGTTCCGTATGTCTTTGGGCAGGCTTTCCCTGAAGGGCATCCTCAGAGAGTCTCCGGCCAAATGCGGCGAAAAGACAAATTCGCCCCTTTGGCGCTGCATCGCCATCAAAAGAGCAAGCTCACTCTAGGGGCACCGGTTGGCGTGGTCAATAGTACCGATGGCCAGTCGAGCTGGGGTACCGCAAGAAAAGGAAAACACGCTGCCGAGCGCTGCGTTACGAAGGGCTAGATAACCCGTTTCAATCCGCCGAAACTGAGGTGTCCACCAAGCGCGGCTTCCCGATTCCCACGATTCTCCCAAACCGGCGCTCCATCCAGCTTTGCAAGGTATCCATGTAGGTGTAAAACACGGGCGTCAAATACAGGGTTACGAGCTGCGAAAAAACCAGTCCTCCAACAACGGCGACCCCCAAGGGCCGTCGTGAAGTCGAACCGGCGCCGCCGCCAACGGCAATCGGGAGGGTGCCCATCAGAGCGGCCATCGTGGTCATCATGATCGGCCGGAACCGCACGAGCGATCCCTCGTATACAGCCTTCGAGGCGGTAGTGTGGCCTTCTCGCTCCCGCGCGATGGCGAAGTCGACCATCATAATCGCGTTTTTCTTCACGATTCCGATGAGCATGATGACGCCTACGAAGCCGTACAGATCCAAGCTGTAATGAAACAGCTGAAGACTGAGCAGCGCTCCGAAAGCTGCCGAGGGCAGGCCCGACAAAATCGTGAGGGGATGAATGAAGCTCTCATAGAGAATTCCCAGAACGATATAGATTACAAGAATGGCGATGAGCAGCAGGATACCGAGCCCGGTGAGGGATGACTGAAAGGCCTGTGCAGCTCCTTGAAACTGATAGGAGATCGATTGAGGCAGCAGACGCGTGAGCTCGTTGATTTGATCGACCGCCTGCCCGATGGCGGTTCCTGGCCGCAAATTGAACGATATGGTGACAGAGGGGAGCTGGCCGAGGTGATTGACGGTCAGCGGGCCGAGGCTGGTTGACAGGTTGGCCACGGCGTTCAACGGAACTAACATTCCGCCGCTCGAACGCACGTACAACATCGACAGGGCCGCCGGATCGCGCTGGTATTTGTCCTCCAGCTCTTCGATCACCCAAAACTCATCGTTGGGGGCATAGATTGTGGATACCTGGCGTTGGCCATACGCCGTGTACAAGGCGTCTTCTACTTGTTCGGCCGTCACTCCAAGCGCCGATGCTTTGTCCCGGTCGATTTTGACATCCACTTGCGGGTTGGCAATTTCCAGATCACTGGTCACGTCCTGAATTGTGTTGAGACCCTGCATTTTCTGCTGGAAATCCGTGGCCACCCGGTACAGCTCCTCTGTGTCGGGGCTCTGCAAGGTCAGCTGATACGGGCTCTCGGTAACGTCTCCACCAATCTGAATCGGCGGAGGGTTTCGCAAGAAGACCATGATTCCCGGGATTTTGCCGAGCTTCATGCGCAGCTCTTGCATCACTTCGTTGACGTCAGGGTGATGCGAGAAAAAAGGTGTAATCGCAGCGAGCACCGGGCCGAGCACCGGTACGCTCGCGTACTTGCGGTTTAGCGCGAGCATGGTAGGGCTTGGTATTGCGGGTCGATCAGCGGGTTTTTTCAAGTGGATGAAAATGAAACCCGAGTTTCCGCCACCGCCCACCAGACCCACCGTGGAAAAAAAGCCATAGCGGTTCGGATCGTCGCGAAGGACTTTGTTGACAGCCTCCTGGTGGGCCCTCATCGCATCGAATGAAATCCCCTGTGCGGCGCGCGTGTAGCCCTGCAATGTTGACGAGTCAACCTCCGGCAGGAAACCCTTGGGTATCACGCTGAACTGCCAAATGGTTATCAGCAGAATGATTGCCGAAGCGGTCATCACGAAGACGCGGTGATCGAGGGCCCACTGCAGCGAACGGTCATATTTGTTCAGCAGTCGGTCGAAGAAACGCTCGAGCGCCATGTACACTCGCCCATGCCGCTGCTCGTACTGTGCGCGCAGGAATCGGCTGCACAGCATCGGCGTGAGCGTCAAGGACACGAAACCCGAAACGAGTACCGACATCATGATCACGACCGCAAACTCATGCAGAAGCCGCCCGATGATTCCGCTCATGAAAAAGACAGGCAGGAAAACTGCCGCGAGCGAGAGGGTCATGGAAATGATCGTGAAACCGATCTCGCGCGAGCCCTTCAACGCCGCGTCGAGCGGCGTCTCGCCCATCTCCATATGCCGCACGATGTTTTCGAGCATAACGATCGCGTCATCGACAACGAAGCCTACGGAAAGGGTCATCGCCATCAGCGACAAATTATCCACCGTGTAGTTGAGCAGATACATCACGGCGAACGTCCCGATGAGCGACATCGGCAGAGCGATGCTCGGAATCACGGTTGCCGAAAGGTTGCGCAGGAAAAGGAAAATCACCAGCACGACCATCGCAATCGCGAGGAACAACGTGAACTTCACGTCGTTCACCGATTCCCGGATCGTGGCCGACCGGTCATATACCTCGATGAGATTTACTGACGGCGGTAGGATGGCGCGAAATTGCGGCAGCACCTGATGAACGCGATCGACAACTTCCACGGTGTTGGTTCCCGGCTGGCGCTGAACTGCCAGAATGATGGCGTGCTCATCGTTGTAGCTGTTCGTAGTTTTGTCGTTCTGCACGCCGTCGACCACATTGCCAAGTTCAGCGAGCCTGACAGGAGACCCGTTGCGGTAGGCAACGATCAGGGGCCTGTAAAGCGAGGCCCTCATCAACTGGCCGGTCGCTTGTACCGTGTACGCCTTGTGCGTGCCGTAGAGCGTGCCGGTCGGCAGATTGACATTGGCGTTTTGGACCGCCGTGGTTACTTCGTCAATTCCGATCTGCCGCGCGGCCAGGGCTTGCGGGTCAAGCTGGATTCGCACAGCGTATTTCTGGGAACCAAAAACGTTCACCTGCGCCACGCCCTGCAACATCGAAATGCGCTGCGCGAGGATGGTCTCCGCGTATTGGTCGACCACCTGCGGCGCCAGGGTGGCTGAACTGAGCGCCAAGTACAGCACTGCCTGGTCCGCCGGATTGACCTTCTGAAAGGTGGGCGGGCTCGGCATGTTCGGCGGGAGCTGTCCCTGTACACGGGAAATGGCCGCCTGCACGTCCTGCGCGGCGGCATCGATGTTCCGGCTCAACTCGAACTGAAGGGTGATGTCGGTGCTGCCCAGCCGGCTCGTAGACGTCATCGAGTCGATTCCGGCAATCGTGGAGAATTGTTTTTCGAGGGGAGTTGCCACGGCCGCTGCCATGGTGTCCGGGTTGGCCCCCGGCAGGCTGGCGGAGACATCGATCGTGGGGTAGTCGATGGTCGGCAGGTCGCTCACGGCGAGCGATCGGTAGGCAATAATGCCGAAGATTAGAATCGCCGCCATGACCAGGGTGGTCATGATCGGTCGTCGAATGAATAGTTCCGAGACGTGCATGGAAGTCCTTAGCTCGCCACCGGGTTGGTGATCTGCACCTTCATATCGGGAATAAGCCGCAGTTGCCCGTCGGTCACCACTGTTTCGCCCGGCTTGACTCCGTCCAAAATCACGGACTCACTTCCCACCGTACGGCCCACCTTTACGCTGCGCTGTTCGGCAGTTTTGTCCGACCTGACCACCCAGATAATGTCCCCGTTTTGTCCCGTTTGAATGGCTTGGGTCGGCACTACGGTTGCGTTTTCATCTTCCGCCAGCCGCAGCAAGACGTTCGAAAACTGCCCCGGCCATAGCCGATGATCGGCATTCTCAAACGTTGCCTTCAGCTTAATCGTGCCGGTTGTGTTGTCCACCGCGTTGTCGATGAAAGTGAGATAGCCGGTTTCCAACTTGCTGTCGCCGTACGGCGTGGCTTCCACACGCAGGCGTCCTTGCTTCATAAACTTGTCGACAGAACCCAGGTACTGCTCGGGAATCGAGAAATCGATGTAAATCGGAGTCACCTGATTGATGACGATCAACACGGGCACATCGTTCTGCTTCACAATGTTTCCCGGGTAGACCTGCAGCGCGCCGGTACGCCCGCTGGTCGGCGCGTAAATTTTGCAATAGCTCAGCTGCAGCTTGGCTGACTCGGCCGCTGCTTCATCGGCCCTCACGGCCGCTTCTTGGGCGTCGGCATTCGCCTGCATCTGATCGAGCTGTTCCTTGGGAGCGACGCCCGCCTTGTAAAGCTCGGCATAGCGCTTCGCCTGCACCTCGTTGAGTTCGGCCTGCGCCTTGTCTCTCGCCAGGTTCGCTTGTGCCTGCGCGAAAGCAGCCTCAAACGGTTTGGCATCCAGCGTGAAGAGCAAATCGCCCTTGTTCACGAATTGGCCTTCGCGAATGTGTACCTGCTCGAGAACGGCGTTCACCTGCGCCTTGATCGATACGTTCGAGAAGGCCTCTGCCGATCCAATGGCGGTCAGCTCAATAGGCACCGTTTTCTGCGCAGCCTTGGCGACCGTGACCGGCACTGTGAAATTCGGCGCGGTCTGCGCCGTCTTGGTTGTGCACCCACCGAGCAGCACAGGTGCCAGTACTCCCAGCAGAATTCCTGGGCGTATCAGTCGTTCGTTCATCCAACGCATGCCGAGTGCTTCCTCTGGGATACTGGATTCGGCGACCTAAGCGACAGGCTCGCGAATGGCCGCTGCAGAAGCGGTGTAGAAGTCCCATACTACACCGACACCGCAAACCGTTTTGAATGCTCGTGGCTGCCTTGCCTGGAGGATTTTGCGCCTAAGATTCCTTCCTCAGTCGTTAGACGCTCCACTAAGAACGTTGGTTTCGGCCAAATATCGGCATTTCAGCCAGCTGCGGCGTTGTTCAGCAACCAAACGACCGGTCCCTAAGGTCGCTTTCTCGTGGCCGGGTACGGGCTCGAGCCCAATCCGGGCTCGGCTTGAGAGCAACCACAATGTCCTGCCTGTTTTGCGCCGGCCAACAGGAAAAAGGCATTCCCGGGCTCATTCCGCACTACAGAACTGGCAAACCTTCCAACTCGTGTATCCATTTGCATGGTCGTAGGGGATTGTTCTCGCTTGGACTTGCCCTGTCGCTCGGCCGACTACTTGCTTGCCGTCTTCACCGCATGCCCACCAAACTCATGCCGCATCATGGCCAGCAGCTTGTTGGCAAACGGCTGTGGGTCCTGCGAACGAAACCGGGCATCGAGGGCTCCGCTGAGCGCCGGCAAGGGAACGCCGTGTTCGATACCTTCGATCGCTGTCCAACGCCCTTCGCCTGAATCGGTGACGTAGGCCTCGATCCCATCGAGCGTCGGATTTTTCGAAAGGGCATTGACGGTCAGATCGAGCAGCCACGACCGAACCACGCTGCCGGACTGCCAAATTTTCGTGATCTGCAGCAGGTCGAGTCCAAACTCCGTTTTGTGCCGGAACAGATCGAGGCCCTCCGCGTAGGCCTGCATGATTCCGTATTCGATTCCGTTGTGGATCATCTTCACGTAATGTCCCGCGCCGCACGGACCGACTCGTCCCATCCCTTGTCCGGCCCCGGCGCTAGTGTTTGAAAAATGGGCGCAAGCCCTTTGACCACATCTGCGTCTCCCCCGACCCTCATCTGGGCGATTAGTTTCTCGATCGAATCTGCGCCTGCCCCGCCTTTCTCAACCACCCGGCTCACAGCCGCCGGATCGCGGTCAAGCCCGATCACCCTGTGGCCCCC
>Ga0126371_10003859_pt1 | contig 13174 bp, 10 predicted proteins | sample PanSoiMetaPlot_4_FD_110145 | JGI IMG/M metagenome (GOLD analysis project Ga0126371, IMG submission 110145) | Tropical forest soil microbial communities from Panama - MetaG Plot_4 | ecosystem: Environmental > Terrestrial > Soil > Tropical forest > Bulk soil | place: Panama | collected 2016-02-17
GCAGGATGATTTCGGAGCGCAAACGAATCGGTTACGACACAAACTACGACACAACGAAGCCTTCAGGAGGAAGCGACCGCGATGTAACCTATGGAAAAGATTGGTCGGGGAGAGAGGATTTGAACCTCCGACCCCCTGGTCCCGAACCAGGTGCTCTACCAGGCTGAGCCACTCCCCGACAAAAGGAAAGGGATGCGACGGAACGCCGCTTCCTTTCGAAAGTATAACATTCCAGCCATCTTCGAAGTCTGACACTGGCTTCATCGCCCTTATGCCTTTAAGATTGCACCGCCTGTCACCGCAATCGCGTCGCGCGACTTTGTAGTTTTCGTGCAGGCCTCAGGTTCGCTAGAATCTATTAAAACGTTTCAATGGATCTGATCATTTCAGCGCAGCGGTTGTACACACCGCTTGTGGTCGTCGAGCGGCCACTCGTATTTATTGCCCAAGGCGTGATCCGTCGAATCGTGTCGAGGCAGGAGGCGGAAGTTCCCGCCGACGGGCGGGTCGTCGAATTGGAAGACTCGATCCTGGTGCCCGGCTTCATCGACATGCACATCCACGGCGGATCGGGGCATGATGTGATGGAGTCAGATAACAAGGCACTCCCCGCCGTTGAAGCGCTGTTGTTTCGTCATGGTGTAACCGGCTACTTTCCTACCACTATCACTGCGGCTCTCGATTTGACTCTCGCTGCTCTGGAGCGACTGGCGGACGCGATCGAACGTGCGGGTGAAAACGGGATGCGCGGGCAACGCGCGCGGCCTCTCGGTATCCATCTGGAAGGCCCCTTCATCAGCCATAAGCGGCCGGGAGTACATCCGATCGACGACCTACTCGAACCGACGATCGAGACCTTTGACAAGCTTTGGCAGGCCTCTCGCGGGCATATCAAAGTTCTGACGATCGCTCCCGAACTGAATGGCGCCACTGGCGTAATCGCCGAGGCTTCACGACGCGGCGTTTGCGTGAGCATCGGGCACTCGGACGCCGACACGGCGGCCGCTCAAGCAGGAGTGGCAGCAGGCGCACGGCACGCGACACATACCTTCAACGCCATGCGCCCTCTCGACCATCGAGAACCGGGAATTGTCGGTGAGGTTTTGACGGATGCCCGGATCAGTGCCGAAATCATTGCCGACGGCGTTCACATCGATCCGATGGTGGTGGAGTTATTCCTTCGTGCCAAGGGTACGGAGGGCGCGGTACTTGTGACCGACGCCACAGCCGCCACCGGCATGCCCGACGGAAAATATCGGCTAGGATCGCTGGAGGTAGATGTCGCCAACGGTAGGTGCGTGGCCAATGGAAAACTGGCCGGGAGCGTTCTGACGCTGGATAAAGCGGTTCGCAACGTCATGAAGTTTGCGAATTGGAATCTGCAACAAGCGGTACGCCTGGCTACGCTCAACCCTGCAAGGGCCGCTCGGCTAGATGCGACCGCGGGCCAGCTTGTACCAGGAGCGGTGGCCGATCTGGTCGCACTTACCGCAAGTGGCGAAGTGCGGCAAACGATCGTTCGCGGACAAGTCGCATAGATATATGAACGAACATATCGACAACGGAGAGAAGCATGGCCGATAAGCGTGAGTTTCCGCACCATATGATTAAAGAGATCTTCGAGCAGCCTCAAGGTCTGCATGACACGATTGCGCCGCGGATATCGCTGCCCGACGGCGTGGTTCAGTTGAATGAGGTCCCTATTCGTCGCGAAGAACTACGCGCACTGCAGAGGATCAACATCGTCGCTTCAGGAACGAGCCGGCATGCCGGAATGGTCGGCCAGTACATGATCGAGGAGTTGGCGGGAATCCCGGTGGACGTCGACTACGCGAGCGAGTTCGAGTATCGCAATCCCATGATCGGCAAGAGTGAGCTGACTGTCGTGATTACGCAGTCAGGCGAGACGGCCGACACCGGGGCAGCACAGCGCGAGGCGAAAGCACGAGGCTCACGAACGGTGGCGATTTCCAACGTTGCTGGCACGACGATCGCGCGCGAGGCCGATGGCGTCATCTATACGCTAGCCGGTCCAGAAATCAGCATCGCATCGACCAAGGCCTTCACAGCGCAGATGGCGGCGTTGTTTCTGTTCGCGCTGTATTTGGGCCAGACGCGCGAATCGCTACCCAAAGAACGGCTGGCCCATTACATCCGCGAACTTCTGGATCTGCCCGCGAAAGTCAAAGTGGTTCTTAATTCTGTCACGCAATGTGAGCGGATCGCAGAGGCGTTCCATAAGGTGGATGACTTCCTTTTCTTGGGCCGCGCGATTCATTACCCGATCGCCATGGACGGTGCTTTAAAGCTCAAGGAAGTCTCCTATGTACACGCGGAGGGCTATCCAACGGGTGAGACGAAACACGGACCCAATGCGCTAATCGACGAGAATCTGCCGGTTGTGATTATTGCAACGCGCGATCCGGAAGATTCGGGTTCGATGCTTCGCTTCGAGAAGACACTCGGAAACATCGCCGGATTCAAGAAGCAATCCAGCCGAGTCATCGCTTTGGCGTCAGAAGGGGACAAAGAAGTTGAGAAACTGGCGGACCACACGATCTACATTCCCGCGGCCCCGGAGCTGTTATCGCCGATTCTTGAGATCGTACCGTTGCAGATGTTTGCTTATTACATGGCCGTTAAGCGGGGACTCGACGTGGATCGTCCTCGGAATCTGGTGAAATCGGTAACTCTGGAGTAGTGGGAAACGTCGCGGTGTGCAGCCGGCTGCTAGTTGGGCTTGCGGATTTTTCCGTCGGAGAGATACTGCAGCATCAACGCTTCGGCGGCGTTGCGAATGCGTTCATTTAGAGGATTGGGCGGCTGAAGCCGTACGTCGTGGGAAGGCTTTTGACGAATCGTTTCGCGTAGTCTATCGCCAAATTCTGATTCGTTCGTCATTACCTGAAGATAAAACCACAGGAAGTGACGCATCTGGTCCAGTGCGGATTTCAGGACCTCCAAGGATTCAAGTTCTGGGACTTCGTTCAGCGCTTCCATGAGTTCGGGATTCCCAGGGGCTTCCATGGCGGCACAATTCAGTTCGCGCTGAATTGCGCGCAAATCGTCAGTGACCCGCAGAATTCGCAAATGAACTTCGTCGAGATAGTCTTTCTTGTCCATGCTCGCTCGTAAAAGCACGATTACAACGTCAACATCGCATCCACCAAAATCAGCGAATAGATGTCCCACGGGCATGAGCTTTGGTAATTCTGAGTTACCTCGCGCGAAACGCCGCATCTGGCGCGGGGTTCAGGCAGTTACTGTGACTTGTGCAGTATCGAAAGTACCACGACGGATTTCCGGAACACCGAGGATGCGCTGGCCGGTGCAAGGATGATCGACCGACTCCGTCAGGACCTGCAACACCTGCTCCAGCGTAACCAGGCCGAGCCGCCGCGCTCCCTCGCGCATCGATGGGATGCTTTCGAGCAACCAATACATCGGAAGAATGGCGTACGGCCACCGATGGCCGGGCCCGAGGACATACCATGGACGCAGAATGGTGGCGTTCATGCCGCTATCACGAATCAAGCGCTCGCATTCCGTGCGAACTTCGATATAGGCCTTCATCATGGGAGCCGGATGCGCGACGCTGACGTAGATAAAGTGGTTGATGCCCGCAGATTGTGCCGCAATAACTGCTTGACGGCCAGCGACCAGATCAACCCTCTGAAATTCAGCTGCCTTCGCAGGGCTCGGATGGGCGACCCCGACAAGCTGGATCAAGGTTTTTGACGGCTTGACGGCGTCTCGATAGGAGTTGGCATCGAGCGCGTTCCCGACGACCGCTTCGCAGTTAGGAGGAAGTTTGGCCTCAGATGCGCGTCGCACCAGAGCACGAACGGTATGTCCACGCGCACGCAGGCGTGGAATCAGTCGCGAGCCTATGTAGCCCGTACCGCCCGTGATGAAGACGTTCTGATCAGTTTCTTGCATGCGATTCGCGATGATCCTACTCCCATTGTCAATACGAGCCGCGACCTGGATTGGATTGGTCTGGGTGCCTGGTCCCTTCCTCCGCCGACTTGAACGCTTGTTTGAGATGGTGCGGAGTGCTAGGCTGAACCGCCCCCATGAGACCCCGGTTCCTGGTGTTCCACCTGATCTGCTTTTTCGGCATTACCTCGAACCTGTTCTGTCAGCAGGGGCCAGAACACGCGAAAGCTGACTATCCCGTCGATCGGGACGTGGCCATCCCGATGCGCGACGGCGTCGTCCTACGGGCCGATGTGCTTCGGCCGAAGAGTCCGGGACCTTTCCCCGTTCTTGTGTATAGGACGCCGTACGGAAAAGAAGAGGCGCTCAAGGATTACACAACATTCAGCCACGCCGTCGAACGAGGTTACGCCGTCGTTGTCCAGGATGTGCGCGGACGCTATGCATCCGGTGGAGAGTTCCGCCCGTATCAAAACGAGGGACGCGATGGATACGACACAATTGAATGGGCGGCCAAGCAATCATGGTCCAACGGGAAGGTGGGAACATTCGGGTTGTCGTACCCAGGTGCCGTTCAGTGGCTAGCGGCAGTCGAGAACCCCCCGCATCTCTTGGCGATGGTGCCGGCAATGACGTTCTCGACTCCGCAGAATTTCTTCTACGCCGGCGGGACGTGGGACATGTCCTGGATGGAATGGATTTGGGACAACATAGCATTCGACGCTCGCGTGAAAAAGAAACTGCCCGGCCCAAAGACATACTCCGAATCCATCAAAGCATGGCAAGATGTCGGGTCAAAGATGCAGCGCACGCTGCCGCTTCGAGATCTCTCAGAACTCAAGGACGTCGCCCCTTATTACTACGACTGGCTGAGTCACCCTGCGGATGATCCGTGGTGGGAGTGGTGCGAACTGCGCAATCGCTATGACCGTGTACATGCAGCTGTGTTGAATCTCTCCGCCTGGTACGACGATAACTATGGACCGGAGGGAGCGACCACCAACTTTGGGGGATTGTTGAAAGCGCGAGGAACCTCGCACGACGCTCAAACGTCCCTTCTGTTGGGCCCGTGGGTTCACGGAGTCGCCGAGACGGGGAAGACCAAGTCAGGCGAGCGTGAATTCGGCGCGAAAGCTGCCATCAATTATGACGACGTCGTGCTAGGTTGGATGGACCACTATCTCCGCGAGGCTGACAACGGTGTCGATCGCGTACCCCCAGTTCGTTACTTTGTAATGGGTCGGAATGAGTGGCGTGAATCTGCGAGTTGGCCGCCGAGTGCGAAACGCATCTCGTACTATTTGCACGGCGCCGCGAATAACAGCAAGATCAGAGAATTGACCACTACGAATCCGGCGAAAAATGACCCTTCTTCGGCTTTCGCCTCCGACCCTAAGAATCCCGTAGTGAACAAGTATGCGAGTTCAGGCGCGCACGATTATCGTGAACTTGAAGGCCACGACGACGTCCTGACATTCGATTCTCCGGTGCTCGATGCCGACACCGAAGTCACAGGGCCGATCCAGGCGAAGATCTATTTCTCGTGCGATTGCCGCGATCTGGACATGTGGGTTCGGTTGCTGGATGTTGCACCCGATGGCACGGCATTCAATCTGATGAGTCCCGGACTCGATGTGCAGAGGGTCAGTTATCGCGATTTATCGCGCGGACGCCAACTCCTGGAGTCAGGAAAGGTTTATAACGTCTCCCTTGAACACCTGATCACCGGCAATGTGTTTCAGAAGGGACACCGGATTCGCGTTCAGGTCTCAGGATCATTTTTTCCGAATTTCTCAAGAAACCTGCAGACGGGCGAACTCGAAACAGTTTCCACCAAAATGCAAAAGGCGACGATCCGCATCTATCACGACGAAGAACATGCCTCCCAACTTGTCCTGCCGATTGTGAGCGAATGAGAATTGTGTAACTCCGGGTCTTGTCCAGATTTGAATTGCAGTGCTGCGTGCAAACCATTCGGTATAATGCACGCCGCCTCGGTTCATCTCGTCAAGTCGGCCCCGGAGGGATGAGTGCGCATCAAGCACTTGATTTTTCTCATAACACTTCTCGCCATCCACTCAACTTCCAGCTACGCGCAACGTGAACCTGTCCTGAAGCAGATCGATGTTCCTCATCCGTATTACTTCCGTGAGATGTACCTGCCACAGCTCACTACGGGGCCAGGTGCCGCCGCATGGTCCCCGGATTCAAAATCACTCGTTTATTCGATGGCGGGCTCGTTATGGCTGCAGAAGATCGATAGTGACGTTGCACAAGAGCTGACGTCGGAACCTGGGTACGACAACCAGCCGGATTGGTCGTCGGATGGGAAGTGGATCGTCTATTCGAAGTATGACAAAGACGCGATTTCTTTATGGGCTTACGAAGTCGCTAACAAGAAAGCCCATGTACTCACTCGCGACGCTGCTGTCAACGTCGAGCCGCGGTTCTCGCCAGATGGGAAGAGGATCGCCTTCGTCTCCACCTCGTATCACGGTCGGTTTCATATCTTCGCCGGTCGATTTGAAAACGGCGAACTGGCCGACGTACAGCGCATGACCGGCGAAAATAAGAGTTCCCTACCACGTTATTACTACAGCGTGTATGACCACGAGATCAGCCCAGCGTGGTCGCGCGATGGCGCAGAGTTGTTGTTCGTCTCAAATCGCGGACATCTCTACGGGACCGGCGGCTTCTGGCGGATGAAGGCTGAAGCCGGAGCGGAAGGCCGTGAAATTCACTATGAAGAAACCACCTGGAAGGCACGACCTGAATTCTCGCCCGATGGGAAGAGAATTGTTTACGCGTCTTATCTCGGCCGAGCCTGGCATCAATTGTGGGTACTGCCCGCTGAGGGTGGCAACGCGTTCCCGCTGACATACGGCGATTTCGACAACGTGAACCCGCGCTGGTCGCCGGATGGGCAACACGTTGCGTTCATTTCGAACCTTGATGGAAACACTTCGCTTTGGATTCAAAAGGTGCCGGGCGCTGAGCAGCATCAACTCATCGCGAAAGAGCGACGTTATCTGCGACCAATGGGCACGATTCACATTGAGGTATCCGACGAACGTGAGCCCAAGGCTCCCGCCCGTATTTTTGTCACGGCCGAGGACGGGCGAGCGTATGCTCCGCGAGCTGCATGGATGCAGGCGGACGATAGTTTCGATCGCAAGGAGCGTCCATTTGAAGCGCATTACTTCGAGAGCAACGGCGAAGCAGAAATCGAAGTGCCAGCGGGGGCTGTCACTGTCGGTGTGATGAAGGGATTCGAATACGAATTCCAACAAAAACAGGTGCAGGTTACCGAAGGACAGGTCGCAAAGATTGCGATACGGCTGCGAAAGCTCGGAATTCCCGAAGGACAAGGCCAGCTCTGGGTGAGCGGCGACGTGCACGTTCACATGAACTACGCGGGTGCGTACAGGAACACCCCAGAGCATCTGGTTGCGCAGGCGGCGGCAGAAAACTTGCCAATCATCCAGGATCTCGTCGTTAACAAAGAGCAGCGTATTCCAGACATAGCGTACTTCCGGACGACACCGGATCCGGCATCAACCGCGGAAACCCTCCTGCTTCATGGGCAGGAGTTCCATACGAGCTACTGGGGACATCTCGGGCTGCTGCATCTGAAGCGAAATTTTCTGATTCCCGGCTACTCGGCCTACGCAGACACACCGGGAGCGAGCCTCTTTCCAGACAACGCCAATGTTGCGGACATGGCGCATGAACAGCAGGGCGTCGTTGGATACGTACACCCGTTCGATACCTATCCCGATCCGGCGAAGGAAACTCTCACCGATGAATTGCCAGCCGACGTCGCATTGGGAAAAGTGGACTACATCGAGGTGCTCGGATTCAGCGACCACAAATCGACCGCGCGCGTGTGGTACCGGCTCCTGAATTGCGGCTTCCGCTTGCCGACAGCAGCGGGTACCGACGCCATGGCGAACTTCGCATCCCTGCGCGGGCCTGTGGGATTGAATCGCGTGTACGTGAAGGTGAAGCAGGGGCCGCTCGATGTCGAACTCTGGCTGGACAATCTGAAGCATGGCCGAACCTTTGCGACGAATGGGCCGCTGCTAGGCTTCTCAATGGAGGGCCACGATCCAGGTGATGAGTTGAAATTCTCCCCGGGTACGCACGCATTGAAGTTCAAGGCGTGGATGCGATCCATCGTGCCCATCGACCATCTCGAGATCATCTGCAATGGAAAAGTCGTCCGAGAATTGAAGCTGGATGGATCCCGGCAAAAGGCGGATGAAGAAGGGACAGTGTCGATTTCGGAAACGGGCTGGTGCCTGCTGCGCGCCTTCAGCGACAAAGCCGAATATCCCGTGCTTGATTTGTATCCATACGCGACGACCAGCCCAATTTACGTGACGGTTAACGGAAGCAGACCTCAACCAAAAGAGGACGCGGAGTATTTCAGCGCGTGGATCGACCAGCTGATCGCAGGCGCGCAGGCGAATCACGACTGGAACAGTGACAGGGAGAAATCAGTCGTAGTCGATCAGTTCACGCGGGCGCGCAGCGTGTACCAAAACATGCTGAAGTGACTTCTGCTGCGAGGTCCCACGGCAAGGTGCGCTCAGCGCGCACCCTGGCGGGCTCCTTCAGTTTGAGCGTTCGGTTGTTCCCGTTGGAGCAACGTTTCTTTCCGCTGGACGCCCCAGCGATACCCACCCATTCCACCATCTTCCCGCACCACTCGATGGCATGGAATCGCCACTGCAACCGGGTTCGTAGCGCAGGCTCGAGCCACCGCACGAGCGGCCGTGGGTCGGCCGATTGCCTTCGCAACTTCGCCATAGGATTGTGTCGTACCAAATGGCATTGATTGCAGGTGCGTCCAAACCCGGCGTTGGAAGGCCGTCGCTTGAATATCGAGGGGAAGCGCGCTGTTTACCTTGTGGCCTTCCATCTGGCGGAGCAGCGTTTTGGTCCAAGCTTTCATCGACTCGTCATCGCGTTTGCGCACGGCGAAGGGGAACTCCCGCTTCAGTCCTTCTGCCAGTTCGTCATCGGTGTCAGCAAACTGAACAGCGCAGATCCCCTTGTCGGTAGCAGCCACCAGCATTCGTCCCAAGGGCGAATCGGCGAAGGTGTAGCGAATCGTCGCGGCTATCGCTCCCCGGCGATACTTGTCGGGAGTCATTCCTAGCTGCGACGCGGTGCGCTCATACAAACGGCTGCTCGAACTGTAGCCTGCGTCGTAGAGCGCCGTCGTTACGCTCTTTCCAGTTTGCAGGTTTTGCTTGAGCAGCTTCATGCGGCAGGAATCCGCGTAGGCGCGCGGCGTAATACCAACGGCCTTCTTGAACGTTCTCTGCAGATGAAACGGACTCATGCCAAAGGCTGAGCTCAGATGGTCCAGCGTGATTGGCTCGTCGAGATGCTGTTCGATGTACCGGCAAATCCTCTTAATGGCGTCGGCCTGCGGATTACGGCTCGCCGATCTCGGCTTGCAACGCAGGCACGCGCGGAAGCCTGCTTTCTCGGCATCTTCAGGCCGAAGGAAGAAGGCGACATTCTCACGGCGCGGACGTTTCGCGGCGCAGGATGGACGGCAGTAGACGCCCGTGCTGGTCACTCCAAAGAAGAACTCGCCATCGCGGCTGGCGTCTCGCGCCAGCACTGCATCCCACCATTTGTTTTCGAGAGTTGTTGACATTTCAGTTTCGTTGGCTTCGGTCAGAATCGCATTGCTTGTCATGCTTCGCAGCGTATTCTGGACTGGCCGCGTGGGCTATCCGGACCTTGCGCGCAAACCAAGTTTCCTCCAAGATGCTGAAAACATATCGAATCCGTGAAGATCCCACTCAAGTTCACGCTTTGGTTAGTTGTATCCTCCATATCGATGATGAGTCAGAGCAAAACGACGCTTCCTTGTGATCAGACTTCCGGGCTGATTTTAGCCGCTCCTGTAACCCACGAAATCGAGCTGAACGCCGCCCAACCCGCGCCGGAGTGGCAGACGGCGAGGCCGATCGTGTTTTGCCACGACTGGCAGGGCAAGAACCCTGACCCAGGCCGCGAAACTTCGGTACGCGTGCTCTGGTCGCCCGAGACGCTGTTCTTGCGATTCGAGTGCCGTTATCGCGAATTGCACGTGTTCGAGGACTCCGACCACAACGGCCGGCGCGATCAACTGTGGGACCGAGACGTTGCGGAGGCCTTTTTGCAACCGGACCCGAAAACACCCACTGCATATAAAGAATTTGAAGTCAGTCCGAATGGCTTCTGGATCGACCTGGATATCTCGCCGGGACAGAAACCCGACTTGAAAAGCGGGATGCGGAGGGCGGTGGTTCTGGATGAAAAGGCTCACACATGGACCGCCGAACTAGCCATCCCGATGAAGGCTCTGACGGCACGCTTCGACCCGTCCGCAGTCTGGAGAGTGAACTTTTACCGGGTTGAAGGCAGGCAGGAACCGCGCGGATACTACGCGTGGCAACCAACGGGTACGCCTCAGCCGAACTTCCACGTGCCCAGTGCGTTCGGCGAAATGCGCTTTGACACGCACAGCCGTAGCTTGAAGGAAACGTCTCGGTTTATGCTGCGAAGCGACTAGTGCGGCAGCGTCTGCATCGATCCGAGAACGACCTTCAGACCCGCGCGTTTTCTGACTTCGGCTAGAAGCGCTCGCGCTGCATTGAGGTAGGTTTTATTCGAATCGGATGTGTCCGCCCACACCGCGTCGTAGATGACTTGAGCGGCCTCGTTCAGGTCCATGTGCAAGGCTGCTTCGTACAGGTCCAGCCGTTCTTCCAGATCTTCGTAGCAGGTTTTGCAGACCGACGCGGGTTTGTGGGAGGGCTCGTCGCCGGCGAACGTGCAACGCGTTTGTGTCTGTGTCCCTGCTTGTGAATCTGCCGCGAGTTTCGTTTTCAGTGCACGCAGGATGTTTTCCTGCGTTTGGTCTTGAGGCGTGGCGTGCCTCACTGACCCTCCCCGCTGCCGCGCGGGGATCACTGCAATGGGCGATACACGCTGCGTCCATTTGCAGACCGGACACGCGCTCAGACTGGCTAGGTAATAGGTCTTACACTTTGCGCAAGGTAAGCCATATCCGGCGGGCTTCGGATCGACGGCCGGAGGCCTGGGCGTGCTGTGGGGCACGTTGACTCTTACGGGAGCGGTTTGATGAGGTTGCGTGGTAGGGGCGAGCGCAGTTTTCACTGCCGCGCCGCTGCTTCCGGTTGACTGAACCGAGCGCGTGGAATCCATCTGGGGGCCTCTTTCGGCTCGCTGCCCGAGCCTTTGAAGTGGTTCCGATCTCGATTCTAGGATGGTTGGCGGGTTTTCCCTACGAACGAGAGTGCACCTTGGGGTGCGTCCTTTGGTACAGGGTTCGGGTTATCAGGCTTTGTAGAGGATTTCGTATTAAGGACGAAGTTTTGAGTTGCGTTGGAGAATGAAATTTAACGCGCCGTCTTCGACGACATCGCTTTGAGCAATTCTTCCTTGCGAGCGCGATAGAGATTCTGCGCGGGATCCAGATGCGAAGCAATTTCCAATTGGGCCAGAGCTTCGTCATTCCGTCCAATGGCCATCAGGCAGGCTGCCAGAGAGTAGTGGTTCGGCGCTGTCGGCTCCAGGCGAATCGCCTCGCGAAACTCTTTCTCCGCCTCGGGGAATGATTGCAACTCGAAAAGCGCTGTGCCGAGATAATGGTGACCAAGCGCGGAGTCAGGAGCGAGATAAACTGCTGCCTGCAACTCCTGTAAGGCGGCTTCCGGTTTTCCGGTAAGCAGCAGAGCCTGTCCAAGAACGCGATGCTCGGCGGCTCCCGTGGGATTTTGCCGTACGGCGAGACGCAACTGTTCGATGGCTTCTTCGTAGTTCTTTTTCGCCATCAGGGCTTTCGCCATGCAGGCGTGGCCATTCTCCCAACCAGCATCGATTTTGTAGAGCTCGCGAAATTCCGCAATGGCCGCGTCATATTCGCCCTTGTCGCAAAACGTATTCCCCAGATTGTTGCGGATCGATGCTTCTTGCGGTGCGAGCCGCTTGGCTTCCCGGTATTCAGCGATGGCTTCGTCGAGGCGGCCAAGATCATGCAGGACAATGCCGAGGTTGCTATGGGCTTCCCAGAAGTCAGGTTTCAGGCGCAGAGCGTGCCGATAGGCCACCATCGCGCCGTGTTGATCACCACGATCGTGCATGGCGATTCCCATGTCGTAGTAGACCGCGGCGTTTTCGGGTTCGCGATTAAGCGACTCCTCGTACGCGTGCAGCGCGGCCTCATACTTTCCGACCGAATACAAGCCAAGCCCCAGATATCGATACGCTTCAGCGTTTTTCGGATCGATGCTGAGAGCCGTCCGGGCTTCAGCAATCGTGCTGTCGGAATCGTCCTGGCGGTAAAAAATGTATGCGAGCCGGTCGTGCGTTTCGGGAAAGCCTGGCATCAATCGAGCCGACTCGGTGAACTCGTCGAGCGCGTCGTCCCATTGCTCTTGCTGGCGGAGAACCTCGCCCAACGCGAAATGGAGATTCGCATCATCCGGATTCGAACGCAGGAGGTCTCGCAACTCGTTCTCGGCCGCATCAAAGTGCTTTTGATTGGCTAGTTCCGCGATCCGCGGCAGCGTGCTCCTGCAAGGTTCGTTTACGGCGCCTGCAATCGGATGAAGACCTTTTATGGCTGCGACCAAAGAGTTATCGGCGCCTGCCGCACGCAGCTGTTTTTCATCGGCAGCCGAAGGAGAAAATCCGATCCCGCTGTTACGCAGCAACTGACGAACGCGAGCGTTGGAGATTCCGCCCGTGAGCCAAGCCATCATTTCTGTGCGGGTCACGGGGTGCGGACGCGTTTCGGCCGAGGCCGACATCACCGTCAAAATCAACAGGATTGGAGCGAGAGACCGACGACGCGTCACGAAAACTCCTTGCGGCCGAACCCGGGTATAATCTCCCGCCACAGTAGCCCGGTTCGGTAACGACGCGGTAGGTCACGGAGGTAATCGGAGCGTGCCTTTGTTCGGGCGCTGGGTGGCCAGATGCTCGAGAACTAACGTAAAACGCGAAGATTCAGTATCATAAGAGGGGGTCAACGGCTCCAGGCCGATTGACTCGGTGGGCTGCTTCCAGTAACGTTAACCATTACGGATATTCGGGAAGTTGGGAGGATTTATGTTTGAAGGCCTTTTTCAACCCATGCATCTGCTGGTGATTTTCTTCATCGCGCTGCTGGTGTTCGGTCCGAAGAAGTTGCCCGAGCTTGGCA
>Ga0126371_10003862_pt1 | contig 13173 bp, 10 predicted proteins | sample PanSoiMetaPlot_4_FD_110145 | JGI IMG/M metagenome (GOLD analysis project Ga0126371, IMG submission 110145) | Tropical forest soil microbial communities from Panama - MetaG Plot_4 | ecosystem: Environmental > Terrestrial > Soil > Tropical forest > Bulk soil | place: Panama | collected 2016-02-17
AACCAGACGTGCAGGTCCTCGACCTCTAGCATGCTGCTCAAATCGCGTCAGCCCCCCGTCCGGCCAGGGTGCGGATCTTCCACCGGGTCAGGGACAGGTTCGCGATCTTCAGCCGGGGATTCAGCGCGTCCTCGATTGCCTGGCCGAGCAGGAAGCAGCCGACGCAGACCAGCGCGATGCAGATGCCGTCCGGAACGATTGCCCACCAGGCGCCGGCGCTGACCGCACCACGGTTGAAGGCGTGTTCCAGGATCGTGCCCCACGTGGTAACCGTCGGGTCTTCCAGATTCAGGAACGCGAGCGCGGTCTCCAAGTAGATCGCGATCGCGATCGTCAGCACGGTGTTGGCGATCAGCAGCGGGCCAACGTGAGGAAGGATGTGCCTCGCGATGATCCGCGCATGGCCCGAGCCGAGGGCTCTCGCGCGCTTGATGTAGACACGCTCCTTGACGCTCATCACCTGCGCTCTGATGACCCTGGCCGTGCCGGTCCACTCCAGGATGCCGATCACCATGATCACGTGGAACAGGCTCTGCCCCCACAGGGCGGCGATCACCATCGCGAACACCAGGTCAGGAATGACCAGCAGGTAGTCGGTAATGCGCATCAGAGTGATGTCGATCCAGCCGCCGAAGTAGCCAGACACGATGCCGACCCCGCCGCCGATGACCATGGCCACCAGCGTGGCGGCGAAGCCCACTACGAGGGAGATGCGGCCACCCTGCATGAGCTCGCTGAGCATGTCGATGCCGCCGTCGTCGCAGCCCAGCAGGTGGTGAGCGGAGATCCCGGCATAGACGGCCGACGGGCCGGAGCCGCAGGACTCCGCGGTTGGGCTGTACGGGGAGATGAAGGGTGACACGATCGCCAGCACGATGAAGAACAGGATCAGCGCTAGCCCGATCGCCGCGGCCTTGCGGTCTTTCAGCAGCGTGAGGAAGAAGCCACCGCGCCGCTGCGGCACCATCGCGCCGGGATCGGTTCCGGCGGACGGCTCGGAGATGAGGGCGCTCATACGCTGATCCTCGGATCGAGACGGAAGTAGACCAGGTCGGACACGAAGTTCAGGACGATGACCGCGATCGCGAGAATCAGGAATCCTCCCTGCAGCATCGGGTAGTCCCGCTCGGTCACCGCGTTGTACATGGCAAGCCCGATGCCGGGCCAGCTGAAAATGACCTCGACCAGCAGTGCACCGCCGACGATGAAGCCGAAGTCCAGCGCGATGAGCGTCACCATCGGCAGCATCGCGTTGCGTACCGCGTGCCGCCAGACGATCCGCCGCACGGGCAATCCCTTCGCCCGGGCGGTCAGGACGTAGTCCTCGCCGAGGGTCTCCAGCACCGAGGTCCTGACCACGAGCGTGTAGCTGCCGTAGGCAGTCAGCATCAATGTCAGGGCAGGCAAGATGATGTGCTGCCCGACGTCACCCCAGTGCTGCCAGAAGGGCTCCTGGAAGAAGATGCCGGCGCCGGACCATGTCATCCCCTGCGTGGGCAGGTAACTGGACAGCAGGATCAGCAGCATCAGGCCGAGCCACTGGGTCGGGAAAGCGTAGGCAAAGATGGCCGTGTTCGTGCTGATGTGGTCAGCGATCGAGCCACGCCGCCAGGCCGCCAGCACGCCGGTGAACACCCCGACGATGATCGACAGCAATGTCCCGAGCGAGACCATCGGGATCGTGTTCTTCAGGTCGGTCAGCAGCAAGTGAGTGACCGGCTGCTGGTAGGTGTAAGACACCCCCATGTTCCCGTGCACAAGCTGCTTTAGGTAGATGAGGTACTGCTCCCATTTCGGCTTGTCCAGGCCGAACTCCACAGTGAGCGCGTGCTTGAGCTGTGCACCAGCATGCGGCACCCGTGCCAGGTCGGTCACCGCGCTGCCCGGCAGCACCCGGAAGAGGAAGAAATTGAGTGTGATTGCAACGAAGATCGTCACGAGCGCGAAGAACGCGCGCTTGACAACGTAGTCAGCGCGCCGCACCGCAGCCCGCCTCTGCGCCGGTCCACCTGGCCGACATCTGGCCCCCTCCCCCGGCCGGCGCATGCCGACCGGGTGATCGTCTCCTTAGTCCGTCTGCCAGCCCAGTCAGCCTGCCAGGTGAAGGGTCTCGAACGGAATCGTCGACTGCGACGTCCAGGACGCACCAGCGACCAGGGGCAGGTCCGCCCACTTCTTGCTATACGCGGTGATGGTGTCCGGGTAGTCGAGTACCAGGTAAGGCGCGGCCTTGGCGATCATCGCCTGCATCTGGTAGACGATCTTCTGCCGCTGAGTCGACTGCATCGCGGCGCTCTGCGCCGAGTACAGGTTGTCGTAGGACTTGTTGCAGTAGCCCGTGTCGTTCCAGACGTTGAATGACCCGCAGGTAAGCACGGAGAGCATAAAGTCGGGGTCGGTCTCGGGGAACCAGTCCCACATCGAAATCTCGAAATTCTTGTAGTTGTTGGCCGTGATCGCGCTGTAAGCGGCGGAATTATCTAGGTTCTGCGGCGTGAGCTGGACGCCGATCTGCTTGAAGTCCGACTGGATGATCTGGAACGAGCGGGCGCCATAGTTGTTCGTGGTGTCGGCCGGCATGATCACGGTGTACGACATGGGATGCCCGTTCGCGACCCGCAGCCCGTTCGACCCCATCTTGTAGCCGGCCTGATTAAGCAGCTGGTTCGCCTTGCTGATGTCGAACGGCACCGGCTTGATCGCCGGGTCAGACCATATGCCGGTCACCGGCGGGATGATCGTCGACCCTGCCGCACCGTAGCCGAGCAACGAGGTGTTGACGATCTGCTGCCGGTCGATCGCGTAGTTGAACGCCTGGCGTACCAGCGGGTTCAGCAGCTCCTTGTGGCTCGCGTTCTGCGCCGGGTCGTCGTTGATGATGAAGTCATCGAACGCGTCTCCCGGCGTCTTGGTGACATTGAAGCCCGCTTTCTGAAGGGCACCCACTGACGTCGTCGGCACGGACTCGAGACCGTCGAGCTGCCCGCTCTTCAGCGCGGTCACCATCGCGTCTTCGTTGGTGTAGAAGTCCAGACCGATGCCTAGGATGTGCGGCTTGGGCCCGAAGTAGCCGGGGTTGCGCTTGAAGATGGCGCTCTGCTTCGAGTAGCTGGAGAGGATGAACGGCCCGCCAGAGACGATCGGCGCGCTGTTAGTGAAGGTCGTCAGGCCCTTGCCATTGCCAGTGGCGTACTTGGCCCAGATGTGCTGCGGCAGGATCGGCACCTGCTGCACCTGTGAGAGTACATTCGCGACCGGCTGCTTGTAGGTGAGGACGAGCGTGTTCTGATCCGGCGCACTCGCGCTCACCATGTGTGCCACAACACCAGCGGAGTTGGCCGTCGGGCCGCTCTGGTACTTCAGGATCGTCTGATAGGTCCAGGCTGCGTCTTCAGCCGTCAGCGGCTTCCCGTCCGACCATTTACCGCCTGCCACGGTCTGGAAGGTCCAGACCTTACCGCCATCGGTTACAGCCCAGCTCTTGGCGAAGTTCGGCACGATCTGGAGCTTGGAGCTGTACTGAACGAGTGACGGATAGATGTACTCGAACGTCGTGTAGGCATCGGCCTGGAACGCCACGAACGGGTTGAGCGAGTCAATGCTGGAGTCGCTGCCGAGATAGAACACACCGCCGTTCTTAATGGAGCCGGCGGTGCTGTTGCCGTTACCGCAGCCGACTGCGGTCATGGCCGCGACCGCGGCCACCGCAGTGACGCCGGCCAGGCGCCTCAGCTTGCTCTTGCCTGCGAGTCTTGTCTCCGAGCGGAATCTCACGCTGAGTCACCTTCGTTCTCGGGACGACGGCCGCACGTCCGTGCCGCGCGTCGGCTGGTGCGGTTTCGCTCGCCGGGAAGGGTCGGCGGCGGGGGATCCTGCCGATCTGGCGTCTAGGCGGTCAGTTCCCTGGCATCCACAGCCTTGTGGCGCTGCCCAGCGCTGTTGGCAGACCCAGGCGATACAGCCTAGATCTGCCCCTTCCGCCTGACTGGTTATTCAAAGTTGCGCGATGCTAACACAGATGACCATGTCCGCAAAGTCCTCAACTGGGTATTTGTGGATACGAATTGGACACAATCAGCGCGCCGCTCTGTAGGGAAATCGCCTGGCAGCTGGATGCGGTTACATCCCAAGTCCGGCTGGCCCTCAACTCGCAAGGGACACGTCGCCGAGCGGCTCGCCGTCGTCATAGCGTGTCGACATCGGCAGGAGACCGAACCGCCGGCGGCGCCGTTTCACAACGACACCGCGGTGACCACCGATGAGGTCGTTGCACGCGTCGCCGATCTGGCGGAATGCCAGCACGGTCAGCACGAGCACGATCAGCGGCGGATAGACCTGCCACCAGTACCCGTTGAAGAGGTTGTTGACGCCGTTGGTCAGCATCGTCCCCCAGTCCGCGAACGGAGGCGGCGGGCCGAGACCAAGGAAGCTGAGCGCCGACAGCGCATAGATCGAGTCGGCTACCGCGAACGTCGCGGTCACGATGAAGACGTTAAACGTGTTCGGCATCAGGTGCCGGAACAGGATCCGCCGGTGGGTTGCGCCCATCGTCGTGGCCGCGTGCACGAAGTCCCTGGTGCGCAGCGATAGCACCTCGGCTCGGACCAGCCTGGACACCGGCGGCCAGGACAGCAGCGACAGCAAGATGATGATCGTCAGCAGGTTCAGGCTGTACATGCTCGCCACGATCAGGAGCAGGATGAACGTCGGCACCGACAGCAGGGTGTCGACGACGCGCATCAGGATGGCGTCGATGACGCCGCCGATCATGCCGGAGATAGCGCCGTACAGCGCGCCGAGCACGGTACTCGCGATGGCCACCGCGAACCCGAGTTCGAGCGAGGACTGGCCGCCGACCATGAGCCGCCCTAGCACGTCGGTTCCGAAGTCGTCAGTGCCGAGCGGGTGACCACCGCCGGGCGGGTTGTTCGCCAGGTTCAGGTTCACCGTCGTGAGATTGGTCCGGTAGAACAGCGGCGCCACGAAGCAGAAGATGATCATGATGACGACGATCCACACGCCGCTCATCGCGCGCCTGTTGTGCCAGAACGACCGGAGGGTCAGTCCGCTCCGGTCGGCCGGACCAGCTTGGACGTCGCCGCCATCGAGAACAGCGGCTACGGGCGCCGACGCTCCCGCCAGCGCGTGCACCGCCGCTGAATCCGGCCCGCCGGCCGGCGATGCCTCATGTCCTGGCATAGCGGATCCTCGGGTCGAGTACGCCGTAGGCGACGTCAGCGAGCAGGTTGCCCACGACCGCGGCCACCCCGACGATAAGCGTGGTGCCGAGCAGGATCGGGAAGTCGTGCGAAAGGGCGGCCTGCCAGAAGAGCAGGCCCATGCCGGGGAAGTTGAAGATCGCCTCCGCGATAATCGCGCCGCCGACGATGTCGGGCAGGGACAGGCCGAGAATCGTCACGACCGGCAGCAGCGAATTGCGCAGCAGGTGCCGGAGCACTACCAGCCGCTCCGGCACTCCCTTGGCCCGGACCACGCGGATGTAGTCCGCTGCTAGCTGCTGGATCGCCGAGGACCTCGCATACTGACTGAACCCGGCCACCGTATTGATCGCCAGCACCACGACCGGCAGGATCAGCGCGCGCCAGTCGGCCAGGATGCCGCCGACGGACGTGATCCCGCCGGGAAAGTTGGGCTGCAGCCAGTGGAACTGCACGCACACCAACGCGATCAGCAGCAGCGCCTCCATGAAGTCGGGCGCTGAGTAGAGCGTGAACCAGGTGCCGCTGAGCACGTCATCGACAAACATGTTGTGCCGCAGCGCCTGGTAGATGCCCATCGGCACGCCGACCACCAGCGCCAGCAGGGTAGAGATCCCCAGCAGCACTGCGTCCCGGGGCAGCCGTTCCGCGATCAGCGTCGATACCGGCTGCTGGAGCTGGTACGAGGTACCGAGGTTGCCGTGCACCACGTTTTTCACGTAGATCACGAACTGCTGATAGATCGGCTTGTCCAGCCCGTACAGATGGTCGAACAAGGCGACCCGGGCCGGCGTCGCCTTCAGCCCGAGTATCGCCCGCGCCGTGCTTCCCGGCTCGTTGTGGATCAGGATGAAGGTCAGGATCAGGACCCCAAGCACCACCGCGGCGGCCTGGCCGACGCGGCGGATGAGATACCAGGTCATGAGGCGGGCTTGGTGTAGTACCAGCTCTCGGGATTCAGCGTGGCCTGGAACGGATCGGTCGGCGTGATCCCCGCCAGGTTCTTCTTGTAGACGAAGACGCCTGACTGGAGCGGGATCCATAGCCATGGCAACTGCTGTGCCGCGTAGTCCTCGTAGGCGAAGAACGCGGCTGAGCTCGAGCCGTACTCGGTGGCGTTAATGAGCCTGTCCATCTGCGGGCTTGCGTACCCGCCATAGTTGCCGATCGCGTCGGTGTTGAAGTTGCCGGCTCCGGACGGGTCCGATGTGTATGGGATGTAACCGAACTGCTGGAGCCCCCAGTTGCACGCGCTGGCTGGATGCGACTGCTGGTTGCAGGTGCCGGTGGTGGACACCAGGGTGTCGAACGGCTCCGCTTTCAGGGTGATGTGGATGCCGCCAGCGTCCTCAGAAGACTGGATGGCGGCATTCTGCTGGTCGAACGCCGCTGTACCTGAGCCGTAGAGCAGCTGGAATTGCAGCTGGTCGCCTGCCGGAATCCCGGCGCCGCAGTTGGCCGCGCCGGTACCGGGACTGGTGCAGGTGGAGATGCCATTCGGCACGACCTTCCAGCCATGAGCCTTCAGCAGCGCGTCAGCCTTGGCAGGCGAATACGGATACGGACCGCCCGCCTTCTCCAGCGGCGAGTCCCACTGCTTCCCGTAGCTCACCGGCACCGGGCCGTTGCCCGGGTCTGCGTAGCCGCCGAATACCTTCGATACGAGCTGCGACCGGTTGATCAGGTATTCCAGCGCTTGCCGGATGTAGAGCTGTCGGAGCAGCGGACCAGCCGCGGCGTTGGCCCCGGTCGGCCACAGATTCGGCAGGATCTGGGCCATGCCAGGGGTTGGGACCTGGAACACCGAGTAGCCCTCTGCCTCCAGCTGCGGGATCTGCTTGAGGTCGTTGGCGGGTACTCCGGCGAGGTCGAGGCTGGTGCCCGAGCGGAGCGTGTTCATCTCCGCGGTGTCGTCGGTGAATGGTGTCCACTCCACCTTGGTCAGGCGCGGCTTGTCCGGGCCCGAGTAGTTCTTGTTCGGGACCCAGGCGTAGTAACCGGAGCTATTGAACGCGGCCAGCTTCCATGGCCCGTCCACGACCTGCCAGAGCGGGTTCGTGGCGAAGCCGGACATCTTTGTGCCGACCTTCTGCAGGAAGTTGTAAACGGCTTTCGCGCCGGAACTGGTCTCGTCGTAGTTGCCGACCTTGCCGTTCTGCGAGGTCCGGTCCCACGCGTGCTGCGGCAGCAAGGGGATCAGCGACAGCTGATCGTCGGTGTAGAACTGCGGGTTATAGGACCGCTTGAGGTCGAGCACGACGGTGTGCGCATTCGGCGTGAGGACGCTCTTCACGTCGACCGGGAACAGGCCAGGCGTGTAGCCCAGCCAGTTGTTGTAGTTCGCCTTGAGCAGGTTGTAGACGAAGGTGAAATCCCGCGAGGTGATCGGCACGCCGTCCGACCACCTCCATGGCTTGAGGACGATCGTGATGACCGAGTCGTTCTGGGAGTAGGTCAGCGAGCTGTACAGGCTCTCCTGCGGGTTCACCGCCGAGCTCGCACCGTCGCCAATGTAGACCAGGAACGGCCACATTCCCTCGGTGAGGTTGACGTTGTAGCCGTTGCTGTTGGTAGACGGGTCGAGCGGGAAGATGAGGTTGGGAGACACGCCAACCTCGGCGACGGTCACGGTGCCGCCGTTGATGGGAGTCCCGTGCACCGCCTTCCCGGTGTTGATCTTCCCCCCGCTATTGCCGCATGCGGCGATCACTATCGACAGGCTCACAGCAGCCGCTGCGGCCGCCAGGCGATGGGTCTTGCGCATAGCCGGTACTCCTCGCGCCCCAGGACTTTTTCGCGAACAAATCTGCGGTCTGCCCGGCACGCGGGCCCCAGACTTTACCGATATTTCGCTCTAGTGTGAGACAGCGGGAGAGTTCTTACTAGATCTGCTTGCGTACAGTTCTCGGTCCGTAACGATGTTGTGACCATGGCGGGTGGGCACCGAAGTCAGGAGGGCTGGACTGCGATGCGCCCGGCGTCAATGAGCAGGTCCCTGACTCTGGCTGCGGGTAGGCCTTGCGAGGTGTTGCCGTCGCGGCCGGTGACCGTCGGAGCCGCGAGCATGCTCGTCAGTACCGCCTCTTCCGTGGCTTCCACAGTCGCGTCGAAGAACAGGCTCAGCGCGGAGCCGGTTACCTGCGCGATGCCCGGTGGCGGATGCGAGCCACGGGGGGCTCGGAGCCCAGTCGCCAGGGCCAGGAAGATCTCGCCACTGCCGTGACCCGCGGTGGATCCCGTCCTGGCGAGGCCGAGGCCGGTCCTGCGAGCAAGCCGCGAGCAGGCAGTCGAGTCAAGCGGCGCGTCAGTTACGACCACCGTGATGCACGAGCCAGCCGGGGGCTTTGTGTCGAGGTCGTGCCGGGTCGGGTAGTCCGACTCTGGCAGCAGCCTGCCGACGGGGACTCCGTCCACGGTCAGGCGCTGGCGCTCGCCGAAGTTAGTCAGCACCAGCACGCCGACGGTGTGCCCGGAAGGCAGATGCCGGGAGGCAGTGCCGATACCGCCCTTGAAGCCGAGGCAGCTCATGCCAGTGCCGGCACCGACCGCTCCCTCGGCGGGCGGCTGGCGGACTATCGCCGCGCCCGCTTCGCTCGCAGCCTGCCGGGCAGCGCGTACGTCGGCCCCGCTGACCTGCATCCGGCGCGAGTCGGACAGGAAGCTGTCGTCACACTCGGCGACGAGCGGGATGATCACATCGTCGGTGCCGATGCCCTCGTCCTCCTCCGCGAGCAGCTCGCAAGCCGCGTCGTAGACCCGTCCAACTTGCATGGTCGAGGTCAGGAATACCGGGGTCTCCGCCAGGCCCCACTCCGACATCGACAAGAACCCGGTGCACTCCCCCGCGCCGTTGAGGATGGCTCCGCCGGCTGGCACTGGAGCGCGGAACAGGTTCCCGCCCGGATCGATGACGGTTACACCGGTCCTGGCAATGCCGCGACCGTCCGGCGGCGGCGGCTCGTCTCGCCAGATCGTCGCGTGGCCGACCCCTACTCCGGGAACATCGGCGAGGGATTCGGTCGGACCCGATGGCAGCACCCCTATCCTGATGCCAAGATCACGGGCTCGGGTGGTCTCATCATCGGTTAGCCTCACCCGACGAGCATGCCCCAGGAGGATTAGCCGATGTCACCCGAGGCCGGCGGGCTGCGCATCCCCGTGGTGTGGAACGAGGACTGCCTGCTGCATGCGCCTGGCGGCGAGGTCTGGCTAGGGCTGCGCGAGGACGGCACCGAAGTTCCAGAAAGGGCCAGTGTCATTCTCGGCGCGCTTCGGCAGGCTGGCGCACCTGTGTTGCCCGCCGACCGGCACCCGATAACAGCCCTGCACTCCGTGCACGACTCTGACCTCGTCCAGCACCTGGCCACGATCTGGGCTGACTGGGAGGTCGGCGGCTATGTGTCGACGTTCGGCCGGGACCGCGTCGTTCCTTATGTATTCCCGACCGCGGCCATGCTCGCGGGCCTGCCTGGCCGCAGACCCGCCGCCACGCATGGCCGGGTGGGCCTGTACTGCTACGACACGATGACACTGGTCGGACCGGGCAGCTGGCAGGCCATCCGAGCCGCGGCCGATGCCGCGCTGACGGCCGCCCGGATCGTCGCAGCCGGCCGTCAGGCCGCCTATGCGCTGTGCCGGCCGCCTGGTCACCATGCGACACGAAGCGGTTATGGCGGCTCGTGTTATCTCAACAACGCAGCCCTGGCAGCGGAGGCGCTCCGGGGATCAGGCGCAGATCGGGTAGCCATCATCGACATCGACGCCCACCACGGCAACGGCACGCAGGCTATCTTCTACTCCCGGCCGGACGTGTTCTATGGCAGCGTGCACGTAGATCCGGGTGCGGGCTGGTTCCCTCACTACATGGGTTTCGCCGACGAGCAGGGGTCCGGGGCCGGCACTGGCGCGAACAGGAACCTGCCACTCGCCCCGGGAACCGAAGATCCAGGCTGGCTAGCGGCGGTCGAGACGGTGCGCGACGAGGTCAGGACGTTTCGCGCGGACGCCATCGTGCTCTCGCTCGGCGTGGACGCCGCCGCGGCCGATCTGGAGAGTCCGTTGCAGGTGACTGCGGCCGGATACCGCGCCGCGGGCGAGATGATCGGCGGGCTCGGCCCAGTGGTGGTCGTCCAGGAAGGCGGCTACGACCTGTCCTCGCTCGGGCAGTACGTGCTGACGACGCTGCTCGGAGTGCAAGCCGGAATAGGTGCGCCTAGCGCATGAACGCACTGCTCGCGCTCGCCGCGTCCGCGCTCTGGGGCACATCGGACTTTGGCGGCGGGCTTATCGCCCGCAAGCTGCACCCATCCGCCGCGGTGCTCATCTCGCAGGCCCTGGCGCTGGTCGGTTTGCTCGTGCTGCTGCCCTTCATGCGAGTTCCTGTTGGCAGTTACATGCTGACCGGCGCCGCAGCGGGCGTAATCGCGACGTTGTCGCTCGCGGCCTTCTACCGCGCCATGGCGGACGCACCCATGTCGCTCGTTGCGCCGATCACAGCAGGCGGCACCGCCATACCCGTGCTGGTCGGCATAGCCAGGGGCGAGCACCTGGGTCCGCTCCAGCTTCTCGGGATCGCGGTCACCATGGTCGGCATCGTGCTGGCGTCGGGCCCGGAGTTCTCCTCCGGTGTAACCGCCCGACGGCAGGCGGTGGGCTTCGCGATCGCGGCCGCAGTTGGCTTCGGCGCCGGCTACACGCTCCTGGCGCTGGCCGCCGGCTCGGGTGTGTACGGGACGCTGCTCTGTCAGCGAGTCGGCGGCCTGCTGGCGCTGGGTCCGATCGTGCTACGGGCCGGCATCCTGTCCGGGGTTCACCTGACCGCCAGGCGGATCGGAGCACTGGCGCTCATCGGCGGCTGTGACATCACCGCGAACGGCAGCTACGCGCTGGCAGCCAGTCGCGGGAACCTGTCCATCGCCGCCGTGCTCGCATCGCTGTACCCGGTGGTGACTGCCCTGCTTGCCCGCAGCGTACTGGCCGAACGGCTGCGGAGGGTACAGAGCATTGGCGTGATCGCCGCGCTCAGCGGCGTACTACTGCTCAGCTCCTGACTCAGACAAGCCGCGGACGGGGACTTCCTTGTAGCCCGTCCGCGGCTTGTTGTCCGGAGGTCGGTCAGCCGGGTCCTGCCCCGTTACCAGCCAAATCGGCTGCCGGGAGTGAAGGAGACGCCGCGGAGTACTTCGCCTGAGCCGGCCGCCCGCACCGTGACGAACTGCTCCGACGATGCGGGCGACGTCGCCGCCAGCTGGTCGGTTATGGCCACTAGCTTGTTCGGATCCGCGCCCTGGTCACCGCTACCGCTGACAGTTGAGGTGACTGCCCAGATCGTGGCGGTGCCGTTCCGGTTCACCCGGCCGGTGAGGTTGCGCAGCCCGTCAGTGGCCGGCGCCCACGGCAGGCCGGTGGCGGCGTTGTCGCCGGTCGGGTAGCCGGGCACGGCATAGGGCGTGCCGAGGTTCAGGCCGGAGCTCAGCGTGTACGCGAGGTTCCAGCTCGCGCCGTTGAACACCCACTTCTGCAGGCCGGCCGTCGTCTGCGCGGCCGCGTTGGTGTAGGTGCCAGTCGTGGTCGAGAAGGTGTTGTCGCCGCTGCCTTCGTCGGCTACGTACAGGGTGTCGGCGTTGGCGAACCAGATCCCGAACGGGAACGCGACCGGCGAGGTCGTCGACTTCGCGAGCGTCGTCGGGAAGCCCTGCAGGATGCACATGTTGTACGGGGTCACGCCCTCGCTCTGCAGCAGCGACGGGTCGTAGGCGATCGGCGACGTCGGCAGCGTCGCACCCGGCTGAGGCAGGCCCACGCCGTTCGGGCAGGCCTTGCCCGTGGTGTCGACGAAGTACACGGTGTTGATGCCGTTGCCGCCGCTGCCCTTGGTGAAGTAGACGGTGTCGTGGAAAACAGTCAGGCCACGGAAGTTCGTGTCCTTGCCGATCTTGTCGGCCTTGTCGCCGACCTGGGTCACGTTGAAGCTGCCGACCGGGGTCGGCTGCCCGGGCGTCTGCACGCTTTCGGGGGTGACCTGCGGCGTCATGATCTGCGCGCCGGCTCCGGTGATGATGCCGTCTGGCTGCGGGTTGCTGCCGTTGCCCGCGTTGCCGGCGGTGTACAGCACGTTGTCACCGTTGCTGTCGTTGAGGATCGCGGCCCTGCCGTTGTTGCCGCTGTAGGCGTTCGTCAGCGTATAGCGGAACTTTCCGTCCTGGTTGACCTGCGCCACCACTCGGTAGACCGAGTTCGAAACCGGGTTGGTCGGGTCCACGTCGGCCGGGGTGTTGGCGTTGGAGACATCGACCTGGTTCGGCATGGCGTAGTAGCCGCCGAAGGTGAGTTCCTGACCGCTCGTGGACAGGTTCAGCGCCAGCTCGGACTTGGACGAAAAACTGGTCACGATGTGGTTGGCGGCAGCGCCGTTTGCGGCACCGCCGCCTCCGGCTGCGTCGGCCGGTACCGGCAGGGTGTTGATCAGATGCCCGCGCGGAGTGATCTGGTCAAGGAAGATCGGCGAGCTGACCCCAAAGCTCGGGTCCACTGCATCGTTGTTGAAGACCTGCGGGTAGCTGCCGTCGGCCACGGCGGGCGCGCAGGCGGAGCCGGTGCACCCAGGCGGCAGTTCGGTCACGCCCGGTGTGAACAGGCTCGCGTCCCCTGCATACACCGACCGGCTCACGACCAGGTTGCCGGGCAGGAACCAGGGCTGAGATCCGGGCGCGGCTGCGGCGTGCGATACCGCACCGCTTACGGGTGCGGCTGCGACTAATGCGCCGGCAACCGCGGCCGCCGCGACCGGCACCGCGATGCGCCAGCGGCTGCGCCAGGCAGCCGGACGATAGGAGCTTCGCACGAACATCGATCAGTAACCTCCGCTAGGCATGCCAGTAGAAGGCCCGTTCGGGTCAGGCCCAAGTTTGCTTGCGCTGAGCAGCCGTTCTTGGACGCGGCAGGTCAACCACCG
>Ga0126371_10003863_pt1 | contig 13173 bp, 8 predicted proteins | sample PanSoiMetaPlot_4_FD_110145 | JGI IMG/M metagenome (GOLD analysis project Ga0126371, IMG submission 110145) | Tropical forest soil microbial communities from Panama - MetaG Plot_4 | ecosystem: Environmental > Terrestrial > Soil > Tropical forest > Bulk soil | place: Panama | collected 2016-02-17
GAGGCCGTCGAATGAGCCAGAACCTGGCCCCGCCGATCCCGAACCTCATTCCCGAGAATGCGCCCTTCTCACACGAGCAGCGCGCCTGGCTGAACGGCTTCTTCGCCGGCTATCTCGGTCTCGACAGCGGCGGCATCACGGCGCTCAGCGCATAAGAGAGCGCAAGGCTGATGTCGGGCGTGGCACCCGCAGCGAAGGGGCCGCTCGACGACGGCGACGACGGCGAGGCGCCCTGGCACGACCAGACCATGCCGATCGCCGATCGCATGCAGCTCGCCGATGGCCGGCCGCTGCGCCGGCGCATGATGGCGGCCATGGGCCAGCAGGACTGCGGCCAGTGCGGCTACACCTGCGAGGATTATTCGAATGCGCTGTTTCTCAAGTCGGAGGAACGGCTGAACCTGTGCGTGCCCGGCGGCAAGGACACGCTGCGCATGCTCAAGAAGCTCGGCGAGGAGCTCGCCGGCGCACCGCCTGCGGCCGTGCCCGCCGAGGCGCGCATCGCCGACGCTTCGCCCGTGCCTGCTCCGCACGCGGCGCCCGGCTCGTCGCGCGACAATCCGGCGGATGCGGTCTTCCTGCGCCGCACGCGGCTCAACAAGCGCGGCTCCAACAAGGAGACCTGGCATGTCGACATCGATCTCGCCGGGAGCGGCCTCGGCTACGCGGTCGGCGACTCCCTCGGCATCATGCCGGCGAACGATCCCGTGCTCGCCGACGCCGTGATCCGCGCGCTCGGTGCACCGGGCGATTTTCCGATCGGCGGCCGCACGCTGCGCGAGGTGCTGATCGACGGCGTCTCGCTCGGGTCCGCCCCGGACATGCTGTTTCAGCTCTTCTCCTATCTCACGGGCGGCGATCGCCGGCAGAAGGCAAAAGCGCTTGCGGCGGGCGAGGATCCGGACGGCGACGCAAAAACCGTCGACGTGCTCGCCGCGATCGAAAAATTTTCCGGCGTGCGCCCCGATCCGGAGGCATTCGTCGAGGCGCTCGAGCCCCTGCAGCCGCGCCTCTACTCGATCGCGTCCTCGCCCAAGGTCGATCCGGCCCGCGTCTCGCTGACCGTCGACGCGGTGCGCTACGAAGTCGGCCGCCGTCTGCGCCTCGGGGTCGCCTCGACCTTCTTTGCGGACCGGGCGCGCGAGGGCGCCAAGCTCAAGGTCTATGTGCAGAAGGCGCACGCCTTCGGCCTGCCGGCCGATCCGGCGGTGCCGATCATCATGATCGGCCCCGGCACCGGCGTGGCGCCGTTCCGGGCGTTTCTGCACGAGCGCATGGCGACGAAGGCGCCCGGCCGCAACTGGCTGTTCTTCGGCCATCAGCGCTCCGACTACGATTTTTTCTACGCCGACGAGCTTGCCGGGATGAAGGCCGCCGGCGTGCTCACCCGCCTCTCGCTCGCTTGGTCGCGCGACGCCGATGAGAAATTCTACGTGCAGGACCGCATGCGCCAGGTCGGCCGCGATTTCTGGGCCTGGCTCGCCGACGGCGCCCACGTCTACGTCTGCGGCGACGCCCAGCGCATGGCCAAGGACGTCGAGCGCGCGCTCGTCGAGATCGTCGCCCAGCACGGCGCCCGCACCGTCGAGGAGGCGGTGGCGTTCGTGGCCGAGCTCAAGCGCAAGGGCCGCTATCAGCAGGATGTGTATTGATGAACGCCCACGCCCAGCAGCCCGCGAGCGTGCGCACTGCGTGCCCTTACTGCGGCGTCGGCTGCGGCATCGTGGCGACCCCGGACACCGGCGGCGGCGTCGCGATCATCGGCGATCCCATGCATCCGGCAAATTTCGGCTCGCTGTGCTCGAAGGGGGCGGCGCTCGGCGAGACGCTCGGCCTCGACGGCCGGCTCTTGCATCCGATGGTGCGGCGGAACGGCAAGCTCGCGCGTGCCGACTGGCCGACCGCACTCGGCCGCGTCGCCGACGGCTTTTCCCGTATCGTCGCCCGCGACGGCCCCGACGCGGTCGCGTTCTATCTCTCCGGGCAGCTCCTCACCGAGGACTACTACGTCGCCAACAAGCTGATGAAGGGGTTCATCGGCTCGGCCAATGTCGACACCAATTCGCGGCTGTGCATGGCCTCCTCGGTCGCGGGCCATCGCCGTGCGTTTGGGGCCGACACGGTGCCCGGCACCTATGCGGATCTCGACGAGGCCGACCTGATCGTGCTGGTCGGATCGAACGCCGCCTGGTGTCATCCGGTGCTCTTCCAGCGCATGGTCGCGAACAAGCGCGAGCGCGGCGCCCGCCTGATCGTCATCGATCCCCGCCGCACTGTGACGGCGGAAGCGGCCGATCTCTTCCTTCCCATCGCGCCCGGCGCCGACACGGCGCTCTTTTGCGGGTTGCTCGTCCATCTCGCCGAGGTCGGCGCGCTCGATGATGCTTATATCGGCAATCACACGATGGGCTTCGCCGACGCGGTGGCGCGCGCGCGAGAGATCGCGCCCGACGCGGCTGCGACCGCACGGGCGACCGACCTCGCCCTTGCCGACGTGGTCGCGTTCTTCGGCGCCTTCCGCGCCACGCCGCGCATCGTCACGGGCTACTCGCAGGGCGTGAACCAGTCGGCGCAGGGCACCGACAAGGTCAACGCCATCATCAACTGCCACCTCGCGACCGGACGGATCGGCAAGCCCGGCATGGGCCCGTTCTCGCTCACCGGCCAGCCCAACGCCATGGGCGGGCGCGAGGTCGGCGGCCTCGCCAACCAGCTCGCGGCGCACATGGGGTTCACGCCCGCCGAGGTCGACCGCGTGCGCCGCTTCTGGCAGGCGCCGCGCATGGTGGCCCGCGAGGGCCTCAAGGCGGTCGACATGTTCGACGCGATCGCGGCCGGCCGCATCAAGGCGCTGTGGGTGATGGCGACCAATCCGGCGGTGTCGCTGCCGCGCGCCGGCGCGATGCGCGACGCCCTCGCCCGGCTCGAGCTGTTCGTCGTCTCCGAGACGGTGCGCTCGAACGACACCGTCGAGGCCGGCGCGCATGTGCTGCTGCCGGCCGCCGCCTGGGGCGAGAAGGACGGCACCGTCACCAATTCGGAGCGGCGCATCACCCGCCAGCGCGCCTTCATGGCGCCGCCCGGCGAGGCGCGGCCGGACTGGAAGATCGTCGCCCAGGTCGCGCGGCGGATGGGTTTCGACGCGGCCTTTGCGTATCGGTCCGTCGCCGACGTCTTTCGCGAGCATGCGGCGCTCTCGGCCTTCGAGAACCGGAGCCGGCGCGATTTCGATCTCGGCGGGCTCGCGGACATCTCCGACGCCGCATACGCGGCGCTCGAGCCGGTGCAGTGGCCGGTGCGGGCCGACGGCAAACGCCGCCAGCGCCGCTTCTTCGCCGATGGCGGCTTCTTCACGCCCGAGCGCAAGGCGCGCTTCGTCGCGCCTGCCGCGCCGGCCCTGCGCCAGGAGACGACTGCGGCGTTTCCGTTCCGGCTCAACACCGGCCGCCTGCGCGACCAGTGGCACACCATGACGCGCAGCGGCGCGAGCCCGCGCCTCGGGCTGCACAGTCCGGAGCCTTGCATCGAGGTGAACCCCGCCGACGCGCGCGCGGCCGGGCTCGAGGCCGGCGGATTCGCCCGCGTGACGAGCCGGCATGGCAGCGTCGTACTGCGGGTCGCGATCAGCGAAGGCCAGCGGCCGGGCTTGCTGTTCGCGCCGATCCATTGGAGCGACGCGACCGCATCCTCGGCGCGCATCGGCGACCTCGTCGCAGGTGATACGGATCCGCACTCCGGCCAGCCCGAAGCCAAGGCGACGCCGGCCGCGATCGAGCCTGTTGAGTTTGCCACCCGCGGCTTTGCGCTGGCGCGCCGGCCGCTCGCCTTGCCCTCGACCACGTGGTGGGCGCGCGTCACGGTTGCGGGCGGCATCGGCTATCTGCTGGCGAGCAACGACGACACGCCCGCATGGCAAGTGGCGGCGCGCCACCTCCTGGCGGGCGTTGAACCGGTCGAATTCGCCGAATATATCGATGGTCCGCGCGGTCTCTATCGGATCGCCGCCTTTGCGCAGGGTCGGCTCGAAGGATGTCTGTTCGTCGGCCCGGCTGACGCGGCGCCGCATTGGGACGCGGTCAAGCCGCTATTCGCATCCGAGACGGTCGCCGTGACGGAGCGGCGCATGCTACTCTCGGGCAAGCTGGCGGACGGTCGTGCCGATTCCGGCCCGGTGATCTGCTCGTGCTTCGGCGTCGGGCTCAATGTGATCCGTGGCGCGCTCGCCTCCGGCACGGCCGCGAGCGTGGAGGAGATCGGCAAGGCGTTGCGGGCCGGCACCAACTGCGGCTCGTGCCTGCCGGAACTGAAAAGGATCGTGCAGGGAACCGTGCAAGGGATGGTGCAAGGAAACGTGAATGAGCCTGTCGCCGTCTGATATCCGCTCGCCGCGCATGGAAGCCCTGGCGCGTCTCCCGGTGTTTTTCGCGCTGCATGGCCGGCGTGCGGTGGTCTCCGGCGCCAACGCCGCGGCAGCCTGGAAGATCGAGCTCCTGTCGGCTGCCGGCGCCCATGTGGACGTCTATGCGGCGGACCCCGGCGAGGACGTCGTCGCGGCAGCCGATGCCGTCGACGTGACGCTTCATCGTCGGGAGATCGCGGATGCGGACTTCGCCGGCGCCGCGATCGCCGTCGGCGCATACGACGATGAAACGCAGGCGGCAGGCTTCTCGGCACGCGCACGGGCCGCGGGCGTGCCCGTCAACCTGGTCGATCGGCCCGGCTTGAGCGATTTTTCCTTCGGCACCATCGTGAACCGCTCGCCGCTCGTGGTCGGCATCTCGACCGACGGCGCCGCCCCGGTGTTCGCCCAGGCGATCCGCGCCAAGATCGAGGCAATGATCCCGCTCGGCTTCGCGCGCTGGGCGGACGCGGCACGGCGCTGGCGCGACACGGTCAAATCATCCGGCCTCTCGTTCGGCGGACGGCGGCGGTTCTGGCAGCTCTTCACCGGACGTGCGGTCGCGAACGCCGATAAGGTGCCGGAAACGCGCGATTTCGAAGCCTTGCTCGAGGCCGCGCGCCGCGAGGGGGCGTCGGTCGATCACGGCTCGGTCACGCTGGTCGGCGCGGGACCGGGCGACCCGGAGCTCCTGACCCTGCGCGCCGTGCGCGCGCTCCAATCGGCCGACGTGATCCTGTTCGACCAGCTGGTCTCTTCCGGCGTGCTCGATTTCGCGCGCCGCGAGGCGCGAAAGATGCTGGTCGGCAAGGCGGGCTACGGGCCCGCCTGCAAGCAGGACGAGATCAACCGTCTGATGATCACGCTCGCCAAGTCGGGCAAGCGGGTGGTGCGGCTCAAGGGCGGCGACCCGATGATTTTCGGCCGCGGCGGCGAGGAGCTCGCTGCCTGCCGCGCCGCCGGGCTCGAGGTCGAGGTGGTGCCCGGCATCACGGCGGCCCAGGGCGCGGCGAGCCGACTCGGCGTCGCGCTCACGCACCGTTCGGCGGCGCGCCGCCTGCAATACGTCACCGGTCATGGCGCCGACGGCAAGCTGCCGCGCGACATCGACTGGACCAGCATCGCCGACCCGACCGCGACGACGGTCGTCTACATGCCGGCGCGCACGCTGGCCGAGCTCGCCGCAGCCGGCATCGCCCACGGCCTCGATCCGGCGACGCCCGCGGTCGCCATCGTCAAGGCGACGCGTCCCGGCGAGGCGGTCGTCGCGGCGCCGATCCGCGATCTGCCCGCGCGCCTCGCCGAGCTGCCGCCCGGTCCCGTGCTGGTGATGATCGGGCAGGTGTTTTCTGAAATCCAAGCTGTCACGTCGTCCGAAAGCGATGGCGTAGGGTGGGTTAGGCGCGAAGCGCCCTAACCCACCGGCCGAGTCTCCGCCTGCGAGTCCGCTGGTGGGTTACGCGCCTTCGGCGCTAAAACACCCTACGAGGAATCGGCTCTTCTACACCCCCGTCATCTGGCCCGGCTCGCGGCCGGCGCGGCGGCACCAGTTCTCCCAGGCACGGTCGAACGCCACCGCGCCCGTGCTCTCCAGGATCTTGTCGACCTCGCCGGCGGTCAGGAACTTGATGGTGCCCATGCCCATCGCCTGCATCTGCAGGCGCGCATTGAGCTCCAGATAGACCGCGATATAGACCACCTCGCGGATGTTGCGCGCCGCAACCACGCAGCCGTGGCCGCGCAGAAGCGCGGTGCGGCCGCCGCCGACGCGCCGCGCGAGATCGCGGCCCATCGCGAGGCTCGACACCAGCATGTTGGTGTCGCCGAATTTCTCGCCCGAATCCCAGATCGGCACCTCGTGGCCCATGCAGCCGCAGGTGTGGAGCAGCGGCCTGATCTTGGTGCCGGTGACGCCGAACGGGATCACGCTCGGCGAATGATTGTGCACCACCGCGTGCACCTCCGGCTTCGCCTCGTAGACGGCGGCGTGGATGTAGCGCTCGAGATACGGCTTGCGGCCACGTGCGTCGACCGGCTCGCCGTCGAGCGAGAACTCCATGAGGTCGTCGCGCTCGATGCAGTCGGGCGCCCGCGCGCGCGACAGGATGAAGCGATCGGGCCGCTCGGGATGCCGCGCGCTGATGTGGCCGAACGAGTCGACCACCTCCTCGCGCGCGAGAATCCGGTTGGCGGTGACGAGCTCGTCCAGCAGCGTGTCGAGAGGGGTCATGCGAATGCCTTGCCGCGCGCGCTTCGCGTCATTGCCCGCGCAAGCGGGCAATCCAGCAGGCACCGCGCCTTCCCGTGAATACTGGATGCCCCGCGTGCGCGGGGCATGACGACGGAGGGATGTTCTTAGCGGCTTTCAGTGCAGCCGAGAAGCGCGCCTTGACAGTCCGTCCGGCTTCCCCTGTATGGTCGGCCCGCCGATGACGAATACGATCCTGACGCTGCTCAGCACCGAGCTGATCAAGCAGCACACTGCAAGCGGCCACTGGCGCGACGACACGATCTACTCGCTCGTGTGCGAGCACGCGCGCCGCGCGCCCGGGAAACCCGCGCTGCGTGATCGCTTCCGCCGCCTGGACTATGCGGCACTGCTCGCGGCCGCCGACGGCCTCGCGGCCGATCTCGAGGCGCGCGGCGTCAAGCCGGGTGACAGGGTCGCCGTCTGGCTGCCGAGCCGGATCGAAAGCGTGGTGGCGCTGCTGGCCTGCTCGCGCAACGGCTATGTGTGCGCGCCCTCGCTGCATCGCGACCACACCGCGGCGCAGGTCGTCGCGCTGTTGCGCCGCATGCGCGCGGCCGCATTCATCGGGCAAGCCGGCTACGGCGCGGACGCCGCCCGGCGCGACATTTTTGCCGAGCTCGGCGATATCGAGTCGTTGAAGTGCGTGTACCGGCTGGCGGCTCCAGACGTGGAGGCCCGGCACGAGGCCGGGCATGACGCCGAAAACATCAAAACCGACCCCAACCAGGTCGTCTATCTCGCCTTCACGTCCGGCACGACCGGGACGCCGAAAGGCGTGATGCACAGCGACAACACGCTGCTCGCCAATGCGCGTGCGATCGCGGCCGACTGGCGCATCGCCGCGGATTCGGTCGTCTATTCGCTGAGCCCGCTCAGCCACAATCTCGGCTTTGGCGCCATGGTGATGGCGCTCGCGGCGGGCGCCGAGCTGGTGATCCATGACCTGCCGAAGGGAGCGAGCCTGATCGACCGGCTGATCGAGACCGGCGCGACCTTCCTGTTCGGCGTGCCGACCCACGCGATCGACCTGCTGCGCGAGCTGCGCGAGCGCAACCGCAACGATCGTCAACCGGGCATCGGCCGGCTCACAGGGTTTCGCATCTCGGGCGCGGCGGCGCCGGGCGAGGTGGTGGCGGAGCTTCTCGCCAACGGCGTCGTGCCGCAGAGCGGCTACGGCATGACCGAGACCTGCTCGCACCAGTATACGCTGCCCGACGACGATCCGAGGCTCATCATCGAGACCTGCGGGAAGGCCTGCCCGGGCTACGAGATCAAGATCTGGCGGATCGACGATCCCGACGTCGAGGCGCCCGTCGGCGAGATCGGCCAGATCGGGGGCCGCGGCGCGAGCCTGATGCTCGGCTATTTCGACGACCAGGCCGCGACCGAGGCCGCATTCAACGGGCAGGGCTGGTTCCTGACCGGCGATCTCGGCTGGGTCGACCAGAACGGCTATCTGCGCATCACCGGGCGCGCCAAGGACGTGATTGTCCGCGGCGGCCACAACATCCATCCGGGGCGGATCGAGGAGCTCGCCATGCGCCATCCGGCGATCGAGCGCGTCGCCGCCGTGCCGGTCGCCGACGCGCGGCTGGGCGAAAAAGTCTGCCTCGCCGTCATGCGGCGGCCCGGCGGATCGGTTGCGCCGGATGAGATGCTCGCCCATCTGGACGCGCTGGGGCTCTCGCCCTACGACATGCCGGAATACTTCCTCGACCTCGACCACATCCCGCTCACCGCGAGCGGCAAGATCCTCAAGCGCGACCTCGTCGAACGGATCGCAAAGGGGCTTGCGTCGCCGCTGCCGGTGCGCTGGAAAGCGGGGCCGGTGGCGGGCGGCCGCTGACGGTATCGCGTTGAGGGAACCCATATGCGTGCGGTCGTCGTTCACGAGTTCGGTCCGATCGAGACCGCGGCGATCGGCGAATTCCCGACGCCGGTGCCGGGCCCGCACGAGGTGCTCGTCGAGGTCCACGCGACCGCTGCCAATTTCGTCGACCTTCTGGTGATCGGCGGGCAGTATCAGTTTCTGCCCGATCCGCCCTTCGTGCCCGGCAAGCTGCCGGCGGGCGTCGTCGCCGAGGTCGGCTCGGAGGTGAGGTCGCTCAAGCCCGGCGACCGCGTGCTCACCATGGCGGAGCAGGGCGGCTATGCCGAATTCATCGCCGTGCCGGAGACGCAATGCTATCGGCTGCCCGACCGGATGTCGTTCATCGACGCCGCCGCCATGGCGCTTGCCTTCGACACCGCCTGGTTCGCGCTGCGCGACCGCGCCCGCTGCAAGTCGGGCGACTCGGTGCTCGTTCTCGGCGCGACGGGCAGCGTCGGCCTCGCCGCCGTCCAGCTCGCCAAGGCGATGGGCGCCAAGGTGCTGGCCGGCGTGTCGAGCTGGGACAAGGCCGACATCGTCCGCGAGGCGGGCGCCGACGCGGTGATCGATCTCTCGCCCGCCGATCTGCGCGACAGCCTGCGCGCGCAGGTCTACGAGGTCACCAACAGCCGCGGCGCCGACATCGTGCTCGACCCCATCGGCGCCGACATCTTCGATGCCGCGATCCGCGCGGTCGCCTGGCGCGGTCGGCTGGTGGTGATCGGTTTCGCGGCCGGGCGCATCCCGAACATTCGGGCGAACTATCTGCTGCTCAAAAACATCGAGGTGAGCGGGCTGCAGATCAGCGACTACCGCCGGCGCATGCCGGGCCAGATGGCGGCGTGCTTTGCGGAACTCTTTGCGCTCTACGATGCCGGCAAGATCAGGCCGGCCCCCACCACGGTCGTGCCCATCGAGGAGTTCGCGACCGCGCTCGCCGACATTCGCGACCGCAGCGCCCGCGGCCGCATCGTGCTGAGCCAGGGGAAGGACTAGGCCGGCCGGCCGCGTCCGCCTATATCGAACGGGTCCGATCGATTTCGCCCGCCGGCAGGCGCGGTCCGCGGTCTGCCACCGGATTCTGCGGCTTCGAATTGAGGCAGATCAAACCCGTCGCCCGGCCCGTGCGCCATCACGGCATGCCGGTTCCCGGCGCCGATCAGTCAGCGAGCATCACATGACCGCCACAACCTCTGCCCCTCCCGCCGTCGCGGCGCGCGGCGCCAAGCCGTGGTACGCCCAGCTCTGGATCCAGGTGCTCATCGGCATGGGCGTCGGCATCCTGCTCGGCTGGCTCGCGCCGGAGCGCGGCGCCGCCATGCAGCCGCTCGGCGACGCCTTCATCAAGGCGATCCGCATGCTGATCGCGCCCATCATCTTCTGCACCGTCGTACACGGCATCGCGCAGATGCACGACGTCGCCAAGGTCGGGCGCGTCGCCGTCAAGGCGCTGGTCTATTTCGAGGTGCTCACCACCGTCGCGCTGATCATCGGTCTCGTCGCCGTCAACGTGATCCGCCCGGGCGAGGGCATGAACGTCGACCTCTCGAAGGTGAACACCAGCCTGCTCGATCCCTACGTGAAGCAGACCGGGGAGATCGGCTTCGTCCCGTTCCTAATGAACATCATTCCGTCGACCTTCGTGGGCGCGTTCGCGGAGGGCAATATCCTCCAGGTCCTGTTCGTCGCCATCGCCTGCGGCTTCGCGCTGATCTGGCTCGGCGAGGTCGCCAAGCCGCTGGTCGATCTCATCGACATCGCCGCCAAGATGATCTTCCGCGTCGTCGACATGATCATGTGGACCGCGCCGATCGGCGCGTTCGGCGCGATCGCGTTCACGGTCGGCAAGTTCGGCATCGGCTCGCTCACCTCGCTCGGCTTGCTCCTGGCCGGCTTCTATCTCACATGCCTGGTCTTCGTGTTCGGCGTGCTGTGGCCGATCGCGCATTGGTGCGGCTTCAGCCTGATCAAGCTCCTGCGCTACATCTGGGAGGAGCTGCTGATCGTCTACGCCACCACGTCATCCGAGACGGTGCTGCCGCGCATGCTCGCCAAGATGGAGAACGTCGGCTGCGAGCGCAGCGTCGTCGGGCTCGTGATCCCGACAGGCTACTCGTTCAACCTCGACGGCACCTGTCTCTACCTCGCGACCGCGACGGTCTTCCTCGCCCAGGCGACCAACACGCCGCTCGATATCGAGCACCAGATCGGCCTGCTCCTGATCCTGCTGCTCACCTCGAAGGGCGCGGCGGGCATCGCCGGCGCCGCCTTCGTGGTGCTTGCCGCCACGCTGTCGGCGCACGGGACGATCCCGGTGGCGAGCGTCGCGCTGATCCTCGGCATCCACCGGCTGATGTCACAGGGCCTCACCCCGACCAACCTGGTCGGCAACGCGGTCGCCACCATGGTGATCGCGCGCTGGGAGAACGCGCTCGACATGGCGCGCATGCACCGCGTGCTCGACGGCAAGGCGGAGGGCGAGCCGGCACGCGTATGAGCAGGGGCTGGCTACGCCGCCGCGATGGCGATGCCGGCCTGCTCGCACGTATTGGCGATGTCGCTGACGGTGGCGCGCTGCATGTCGCGCCGCCAACGCAGGTCGTCGAAATCGGTGCCGCGGTGCATGGTGCAGCGATTGTCCCAGATGACGAGATCGTGGACGCGCCAGCGGTGGGTGTAGACGAACTGCCGCTGCGTCGCATGCGCGATGAGCTCGTCGACCAGCGCGCGGCCCTCCGGCTCGGGCATGCCGAGGATGCGGCCCGCATGTGAGGCGAGATAGAGCGACTTGCGGCCGGAGTCCGCAAGCGCGCGAACCAGGACCTGCGGCACCGGCGGCATCGCCGCCCGCTCCTCCTCGCTGAAGTTGCCGAAGCCAAGCCGGGCACGCGAGTTGAAGATCGAATGCTCGGCCACCAGGGCGTCGAGGCGGCGCTTGGTCTCGTCGGGCAGGGCGTCGTAGGCAGCGCGCTCGTCGGCGAACTCGGTGTGGCCGCCGATCGGCGGGATCGCGCGGCCGTAGAGCAGCGACATCAGCGCCGGCAGCCGCTTGAACGAGCTGTCGGTGTGCCACAGGCGGTTGCCGAGCTGAAACATGCGCTGCCGGCTGTCCTTCTCCCACATCGTGTCGTCGTGCGCGAGATTGGAGACGTCGGACAGCTGCGGCGGAAGGCGCAGCTTGGCGTCCTTGCGGTGTAGCGCGATCGTGGTCTCGAGCGGCCCGAAATGCCGCGCGAAATCGAGATGCTGGTCCTGCGAGAGATGCTGGTCGGGGAAGATCAGCACCGAATAGGTCGCGAACGCGGCCTTGATCGCCTGGAGATCGGCCGGCGCGAGCGGCTTCGCCAAGTCGACATCGCCGATCTCGGCCGCGAAGCTCGGCGTGACCGGGCAGACGGTGGTGGCCATGGTCGTTGCCTCCGTGGCGATGATACGTCGGCGCAGCCGCCGCATGCAACTGGCGTTGACTTTCCGGCGGCCCCTCCAAATACTGATGCCAATCAGAAAAGCGAAAACAGCCGAACGCAAGTGCGGTGCAGCCAGGGAGGACGCCATGACGACCTCACGCCGGTCGCTTCTGAAGAATTCTGCCGCCACCATCGCGGCTTTGGGCCTCTCCGGGCGCGTCGCGCGCGCCGAAGCGGAGACCGTCCGGATCGGCGTCGTCTACGATCTCTCGGGCCCGTTCGCGGCCGGCGGCTCGGTCGCCTGCTCGATCGGCGCCCAGATCGCCATCGATCTCGTCAATGAGCGCGGCGGCGTCGCCGGCAAGTACAAGGTCGTGCCGATCAACGCCGACTGCCAGAGCAAGGTCGACGTCGCGATCAACGAGGTCGAGCGCCTGATCAGCCAGGAGAAGGTCGACATCGTCAATGGCGTCTATGCCAGCGCCCACGCGGTCCCGCTCGCCGCCAAGGTCGAGGCGCAGAAGAGGATCCTCTGGATCACGACCGCGATCGCGACGGCGGTATTCAAGGACAAGAACCTGAACTACGTCTTCCGCGCCCAGATTCATTCCGACCAGTACGGCGAGGCCTTCGCGTCGTTCATGGCCGAGAACGCGAAGGCGAAGCTTGGCGCCGATCCGAAGGACGTCAAGGTCGCGATCATTCACGAGGACGGTCCCTACGGGGTCGGCGTCGCGGAAGCGACCGAGCGGTTCGGCAAGGAGAAGGGCCTGCAGCTCGTGCTCAAGGAAGGCTATTCGGCGACCACGCCCGATCTGTCGTCGCTCGTCACCAAGCTCAAGCGGGCGGGCGCGGACGTCATCTCGCACTGCGGCTACAACCCGGACATCACGCTGTTTCTGCGCCAGGCGCGCGAGAGCGGCCTGCGCTTCAAGATGCTGGTCGGCAACGGCGCCGGCTACAGCCAGCTCGACAAGCTGCGCGCGACTTTCGGCAAGGACATCGACAATTTCTGCAACATCGACCCGGTCCCGGCGCAGCTGCTCGATCCGGCCTCGCTGGCGCCGGGCCTCGGCGATCTCATCAAAGTTATGGTCGCGCGCTACAAGGCGAAGACCGGCGCGACCGACGTGCCGCCGCACTGCTCGATGGGCTTCAACCAGACCTGGGTTCTGCTCAACAGCGTGCTGCCGGTCGCCAAGGAGAAATACGGCGGCTTCGACGCCGAGGCGGTGCGCAAGGCGGC
>Ga0126371_10003864_pt1 | contig 13172 bp, 13 predicted proteins | sample PanSoiMetaPlot_4_FD_110145 | JGI IMG/M metagenome (GOLD analysis project Ga0126371, IMG submission 110145) | Tropical forest soil microbial communities from Panama - MetaG Plot_4 | ecosystem: Environmental > Terrestrial > Soil > Tropical forest > Bulk soil | place: Panama | collected 2016-02-17
TGCCGCGACCTCGCCGCCCGGCTCGCGCAGAGCACTCAGACCCGGTGGGCGCTGACCATCACCACCCCGCAAGGCCAGCCGCTCGCGCACGCCAGCAGCATCCGAGGACCAGGGCCCCCGCCCGAACCGACGGCGGCGCTGAAATGGGCCGCCGGCCTCAAAGACAAGCTGGCCTGGCTCGAGACCGGCACCTGCGCCCATGTGCGGGAAGAGCCCGGTTACCGGCCCAGCCGCCAGCTGCAGCACCTGATCCGGGCCCGGCAGCAGCGCTGCAGCCACCCCGGCTGCGGCCGGCCCGCCGCCGGCTGCGACCTGGACCACACCATCGCCTACGACCAGGGCGGCCGGACCTGCGAATGCAACCTCGCCCCGCTATGCCGATGGCATCACCGCGCCAAGCAGACCCCCGGCTGGCAACTCCACCAGACCCAGCCCGGCATCATGACCTGGACCATGCCCAGCGGCCGCACCTACACCCGCACGGCCGAAACCTACCCCGTCTGAACGTAGGTCAGGACGGCCGGCCGCCGAACTGCCAGTTGTGCACTTCGATGTCGGCATACCGACTGGACGTCAGGACGGCGCGTGCCGTGGCCGGGTCGGCCGCTCTCAGCAGCACCGCCGTGCCCAGCCAGGTAGCACCGTCATCGGACAGCAACGGCCCGTAGGCGATCAGCTCGTTCTGGTCGAGTGGTGGCACGGTGAGGTCGACGGCCTCCCCGGTGCCGAAACCGAGCACCAGGTAACGGTCTCCACCAGTCCAGCCTCCAGGGAAGTCCCACATGGTGCGGCCCAGCGTGTTGCGCCATCGGCGCAGCAGCACGTCCCGGTAGACACCGGCCTGATAGTTGGGCTCGTCGAAGGCGAAAGTGCGGGCGGCGGAAGGATCAGGCAGGTCGACGATATGAACGCTGCCGGTGGGCGCGTCACCGTCGCGGGCGAGGGTCGGTCCCCGAGCGATCATCTCCGTCGCGTAGCGGTCCATGTAGGACCAGTGCTCTTCCAGCAGATCTTCGCGCAGCGCTACGGAGCCAGGGCGGTCTCGGTGGTAGCAGAAGAACTCCATGCCCACAGTGGGGACTTTCCCGTCGGACCGCGCAGGTCGGCCTCGGCGGCGCTACCCCGTCTGAGCGCCCGACCAGGTAGCTCCGCGGTAGGCCGCGATCAGAAGCAGCATGCCCGGCAGTGCTCCGCCCGTCATCGCGATCGCGGCAGTCGGCGCACCAGCCGCAGCGATCACGAGTCCGGCGACGCCGCACACGGAGATCGCCACACCTAGGTATCGGAACATCGTCCGCTGCCAGACGGCCGCAAGCACGATGAAGTGCACCCCAACAACCACCGACACCCAGGCAACTACGGCATCAGGAAGTCCGGCGGGTCCGCGAATGAGGGCCGCGCCCGCCGGAATGGCGGCGACCTCCCCCACGACGACGATCCAGTACCTAGTCCCGAAGCCGCCGGGGCCACCTTGACCGAGCTGTCCGGATGGCCTGCGCCGCGCCAGCAGTATGGCGAGCCCGGCGAAGACGACTGCAGCGGCGATTCTGAGAACGACCGGCCATGGCTGCGGCAGGGCGCCGACATTGAGCTCTATATAGACCAGGCCGAACACGCCCCCGATCAGGGATCCAAGGAGCTGGCCCGCCGGTGGGCTGACACGATCGGATTCATCGCGTGGCTGTTTGGAGGTCGCGGGTGCTTGCACGGCGTTTCTCATTCTGTAGAGTCTACAGTATTAGTTATAGTTAACTCTATCTAATATTACTAACTCTAGGGAGACCGAAGCGGAATCCAGCGACTCATCCGGCGACCGTCTCGCGGGCTACCACTCGCCGCTGCGCGCAGCGCGAGCCGAGGACACTCGCCAGCGGATCACTAGAGCCGCAGTCGAGCTGTTCGCCGAACATGGCTTCGCCGGCACCACCGTCCGCGCTATCGCCGCCCGTGCGGGTGTGGCAGCGCCGACCATCTACGCCACCTTCGGCACGAAGGCGGCGATCTTGCATGCACTGCTGGCTCAGCTGGAACAGGACGCCGATGCGCCCGGCTGGCGAGACCGAATCGCCGCCGAAGGCAATCCCGCCGCCAAGCTGGAGAAGTTCGCGCAGTGGAGCGTCTCGATGCTGTCGACCAGCAAGGCCGTGATTGCCGCGGCCCAGGGCGCAGCCGGTGACCCCGCCATCATCGACCTGAAGGCCGAGGCCGACCAACACCGCCGAGACGCGCTGTCTGCCCTAATCGGCGGCCTCGCCGACCGCGGCGCCATACAAGCCGGGCTTAGCCGGTCGAAAGCAATTGACCGGGCGTGGCTGCTGACCGGAGTCGAGATGTACCTCGCCGCGACAGATGGGTGCGGCTGGTCCGACCGCGAGTACTCGCGCTGGCTGGCGAGCCTTCTGGTGAGTCAGCTGCTAGCCGACTCACCCTGACACCTGATCGGCTAAGAACCTGCACGGCTTTACGAAATAGACGATCGGGCCTTGCGGCGGCTGCGCACCTGTGCCTTCGCAGGGCGTGCATCGAGCCGGGCCACAGCCTCGGCAACCAGACGGGAGTTGGGATCGAGAGCCAGGGCCTCGTCCAAGGCGTCGCGGCCGGACTGACCGGCAGCGTGCCTGGCCATCGCGACCGTGGCCAGGACGGTCGCGCGCGGTCCCGCCTCAAGGTCGGCTGCCAGCGCATCCGCGCACAGCGGCTCTACCACGGCTGGCATTCCCTGGCGGAGCCTGATCAGCGCGAGGGTGTGCATCGCACCGATGCGGTCAGTGCGCGAACTGTGCTTTAGAACCCACGCCATCCTGGTGCCAGCCAGGTTGGCATCGGCTAGCGGCAGGCCAGGGAAGGTGGCGACTAGCCACTCTGCGTGATGCACCGCGAGCACGAACTTCGGAGCCGGAGAGGCGGGCAGGTCCGTAGGCAGGTCGCGATGCAGCCGGAGCATGGCCCGCGTCCGGCCCTGCTCGCCAAGCAGGCCGACCACCAAATGCCAGCGAGCCAGAGCGGCGGCCACCTCAAGCTGGCACCCGCGCAGCAAAGTGTCGGCAGCCTCGGGTCTGCTTCGCCAGTCGGGATCTTCGAGGAGAAGCCGAACGTCCCTCGCCGCCCGGCTTCGCGCGGGCGTCCGCAACAGCCGGGCGCCGTCGGACAGCCGACCGTTCCTCGCGCGCAACGGCATCAGGTTCGCCAGGCCTACAGCGGCAAATATGACAGCGAGCGAGTACCGGACATGGCCGTCAAGAGGCAGCGCCAAGGCGACTGGAGCCATGATCAGGTCGGCGAATGGACCGGCAATGAAGATAATCGCAGCCCTGCCGTCGGAGACCTGGCCTGTCCACGTCACGCGCCCATGCGGGACCAACCCAAGTTCGATCCGCACTTTGGCGCGTGCGAAGCGCATAATCGCGGGCGGAGACCCGATGTGAAGTCCCGTCGCGTTCCCCTTCATCAGCCGCACCGCAAGGTAATGGCCCAGCTCGTGCACCACGATCGCCGCGAGTGCCGTGACGTACAAGATCGCAGTGACGACCGCGAAAGTGGCCAGTGCGTGCTGGCGACCGTTGGGCAGCGACGAGAAGATGAGCGCGACGGCGACTACACCTCCGCCTGCAGTGATGACGCCAGCCAAGATGTACCCAATGCCCAGGTAAGGTTGCCGACGCCCCATGAGCGGAGCATAGCTGTGAACAGGTGGATTAGGCGCCGGGGTCGGTCTACGCCCGCTCAGTCAGCCCGTATTCGACTGCGTCGATGCCGCGAACGGCCAGCGCTCGCTCCGCGTCCTCTGCCAGGAAGCCAGCGGCGGCCGCATCACCGCGCAGCGAGGCATCCAGATGCGCGAGAGCCAGACCGCGGGTGAAGACGTGGCCGTGCTCCCCCGGACACAACTCGCTCGCCGGAAGCATCGCCGCGGTCATCCAGGCTGCCTCGCCCGGCAGGGTCATTGCCCGCAGAGCTTCGTGATTGGCCTCGACGTCGTCAGCGAAGTGCTGGTGATCGGCCCGGCGCAGCACGAACATGTGCTTCGGCTCGGGTGCCCGCTCGAATATTTCTTGTACGCCATCGAGTGGCACAGGCACGTCGCAGTCGCCGGTCAAGATCAGGACGGGCACGGCCCGTTCCCAGCCGAATGCAAGCGTGAGCGGGAGTACACCGGGAACTGGTCGCGAACTGCCACCCGGCGCTAGCGCCACGACGGCGCGAACCCGCGGCTCGCGCTCGGGGACAGCGAGCGCGGTCCACCCGCCGAAGCTGTGGCCGGCCAGGCCGATCCGTTCTGGGTCGAGCTCGATCGAGGTGAGCGCGCCGTCGATGAGCTGCGCTAGCAGCAACTGAACGTCAGGGACGCGACTGGCGCAGATCGCGTCGATGCGGCGAGCCCGGTCGGCCCCAGACTCATCCACCTGCGGCCCAAGCTCAGGCGCGACAACCTCGCTGTGATCCATAGCGGCAACCGCGTAACCGTGACTCGCGAGGTGCGTGCACAGATAGGTTGCGCTGCGGCGACCGCCGCCACTGTAGTGAGAGAAGACGACGAGCGGCAGCGGGCTAAGGTCGGCCGGGGGCGCATCGCGCATCTCGCCCTTGCCGGGCGCTGCCGGATACCACAGCTCGCACGGGAAGGTCCGGCGCCGCTCCGCGTCCCGCACGTCGAAGGTGCGAACGCCTATGCCGAACTCGCCAGCCGAAAACGGATCGTAGACACCTGCGTCCATCGGCCCAGCATGACTCCGGCATGCAGTCAGGCGGAAGGAAGTTCGCTCAGGGCGTGCGGTCTACGAACCGGAGCCGGAACCAGAGCCAGAGCCAGAGCCAGAGCCCGAGCTTTGACCCGCGGACGCGTCGAACTCGCTTTCATACGGGCGATCGAGTCCGTACTCAGCGACTTCCTGCTCGCTCAGGCCGGGATAAGCCAGACTCCCCAGGCGCGCCCTACGGCGATCGTTAGCCCAGGCGAACACCTCGGACAGCTCCACGAGCAGCACGCACGGAATCGCCAGCAGCAGCATGCTGATGGGATCCGGGCTCGGCGTGGCGATGGCGGCGAACGCGAACACGCCGAAGATGATCATCCGGCGCCACTTCTTGAACCGCGCATGCGTGAGCACGCCCGCGAGGTTCAGCAAGACGAAGATCAGCGGCAGCTCGAATGCCAGCCCGAAGATGGCGACCATCGCGAAGGCGTAGCTGAGGTAGGTATTGATCGTGATCAGCGGGGTCACGCCGACCGGCACCAGGTCAAGCAGGAAATGCAGACCCCTGGTCATCGCGAAGTACGCGATGACCGCACCAGTGGCGAAAAGCGGGACAGCGGCACCGACAAACAGGTAGGCCCACCGGCGCTCCCGCCGGTACAGGCCTGGCGCGATGAACGCCCAGAGCTGGTACAGCCAGATCGGGCTGGCCAGCAGGATGCCGACCGCGATCGATACCTGGAGCTTCAGGAACAGTCCGTCGAAGATCCCGTTGACATACAGCTGGTGTGTACAGCTGCCCACATGGTGGCCTGGGATGCTCCGAGAGCTGGCGGGCAGCCGGCAGAACGGCTGCTCGATGAAGTGCCAGGCGCGCGGGTAAATCACCCAGCCGACGATCGCGCCAACGGTTACCGCTACAGCGATCTTGATGATGCGGTTGCGCAACTCACGGATATGCTCCATGAGCGGCATCCGTGCTTCGGGGTTGGTGCCCCGACCGTAACCAAGACCGGAGCCAGAATCAGCTGCCGCGTCCAGGCTGTCATCCAGCATGGCCACCGCCGGCTAGCCGCTAGAGCGGCTGGTTCTGCTGCCCGGCGCTTCCGCCCGCGGACTGCCGCTGGAGTTCCTCGACCTGGCGCTGCAGGTCCTGCAGCTGTGCCTGGTTCTGGTCCTGGTTCGCCTGTAGCGGCTGCGCCGGCGGCGTCGCTGTCAGCGCGTTGCTGCTGAAGCCGGACGAGTTGTCGTCGTTCTTGGCGGGGTTATTGGGGTCGTAATCCAGCCCCGAGACCGACCGCTTGAAGATGTGCATCGACTGGCCGATCGATCGAGCCGCGCCGGGGAGCCGCCGCGAGCCGAACAACACCACGAGCACCACCACTAGAACAATGATGTGCCACGGGGCGAATGCACCGTCCATGTCTGTCCCCATTCAGCGGAAGCAAATGCTCCCTGGATTCCTGGACCACCCTGAGTGTACACGCGACCTGCATGGAAGCTACTGGACCAGTCTGTCCCGGATACAGCTTCTGACCAGCGAGTTAACGCGAATGTAGCAGTCCTGACCAGTGATTATTCATATTGGCGCAAGGCCGCTGCAGCATCGGCAGCCACCTCCTGGGCCAGCTCAGCCGGGGAAATTACCCTGCCGTCCTCGCCCAGTCGCAGCGCCAGCCTACGCACCCACTGCGTGTCCGGAGTCCGCAACCGGATCCGCAGCCGCCGGTCCTCCAGCTCCTCTATCTGCTCACAGGGGTAGTACTCAGCCACCCACCGGCCAGCTGACCCCAGCTCGAGTACGACATGGACATCCTGCGGCGATGGCCGGAACAGGCCGCCGTCCACGTCCACCGGCTCGGCCGTCTCTGGCACTTCGCTGGCCACGTCGAGCACCTGGATCGACATGATCCGGTCGAGCCGGAACAGTCGCACGGCGCTCGCCCGCCGGCACCAGCCCTCAAGGTAGCTGCGCCCGTCCACCATGAGGAGCCGCATCGGGTCAACATCTCGCTCGGTAGCCTCATCCCGGCCATGGACGTAGTAGGCGATGTGCAGGCGCTTTCCCTGGCTGAGCGCGTCCGTCACGTGCGCGGTCACCGACTGGCTGGTCACGTCATCGACTTGGATGGCCACCTGAGCGCTCGGATTCCCGGCAGTGCCCGCGGCCGCTTCCAGCTTGGCGATGGTCCGGCTCAGGGCCGATCCATCCCCGATGCTCGGCAGGTCAGCGAGCATCCGCAGCGCGACGAGCAGCGCACACGCTTCGTCCACACCGAGCCGGAGTGGCCGGTCCATGGCCTCGGCCTCGCTGACCACGATCTCGCCGCCCTCGTACGACAGGTCAATCGGGCAGTACGGGTCCGGTGACCTGAGCTCTACGCACCAGAGCATGTTGAGGTCGTCCACGAGCTCGCGCTCGCTGATTCCGAACGCCGCCGCCGTCTCAGCCATCCCCACCACGTTGCGGCTGACCACGTACTGGACGAGGGCGAGCAATCGCTGCAGCCGGTCCGTGGCCGTCGGGCCACGGGCCTGACCTGACCCGGGGCCTGGTCGGGCCGGCGCAGCCGCAGTCATGCCAGCGCTCCCTTCAGCCGACCGATGACAGCCTCGCGCAAGTCCACTGGCTCAAGCACGACCACGTCCGAACCGAACGAGGCGATCTGCTCGCTGAACCAGCCGATTTCGCTGTAGTGCACCTCGACGACGTCCCAGCCGGGCTCGGAATCGGGCGCAGTACTAACCGCATGCCGTCGTAGCCCATAACCGGCGCCGGAACGGATCCGCAGCCTGCAGACTGGCTGCGGTGGAGGCTCGTTGTCCCAGTCCCGAACCGCGCCGCGCACGTCGATGCCAGGCGGCACGCTAACCGAGCCCGGACGGCCGATGAACCTGACCTCGCCTGAGATCCGGCTGAGCCGGAATACTCGCTGCTCGCCTCGGTCCCGGTCATGTCCCACGACATACCAGCGGCCGCGACGGTTGACCACGCCCCAGGGCTCGAGCTGTCGCTGTTGCGGGTTGCTCCGGCCTGCGGCCAGGTACCCGAATGAGACCGGGCGCCGGTCCCTGACAGCTTCCCAAAGCGGCCCGAACGAGGCCTCGACTGTCTGCAGCCGCGGCTCGATGCCTGGCTGGGTCAGGTCTTCCGCCTCTATGCCGGCCGCCCGAAGCTTGAGCAGCGCTCCCTCTGCGGCGCCGGCTAGCTCCGCTCGCCGCCAGACGCGCGCGGCCAGGCCGAGCACAGCTGCCTCATCCGGTTCCAGCCTGATGTCGGGCAGCTCGTAGGCCTGCCGGGAGATGCGGTAGCCGGGCTCTTCCTCGCTGCCCGAGTTCGTCCCTGTCTCCAGCGGGATGCCAAGCTCACGAAGCTCGTCCTTATCGCGCTCGAACATCCGTTTGAAGGCATCGAACGACTCAGGGTATCCGGGCACGGCCGCCCTGATCTGGCTCGCTGTCAGGTACCTGCGTGCCGACAGCAGGCAAACGACAAGGCTGAGCAGCCGTTCGGTCTTCCGCCGGGACATCGCCATCCTTTCCCGCCACCGACGCTACCCTGCCGGAGTGATCAGGTGGCGTAGTGGCGAGGTTTCTGCAGTCGGCCAGTCGTGGCGCGGGGCGGTCGAGCTTGACGTCTCCGTCAGCAACGGGACAATCCGGGCGCTGGCCTACCCCGAGCTGACCGGGACACCGCAGCGCGGCGACCGGGTGCTCCTTAATACAAGTGCGCTCGACATCGGCCTCGGTACGGGCGGATACGCGCTTGTGGTGGCGATTCCGGACCGGCTCCCGCCCGATCGCGAGGCACCAGGGCACCTGATCAAGGCCAGGTACACCCCGCTGCAGGCCACTGTGCTCGGTGCCGACGAGCAGGGCTCGGACTATCACGACCTGCTACGCGAGGCGGACAGCCTGGACGGCATGCCCGTGGTGGTCGCCGACCTGCATTCCGCTCTGCCTGCGATCCTGACGGCTTATAGATGGGAACGGGCTTCCACCCGGCTACCCACGTCCACGCCGCGGATCGCGTACGTGATGCTCGATGGCGGTGCACTGCCGGCCTGGTTCTCCCGGTCCGCCGCGGTCTTGTCCGAGATCGGCTGGCTAGCCGGCACGGTGACGGTCGGGCAGTCGTTCGGCGGTGACCTGGAAGCGGTCACGCTGCATAGCGGGCTGCTGGCGGCGAGGCACGTGCTGGGCGCCGACATGGCGATCGTGTCCCAGGGTCCTGGCAACCTCGGGACCGGCACGCGCTGGGGATTCTCCGGCGTTGCATCCGGAGAGGCGATCAACGCCGCCGCCGTACTCGGCGGACGGCCAGTCGGCTCGCTGCGGATCAGCCAGGCTGACGCGCGAGAGCGGCACCGCGGCATCTCGCACCACAGCCTGACCGCCTACGGCCGGGTGGCTCTTGCCCGCGCCGACATCGTGGTACCTGAGCTACCTGGTGAGTTCGGCGCGCAGCTACTGGCCGCCGCAGCACCGCTCGCGGACCGGCACAACCTCGTCCGAGTCAGCGTGGACGGCCTGGCGGAGGTGCTGCTAGAGAGCCCGGTCAGGCTGGTCACGATGGGCCGCGGGCTGGAGGAAGACCCGGCCTACTTCCTGGCGGCCGCCGCAGCAGGCCGGCACGCGGCCAGCCTGCTGCGAGCGGCGGGGTCGCCTCAGGCTTAGGTCGTTGGCGGCTGCACACCAACCACATCGATCACGAACACCAGCGTGTCGTTCTTCTTGATGCCAGCGCTTGCCTGGCCGCCGGTCGGCCCGTAGGCCAGGTTGGGCGGTATCACCAGCATCACCCGGCTGCCGACGGTCACGCCCGGCAGGCCATCGTTCCAGCCGGTGATGACCTGCCCGCCGAGCTGGAAGCTGAACGGCGCGCCAGTCGGCTGCGCCGATGACGGCCAGGACTCGCTGAAGACCTTGTTGGTGCGCCAGTTCACCCCGACGTACTGGGCAACGACCGTGTCGCCTGCGACCAGCTTGGGTCCGCTCCCCTTGATCAGGGTGGTCACGCTCAGCTTGCTCGGCGGCGTGTTCTTCGGGACGCTGACCGCCGGGGCCTGGCCGGTCTTGTTGGACACAGTAGGAAGCGTGCCGCCGCCGTGCGACTGGGCCGAGCCGCTGGCCGAGGCAGTCGCGGGGAACTGCTGGAGCAGGTCGAGAACCCAGACCAGCGTGTCCTTGCCGGTAACGCCGATGTTGGAGTTGCCCTGGGTGCCGTAGCCGTACTTAGGCGGCAGCACGGCAACGACCCGGCTGCCGAGCGTGGACCCCTTCAGCGCGGTGGCGAGACCAGGCAGGCCGACGCCGGACGGGATGAGCTGCGGGCCCATCTTGTAGGTGCTGTCAAGCAGCTTGCTCTTGGTCCCGGTCCACTTGTAGATAGCAACGTTTGCGAGAGTGCTGTCGCCGGGCGCCAGTTTGGCGCCAGAGCCCTTGATAGGCGTGGTGTAAGAGAGCTTGGCTGTTGGCGCCACCGCCGGAATGGTCACGGTCGGCGACTTGTCGAATGCTCCGGTGACCTTTACTGCATCGTTGGCGTTTCCGCCGGACGTCGCGGACGGACTGGACGAGCCGCAGCCCACCAGGGTTGCGACTGCGATCAACGGAATAAGGAGAGAAGACGCTGCAACGCGGCGCATGAGAATCCTCGTGGTTGACATCAAGAACCAGCCAGCAGCCTACCGTCCGTAACCGACCGAATTAGCCAGCTGCGAGTGGCCGAAAGGCCAATTCTGGCCGTGCTATACCTGCACGCCGTGGCCGGTGACGCCCCAGATATCAGCGATCGGCTTGACGGTGTGCAATGCCTCATACTCCGGGTGCGGGACGGCCACAATCAGCAGATCCGCCAGGTCAAGCACCTGAGACAACGGCAGCAGATCCGGATCCGAGGTGACCAGAGGATCGGTGCACAGCACCTCGCGTGTCCGGCCGGTGAGCACGTGCTTCAGCCGGTACGCCAGGCTTCCCCTGATGTCGTCGGACCCGCTCTTGTAGGCCATGCCCAGGATGCCCACCCGCATGTGAGCCAGGTCATATCGCTGCACGAGCCGACCGGCCACATAGTCGGCCAGACCCTCGTTCGCTGCCACTGCCGCTCGCCCGATGGCAAAGGCACCGCTGGACTGGATGAGCGCGACCACATTCCGGCGCAGGCACGGGCCCGCGGTCAGTCCGGCAGGCGGCAGGCCCGCGGCACGCGGGTAGTCACGGATCAGGCCCCGCCTGATCCGCTCGTAGTCGAGGCCGCGGTCGTTGGCGATGGCGTACATCTCGTTGGCGGCCGCGAAGGAGATGTAGCGCCAGGCGTTGCTGAACAGCTTGGCCAGCTCTGCCTCCTCCGGCGGCATGTGCACAATCCCTGAGGTCAGACGCCGGAACAGCCGGGCGGCGCGATCCAGGCCCTGCTCGGTGCGGCTTGCGACGATCTGCGGGAGCTCGCCAAGCTCGGTCATCGCCTGGCCTTCGGCGATCCGCTCTGGGCAGTACGCGATGTCGACGTCGATGCCAATGTCGGCGACGAGCTTCTCCAGCCGCGCGGTGTCGCCGGGCTGCAAGGTGTTACACAGCACGAGAAGCTGCCTGCTGGCGAGATACCGGCCGACCGCGGCGAACGTGTCCTCGACGTTGCCGTCGATCGCGACGATGACGTGCTCCGCATTGCGGATGTAAGCCGGGTCCATCGTCACCACAAGGCGGCCCGAGTACAGCGCTTCTCGCAGTCCTAACTCGGCACCCGGCTCGTGAAATGGGAGCTGACCTATACCGACACTGGTAACGGCAGTTTTGTTGATGTCAAAGGCCGCGACCGACATGGCGCGGTTGGCCAGCGAGATCGCTAGCGATAAGCCGACGTGGCCGCAGCCTCCCACCACGACGGCATCCCAGCAGAATCCAGTCGCGCTGTCTGAGTCAGGCACTGAACAAGCCCCCCGTCAGGCTGATCGAAGCTACCGACTCCCCTGAGGATATCAACTGTCAGTAGCAGCGCGAGTGCAATTAGCAACTACTGCGGGGAATTCGGACGGACCACAGGACCATCTCGAGTGCGGCCGCCTACATCCCGGCGATGAGCTTCTCCACGCGCTCATCGACCGACCGGAACGGGTCCTTGCACAGAACGGTCCGCTGCGCCTGGTCGTTCAGCTTGAGGTGGACCCAGTCGACGGTGAAGTCGCGGCGCCGCTCTTGCGCCCGGCGAATGAACTCGCCGCGCAGCCGCGCCCTGGTCGTCTGCGGCGGAATGTTCTTCGCCGCGAATATGTCAATGTCGCGGCACGCGCGCTCCACCGCGCCGCGCTTCTGCAGCAGGTAGTACAGGCCGCGACCGCGGTGCAAGTCGTGGTAGGCGAGGTCAAGCTGCGCCACCCTGGGCGATGCGAGCGGCAGGTCGTGCTTGCTGCGATAGCGCTCAATCAGCTGGTACTTGGTCACCCAGTCGATCTCCCGCGACACCGACTCAAGATCACCGGTTTCCACCGCGCGCAGCGTCCGCTCCCATAGGTCCAGGACTCGCGCCGTCACTGCGTCTGGGCCCTTCCTGGCGATGAAGTCTTGCGCCTTCATCAGGTACTCCTGCTGGATGTCTAGCGCACTGACCTCACGGCCATTGGCGAGACGCACCTTGCGCCTGCCGCTCATGTCATGGCTGACGTCCCTGATAGCCCGGATCGGGTTCTCCAGCGTCAGGTCACGCATAACGATGCCGGCCTCGACCATGCGCAGTACCAAGTCGGTGGCGCCGACTTTGAGCAGCATGGTTGTCTCGCTCATGTTCGAGTCGCCAACGATCACGTGCAGGCGCCGGAATCGCTCCGCGTCCGCGTGCGGCTCGTCCCTGGTATTGATAATCGGACGGGAACGGGTCGTCGCCGACGACACGCCCTCCCAGATGTGCTCGGCGCGCTGACTCACGCAGTAAACAGCGCCCCGCGGGGTTTGCAGCACCTTGCCGGCGCCGCAGATGATCTGCCTGGTCACCAGGAACGGGATCAGCACGTCGGCCAGCCGGCCGAATTCACCGTGCCGGCCGACGAGGTAATTCTCGTGGCAGCCGTAGGAGTTGCCAGCCGAGTCGGTGTTGTTCTTGAACAGGTAGATGTCGCCGGCGATACCTTCCTCGCGCAGCCTGCTATCGGCGTCGACGAGCAGCCCCTCCAGGATGCGCTCACCTGCCTTGTCGTGCGTGACCAAGTCGATGAGGTTGTCGCACTCAGGCGTCGCGTATTCGGGATGGCTGCCGACATCCAGATACAGCCGGGCGCCGTTGCGCAGGAACACGTTGCTGCTGCGCCCCCAGGACACCACCCGGCGGAACAGGTACCGAGCTACCTCGTCCGGCGATAGCCGGCGCTGGCCGCGGAACGTGCACGTAACGCCGTACTCGTTCTCCAGCCCGAATATCCGTCTGTCCATCCGTACCCAGCTACCAGTCGACGGCTATGTACTTGGTCTCGGTGAACTCGAGCA
>Ga0126371_10003865_pt1 | contig 13172 bp, 6 predicted proteins | sample PanSoiMetaPlot_4_FD_110145 | JGI IMG/M metagenome (GOLD analysis project Ga0126371, IMG submission 110145) | Tropical forest soil microbial communities from Panama - MetaG Plot_4 | ecosystem: Environmental > Terrestrial > Soil > Tropical forest > Bulk soil | place: Panama | collected 2016-02-17
AGCGCTGCGGCTGCGGGTCGCCGGGCCAGCGGATTTCGAGCGACTCGGTTTCGGCGGATTTGCCTAGGCCGACGTGCTGCTCGAGGGGGGAGGCGCCGAAGGAGCCGCCGCTGCCAACGGTGCGGTAAATCGAGCGCGTTCCGTGACCTTCATTCGCTACGGTCGCCTCGATGCGCGCCCCGATTCCCGCGCGGTTTGACTTGACGCCCTCAAGTTTCACGGTAATCCAGTCGTTGCCGTTTCCGGGATTCTTATAAACGCGGAATTGATGCGCGTCCCCGGGAGTCGGTCCGCCGATCGACACTAATAGGTCTTCGACTCCATTGTTGCCAAGGTCGGCGAAAGCCACGGCATGGCCCTTGTGTAGATCCCCGGTTCCGGAAGATGCCGTGATGTCCACGAAATCTTTTCCCTCGCGATTGCGAAGAAGCATTTTGGGAGCCATCGCGCCGTATTCAGGCCCGCCCGTCGCCAAATAAATGTCTGGATACCCGTCATTGTCTACGTCGCCGAAATTCGCGCCCATAGGCACGTTGATTTTTTTCAAGCCTGCTTCTGCTGTGACGTCCTTGAAAGTCCCGTTCCCCAGATTCTTGTAAAGTTTGAACGTCTCCGCATTCGTCGGTAGCCCCAGGTAGCTCCGAATTGTTTCATCCAGCGAAAAAAAGTAAGAGGTTACAAAAATGTCGGGCCAGCCATCATTGTCATAATCGAAGAACCAGGTTGCGAAACTTTGCGAGTGCGACTGGTGTACGCCTGCCTGCTGGGAAACGTCTGTGAACGTGTTGTTGTGATTGTTGTGATAAAGAAAGTTTCCGCCGTAGAGGTTGGAAACGTAGAAATCGACGTAGCCGTCGTTGTCGTAGTCGGCGGCGGTGACGCCCTTCGTAAAGGCGATCTTGTTGACACCAGAAGCCGCGGAAATGTCTTGAAAGGTCCCGTCCCCCTTGTTCAAGAAAAGTTGGCTTGCACCGTTTTCGTTGCCGACAAACAGATCGAGCAGGCCATCATTATTAATGTCCGCCCACACGGCCGCTTGCGTGCGAGTAGCGGGCTCAGCCAAGCCTGCCTGGCGAGTAACGTCAGTGAACGTTCCGTCGCAATTGTTGCGCAAAAGCGATTTTCGCACGGGGAATTCCCACGCACCCCGCAAAACGAGGAGGTCCATGCATCCGTCATTGTTGTAATCGGCCTGCATCATATTCAGGCCGCCGAGTTGGCCGGATAGCACCGCCTGCTCGGTGCTGTCCGTAAATGCACCGTCTCCGTTGTTGTGAAAGAACCGCAGCGGTTGGCAGACGTCGTAACTGGACACCACGATGTCCAGCAGGCCATTGTTCTCGAAATCGTCGACCACCACGCCGCCAGCCATGGAAGTGAAATTCAGTCCCACAGCAGGCGCCACGTCGACGAACTTTGCTGATTCTTCCTTGCTCGCAAAAACGAATTGCGGAATCAGATAGTTGTGAGGCACGGCCGCGGGATATTTTCCCAAAGTCATGTACGCCAGATTCAGCAGCCACTTCACCTGGACCGCGTCCGGCGGTTCGGGCTTGAGTTCCAGGTACTTCGTGAAGTACTCGATGGCTCTTTCGGAATCGCTGGTCTGCTCATAGCAGGAACTCGCGCTCGGTGGAAAAGTACACCGATCCCACGGTTTGCGGTAAACGTCATTTTCCATCTCTGATTTGTGCAAGTAAGCCACACCCAGAACTTCAGTCAATTGTGGAATCCCCGCCGGCACATTTTTTGCCGCGAGTTTGTAAGCCACTTCCCACTCTTTAATCGCTAAATCCATGCGCCCTTGATAGGCTTCGAGTTGCGCCAACCCGTAGTGCGTTTGAATCACATCATAAGGGCTCGTAGCCGCTATCCTCGCGGTATCGGCCAGTGTTTTTTCCAGCGACTTGATTCCCTCGGCAAGCGACTGCTTCCGAACCGCGCACACCTCCTGCAAATCCTGCTCCCATCCACTCGGCTTGGGAAACTTTTGAAAAAGCATATCGGCTAACACTTGCCCGGCCACATCCGCGGGAAACTGAATCGCGCCTTTCCCCGCCAGATGAAGATCGCGATTCGGCCCCATTCCCTGCCCTGTGGCGCCGCCTTGATTCGTAGCAACTGGCGCGGCAGTGTTGTTCTCAGTCTTTTCTCGTAGCTTCCTGCTTAGCAACTTCACAATGACAAATCCTGTAGGCACTTTCACGATGCCGCTGATTTGTCCCGGCTGGAGTGATTCAACCGCAGCTCGCAATTCCGGGCGCAACGACGAAATATCGGCTTCGCCGACGAAACCGCCGTTGCTCGCGTTTGGATCAATCGACATTTCCTTGGCTACGGTCGCGAACTTTTCCCCTTTTTTCAGGCGCTCCCGAGCCTCCTGCGCTTTAGACTCCGCGTCGAGCACGACCACTTGAAGATTGACTTTCACTCCCGATGGCTCCTGCGCCGACATGGGCCTCCATTCGGAATAGGAAACGAGTACGACCGCGACGGAGACGACCAGCCAGGCCGAGCGTGCAGATCCTTGCCTGGATAAATTCTTTGACACGAACGAACGCAGTATTTGCATCGTTGCTTTCATTTTGGAGTGAAGGCACGGTAGCACGCACTATCCCAACAGTAAACCTCGCCGGCCCCAGCGCGATTCGCCGGGAGTCCTAGCTGAAAAAATTGTGCAGAAATCGCCAGCAAGGGCAAGAAAGGGACCTCACTGACACTATGCGGAAGAATTCACTCCACAGCGAAGTTTGCCGCTCGCCAAGATGTGCTGCTTCCGATTGAGGTCGTGGCCTGCACTTCGAGCCGGTAATTCCCTCTTGGAAGCTGGTCGATAGGAACTTTCCTTCCAATGTGGAGCACGGAACTCCCCGCCTGCTTGTAAGGCCCGGCGTCGAAGGGCGCGAGATCCTCTTTGATCTTGCCAGTGCCCGCATCGAGGATTCTCAAATGCACCAATACTGCCGCCGGTGCATTTTCGGCAAGCTGCGGCTCGTACACCTCGAAGTAAGCAAACAGCGCTTCGCCCTTTGTAAAGTTTGTGTCGGCAGGCGTGTACAGGATGTCTTTGCTTACGAGAGGAATGTACTGTGGCGCGAAATTTGCTCGCGCAGACTCCTGCGCCGCTACTGCCGCGCTCCGAAGGCTCTTGCACAAAGCCAGGGAACTCAACCCCAGTTGCTTGCCATCATAAGGTTCGATGGTAAGCGGCATCTCCGCTCGGCCAAAATTCCACCCGTCGTTGAGAACCACCTCAAGATGGTAATCGCCGGGGGAAACCTCAACCTGTGTTTCATAGCGAGTCGGAATCCAGAACGGATCAGAACTGTCCAACGCCGTGTTGATCGCCGCGTAATCCGGAGTAACTTCGCCAGCTACATTTCTGAAGGACAGGGCCAGCGTGCCATTTCCTGTGCCGCTATCGCTGATGGCTACCTTGTTGGCAGAACCTGGAGTGAGCAACCGCGGGACGGCGGTTGAGAGGTTCGTCGTGCCTTTTTCCCACGCAATGTACCTGGATCCGCCCTGATCAAAGGCAGGCCAATATGAAGGATAGAGGAGGTCGCTGAAGCGGGCCGGAACACTTCCATCCTTGCTGCGAATCACACCCAACACCCCGAGCCTGGCGTGGAGCGTCCAGTTGGACGCGTCCCATTTGCGATAGAGATCATGCCACGGGAAACGGAGACAAATCTCCACGAACGACCTGGACTGGTTTCCCCCGATGTAGAAAGTCGCCGCCTGAAGCGAAAGCGGAATCTTTCCGCGCTTGTCCGAAGACAGAATCCGCTCCAAATCCTTCTCAAGGCGGGTCCCTGACAAAGGATCCGAAGGAGACTGCCCCGTGCAATATTCATCCCGGGCGAAAACCAGCAGATTCGCACGGTTCACTTCCACCCGGATGTTGTGACATCCCGTCTTTGCCTCGCGCGGCACATAACCCAGAACGTGGAAGTCCGTGGTCACGAACGGCACCTTCTTAAGGCCGCTCAGTTCGCTCAAACTCCAGATCCCTTTCGGAGTGTCCGAGGCTTGCAAGTGCCATCCCAAATTATCCCTAACTACCGTTCGCCAGGCAGCCGCCTCGAGACTCGCAATCTGCTGCTCCACGCCGTCTTCGAATAGGCGAAAGTCTTCGGCCTTGAGGCCTTGCACTTCCGTCACATCGCAGTCTTTCGGCAAAAAGGGTTGCGTGGGAGCCAGCTTAAAGAAAGTAACCACGATCTCGCGAGCGCACGGCATTTCCTCTTTGGGAGCTTTCTCCATGCGCGCTGGGTCGTAAACGAAAACGGGAACTAGAACCATGTTGGTCTGGACGGTCAGGCGCGTCTGCGGCGCAGTGGCCTGAGCGGATTCAGCAGACAAGTCTGTGTCCTGCGCATTCCCTGTTGGAGCCGGTACACAAACCAGCCACGCGAGTGCCAAAAGCATCGCGCCCGTAGAATTTCCTCTGACGATTTTCCTGACCACCATTGCCAGCGCCCTGGAATTACATCAGTTCTTCTTTTCGGTGGGTGATGATGCGGGCTTGGCTAACTGCGCGAGCCCTTCCAGCGCCGCCTTCACTTGCGCTGCGAAGGGTCCGTTCGGCTCCAATTGCAAGTATCTCTGGTAAGCCTCCGTCGTGCCAAGGGGGACCACATAGACCGTCTTGCCGCCTTCCGACTTGCTCGTCGTCGTGTTGGTCAGAGCATCGCCCAAAAGCTTCCAGGCCAGCGCGTCTTGAGGGTTAAGCTGTGTGGCTTTCTGCAGGGGCGCAATGGCGTCAGCCAACCTCCCTTCGTTGGTGAGCACAATGGCGACGTTCTTGTAGCAGCCGGCCTGCATGGTCTTGGCCGCGGCGTCCACAGTCAGAATCTTATCGCAGGCCGCCGCCGCCTCCGGCATCTTGCCCACCCGCGCGAAGTCTGTTCCCAGTTCCATGTACGTCCCCGTGGCCGGGTTCATCATCGCGGCTTGCTGCAACATGGTAATCGCCTCTTGATACTCCCCTACTCCGCTGTGGGCCAAGCCGAGATTGCTCAGAATGACAGGAAGATCTTTGTCCTGCACCAGCATCTCCACCGCCTTCTGCTGGCTCACCAGGCCATTGCGGATAACTCCAATTAAACCGATCGCGTGCACGCCATCTTCGTCCCTGACTTGGGTCTCTTCCAAGGCTTGCTCATATTCTGTAATCGCCGTCCGATAATCCATATTCATCTTGGCCAGCAACGGTGGCTTTTGATCATTCGTCGCAGTCTGCAGTTGTTGACGAATCGCTTGCGCATCCTGCATCGCCAGGTTGCCGTTCGCAAAATGCGGCTTCATCAAATCGGACCTTTTCATTCCCTCTGCTTGCGTTTTCTTCGCCGATTTAATGTCCGTCTCTAGCTGGGCGGACTGTGGCCCTTGGCCGGAGAGAGGAACTGACAGGGGAAGTGACAGAATAAAGAGCAAAGCGAATTCGCTGGCGTTCAAAAGGAATCGGCCCACGAGAATCCCCTTTCGCTCATTCGATTTGGGTCCCGGCGCGTATTATGTCGCAAAGTAGCTGGAGCGGCCAGAGGGAACCGTATTCATTTCTGGTGGCTTAGACGAATTGTGGGTCAAAAGAACGCTCTTCGACGGGCTCTGCGCAACTCATAGGCGCTGCCCGTGGAGCGTGTCGCGGGATTGGGGGCGAGCGCCGATTTCCGATTAAGAGGGCATAAGACGACACGAAAATCGCGCTCTAGGGGGGCTAAGGGTCAGAGACACGCCATGTAACATTGATTCATCAATGCATTTTGACGAGGGAATACTCTGACCTATCTCCCCTCTTTTCATTCGTTTAGGTCGGAAGGTGAAGATGACACACGGGTGCATTGACTCTCTGTCGCCGCCTGTCTAAGACTCCGCGCCAAGGTTTGGGGATACCGCGAGGGGTGTCCTTCTCAGTTGTGTCTTTGCTGGGCTCGGTTTTGCACCTGGATTGGGCCTGATGCACCGATCGATCATTGACTTCATGAGGGGGCGCGTGATGAAGAGTTTCTCGAACTTTTGCAATTGCATTTCCCGTCTGACTTCCCGCCAAGGGTTGGCTTTTGTTTGTGGGTTTGCCCTTCTGCTGCTCGTTTTGCCCGCGAACATCCACGGCCAAGCCGTCAGCAGAATCAATGGCGACGTGACGGACCAAGCCGGAGCTGAGGTTCCCGACGCCAAAGTGACGGTAACGAACATAGACACTAACGTGTCGAAGACGACGGTTACGACCTCTGCCGGAACCTACCTCGTTATCGACCTTATTCCCGGCACGTACTCGGTTAAGGTAGAAAAGACCGGCTTCAAGACTTTCGTCGGCACAAATGTCACTGTCGTTGGCGGGGCGACCTCTACAGTCAACGCTACGCTAGCCCCAGGTACTGTTACAGAAACTGTGGAGGTCACGGCTCCCGCGATTTCGCTGCAAACGGAGCAACCTGAAATCGGCACGACGATCAGTCAAGCGCTGACGGAAGACTTGCCTCAGTTGATTGGCGGGGACTTCCGCCAAATTGATAATTTTATCTTCTTGGTGCCCGGCGTCACGGGCGGCGGTTTCAGTCACCGGATCAATGGAGGCGTGGACCAGCAGACGGAAGTCATGTTCAATGGCGTGCCAGAGTCGTTTTCAGAGACCGCGGGCTTCACAACTTGGAATCAACCTCCGTATGACTCGATCAAAGATGTGGACGTCCTCACTGGGACCTTTTCCGCGCAGTATGGCTTGGGCCAGGGCGTCGAGCAATACAACACGAAATCGGGAACCAATACGTTTCATGGCAATGCTTTTTTCATTTACAGGGACGACGTTTATTTATCTGCACCGGGCGCTTTTCTCGACATAAATCCAAACAATCAGGGTAAGGTAGACACGCCCAATACGAACATTCAGAGTGACTGGGGATTTTCTCTCGGCGGTCCTGTGATTCTGCCCAAAATCTACAATGGGCGAAATAAAACCTTCTGGTTCTTCAGCTTGGACAAATTCCGGTGGGCCAACGGACAGGGCCCTGTTACGCTTCCGACGCCCGCGGAGATCGGCGGCGATTTCAGCAGCTTGGTCAATCCCAGCACGGGCGCTGCAATCCCGATTTTTGTTCCAACTGCCTGGGCGGCCAATCCTTCCCTCATACCGTCTGGTTGCGTCGTCCCCGCCAGTGGCCCGGGCAGCCCGGGAACCCAGTGGCCCGGGAACAAAATTCCCACCAGTTGTTTCAGCAAGAATTCCCAGGCGTTGTTGAGCTTTATTCCGAAGCCGAGCGTTCCCTTTACTACGCCAGGATCAGAAAGGCTCAACTACAGTCCAGCCTATGTGCCAGTACAGACAGACAGAGACTGGATGTTCAATATTGACCATAACCTGACGCAAAAGCAGGCACTCCATTTTCTATATTGGAGGCAATATCACTACCTTCCTGCCGGCTGGATTAATAATGTACTGAACAGCAGTACGTGGAACTATGAGCCCGCCTATGGATTAGAGCCTAGGTATTCCTATGCCATTTCGCCGAACCTGGTGATGACTGCTGGTGTGCTCTGGGTTCACCAGAACAACGACTTTTACCAAACGGCCCCTCCCCCTCCAAGCGGCACCTTTAACGCCACCCAGCCAGGTCCTTATGGCGGCTCCTTCTTGCCGGGCGTAAATTTTGGAGGTGGTCCTTGGGAACCCCTCAGTTTTGGCACCGGCGGCTGGCAGTACTCCATTAATCATAAGTATGGAATCACCATTCTGAACAACTGGCTGTGGCAACACGGTCGGCATACCATGAACTTTGGCGTAGACATTCGGAAATCATGGCAGCGGGACTACGAATGCCAGCAATGCGCGGGAAATTTCAGCTTCAACTCCGAAACGACAGCGGATCCAAATGAGCCGACGACTTTTGGGACCTCTCCCGGGACGAACACCGGAAATGGATTTGCCAGCTTCCTGCTGGGTAATGCAGACTCCGCGAATCGGCAGTTTGCAGGTGACACTAGACTTAGAAATAGCTATGTTGCTCCTTATTTCCAGGACGATACGAAGATCACGCCACGGTTCACGCTGAACTGGGGAGTACGCTGGGATCTCGCGTTTCCTTTCAGAAATGATAACAAGTTTAACCATCTTTCCTTTTTCGACGCAAACACTGCCAACCCCGGCGCAATCAGCACCAAAACCGGCCAGCCGCTTCTTGGGGGCATGACGGAGCTTGGAACAACCAACGCCTGCTCGTTGTGCGTGGGGTGGGACCATATGGACATGATTTGGACTCATTTCAGCCCCCGCGCCGGGTTCACCTACCAACTGACACCCAAGACCGTGGTGCTCGGCGGTCTTTCCTGGTATTGGCTGGATACTGGCGCCTTCGAGTACGGGGTCAACAAGACGGCTGTGAATTTCGGGAACAATTTGCTTGGCACCGTTGGGTTTGACGCACTTCCTAACCAGGTTCCCGGCTACGGGCAATGGGATGGAAACGCGCTCGTCGCCCCGACGGCACCAGCTCTGACACCAAGTTTCCTAAACACACAGTTCCCTCACCAGCTGGTGAAGCACGTGAAGCAAGGCTATGATGAGCTATTCACACTGGGCATCCAGAGGGAACTGCCATTTAATATGTTCTTGTCTGTTTCGGGTGTTCACACCCATGACCTGCACCTTCCATCCGCAATCGGCCCGACCAACGCGCTCAATTACAGCTTCGTCCAAAGCACCTGCACACAGGGCCCCAGCGAAGTTTTCTTTCAACAATGCGCTCTCGGTCAGGCGTGGACTAGCGCAGCAGCACAGACGCTCTATCAGGCGGCGGGTTTCGGCCAGGCTACGATCGCACCGGGGGGATGCCCTGCTGGTTCATCACACGCCGGCTTTTCGGGCGGCCCTTTCTTCGCCCCGTACGCAAACTTTGGATGCGATTATGGCGCGGGCGGCTTGGCGCTCCGCGGTTTCCTGCCTTTCCCCATGTTTCGCGGCATCACCAATAACTTCGAAACGAATGGCGCAGATAAATACAACGCCCTTCAGATGAGTTTCCAGAAGCGCACGGGCAACGGACTGACCTTCTTGGTCTCCTACACCTTGTCAAGGTACTTGTCCAATACGGATAGCGGTTTCTCGACCTTTAATTTCAAGGGTCTTAACCCGGCCAATCAGCAAGCGGAATGGTCCGTGGGCAATAACGATCAGACGCACGTACTCACGATGGCCGGTACCTACGAACTGCCCCTTGGCCCCGGAAGGAAGTTCTTAAACCACGGTGGCATGGCTATGAAGAACCTTGCCGGCGGCTGGAAGATTGGGCTGGTCAACTGGTATGAAACCAGCCCGCCATTCAACATTACTTCGACCAATGGCACTTTCAACGGCACCCCGCTAGCTTACACGCCGCAGAGTAATACACCGAACTATGTGGCTGCGGGCGGATTCAACGTGAACTGGGCTGGCGCCGATTATCACCCCTGTACATCTTTGCCCTGCTCATCGGGCACATTCGCTTCCTTTAATCCAAACAAATTCACTTTCCCCGGAGCCTGGACGATCGGGAATGCTGCCCCACTCTATAATGGCCTTCGATTGCCGCCGTATTTAGATGAAGACCTCTCGCTCACCAAGAAGTTCTTCTTTGGCGAGCGGTTCAGCGGCGAGTTGACCATCCAGTTTTACAACGTGCTCAATCGCATGCTTCCAGGCGCTTGTGTGGACACGAATGTCGGCGACTCGAATTTCGGGCTGAATACGCAACCCGGAGTTCCATGCCAGGGCAACGGCCCTAGGACAGGGCAGGCCCAGTTCAAGCTCATTTTTTAATTGAGCTAAAGGCAAGGTCCTGAAGTCGGACCACTTTTCCTGGCGCTGCTTGACGCAGCGCCCACACCCCAAAAGCCGGGGCCTCGCCCCGGCTATTTTTGTGGCGACGGGTTCTCAGGCGCATGTTTGGGTCTATCATTGTAGTGAGCAGTCTTGATTCCGGTGGTTTTGGAAATTGAAATGAAAAAACTATTTCTTGAGCTGGATGACACTTCCAACTTGACGCTGCGGTCAGGCCGGCTAAAGTCCGTCGCTACATTTTTCGTAGCTTCTCTTACCTTCGCGGCGCTGGCGCTTGCCAGCGATCCGCCGTGGAAAGGTAAGCCCTACGACCAATGGACAGATAAAGACTTGGAAAAAGTCTTCACGGACTCGCCTTGGTCGCGTCTAGCCACAGTGACACGGACCTGGGCGCCACTGACTTCCAATGAGGGGGCAGCGCGCGGCCCAGCGGGCGGTACTCAATCCAGCTCCCCCCTGCCAGGCGGAAGGCCTGGCGGGCCGGGGGGTGCCATGGGTCCTTCGGGAAGCGGAGCAGGTGGCACACCCACCGGCGACGAGTTGCGGTTCAATGTGTATTGGGCTTCTTCACGCATCATGCGCGCTGCATCCGCGCGCAAATCGGTCCTGCATGGAGGAAAGCAGGATATGGATGTGGCGAAATACGCCAGCGAGCCCCAGGAAGAGTATCAAATCGTTGTGCAGTCGGAAGACATGGCTCCCTTCGTACGCCACGACGAAAACTTCTATCAGGCGAATTCCTTCCTCGACGTCAAAAAGACCAAGCAGAAGCTCTCCCCCAGCCACGTTCGTTATGAACGCGATGACAAAGGCCTCGTTGCGGCTGCGGTGTTCTTCTTTCCCAAAAAGACCACAGCCGGCGAGCCCACCGTGCCCAACGACGAAAAGAACGTCGAATTCAACTGCAAGATCGAAGGCTCCAGGTTGCGCGTCAATTTCGATCCGCAAAAGATGGTGGATAGTTCCGGCCCTGCCCTCTAATCCGCGCTTGCCAGATTTGGGCAGTGGGACAACCAAACTTTGTTGAAACGGTTCTTAATAGGGAGCGTGAAAGTGTCCTACGGATGGTTGGCCGGCTGGCCCTTACCCAGCAAGAACTAAGTCAGCCACCTCTCGGCAAACAAAGTACTTATCTGCACCCGCTTTTCCTGGAACTGTTTTTCTGGATGTATGGATTAACTTGCGGTAGTGTCCCCAAGTGACACTCAGCCAACATCTCCACGGCGCCGTCCTTCAAGATTTCTCGGGAGATGTGTGCCTCCCTAACGCCTCTCTTTTCAATCATTTGCGCACTCCTTGCACATTATGGAGATTCGCAACTCCTTTCCCATCAATCACTTCCGCACTCTTTTCCATTCAACGGAGGGGGGAGGGTCCCTTTTCCGCCTTTTCTCCCACTGAGAAACCGCTACCGTTTCTACCCTTCTTGTTGTGCCTCCTGCTTGCGATCACTTCGCCTGCTTTGGCTTCTCAGTCTTCCGGCCAAACAAGCGCTGGCTCAGCCGCTACCAAAAATGAAATTAAGCCTGGCGAGCCTCTCGCACGCGATCCTGCGCTGGCGCCAGCGAGATTATTCCTCCAACAAGACAAGTTGAGCGAAGCTGAAGCAGCCACTCGAAGTTACTTACTGGAGCACGCCGACTCGCCCGAAGCACATTTCCTGCTGAGCTTCATCTTGTTCCGCGAGGTTCAGGGAAAATGGCTCGAAACCGAGAAACCCGGCGGTGAGAGCATGCGCTACAACGGAGGCGACGCGAGGGGCTCTCTGGCCGAGTTTCGCAATGCCAAAGCCAAGGAATCGCTGGCGGAGTTCAAAGTGGGTGCGCGCTATCACGCTCCAGGCGCTTTTGATTTGAAGATTGCGGCTCTTGATTACCTCTTGTTCAAAGATTACCGCCAAGCGGACCAGTGGCTCACGCAGTCCGTGCAAATGGATCCCAGCGACGCTCAAGCTTGGTTCTATCTGGGGCGCACGAAATACAGCGAAACTCTGTTTCGGGAAGCCATCGAAGCTTTTACGCAATGCTTGAAATTAATGCCGCGGAATTCCCAGGCGGAAAGCAACGTGGCATTGTCTTACGAAGCCCTCGGCCAGATGGACCAGGCCGTTCAGTCTTTCGAAAATGCGATTGCCTGGGAAGATGCAAGCCCAGCGAAGGACCCTGAGCCATTCAATGAGCTCGCGCACCTCTATCTAGAGCAAAACCAGCCGGACAAGGCTGTTCCTTACCTCCAACAGTCCATCGCCATTTTCCCGAATGCTTCCAAAGCGCACGAGGAACTCGGAAAGGCCTACTCTCTGCTGAAGCGGCTCCCTGAAGCACAGGCGGAATTGGAAAAGGCGGCCGCACTCGAGCCCGAAACGGCTTCGTTGCACTGCCTGCTGGGCCAGATCTATCGCAGAGAAGGAATGATCCCTAAAGCCCAGTCCGAGAACGACCGCTGTGTTGCGCTGCAGCAAACACAATCTGCAGGCGCCTCACGAAAGGAGTAGCCGAAAAAAAACTGCCGCGACTTTTGGTGCGAGTTATTCTTAACGTGATTTTGTGTTAGAGGAAGAACGTTCTTCGCGCTCATTGCGCACCAAAAGTGCCGGGCAAGTGCTGAAAACTGTGCTAAGCTGAAAACGATCGCCGGAGAGGTGGCAGAGTGGCTGAATGCGGCGGTTTGCTAAACCGTTGTACGCGCTAAAACGTGTACCGGGGGTTCGAATCCCCCCCTCTCCGCCATAGCACAAATACCCAATGTTTATGCGGGTTTTCGTGTCTTGCTACTACTTTTCTGCGCTTTCCTAGAATTTAATATTACGTAAATTGTTACATACGAGCGCTGCGATCGGTCGCAAGGCAAATGTATTCACCAGCTTCTTTCTTGTTCGTCAGGGCTTTGACGCTGCGCTGTCAACCGACCTACTGGGCAAATTTGGTGCACGCAAGTCTGTGATTTGCGAAAGAAGCTTTCAACCAGATCGCCACGTTCACCGGCTGATCACCGCATCGGCTGACGGGGTCCAGCCCCCGATCTGTTGCATCAGGGAAAGCAGGTTTCCGACGCCCCAGTGGTCGGTGATCTTTCCGTTCTGCACACGCATCACGTCAACCGATTCGAAATGAATCTTGCGATAGGTCGGGGCAACTCCAAGAAACGGACCCCCATGCGTCCCGTGGTAGGTTTTGAAGGTCGTCACTCGGTCACCGTCCGCAAGTTGCCAGTGGATTTCAGCGTGAAAATCGGGAAACGCCTCACGTATGTACGTATAGAGCTTGCGCACGCCTGCCTTGTCCGGAGTCATTCCAGTTCCTGGCTGCGTAGTGTGGTCCACAAAATCATCTGCGAAGAGTTCTTCGAAGACTTC
>Ga0126371_10003866_pt1 | contig 13171 bp, 9 predicted proteins | sample PanSoiMetaPlot_4_FD_110145 | JGI IMG/M metagenome (GOLD analysis project Ga0126371, IMG submission 110145) | Tropical forest soil microbial communities from Panama - MetaG Plot_4 | ecosystem: Environmental > Terrestrial > Soil > Tropical forest > Bulk soil | place: Panama | collected 2016-02-17
CGCGTTTTCGTTCGATGTGCATCGCGCTGTGAGCAACCCCGGCAGGCTGACCCAAGGAGTTTGAATCTTTCGCCCGTCTGCGCCCCACGGCTTCAGCGCCGCAGCGCCCGCAATCATGCTGCCGTCGGTGGAAAGATACGCGCGCAATTCCCCGCTTCCGCCGGAAAGCGAAGCGGGATTGGTGCAGGCGGCGGTCAAATTTTCGCCGGCGACTTTACCAAACAGCGTATTCGCTGGAGGCGGCGCGGTGGATCGGAAAGAAGAAAAGCTGATCACGCACCCGGTCTGCGACCCCGACCGGCACAGCGGTACGTGCTCGAAGGCGCCGCCTACATCCTTGCCGCGAGGCACGGCCAGCGTCGCGCCGGCGAGAATCGCGGAAATCATCCGCGATTGCACTGGTTTGCCGTCGATCTCCTCGCGAATGAGCCGCTGAAGAATGAACGATCCCTGGGAATGCGCGATGAGAACGAAGCCGCGGCCTTGATTGTCATGCTCGAGATAATATTTCCACGCATCCAGCACGTCGTCGTATTGCAGCCCGCGATCAAGCGCGCCGCCTCCGCCGCCGAGCAGTTGCCGCAGTCCCGCTAACGTCACCTGCCGGTACATAGGCGCGTAGCGCCGGCATTGCGATCCAAAGCGCGCGAACTGCTGGCGGATGACGTTCAGTTCCGCGGCGTCCGGCGTCATATCGCTGTTCGGAGTTGGGTCGGTGGAAACTGTCGGGTAGACATAGAAACAATCGATCGGAGCGTCCTTGGCGGCTGTCCAGGATTCACGGCTCAGGCTGCCATCGGCGCGAATCACCGTTGTGGTGAGATCGGTATCGCAGGCATCGTGCTGGCTAGGCCGGCACAGCCAGGTTTTGGGATCGGAGTAATCGTTCGGCGCGGCGAGCGCGAGCGTGGCCGCGCATATGGCCAACAGAAATGATTTCGTTAGCATGCCCGCAACTCCCAGCTAGGGCGTTTTCGCCTTATCCAGCGGCGCCGCGTCAGGCGGTGGACCCTCGCCGGGCCCTGACGATCCCAGAAACAGCTTCCGGCCGTCTGTGAGCGTTACATTGCGGCCATTGGCTCGCAGCAATGTGTGATCGCGCGCCTGGTAGCCATCCACCACCACTTCGGTGCCTACCGGCAGGCTGTCCCGAGTCACGCCGCGCCTCAGCAGCGAATTCGGGCTTCCGCCCTCCACCATCCACTCTTCTTTCGAGCCATCCGGTTTGACTACCTCCACATGAATCCACGTATGCGGATTCACCCATTCCACCCGGACGACCTTGCCCTTGAGCAGAACGGGACGGTAAGGATCGAATTCGCCGCCGAAGGCGTGGTGCGCTGCCAGCGGAATCACCGCGGCGCAAGCAACTACGATCAGTTCTCCAGCGCGAGTCATTTCTGTTGAGCCTCCTTCTCCCGCAGGCGGGCGCCTCTCAAAATATCGCCCAGAGCGTAATTCGCCTCATGGCAGGCGTATTCGTAAATATGGGAATTGGTGGCCGGCCAGGTGAACTCGCCGGTCCATGGCCGATCCCACGTCGCGGGATCCTCAACAGTAAATCGGTACAGCAGCGCGTTTGGCCCGACGCGAGTGAAGCGTTCGATGACGTGCAGGTTCTCGGTCGATCCGCGGAAGCGCGTCTTATCGGTGAAGTTGGTGGTATCGACCACCAAGCTATCGCCTTCCCAATGGCCCACGGAATCTCCCATCCACATCCGGATCTTGCCGGGAAGATGCGCCGCGTTCATCCGCACGACGCGCGCATCGTGCACCATCTCGGTAAGGATCATCACCGAATCGTGAGTTTGAACGATCTGATGGAGGTTGTTGTAGAAGTAATCCGGAAGCGCGGGCGGGCCGGAAGTGGAGCCGAATCCGAGCAGGCACCGCTCGCCCAGCGGACGGCGCTCGGGATCGTCGTAGGCGCCGGGCGCCGTTTCTAATCCAGGATCGTTGCTCTCCTGCGCGTCTGACGTTGGCCGAGCCGCGAGCGCCGCCAGGCGCTTGCGCGCTTCCGGCGTGTAAGGCGGCACGCGCCCGTCCGGCGGATCAACAATCAGCGAGCTCCGCTTCTGTCCATCCACAATGGTGTAGGCGGAGCCTGGATCGAGCCAGCCGGTGTTGTAGCCGCCCACGCCTCCCGCCGGGCCGGTGGACCCGTCGCCGCCCTTCGGCGGCGCCTGCCTTTCACCCGAAATAGCTTGATCCCCGCGCGCCCGCACCAGCGCGGCCATGGCTTCGAGCCTCGCTGCTTCCTCTTTAGTCAATACGGCCTTCGCTCCGGAGGCGCGCTCCAGGGGCGTCAGCGTGGCCAAGTCATAAGTGCCTTGCAGATCGGGATGGCCGTCGGCCATTCGCGGCGGAGCGTACGGCTTTGTCTGGGATAGCGGCGCCTGCGCCCACATCGGCGCAGCGATCGCTAAAGCCAAGATATCTGTGTGAATCCGTGTCCATCCGTGGCTCATTCTCATCCCTCCTTATCTGCTCAGCGGGTTCTTGCGCCACGCGCCGTAGAGCAATTCTTCGACAAACTCGGCACATTTGAAATCCATAAGCTGCGCGTTCTTTTCCTGCCGGCGGTACAGAGGCATGCTCATCTTCCAGGTCCGCGTAAACGTCTTAGGATCGTCGATGGTCGCCTCGTAGGAGATGACGTCCGGGCTGGTGCGTGTGTACCGCTCAGTGACCTTCATCGCATCGCTATGGAAATTTCCCGCGCGGTCGAACCAGGTTTGATCGGTTAAGCCCGTTACGTCCACCACCAGAGTTTCCCCTTCCCAGCGCCCCACCGACTGCCCCATCCACGAATCCACCGGCGCCGGCCCTGGGTCCTTCAAATAGATGTTGCGCACCGCGCCGGCGTATTCGTATGCGATGAAGATTTGAGTGCCGTTTTGAAAGATCCGTAAGGGGTACGGCATATAAGTGGCCCGAGGAACGCCGGGCAAATAGCACTTGATCTCCGGATCTGAAGTCAGCCAGTTTTCTTGATTCTTTTTTCTCTGAGCGAGGGCTTCGGGGCGATAGGGAAGATCGCCGCCTTCCACGACGCCCATTCCCGGCGGCACTGAGCCCACTGCTCCCAGCGCCAAAACCGCCCCGGCGGGAACCGGCCCATAGGGCCCGGGGCGCACAGCCATCGCGGCTTTGGCATTGTGGGCTTCGATATCGTAGTTGGCTTCGCTCAGCGACTGCCAGATGCCGTTAAGATCGGGGTGGCCGCCGTCGGCGCGTGGCGCGCGATAAGACTGCGCAGCGACAGGCAGCATCGCCGCCGCAAGAAGAGTTATTGCCTTGCCCGTCATCCTCGTCTATCGTACATCGTGCGAATTAACGAACTGGACCAAGCTCTCGATGTACTGCGGCGGCATCGGCCCACCCACGGCGATCGCCGACATGTGATTCTTGCCCGGGAGAATCACGTTCTGGAAGTTTTTCAGCTCGCGCGCCATGCGCTCGGTCTTCATGTGAGGACCGTCGAACTCTCCGTTGATCGCCAGAACAGGAATGGTGACTTTCGTGAGATCGATCTGAAGGGGCGTGGGCGCCGCGGTGGCCCCGCCTTTAGCCTCCGCGCGTTTGGCCGCAACCTCGCGCAACCGTTGGAAAGCCGCGGCCTCAGCGCCCTGCGGCTCGGGCATCGGCTTATCCATGGCAATGGCGTTTTCGCGCAGCCTCGGATCGGTCTCCTGAATCCCCGAGCCTCCGAACGCTGCCGTCATAAAGCGCTCCGGATGACTCGCCAGAAGCTGGCCGGTGAACGCACCTCCCATAGAGTATCCGTGGATGTGCGCTTTCTGAATCTTCAAATGATCCATCAGCTCGATCGCGTCTTCTGCGCGGCCGGCTCCGTTCGGCTCCGGCTTGTCGCTGAGTCCGTGATTCCGGTTATCGAGCGCCACTACGCGATGATTACCGGCGAGCGCCTGCGCCACGCCGGTATAGAAGAACATCCGCTCAGCCCTATCCGTGTAACCGTGAATCAGCACTACCCAGCTCCCGCGCGCTCCCAGAGTAATGTAATGGATCTTGATTCCGTCCGAGGTCGTGAAGTAATCCTCTTTCGCCTCCGTCGGCAGCGCGCGCACGTACTTCTTCAGCGACTTCGACCCCACCTCCGCCCCATAAACGTTTCCCTCCGCGTCTGCCGCGACGCCTTCCGACGTGCTGGTCGCCGGAAGCGCCGCGCCGGCGGCGGGGACCAGCGGATCGGGAATGAAAGCGGTAACTTTCCCGTCCTTCGCGCTTCCGATTCGGATGCCTCTCTTCCAGCCGGGATTGTAGCCGTAGCCCTGTTTGTCAGTCGACTCGGAGTCCGTCACATAAATTACGTCGTTCTTGTCGATATAAATTCCGCTCGGACGGCCGAATTGCTTCCATTCCTCCAGGAATTTTCCTTCTGAATCGAAAATCTGAACGCGATTATTGGCGCGGTCGCCCACAAAGAGGCGTCCGCGCGAATCGAAACCAAGCGCGTGTGGAACCTCCAGCTCGCCCGGACCGGAGCCGTGCTTGCCCCACTGCTTGATGAACTTTCCGTCTTTCGAGAACTTCACGATGCGCGCGCTGCCCATGTTGGGCGTGTGTCCTTCCGAGACGAAAATGTCGCCATTCGGAGCGATAGCGACATCGTTGGGCTGGTTGAACGAAGCCGGGTCGTTCGGATCGCCGCCCGGCTTGCCGAGCGTCATCAGTACTTTTCCTTCGGGCGAGAACTTGACTACCTGAAACCCCTTGCCATCTTTGGCCTGGCCGTCCGTTACCCAAATGTTGCCGTCTTTGTCCAAGCAAATGCCGTGCGGGAAAAGGAACATGCCGGAACCGAAGCTTTTGACGAGCTTGCCGGAAGAGTCGAACTTGAGCACGGGATCATCGGTTTTGCCTGCGCAACTATTCGCGCCACATCGCTCCGCAACCCAGATGCTCTTGCCGTCGCGATCGATCTCTACGGCGCTGGTCGATCCCCACATCCTTCCGTCGGGGAGTTTCGCCCAGTTCTCGATCGTGCGATATGGGTTAGGGTATGAGTTTTGCGCGCAAAGGCCGGCCGCAAAGGCCGCAAGCATGCCGATAGTTCTCACGTTGGCCTCCTAAGGCAGCTTACATTAGATCATACTCCCTCAAACCTGTCGATAGGTTGAAAAATCGATGACGAAAGCCGATGGCGCGCCGGGGCGGCTTCACCGCACTAGAACCGATAATACAGACCGAACTGAACCAGTCGCGGTCCAACGTCGTCTTCCGAGTAAAACTGCTGCGTGATCTTTCCGAAGTTGTTGTTATTGACGCTTTGGTCGTTGATGAAGAAATTCGGGTGATTCAGCAGGTTGTAGAAATCGGCGTGCAATTCCAGACTGTGGCGCTCGTACACGCGGAACATCTTTGACACTGCGAAGTTATAACTCTTGTACCAAGGTGCGCTGAGGACGCGGCGCTGCAAGGAGCCGATCGAACCAGGTTGCGGATTGAAGAACACCTGGCCAGGAAATGGGGCGGAACCGTCGGGCGCGACGCCCAGTGTCGTTGTTGGGTTGATGTTGGCTGGGTTGAACCAGTACGGGCCGTTGCCCGTCATGAAGACGCCGGTGAGAGCACGGAGTTGCCCGATGGTATCAGGAGTGTCCACGGTGTTGTATGCGGATCGAGCCGCGCGGTTGAGCGTGCCCCGGGCCGAATAGATCGCGACGGGATTCCCGCTATACAGCGCTAGGAAACCGCTCAGCCCCCAACCGTCGATCAGGCGGCTCACGGCGGGGTTCGAGGAACGAAGCCGGTGCTGGCCGCCGAACGGCAGCGGGATGTAGTGGTTCAGCTTGAAGGCGTGCCGCTGGTCGAAATTGGCCGGAGCGCGCTCCGCGCCAGGGTTATTGTTGTCCAGTTGAGCCTCCAGGGCGCGTTGCAGAAACGAATCGGTCAGCGCCTTGCTAAAAGTGTAGTTAGCCTGGAACTGCATTCCGTTTCTGGTGCGCTTGCGGACCTCGAATTGTGCGCCGTCATAACTGGAGCTGCTCCGGTTGGTGAGCATGCTGGAGTAAAGCAGGAGTGGGTTCGGGAAGTAGCTGAATCCGGCCGAAGGAAAGAGCAGGTTTGATTGGTACAACTGAGCCAGCGTTCCCGCCTCGCCTTGGCGAATATCCGCGAGCACGGTGGAGTTCGTCAGAAAGCCGCCACTGGGCAACTGGGGGAAAAACGTCAGCGGCTGGCTTCCCGGAACGTTGGCGTTGTAGGCCGGGTTGAAAGCCAGGCCGGCATTCTGGGCAAGAAAGCCGTTATTGCGAGCGCGGATGAAGTCCTGGATATAGCCGCCTTGATATACATTGATCTGATTGAAATCGATCTGCCGCCAAATCTTGACGACGTGATTGCCAACGTAGCGGCCCTCCACGATCCATCCATTCTTCACGTTACGCTCGATCGACAGGTTCCATTGCTCTACGTAAGGCGTGACGAGGTTCGGGTCCATCATGCCCTCGACGGGGGGCGAGTTAGGATTCAGATTGAACTGGGCCAGGGAAGTTGTGGGAACCTGAAACGGTGGAACCGGGATCGCAGTGGGCGCATCTGCCGTCGACGTCAAATTGGAAAGCGTTCGCGTTGTGGTCAGGCCGCTGTTGACCCCCGACACCGAGTTGAGAACGTCATTCATCGGGTTGTCGCTTACGTACGCGATGTTGAAACCGCTTCGGACGGATGTCTTTCCATCTCCGAATACGTCCCAAGCCAGGGACACGTTCGGGCCAAAGTTGTTCAGGTCTTTCTTATAGAGAGGACGTCCCACGGTGTTCCCCGCGAAATCCAGCGTGGCGTTGCCCAACAGCGTATTCACCGGATTGTTGTTAATCAAAACCGGCTGGATGATCAGGCCGTTGACTTCGTTGACAGGCGTGAAATAATCCCATCGCAACCCCAAGGTAAGGGTGAGATTGCTCCGGAGTTTGAAGTTGTCCAGGGCATAGAAGGCATAGTTGTCATACCTGAAATTCGAAACTTGCGGCGCTCCGCTGACAAAACCCGAAGTCCGGCTGGTGGGATTGAAAGTTTGGCCGCCGCTGGTAAGTAGTCCCCCTAAAGTGGCCAGGAGTGCATTTGCGCGCGAGATATCGGTGGAGCTGGCGCCGGGAATTTGCCCGGTATTAAAACCGTACGGAGACTGGGCGGAAATGCCGATCGTATAAGTGGGGACGATTCCACTAACGTTTGCATTCGCGTTAAAAGACGAAACGGAGCTGTGGAACATCTGAAATCCGAAGGCGACGGAGTGCCGCCCGCGGACCCAGCGCGCGTTGTCCTCTAGCCGGTAGTATCTGGTGTCGCGCCCTTCGCCGATCTCGGTGGTTTCGATCGGCGTGGTGAATAGCGTGCCGGTGATGAGGTAGGAGGGCCGTGGTGTGCGGTCAATAAAGGTCCCCGGTTGGAAGTTAAATCCGCCGCGCAGTTCGTTGGTGAGGGTAGCCGTAGGCGTCCACCGGTAGCTGACGGAGAGCAGCTTTGCGTTGTCATTATTGGAGACGGGCGGAATAAAGCTGTAAAACGGCGTTTGGTCGGGCCGGTCCAGGATATCCCGATTCCAGGCGTAGCTGCCGGAAAATACGTGCTTGGGCGAAAGCGAATAATCGAGCTTGCCCGTCGCATTGTCCCTGGTTTCGTTATTGCGCGCGTTGAAGGTATAGCCCGTAGTGTTGAGGCCATCGCCGAGCGAGTGATTATTCCCGGTTGCAGGCACTTGCGATAGGAGATTCTGCATGTACTGACTGGGTTGGAGTTGTTGCGCCGTCAGAACGTTGAACTGCTGAACGACGCCTCCCACCCCCCTGTACTGGAGAATCCCTTGGCGCGCGGTGGGCGTCAGGATCGTATTGCTGACGGGCGTGGTTTGATGCTGCCGGAAAGCTTCGTAATTCGCGAAAAAGAACAATTTATCGCGCTTGATGGGACCGCCGATCGTCCCTCCAAGCTGATTCAGATTTAAAAACGGCCGCGACACGCCGTCCTTGTTGTTAAACCAGTCGTTCGCGGCGAAGAAGTTATTGCGGTTAAACCAGTATCCCGATCCATGCAATTGGTTGGTTCCCGAAGGGGTGATTAAAGAGACGGTGCTCGCTGCGCCGCCGATGGTCGAATCGGCGTTCGAGGTGGAAACTGTGAACTCGTTTATTTGCGAGATGGTCACCTTGTTGGGAACAAAATCGAGGGCGTTCGTGCGCACCGAGTCCTGAATATTGATGCCGTCCAGCGTCAGGTTGGTGTAGCTCGGGCGCATCCCGTTGATGACTGTGTTGGCGCGGCCGTTTTGGGCAACCCCGGCCTCCAGTACGAACAGATTGCTGACCTGGCGATCCAGCACTGGCAGGTTTTGAATCTGCGCTTGCGTTACGGTGGTGGCGATCTCGGCTGTGGTCGTATCCACCCCCTCCACCGAAGTGGTCACGGTTACCTCTGTCGCGGTGTTACCCAGAGCCAGCTTGATAGAAGGCAGTTGCTGCTCCCTCGCCGGATCCACTTTCACCTGCTCCTGCGTGTACTTCGCGAAGCCCATAGCCTCGACCACAAGGTCGTAAACATCGGGACGCACGGCGCTGAAATCGAAGATTCCGGCCGAATCGGTTCGCGTCGTCAGCAGCGAGGCCTTGCCGCCGGGCAACCGCAAGCCGACGGAAGCGTTGGGAACCACAGCCCCTTGGGGATCGGTGACCGTGCCGGTCAGCCGTCCCGTAAGCTGCGCGAACGACGTCCCTGCAAAGAGAAACACCACCAGCCAAGATTTGAATCGAGCCATATAGAAAACTCCCGCAAAATGGACTCTGGTCGACCCGGCCAGCGTCACCGTGACGATTGGATGACTTGAAGCCGACTATACACCCCCGTTCGAAAGGGTGTCAAGGCTTGCGTGGATGGCTTGCGAGGATGGCTTGCGAGGATAGCGAGTTAGCGTGGCGCGGTGCACTGACGGCATCAAGAAGGCGCACCTCGGCTGTACCAATCCCAACTCTGCCGGATACCTTCTACATAGGGCGTCTTGCGCACTTCGCCCAAATGCCGCCGGAGTTTGGAATCGTCCAGGATCACCGGAGTCTCGGCCAAGTAGTGCATTTCCACGAGCTCGCGAAGCTCCGCGTTAAACAGTCCCGCGAGCCTCAACATCGCCAAGCCTACGCGGCGGAATTTCGGCGCGCCTCCCGCGGCGCGGTAAACCTGATCGATGAGCTCGCGCCCGGTGATAGTTCCCGGTCCTCCGAAATTCCACGCCTGCCCGAAGCTGTCCTCGCGCTCGATCAGATCCAACAGAACAGGACCCGCGTCGGGCACGAAGACGAATTCGCGCGGCCGGTCCGTGGGACCGATCCAGTTGGCCGCTTTGCCGGCCACTGCGCCTTGAAATACCTGATCGGCCAGGCTGAGAGTCGCATGCGGGCCATAAAAGTCGGGCAGGCGCATCACCAGGGACCGAAGCCCGCTTTTGCCATCCGCCTCTAGCGCGGCGTCTTCCTGCGCCTTGCGATACTGTCCCTTGCGCGTGTGCGGCTCGCGCGGATGCGTTTCCGAAACGCGCTCGGCTTGCGGAGCGCCGTACGCGTAGACGCTCGAGGAAAGGGCCATCCGCGAAACGCCCGCACGGCGCATCGCATCGATGGCTGTGCGCATCAGCACGGGATGCAGTTTGTGCTCGGGATACGGCAAGCCAACCGCGTAAATCGCTGTATCGCAGCCTTCCAGCGCGCGGGCGGTTTGATCCGGGTTATTGATGTCCGCGGCGCGGATTTCTGCCTGCCCAGAGAAAGCGCCTTCCAGCTTCTTTCCATCGCGGCCGACGGCTCGGAATGGAATTCCTCTCCGCCGCAACTCGGCGCCGGTAGATCGTCCAATTGCTCCGGCAGCTCCCAGTATCGCGACGCGCTGAATCGTCGTGGGCATATCCACAGTCTAGCCTCGTGCCCTTGACTCCCGCGCCCCGCGCGCATAGGCTTAATACACGACGCCTTAAGGAGGCCGGGCGAACTATGAACAAATATCTTGGGTTTCTTCTCACAGTCCCGCTTGCCGCGAGCTCGGTGCGCATTATCCAAACCAACAGCGCCGGCGACGACGTCTCCATCATCGATCCAGCCACGAACAAAGTCGTGGGGACCATCCACGGCATCGAGGTTAATCACGGCGCCGCGGCCGCGCCCGATGGCAGCCGCTATTACATCAGCAATGAGGACCGCAGTACGCTCGACGTGGTAGACGTCAAGAGCTTGCAGGTCACCAAGAGCATTCGCCTCAGCGGCCATCCCAACAACATCTCTATTAGCAAGGACGGCCGGCGAGTCTACGTCTCGATCGCCGTCGCTCCGGGCGCCGTGGACGTCGTGGACACGGTTTCGCTGGAAAAGGTCAAATCCATCCCGGTGAAAGGCGCCGTGCACAACACGTACGTCACCCCGGACGGAAAGTATGTCGTCAGCGGCTCCATCCCCTCCAAGGTCGTCACTGTCATCGACCAGAAAACGGAAGAGCCGGCTTGGTCGCTCGAAATGGATAAGGGTATCCGTCCCATGGCCTTTGCGGCGAATCCCGATGGAAGCACGAAGTGGATCTTCGTCCAGCTTTCCAGCTTCAATGGCTTCGCTGTAGTCGATTTCGCGACGCGCAAGGAGATCAATCGGATCAAGCTTCCGGACCTGCCTCCCGGCAAGAAACCCTTCCTGGTTGGCGGCAACGAGTCTCACGGCATGGCGGTCACCTCCGATGGAAAAACATTGGTGGTGAACAGCCGGCTCAACAGCTCGATTTATGCTTATTCAATTCCCGAATTAAAGCTTCTGGGCCAAGCTGAGGTAGGCAAGTCCCCCGACTGGGTGACGCTGACGCCGGATGGCAAGCGCGCTTATGTGGCCAATGCCGCCTCAAACTCAGTCTCTGTGGTTGATCTTGTCGCGATGAAGGAGCTGACCCGCATTCCTGTAGGCGAGGTCCCGAAGCGGAACATCACTGCCGTGCTGCCCTAGGAGGCTCCCGTTGACCGCTCCCTGACGGTCGCGGCTCGGTAGCCCGCTCGGTAACTGGCGCTCATTGACTACGCCAGCGGTAACTCGATCTCTACGAGCAATCCGCCTTGGGACGCATTCACCGCCCGGATGGTTCCGCGATGGATCGATACAGCGCGCTCAGCGATGGCGAGGCCTAATCCCGCCCCCTCGGAATTGCCGCCCGCCACTTTCTGAAAAGGCAGAAAGATGCCGGCCAGCATGTTTTCCGGGACTCCGGGGCCGTAGTCCCGCACTCGAAGAAGCGCTTGCGCCGCACTTGCGTGAAGCGACACCTCGACGGTTGTTCCGTCCGCGGTATGCCGGATGGCGTTGCGCACCACGTTCTCGACCGCGCTTCGCAACGGCTCTTCATAACCGCCGATCGCGCACGGGTCTGCTCGTGCGATTGCAACGTTGCGATTCCGCGTCCGCGCTTCGAAATCGCCGTCGCTTGCGACCTCCTGCACGAGACTCGCGAGGTCGACGCGGGCAGGAGCGCCGCGGTCCACTCCGCTATCGATGCGCGTGAACGCCAGCAGCTGGCCAATCAGCGCGTCCAGGCGATGCGCCTCCACTCCGATGCGGTCGAGGTTCTCCGCGGCCGCTTCCGGCGGACCTTGCTTTACCAGGCCGAGCGCCAGAATCAGGCGCGACAAAGGCGAGCGCAGCTCATGCGACACATCCGCCAATAGCGCGCGCTGTCCGCTCACCAGCGCTTCGATCCGCTCGGCCATGGAATCGAAGTCGCGTGCCAAATCGGCGATCTCATCGCGGCGGTTCCGTAGAGCGGGATCAGAGCGCGTGGAAAAGCGGCCTTCCGCGATGCCGGCCGCGGCCAAGCGCAATCTGTCGAGAGGCCGGGTCAGATACCGGCTCACCAGGTAGCTGAAAACGGGGCCGGTGAAGCCGAATAACATGAGATCGTGAAGTGTTAAACGCACCAGGCTTCTAAATCCAAATCGGCCAAACCCGACATGCATTGCGAAGACGCCCAGGGCCAGCGCGGCGCCGATCAGCGGGAGCCAGAACCACAGGAAGATGGTGTAGAAGAGTTTTCTCACCGCGCCTCCAACTTGGCCGGAGCAACATATAGGTAACCCGTTCCGCGAACTCCCTTGATCCGCTCTCCGCCGTCCTCCAGTGGACCGAGCTTGCGCCGCAGATTGCACACGTGAGTGTCAATGCTGCGATCGAACGGCGAAAAGTCCCGCCCTAAGACGTCGCGGACCAAATCCACACGGCTTACCGCGCTGCCAGCCACGCGAACCAATGCAGCCAGTAAGTCGAATTCGACGGTAGTGAGGTCCAGCGGGGCGCCGCCTCGCCGCGCAGTGCGAGTCCCGCCATCGAGCTCGATGTCTCCGACTGCGAGGGCCGCCGGCGACGTCCGCCCCGGCTTGGAGCGGCGCAGGATCGCGCGGATCCGAGCGACGAGCTCGGCCGGCTCGAATGGCTTCGGCAGATAATCGTCGGCGCCCATTTCGAGGCCCCGAATGCGGTCGTAGGTATCGCCGCGCGCGGTCAGCATCAGCACCGGCGCGCGCGAGTGCCGGCGGATGCTGAGCAGGGCCTCGAAACCGTCCATATCCGGCATCATCACGTCCAGAAGAATCAGCGAGTAGCCTTCCGCGAGGGCCTGATGGACGCCAGTTGCGCCGCGCAGCGCCCAGACGGCGTCAAAACCTTCCCGAACGAGGAAACGCGCGACGAGCTGGCACAACTCCACGTCGTCATCGATAATCAGCACGCGTTCCATGGATTCGCCACTCTTCATTCTAAGGAGGAGGTAAAGAACGCTCAGTCAAGATATGTTAAGAGCTTGACCATTCTTGACATAGCTTGACGCTTCTGGACGCGCGGAAAGAGTCGAAGCGTCCTATAGTCGGATATGACAAAAACCATCACGATTGCAGCTCTGGTTGCCGCGTCGCTCGGTTATGGCGCCGGCGAGGACGCCAAAGGCGCTAGGTTCGAGGTCGCCTCGATCACCCCGTGCAAGCCTGGAACGCCCGAGCCCCCGGGCCAGCACATGGGGATGTTCCAATTCGTCTATCCAGGTGGAATGTTGAGGGCCACCGCGACCACGCTACAGTTTTTGCTGGAATGGGCCTACGGCATTCAGCCATCCCAGCACGCCGGCGGTCCGTCGTGGATGGAGA
>Ga0126371_10003867_pt1 | contig 13171 bp, 10 predicted proteins | sample PanSoiMetaPlot_4_FD_110145 | JGI IMG/M metagenome (GOLD analysis project Ga0126371, IMG submission 110145) | Tropical forest soil microbial communities from Panama - MetaG Plot_4 | ecosystem: Environmental > Terrestrial > Soil > Tropical forest > Bulk soil | place: Panama | collected 2016-02-17
ACGTAGAGCACTGCCGCCTTGGAGCGCTCGTCATTCGACAGGGCGTGGTTGAAGTCGCGCGCGGCGTAGTGGATGTATATGTCTTGGCCGGAAGAGACCAGCGTTGTCGTTCCCCATCCCTCGGTCGCGAGGTAGAGAGCGATGGTGGTGGTGAACCCCCCGGAATTAGAGAACATAGCGATCGAACCCTTGCGCAGGATCTCTTCAGGATCGTCACCGCCCAGCGCGCCCCCGATCCGCACCCGGTTCCAAGAATCGGCGACTCCCAAACAATTGCCGCCGAAAAATATCAATGCCGTTTGCCTGACCGAGTGCGCGGATTTCGCGCGCGTCGTGGACCGCGACCTTCTCGGTAATCATCACTATCTTCTTTAAGTCGGGATTGACGCGAATAAGCTCGGCTACCCCGTCCCAAAGTCGCAGGCGATCGGCGTGAGGCGACCTTCGCGCTCGGGGCGCATCCGGATGGGATTTAGTTCCAGCGTCGTCATACCGTAGTAGTGGACGAGTTCCCATAGTTTCGGCAGGTGTTGGACCAGCGGTGAAATGACCTCTTTGGGCGCGCCAATATCGGTCAAGGCGTTGGCGACCACGAACGCCTTGAGACCGGTCAGGGCCTCGAAGGGAACCCGGGCGATGTGCCGGGGATCCAGTTCCTCGATGTCGACGCCGCCGAAATGCGTCAGCGTCATGGTTGGTGCACGGAATTCTGTCGAGTCACCGATAGCGAAATAAATCTCGTGTTCGGCGGGCACGGCGGCTTCAAATGTCACGCCGTTGGCCTTGGTGGTGACCAGACCGTCGCGATGCTCGGCGAAATACAAACGCTCGTTCTGCTGCTGGGCGGTCTTTAAGTCGCAAGCGGTGTCAATAAGGCCGGCCTTGCTCTTCTTGCCAACGCCGCCTTTAAATTGCGGTTTGATGAAGATCGTTTTGTGCCGGTCGATAAGACCCTGGATGTCGTCCTCGCTTGCGCCGGGTCCAAGCACTTCAGGCGCGGGAAAGTCCACATGAGCCAACAGCCTCGCCCCATAGAGCATTCCGGTCATTTGCATGTCAGCCTCTCCAGCAAATCGCGATGAACGGGTCCGCCGCGGCTTTGCCGGCGCAAGCACGCAAAGCGCCTCCCCGCTCTTCTGCTGCAGAAGGCGCCGAGGGAGTCAAAGCGTATCATGCGGGGCTCACGCGACCGGTGCGCTTCATCATTTGTCGGCTCGCCGCTACAACCCCAACATCGTCCGGGTTTGCCGCAGGCTGTCCTGATGCGGCGAGAACGGGCGCCCGCGGATCATGCCGCCGTCGACAACCACGTCCTCACCATTCACGAAGCTCGATCGGTCGCTCGCCAGCCAACAGACACACTGGGCGATGTCATCGGGGACCCCCGAGCGTGGTATCGGTTGCGCCTTCGCGTAGATCCCGTGCATCTTCTCGGCCATGCCGTCGGCCATGTTCGTGTCGCGCATCCCCAACGCTTTCGCTACGATGCCGGTTGCGATCGCACCAGGCGACACGGAATTGACCCGCACCCCCCATTCCCCGAGTTCCATCGCCACGCAGCGCGTGAGATGCACCACGGCAGCCTTGGCGGCGCTGTACACCATCGAGCTTGAATATCCGGCAAGATACGCGGCGACCGAGCCATTGTTGATGATCGAGCCAGCGCGTTGTCGCTTCATAATGGGCGCAACGTGCTTCATACCGAGCATGACCGAGCGCACCAGCAGGGCCATGGCGGCGTCGAATCCTTCAGCCGAGACGCCTTCAATGCCGCCGGTCGGTGCCGGGCCGCCGGCATTGTTGAACAGCACGTCGATCCTGCCGTGATCATCAAGTGTCTGGCTTATGACGCGCTGCCAGTCGGCCTCGTTTGTTGCATCCGCCTTGACATAACGCGTGCTCGGGCCGAGCCGTTTGGCAATCGCCTCTCCTTGGGGCTGACGCCGCCCCGTAAAGACCACGCGTGCACCTTCGGCAACGAACAGTGCCGTCGTGCGCTCGCCGATGCCGCTGGTCGCGCCAGTTACGATCGCCACCTTCCCGTCAAGCATGCCCATGTCAGATTCTCCTCCGTGTCCTCGCGCTTCCGCATCAGTCCTTATACGTGCCCGCTAGACTGACCTCAAACCAAGTGACCCGAACAGCGAGGCGCAACGACCCCAGCCAAGAAGCCCGCGTCCAGCGAACTGCGTCGAAAACGCAAAACGCCTTCATCCGCGAACGCTCGACCGGCGTCTGCACCGACAAACGGCGCGGGGACCCAACATTCACCGCGAGGTGTCTCATCCCGGTGCATCAATGACAGGGCGGCACACATGCAAGCCTTCAACGCTCAAGGCGCGGTTTCGTGCCGGCGTTTGCCGCACGCGCACTTTCGAAAGCGGTCTGCACCAGCAGAAACCTCCTCTCCAAGCTGTTCATGTGGTTTTCGACAGCTATTTTGCCTGACGAAACCGTCGCGGCCTTCGTCTGCACCTCGACAGCGCGGGGAATGCGTCGTGGTGCGACATTTGCGCTCACGCCACCCGTTGGCGCAGCGGCTTTGAGGTCCGCAAAACCACGTCACGACGTCCGGCCGCGCATCGGGGTCGACAGGTCGCCGACATCGTGGCGTTGACGTCTGCGTGGGCGCGTTGGCCCATAGCAGCCCCCAATGCCGCCACCGCGAACATCATCCCGGTTCGAGATCAAGCCACAGCCAAGCACTCGCGCTGTCGGTTGCCTTGCAGATCTCGTTTCACGGTCGCTCAGCGAACCCCGACCTGACATGGTCAGGCGCTCAGCATTCGGCAGATCCCGGACATGAACAATGTCCACAATTCATTTCTCGGGTCTTGAGCAAGAGGACGTTGAAATCATGGGCAAAAGGTTGCGTCGCCACTACGTCGAAACCCGTAAAATGCATCAAATCGATTTACTTTGCTCACCAACTAAGAGAAGCTATCAGACATGTTAAATACGCTGCAGATTGATCACGAAGTTGAGCCAGTGAGTTGTCCGCATTGCCGGCACTCAATGGTGCTGATTTGCACCCTGCCGAAATTCGCCTCGTTGCCTGAGGTACGTAAATATCGGTGTGTGACATGCGGCCAACTGAGCGTTCGTCCGACTCATTAAGGTATTCGGAGAATCTTCCACCCGTTCGGCGCTGAAGCGGCGGAGACCAAAGTCAGGTCACAATTACACCCCAGTTCGGTACCAATGACGAGCCTCGAGCGCGCCCGGATGGCACGCGTATGAGCGCACCGGTGAGTCTGCGCACCTGGATCATCGCATGCGTGGATTCAAATCAGCGCCGCGTCGGGTGGCCGCCAAGGCCTCATCCGCGTCATGATCATTTTGCGCCTGATATTTGATTTCGAGTTAGCGCCAATGGGTGCCGGTCGGACGACAAGGCCGCCGTTGCGATTGGCCGCTCGCGGCCGGCGCCTTAGGCGCCGTGCAAGAACCAGCCGGGACGTCTGTCCGATCGATCAGGCAATCCGCCGGCGTTCAGACCGGTTCGTCAACCGGCGGCAGACAACGGGCATAATGGTCCACCCAGCCCTCCTCGATCTTGAAGGCGTGTGTGACGTGGCAATGCGGGCACTGAATGCGCATCACCTTGCGGCGGGAGCGGGCAAGGCTCCCCGTGTCGGTCTTGATGCCTGTCTCGATCTCGCGAGCACTCTTAGGGCACAGGAAGATTAGCTCACCCATGGCGCGAGCTCCCGTTCAAGCCGCCCTAGGGTACCTAGGGAGCCGGGAAAGCCCAAATCCAGGGGCCGCACTGCCGCTGTGGATATGTGGATAATTACGGTCTGCGCCCCCGCCCGCCAAGGACGGCGTGCCGCGAACACCGGCGCCCCTTACGACGCGACGGCTTTCGGGCGCGGCGCAATGCGGATTTGATAGCCGGCTGCGGCGGCGTCCTTATAAAACATGGCCACGGTGTCGCGGGAATAAAGCTCGAGGTCCTTACCGACGAGCGCCAGTTTCTTGAGCAGATCGCCGGTGACCGTAATGATATGGCACCCGATCTCATCGGCCTGAAAGATATTGAGCAACTCGCGCGGGCTCGCCCACAGCAGTTCGATTTTGCGTCGATGACGAATGAGCTCAAGGGCTCGGCGCATGTGCGGCACGGGATCCCGACCGGTATCGGCGATGCGGCCCGCGAACACCGAAATCACGGCCGGGGTGCGATCGGACAGCGCCTCGCCGATCCGTCCGACCTGGTCGAGCGTCATCACGGCCGTCACATTGAGCTTGATTCCGCCGTGAGACAGCTCGGCAATCAACGGTCCGCTAAACTCCCCCTTGGTGTTGGTGATCGGAATCTTGACGTAAACGTTCGCGCCCCACGAGGCGATCTCGCGGGCCTGGTCGGCCATGGTAGGGAAATCGTCGGCAAAGACTTCGAAGGAGATCGGTCGGTCAGGGACCAAACGCAACAGCTCGAGAGCAAACGCCTTATAGTCATCAACGCCAGCGGCTCGCATCAACGTCGGATTGGTTGTGAATCCCTGGATGCGCGGATCAGCCGCGGCCACGCGAATGCTCTTGAGATCGGCCCCGTCAGCAAAGATCCTAATTCTAAGGTCGCCGACCCTCGGTACGCTCATGTCCCACCGTCCCGTCCACGTCCCGTGCGGTTTGAAACCACAGTCAGCCATGATAGTCAAACGCGCTGGGCTGCGGTGCATGTCCACCGACAACTACCACGCCGCGTATGCGATGCATCCACCCGGCAAGATCGCGTTCGTGCCGAAACGGCAAGAAGGGGCTCAGACGCGCCGCCGCGACGGCAGCGGGGCATGTACCGGTCGACGCAACCCATCGCGGAACGGTTGCCCCCAGGGATTGCGGCGTCAGGGATTGCTGCGTCAAGGATTGCTGCGTCAAGGATTGCTGCGTCAAGGAGCCCGATGCGCGATGCGGCCGGTTGTCTCTCAGCCTCGGTCGGGGCCCGCGGCGCGCGTGTCGCCGTTAGGCATGCAACTCGAGCGCGCTAGATTTGCGTTCGTTGCCGAGCCGCGGGCCCCTTGGGCGCCAAGCCGCAGCCTCGGCCCCCGTGGCGCACGGACGCAGCGTGCGCGAGCAAGCCCTGCACCACGGGCCCATAAGGCCTGCGCCGACAGTGAGGCAATCCACTTTTGCCGCTGTCCCGGTTCTGCAATACTTGATTGGTCGGGACACGCGATCGGCCCGAAAGGGGTACGCCGTCTTGGTGATCATTCCCCTGTATGATGAAGATCCGCTTGAGCGGAAAATGACTCCGTTCGTCACGTACGGTCTCATCGCCATCAACTTTGCGGTGTTTCTGTTCGAACTGACCCTGACGCCGACCGCCGACGCAAACTTCATCAGAACTTTCGGGCTGGTTCCCGCGGCGTTGAGGGACTTGTGGCCGCCCGGCCTCTTCCCACCGGTCCTCACCTTTCTGACCTATCCGTTCCTGCACGCCGGATGGATCCATATCGGCGGCAACATGCTGTTTCTCTGGGTGTTTGGCGACAATGTCGAAGACGCGGTGGGCCATGGGCGGTTCGTTCTCTTCTACGCGCTGTGCGGCGTGGCCGGCGGGGTGGCTTACGTCCTGAGCGTCCCGACCTCGATGGCGCCGCTCGAAGGAGCGTCCGGCGCAATCGCCGGGGTGGTTGCAGCCTACCTGATGCTACGTCCTTGCGCGAAAATCGAGATGTTCGTGTTCGTGTTTCCCGTGGCGATGGCAGCCTACTGGGTGCTCACCGCCTGGATCGTGATGCAAGTAATCCACGTTTTTGGTCATAGCGATGACAGCGTCGCGTGGTGGGCCCACGTCGGCGGCCTGACGGCAGGCGCCCTGCTCATCCTGGGCATGCGGCGCCCAAACGTTCGACTGTTTGATTGTCGACGCCCGCCCCGGGTTGCGTGATGTCGTTGATGCGCTTTGAGGCTCTTACGATGTTCGGCGGAAACAGCCGCTTCCACAGGAACGCGAGTGCCGTTGATAAATCAGGATAATTTCCGAAAAACGAGGCGTACAGCAGACTCGACGCCTCGAATGTTCGGCCCCTTGCCGTACCGGGTGAATAAAAAATATTCGTTTCTGCCTACCTCAGGGATGAGGTTGCCTGGTCGCGGTCCACTGCGACCGACGGACGACCCTCCGGCAGGCCGCGTTGGAGCGCCGCCTGTTCTTTGCTGCACCGGCGCCTATCAGGTCGCCGACTACAACGAGCCCGGCGGCGATTTCAACGCGGACCTGCAAGGGCGACCCGGCATTCGAAGCTTCGGAACCGACAAGATTAAGCCCGGTGCGAACTGCGCGTGTTCATGGGGACAACCGAAAGAAGCGAGAACGCCGCAGCGCTCCGCAGACGCGGCAGGTGGTTTCATGCGCAGGGGTGGTGGCCCTTAAATTCGCCTCAGCGACTGACGCGGTGGCCAATTTGGCGATCGCGTTTCGGATGCGGGAGCCGATGAGAAGGAGCGCCCGACAATCGCTCATCGGATGGCTCTTTGTCCAGGAAGAGAGATGACATGATCGATATCATTCAAGGTTTTCCTGGGCTCTTTAGTGAACTTCGTTTGGTTGCTCCAGCGAACGCAAGGCGGTCAGTTGCGGAAACAGCCGCATCCACAGCACGGCAACCGCGATGGTGCCAACGCCACCGATGAGAGCGGCCGGCAGGGTCCCAAACAATGCCGCGGTTAGTCCGGACTCGAATTCGCCGAGCTGGTTCGACGTGCCGATAAACAGCGCGTTGACCGCACTGACCCGGCCGCGCATTTCCTGGGGCGTACGAAGCTGAACCAAGGAAAATCGGATCACCACGCTGACGACGTCCGACGCGCCAAGCATGGCGAGAGCGGCAAGCGAGAGACCAAAGTTGGTGGACAAGGCGAATAGGATCGTCGCCGCTCCGAACAGGATGACCGCACCGAACATGGTCGGCCCGGTCGGGGTGCGCAGTGGCCGATGAGCGAGATAGACCGACATCGTCAACGCGCCCACTGCCGGCGCCGCACGCAACAGTCCCAACCCCCATGGGCCCGTCATGAGAATGTCGCGGGCGAAAATCGGCAAAAGGGCCGTCACGCCCCCAAACAGAACCGCGAAAAGATCGAGTGACACCGTGCCGAGAATGGGCGGGTCGTCCCAGACGAATGCGAGCCCGGCGAAAAACGATCGCAAGGTGATTGTCCGGCGCGTCGGTGGGGCTGGCGTCCCGCGGATTAACGTGAGAAGCAACGCCGCCGTAAGGAAGAGCGCGGCGGCGAGCGCAAACACGATGGCAGGCCCAAGCACGTAGAGGCCGCCCCCAAGCGCGGGGCCGACGATCTGGGCGGTCTGAGAGGCCGAGGCCGACCAAGCACTGCCGCGCTCGACCAAACCCCGGCCCAACAGGTCCGGCAGCAGCGCCGCCATCGCCGGGCTTTCAAACGCGCGGGCGGCCCCGATCACGGCGACCGCTGCGTAGATGCCATCGCGACCCAGAGAGCCGCGAAACGTCCCGACCGCCAGCACGACAGCCGCGACCCCTTCCACGACCTGGCACGTCCCGGCAATGAAGCGACGATCGTACCGATCCGCCACGTGACCAACGAGGAGCGTGAGCAGGACCATGGGGACGAACTGCGCAAGACCGACCAGTCCAAGATCAAAGGCGCTGTTGGTGAGCGCGTAGACGCGCCACCCCACGGCGACTGCGAGCATTTGGAACGACAGCGACGAGGCAATCCGCGCCAACCAAAACCGCAAGAATGGAGCATGGCGCAGAACCGAGGAAGCCTGCTCTGTTCCGGTGAACTGGGTCAATGCAGCACGGACCTTAAGGACATGAGTGCCGAAAGGGGCAATCTGATACAAAAGTTTGCCTTCGGCGGAGGATGGACCGCAAGATCTGTCCGAGCGCGGTCCGTTGACATGTCACCATGGGGTGACATAAACTGCGCCATGACCTTGAGTCGCAAGACGCGGACGCCCCGCGACCGCGACGCCACACGCAAACGCATCCTGGCGGCCGTCGGGGCGCTGCTGGCGGAAGGTGGCTTTCAGCGTCTCGGCATCAACGCCATTGCGGCGCGCGCCAAGGCCGACAAGGTCCTGATCTATCGGTATTTCGGCGGCCTTGATCCGTTGCTTGCCGCCTACGCGGAGGAGGGGAATTTTTGGTGGTCGATCAACGAGCTGATCGGACCTCTTGGGTTGCGCCCGGGCGAAGCAACGCCCGCAGCCGTCCTTGCTGGACTTCTTCGTCGGCATGTGGCGGCGCTGCGTGCCCGTCCGATCACCCTCGAAATCATGGCTTGGGAAATGGTCGAACCGAACCCGCTGACCGCGGCGCTTGCTGCGGTTCGCGAGCAGCGCAGTCGCGCCGCCCTGGAGGAGGTGATGGCGCGCTTTCCCAGCCTGCATCACGTCGATGTCGCCGCGCTCGTCGCGCTTGTCGGTGCTGCCAGCAACTATCTGGTGATCCGCGAACGCGGGATTCGGCATTTTCAGGGATTGGACCTGCGCGGCGACGGCTGGGAGCGGTTGTTTGCTGTGGTGGAGCGCATCGCGCAAGCAATGTTGAACACGTAACCGTGTGCGAGAAGGATCGCCGGCCGATCCACGGAGACTGAGATGCGCAACAGCATCGCGCGTCGCCAACTGCTGCTTGCCGGCGCTACCGCGGCGACGGCGTTCGGTGCCACGCCCGCGCGCGGCGCCGACAGCCCCCCGCCAGACCTCGAGGAGGCCTACCGGGCCTGGCGGACATGGGACGATCGGCAGACCGGGCCGCAAAGCCTGGTTCAATCGGCCATTTTGGCTGCCAGCGCCCACAACACGCAACCGTGGCTGTTTTGCACGCGGCGAGACCGCGTCGAGGTCAGCAGTGATGAAGCCCGCAATCTCGGGGCCATGGATCCGTTCCGGCGCGAAATGCACATCAGCATTGGCTGCGCGCTGGAAAATCTGCTGCTCGAGGCCCGTGCTCAGGGCCAACATCCGCAACTTGCCATCGTGCCGGGAACCTTGGAGCAACCGATCGGGCAATTGCGGTCGAAAACTGTGGCGGTGGTCGAGCTTTCGGCAGCTCCCGCATTTGTTTCTCCGCTGCGCGCGACGATCCCCCGGCGTCACACCAATCGGGCAGCGTTTGAGCCCGATCGCCCGATCGGCGGCGACGTGCTGGCGGAACTCACCGGGCTCGTCGAACCAGACACCGCCGTGCGGCTATGGCTCCTGACCGATGCGGCCGCGCGGGCGGATTTTGCCGCCGCAACGGCCGAGGCCACCCGTGCCATCATCGATGACCCGATCATGATTGGGGACAGCGACGCCTGGTTCCGGGCCACCAATCGCGAGATTGCGATCCACCGGGACGGGCCGACGATCGACGCAGCCGGGCTCTCGCCGCTCATCACCTGGCTCGCCAAAATCCTCCCCGCACCATCGGCCGAGCGCGCCCACAAGACCTGGTTCGAGCACACCCGTGACGTTCAGCTGGCGAGCGCGCCGCTCTTTGGCCTCATCGCCGTTAAAGACCTCTATGATCGCGAGCAGGCGATTCAGGCGGGCAGGTTGTGGCAGCGGCTGCATCTCAAGGCCGTCCTCCTCGGCCTCGGCGCCCAGCCGCTCAATCAGCTTCCCGAGCGCGTCGACCGTGAGCGTCAACGGGGTGAACCCGGTCGGACGGCGAAAATCTTGGCCGGTCTGGTCCCAGATCCAACCTGGCCTGTGACATTCGCGTTCCGCATCGGCTGGCCGACGCGGGCGGCCGCACTGAGTCCGCGTCGTGACCTCGAGACGGTTATGAGCCCAGCGTCTTGTTAGGACGAGCACCAACGCCGATTGCCGATCGCGGACAAACGACCCGACGGGCCGCAGGCCCCGCGGCAACGGGTAAGAATGGGAAATGGGATTATTCACCGGTCCATTGCGGTGTGCGTTTGTTGAGAAACGCGTCCATCCCTTCGCGAAAGTCCCGGCTCATATAGCACATCAGCACGAGATCCTCGCCGTCTTGACGCGACAGGTTCTGGCGCAACCGCCGCAGCGCCTCCTTGGTGGCACGCAATGTCAAAGGCGCGTGACCGGCAATCAGACGTGCGAGTGCTTCGGCGCGGTGCATGAGCTCGGCGGGCTCAACCATTTCGCTGATGAGGCCGATGTGCAACGCTTCGCGCGCCTCAACGAGACGCGCGGTGAAAATCACGTCCTTGACCCGCGCCGGGCCGATCAGGGCGGCGAGCCGGCTGAGATTGGACATGGCGAGACAATTGCCAAGCGTGCGGGCGATGGGAAAGCCAAAGCGGGCCGTGGTGGCGCCGATGCGGATATCGCAGCAGGCCGCGATGCCGGCCCCACCCCCCGTGCAGGCGCCGGCGATCGCCGCGATGGTCGGCACCCGGGTCTGTTCGAGCGTACCGAGCACGCGATCGATCCGCGCCTCGTAACCGAGCGCGTCTTGGGGCGTCTTGAAAGCCCGGAACTGGGAAATGTCGGTCCCGGACGCGAACGCTTTGTCGCCAGCGCCGCTCAGCACCAGGACCTTGACGGATCCGGATGTGTTGACCGCCTCGCAGATCTCGGCGACGCGCTCATACATCGCGAAGGTCAGCGCGTTGCGCGCGTGCGGGCGATTAAAGACGATGTAACCAATATCGTCCCGCACCTCGTAGCGCAGGTCGTCCTCTGCGGCCATGTCACTCATCTTGCTCCTCATCATGCTGGCGCTGTGCGATCGGTGCGGGCGAGTTCTCGCTCGCGCCGGGGGCCTTGTTTGCGACCACCGGCCCCCTCAATGGGCGTTTGCAAACCCGCTATCGACATGCTCGGCCTGGCGGCCGAATGCGATCATCGCCCCGGTGGACCTTAGGCCGCAAGGTTGGGCATCGACAATTGGGGTTGAGCGCAGCACCTTCCCGCGGTCTGGCGCCGCAGGCCGCGATCAGGGTTCACGCGGCCGCCGTCCCGACCGGCAGATCGGCCGCGATCGGCTCCAAACGCCAGGGGCATAGAATGGGGATCCTGCGGGGGGCTTTTGGGGCTCGTGGCGATTGCTTAAGCATTGAGCGAGGACCGACGGCGCGTTCCCTGGCGCGCCGTCGGCGCCGGCATTTTGCTACAGATCAGTCTTGCGGCTGATCAAATTGCCGCCCGTGGCATCGGCGTTTCTGCTGCTCAACGACGGCGTCGGTGCCTTGCAGAAGGCGACCGATGCTGGCACCGCCGTCGCGTTCTCGCTGTTGTTCTACTGGGCGTCCTTCAGCGCCTGATTCAGGCCGTCAGCTGGCTGTTTCGGCGCACGATCGGGATCGGCGGACCACTCGGGGTGGGGGCGGCCGTGCATATCTTCGTTGGCATGGTGGAGGCGCCATTGCTGGTGCGCCCGTATCTGATGACCATGTCGCGCGGTGAGCTGTTTGGTTCGATGAGTTGTGACATGGCGGGAATCGCCGGCACCGTGATGGTGATCTATGCCACCATCCCCGGAACGCCGATCCCCAATGCATTGGCCAACATCCTGATTGCTTCGATCATCAGCACCCCGGCGGCCCTGGTCGTGTCGGCCCTCATGGTGCCGTTTGAACCGGATCCGGCCGCCGCTGGGCGCCTGGAAATACCCGACCCACCTCAAAACTTCATGGAGGCGATCACGCGGGGCACACAGGACGGTATCGGCATCCTCGCCAATATCCTGGCCATGCTGATTGTGCTGGTCGCATTGGTCAGTCTGGTCAATCTACAGTCTATCCCGATCAATTGTGGTCGGAATATTTTGGGCCCCGGGGACTGTACGCGCCCGAGAGTCACCGGAAACGAAACCTTTCAAAATATCGCCCGTGTGATCCGGGCATTGAAAGGTCCCTATCCAGGATTGCGTTAGTCTCCCCACCACAAAATGGGATGAGTTCGGGAACGCACTGATAGGATACGATCCATATCAGGCGCGACCGATCCACCCGAGGAGCGACGGCTATAAGCATTTACAATGCCTAACCGCGCGTAAACCCTACGCCTCGTTTTATTGAGAGCCCATCAACAACGGGGTGATCCGCCGAATCGTGACTCGTCGGTTTTCGCGGGACGGCTCCATGGTTTGCACCTTGAGCTCGTGGGCGCCGTAACCCTGCGTGGTCAAGTTCTCTGGCGGCACTTGAAAGTTCTGCGTGAGCACAAGCGCTACCGATTCGGCGCGTCGATCCGAGAGCGAGAGATTGTCCACGTCCGAACCAACCGCGTCCGTGTGTCCCTCAATTAAAAACATTTCGTTGGGATGACGACGGATGACGGCATTGACCGCTTCAGCAATCGCCGTCAACTGCGGAGCCTGATCCTCGTCCACCTGCCATGAGCCGGTTTCGAAGTTGATAGTATTGAGGTCGACGCGACGCATGCGATCGCGCAGCGCCATGCTGTAGCGAATTTCGTCGAGCGTATAGGGGCGCTCGAGACGCTCGAGGGGGGGCGCCTCCAAGGTCTCGACGATGCGCTGCGGCGGCAATTCCTCGGTATCGACGATGTACTCGTCCCGTGGAATGGCGAGCCGCAGCGGCGGCAAAACGACGATGCCGCCGACGCCGATGACGACACCAGGGCGCGGTCGGTTGTCGATCAGAACGAACTCACGCCCTTCCGGCGTGCGTCGGAACCGACGCAGGAGCCGACCATTGGGGTCGACGATGGTGACGACTTCGACGTTGTCTGGCCGCCGCACCACCGTGGTGACTTCACCACCCCGCTGCTCGACGTGAATATTTCCGCCAAGAAGACGGAAGCGCTCGGTCTCATCGTGACGGATCACGGCGTGGCCGTTTTCCTCGATGATGGTGCGCCCCGGTTCCTCGATGACCGTGCGCTGGCCATTATTTTCGACCCTTTCGTGGCGCTCCTGGCGCAGTTGATCAAGCTTCTGCGCCCCGGGCTGAGCCAGCTGCTGAGCAGCCTGCGGCTGACCCGGCACCGGTTGCTGGGGAGCCGTGGCGGGGTTGCGTGCTGCCGGGCCCGCCATGGGGCGTTGTTGCATCGCCGGTGGCTGCCCCGGCCTTTGTTGCTGTTGCGCTTGATTGGGCTCTAGCACCGGCGGCGCACCCCGAGGGGCCTGCGGCTGCGTCGTCTGCGGCTGCCCGGGCCGCGGGGGCACCGGATTGGGCTCGAGGGTTGGCTGCACACCCCGGGGGGCTTGCTGCTGCGTGGTCTGCGGTTGTCCGGGCC
>Ga0126371_10003868_pt1 | contig 13167 bp, 7 predicted proteins | sample PanSoiMetaPlot_4_FD_110145 | JGI IMG/M metagenome (GOLD analysis project Ga0126371, IMG submission 110145) | Tropical forest soil microbial communities from Panama - MetaG Plot_4 | ecosystem: Environmental > Terrestrial > Soil > Tropical forest > Bulk soil | place: Panama | collected 2016-02-17
AACAGGTCCACCTTCTGCCCTTGATGCCGGTCAACACGCGCGTCGAAAGAGTTCGTGTTCACAATCCCAGTTCCAGAAGCGGCATAGTTTGAAGTGCCTCCAGCCGCCCCCGCTATGTTTGGCAAGGGTACAAATTTCAGTAGGGCGAGGGACTGAGATGACAGCCGTGGGCCCGGAATCATGTTGCCTACAAATTGCGAGCGAGTGCCTGGCGCTATGACTGCAGTTCCGCAGTTGGGATTTGCAGCGGGGCACGGATCATAGATGTTCGTGCCCAAATCGCTCAGGTCGCCGGCCCGTTCGGCCGCTGTGGGAACGGTTAGCAGCAAGGAGTTGCCGAGCTTCTGGCGAGTGCCTTCGTAATCGCCGAAGAAGAACATCTTGTCTTTCTGAATCGGGCCACCGATTGAGCCGCCAAAATCGTTTCGCAACGTTGCAGGAACGAATTGGTCAGTCGTGTTAGGCAGCGGCTTAGATTGGGTGAACGGATCTTTGGCCTGTCCGTGTTGGTCGCGTCGATAATCAAATGCACTGCCGTGAAATGCGTTGGTACCCGACTTGGTTTGCGCCACAATTACGGCCTGACTCGCTTGTCCGAACTCAGCGTCGTAGGACGTCGTGCTGATCTTCAGTTCGGAGAGCGCATCTGGCTTTGGTGTAATCACCGGCTCGCCAAGAACCGACTCGCGGTTATCAGTGCCGTCGAGTTGGAAAGAAATTCCTCCCCAATAAGAGCCGTTTACTTTCGGTCGATAAACATCCTGAGGCTGCTCGCTCGCTGCGGTGAGTCCTCCGGGCTGAATACCTGGAACGAGGAAGTACAGCCGGCTGACGTCGCGATCATAGATCGGGATCTCCTGCACAGTCTTCTGGTCGATCGTGTCGGCAACATCAGACTTCTCGGTTTTGAGCAAGGCGTCTTCCGCCGTCACCACAACCAGCTCGCCAACCTTGCCAACAATCAGTTGTGCGTTTACTGGCGCAACTTCGTCCACGGTAACGCGCACGTTTCGCCGTATGTAAGCCTCGAAGCCAGGGGCCTCCACGCGCACGTCGTAGTTGCCAACCGTGAGGTGAGATTGGGTGTAGTTTCCCGAATCGTTTGTGATCGTGTTGTAGCTGACGCCTTTACCGGTCTCAGTAATGATCACCCTTGCGCTCGGAATCGAGGCGCCTGAAGGGTCGGTGACGGTTCCAGCGATGCCGCCAAAGACGGCCTGCGAGAAAGTCGTCACAGACCAGGTCGCCAGGAAAAGTCCAAGGATTACGATACGAAGCGAGTTCTTCATGGAATTCCCTCCGGTTTCCCTGTCATGGTGTGAGAGCAACTTGTTCCACGCTCATCTCTCGTTGATGGGAGGAGCGGTTCCATTCCGGAACAGATGCTGCAGTGGGATCCTACACCACGACCTGCAAATGGTTGCACGGGCTGCCGAGGCGCATGAATATTGCTCTTGAATTGGCAAGACTGTCAATGGAATTTCAATCTTAAGATCTGGACACCATGCTCACGCAAGGCACTATGCTGCTCGAACGCTTCTGCCAAGAAGACCGCGTTCGGATCAAGAATCCGAGTGGCCATTTGCAGGTACGACTCTCACGACAGCTTCGTCTTCGGCTGAGTTTGTGTCCTACATCGATGCACTCGGCGAAATCTCAGCCGATGAATTCCGCCTTGGCCGGTGGATTCCTCAACCCCGCGTTCTACACCCTCATCCCGATGGCCGCTTCGCCGCCACTTATCCATCGTAAGAGCCGTATGCGTAAACGCGCACGTATGGATCTGTGCGGGAGGCGGTCAGCGATGGTCGTCCCTACCGCGACAGTTGGATTCCCGGATTAGTACTTTCCGTGTTGCCCGTCAATCGTCACCAATAGGCAAGCGGGCGTGATTCTTAGAAGCCCATAGCTTATCGGCAGAAGTTTTTTTCAGGCGAGGTCAAGTCAGATTCTAGGGTCGATGTCGGTGGACCAGTCCGAAGGCCCAGACCGCAACTCATGAAAACTACAGCAACAATGCCAAAGACAAAGAAGTTGAACAGTGCATCGGTCAATAGCAATCCATGCGTACCAAAGTACCGAAAGCCCACGCCATCGAGCCAAACCACATAAAGGACGGGAATACTCACAGCAGCATTCAGAAGGGAGTAAAGCGTGCTGGCGTCTCGAGTTTCCGGCCCGACAATCTCGACGATAAGGGCCACGCTCCGGGCCCAGCATAGACCCTGAGTTGCCAGATAGAAAAACGTACCGGCGAGGTATACCGACGGTCGATTCGCCATGAGCAGGAACAACGCAGCGAGCGCGTTCGTGACCCCGGCCGCGGCATAGGTGAGGCGGCGATCCCAAGTGCCGGGAACCAACGTGCTGGCCAATGCGCCGAGCGCCAAAGCGCCACCCCCTCCGAGCCCATTGATCCACATAACGCCGCTTCCTCCGACTCCGTAGTGCGAAGCGATGGCGGGCAACAAGCTCTGCGCCGCCCCGGTTGCGCACGGAGATAGGAGGAGCAACGTGCCCCAACGGCGAGGCCGCGAGCGGACCAAGCCCCAGATCTCTTTGCCTATAGTGGCGAAGCGCCCGTGGAACCACGGTGAAGGTAGGGGAGCGGTTTCATGAATGGTAAATGCCAGAGGTCCGAGCACGGCAACGAGAATCCCGAAACAGATGCCAGCGGCGAACAGGGACATCCGCGCGGCCAGCCACAGCACCATGGCTCCGCTCAACGCGCCGCCTCCCAACACGCCGACCTGTGTCCAGGCGGCTGCCTTGGGTTGATCGGTCAGGCTTAGGACTCGCACCATCAATCCTCCGCACGCCGCCACGACAAGAAAAGTCACCATGCCACCCGCGAAGATCAGCACGGTCATTAGAACTGCCTGCGAGCTTCCGATGAGGGGGAAATAGATGCAAGCTGTTATGGCCGTTCCAAAAGTCCCGATGGCGAGCCACGTTCTACGGCGCAGCTTGACGTCAACGATGGGCGAAACGATCAGCCCCAACACACCTGGCAGATTGATGATGGAACTTATGGTTGCGACCCGGTCCACAGGGAGGCCCGCTTTTGCGAGCAAAAAAGGCAAAGCCGTGTAGTTGAGCCCGACGATCATTCCTAGCGGCAGAATGAGCAGGCTGAACACCCAGGGCACAGGCCATCTGCGCTGAGTACTCATGTTCACGGAAGCCTAACAAAAACTGTTTTGTAACAGTATCGGAAAGGAGAAGACAGCAAAACGCAGCCTCTGAACAACTCGAAACTGAGCATCCGCGCAATTGAACTGGTCGGCACTACGGCTTCGCGTGTTCCACATCGGGAGGACGTGGGAATAACGCTCTTGACCGTAATCCTCGCGCTCTCTTCAATAATAGTCACTTTGGACGCTAACGAGTCTCGGGTGAGCATTGGACCTGCCTCCGAAGTTAGACCAAAATCGTCTGACCGGAGAAAGCACCCCCTTGAACAAGTTATTCACTTGACTGAACGGCTTCACTACTGGATGACGGGTGTCGCACGAAGTGGAGGAAACTGGAGAGAGACGCTATCGTGCTTTCAGCAATTCACGGTTTATTCTGGTAAGACGATTAACGATCCTGTAGCGGTCAGAGCGGTAGATGGATTTGACGAATTCGACGGCCTCGCCATTCTGAAGATAGGAAATCCTCGTAAAGAGAAACACTGGGCTCTTCCTCTCAATTCCGAGCAGGCGGGATTCCTCCGGACCTGCCAGCCCTGCTTCGACGATCTCGTCCGCAATCATCATTCGAATTCCATATCGCTGACTCAAGGTTTCATAAAGGGAATTTCGGGGATCAAAAGTTTCAAGAAGGTCGGGACATAGTCGTTGTGGAATCCGGCTCCACTCAATCCCCATTGGGGAAAGGTTGGCGAATCGAATCCGGCGCAGGCTGATTACGTTCTCGCGCGGAGTCAGATGTATAGCACTGGCGATTTCCTGATCCGCCTCTGCTACTTGGAAGTCCAACACTGTGGACTTGGGCCTGAGGCCGCGCGCCTGCATCTCTTCTGTAAACGATGTGACTTGGCGGAAGTCCTTTTCCAGCTTGATCCCGGAAACGAACGTGCCCTTCCCGCGCAGGCTGTACGTCACACCCAGATCGCAGAGGGACTTCAGCGCCTGGCGGCCGGTCATGCGGCTTACACCGAGTTGCTCGGCAATCTCCTGTTCGGAGGGCAGGCTCTCTCCGGGCTTGAAGACGCCGTTGCGGATCTGCTCCAGAAAGCGCTGCTGAATCTGGTAGTACAGCGGCACGACGCTTTCGCGATCGAGTGGAGCAAGGTTCATTCGTTCTTCTGCTTTCCTAGTTGTATAGACAACTATAGGTGTAGTATTCTGCCGCCCGCCTGTCAAGCGAGTGTAGGAGGACTACATGCGTCTGCTAAGAGCGGCCCTGTCATCTGCGACCGTACTGCTTGTTGCGATCGTTTACTTGCCCGCCCAAACCGTCACCGGAACTCTGAGCGGCCATATCACGGACCCAAGCGGCGCCACGGTGCCCAAAGTGGATGTGCGCGCCGTGAACCAAAACACCGGAGCCCTGCGTGATGCGAGCAGCAATGATGACGGTTATTTTCAGATCAACTTCCTGCCCGTCGGCTCTTACGATCTGACGGTGAAACTCACGGGTTTCCGCACGGTCAACAAGAAGGGCGTTGTCGTCGAGCTCAACAAGACCACCGTCTCCGATTTCAAACTCGAAGTCGCCACCGTCGAGACATCCGTGCAGGTTGAAGGCGGTGAGCTGCCCCTCATCGACACTATCACTGGCGAGGTGAAGAGCACGCTCAACGAACAGCAGGTCGAGGCCACTCCCCTTCCTGGCCGCAACTTTATCTCGTTGGTGGAACAGATTCCTGGATTCCAGCCTGCCGCATTCAATGGTTCTTCCAACAATCCGACCAACTCAACCGGGTCGTATGCCGCCTTTAACGGACAGGGCACGCGGTCGAGCACCTTTCAAATCGACGGGGTCAATAACGATGACTCCTCCGAAAATCAGAACCGCCAGGGCGTGAACGTCAGCACCATAAAAGAGTTTCAGGTGCTCACAAATGCCTACAGCGCCGAGTTTGGACGCGCTGGCGGAGCCGTTGTCCTGGTGCAGACCAAATCAGGCACTAACCATTTCCATGGAGATGCCTATGACTTCATTCAGAACGACATCTTCAATGCCAACGATTATTTTCTGAATCAGAGCGGCGGCAAGCGGCCGCCGGTACGCCGCAATCAATACGGCGGCACCATTGGCGGTCCCGTGTGGAAAAACAAGCTGTTCTTCTTTGGCAGCGGCGAGCGAGTTTCCAACGTGGGAAAGGGCAGCATTTCGCGCTTCACCTGGCTGCCCACGGACGGTCCTCGCGCGTGTAATTCGGGTGAGAAGCCTGCTCCAGGCGGTCCGTACTGCGTCGATTCCGCGACCCATCCGAACATCCAGAAGGATCTGAATTTCATCAAGTCGGTGATGAGTCTCTGGAATACTCCAGAGCTCCAAGGCAAGACTCCCAACGATCCTGCTACCTGCGCTCAACTGATCGCCAGCGGACGCCCCAATCGCTGTGTGCTCGTTACCGGCCTCGGATTCACTTTCCCAATCTCGGACTACACCGGACGGCTCGACTGGAACGCGAACAGCAGCACCAGCATGCTCCTGCGTTACCAATACAGCCGCCAGCAGAATATTTCTCCCCGCATCATCATGGGCGATAACTTCGGCACCAACAATAACCGTCAGTACAACCTGGGATACACGCTGACGCACGTCTTTTCTCCGCGCCAGACGGGCGAGTTTCGATATGGGTTTGGCAACCGCAACACCAACCAGGAAGTCACGGACGGAAAGAGTTCGGCGATTCCAACCATTCGCTTTAGCACCACGCTTGTCGATCCCACGGCCTCAAGCGACACCGTGCCGTTCGGCGGAACCGTTATTGGCACATCCACCAATGTTCCCATCAATCGTGATCAGCGTGATCATCAGCTCGTTTATAACCACACGATCGTTCTTGACAAGCACACGCTGCGGGCCGGTATCGACCAACGCTTTCAGGCGCTGGACGACGTTGCCAGCGGCACACAGCGCGGATTCTGGACTTTCGGCACCATTAATACCGCGACTCAGGCTGCAAACGGTACGGGATTCACGGGTTGGGAAGACTTTCTTGATGGAATTCTGACCGGTTACAACCAGGGCTATGGTTCCCCACAAGCCCAGAACCGTTTTAAAGAAACCAATCTCTACTTTGAAGATCAGTACCGCGTTAAGCCGAATCTCACTCTCAATTTGGGAGTTCGGTGGGAGGGCGTCGGTGCCCCGAACGAAGTCAAGAACCGGTTCAACTATGGATACGGCGGAGACTGGAACAATGTTGAACCTAGAATTGGGTTTGCCTGGACGCCCTCCGCAAATGGATCATTCTTAGACAAGTTCACCGGCAAATCGGGTGACTTCGTGATCCGGGGCGGCTATGGCATCTATCATGACCGTGTATTCCAATCCGTCTTTTCCCAGAGTGGATTGAACTTCCGCTTTCAGCCGCCGAACGGCTTTCTGGTCAGTACACCCGCAAATCCATGCTCGGTCAATCCTGGCGGGAGCGTCAGTGCTCCCGCAGGAAGTGTGAACGTAACCGGCGGTCAGTTCGAGGTTTCCGATCCTACATGCGGCTTTGTGTTCACGCCGGGAGCTGCCAGCAGGTCGGTGGCCGCATCTGGAAACGGAGTCCGCATCGCCGGTGGGCAGCTGCAAACCTCGCTGCTCATTCCCGATCCCAACTTCCATCTGCCCTACGTAACCCAATTCAACCTGACGGTAGAACGAAAACTGCGCGGCGACACCGCGGTGTCTCTTACTTACAGCGGTAATCGTGGCATCGGATTGCCATTTTTCAGCGGCATTAATGACGCCCGCTTCCCGATTACCTCTCCGTTGGTCAGTGTGGATGTCGGAGGAGGAAACTTTCAGCCGGTGGTCTTCGATCGCGTGTGCAAGGATTTCACGGATCCTATCTGCGTGACACTGAACAGTTCGGGAGCGGTAGTTCCGGGCACAAGCGGCGTGTTGAAATCATTTTCTGCGCTGAGCAGCACTACGGCATCGTTGGCTCAGAAGGGTATCGTCGTCGCCAACGGAGTGCCGCACGGGTACATTTCTCTAGGCAGCACGGCCTCGGAGCGCATTGCCGAAAGGCGCCCGGATCCCACAAATGGCCGCAACGTCCTGCTTAGCAATTTTGCACGGACCTACTACAACGCGCTGCAAATGAAGGTCACGAAGACCAGCAGCCGCGGGCTGACGCTCTCGGGCTGGTGGACGTGGAGCAAGACCATGGATACCGGGTCCGAAGCCACATTTACGGGAACAGACGTTAATGCTCCTGTTAGTGCGGTAAATCCGCAAAAATCACTGCGCGGCCTTTCAAGCTTTGACCAGACACACCGTGTGGTCGTCTCCGCAGTTTACGAATTGCCATGGATGAAATCGCAGCAAAGCCTTCTGGGAGAGTTCGTCGGCGGATGGACTATTAGTGGAGTCGGCACTTTTGCCTCCGGTCTGCCATTCACGGTGCTTGCCGGATACGACGAAAACTTCGACGGAGTCGGCGGCGACCGGCCGGTACTTGTCAATCCTGGTCTTCTTTATACGTCAGTTGACCAAGGCAGGCCGCAGACGAGTTGCCCATCGGCTCTGGTGCCACCCGGTCGGTGCCTCGATTCAAGGTCCCAGCTCCAACTGCCTGCGTCAGCGTTTCTCCCTCTGCAATCGAACCTCTCGGCTGGTGACCAGTTCCCGGTGGCGCCGGGACAGGATTTCCCTCCGGGAAGCGTGGCGCGCAATTCCTTCTTCCAGCAAGGACAGAAGAATGTGGATGCGGCGGTTGCCAAATCATTCCGCATACGGGAAGGCATGGGACTGCAGTTGCGGATGGAGCTTTACAACGTGTTTAACCGTGTGACATTTGGCATGCCGTCACGAACCGTGAACAGCACCATTCCACTAGGTCGGATCAGCAGTACAAGCAACCTGCAGAACTACGTTAACTCTGCACGGAGTACGGGCGCCCGTATGGGGCAGCTTGCAGTCCGGTTCACGTTCTAGGGTCAACCTACATACCACGTCCGTTGCGCGCTCGTCCGGGCAGCGGATGTGGTACATAAGCAGGCCAGCGGCGATGACACACTCCCTCCAACCAGCCCGCAGCGGGATGAGAGTCTCTATCCTCCTCTTCTTACTTCCCAAATTAGTACGATTGCTTACGCTGGCGGCTTGCTTGTCTTCCATCGCCGAAGGCGCAACCGTCAGGAGAATCCCCGAGCTTACGACCCTCATGTATCTGGTAAACCGGCCGGACTCGATCAATTCTTTCGAATTGCACGCCCCCGAAATTTCGGTTATCGCTCCACAGGTGTTCACTATGGATGAGCAGGGGTTCGTGGAAGGAGAGGTTCCATCGCCGGTGCTCGACATTGCTCGTCGCCACCATGTCGCAGTAATGCCGCTGGTCACGAATCGTCATTTCAATCAGCCATTGATGCACACCGTGCTCGACAGTCCCGTGGCGCGGGCCCGCGCCATCCGCTATCTGCTCTACTACGCCCTTCGAGATGGGTATATCGGCTTCCAGTTCGACTACGAAAACATTCATTACACCTATCGCGACAAGTTCACGACCTTCTTTCAGGAGGCTGCGCGCTGTTTTCATCGCCACGGTTTGTTGTTGAGTGCAGCCGTTGTCGGAAAATACAGTGACGAGCCCGATGCTCCGGCGCCAGGCGGATACGAAAACTGGAGCGGAGTATATGATTACCGCGCTCTTGGCCGGTCGGCCGACTTCCTAAGCGTTATGGCGTACCCGCAGCATGCAGGTTTCTCCGATCCCGGACCGCTGGCCGGAGTGCCTTGGGTCAGGCAAATCGCCGATTTCAGCACCGGCAAGTTGGCTCGTCGTAAGGTTTCGCTGGGCATTCCACTCTATGGCGTTGAATGGGACGCTGTTATTCCCCCGTTGCCGACCTCTGTCAACCAGACGCAAACCAGCGCGAGCGCTTCAGCAAAGAAATGGAACGTGCACTCGACCGCTTACTCCGACATTCTCGCCAGGCTTCCAGCTGAATCACCTTCCTGGGACACCGACAATCAGGCCCACCACTTTGTTCTCAACCGGAATGGCTCCCTGACTGAGATCTGGTACGAGGATGCCGATAGCCTGCGTCCTAAATTAGAACTCGCTTCGCGAGAGCGTTTCATTGGGGTATCCGGCTGGGTCCTCGGGAGAGAAGATCCTCGGTTATGGTCGCTGCTGGCGCGCGAATACCGCGTGCGCCATCCACGCTGTCGCCTGATAACCGGCTCTTTCGATCGACGCGCCCGGGCTGCTGCTCGCAGGCTGGAAGGAAGCAGCTACACGTTGGCGCGCCGTTCGAAATCACGCCTATCTTGAGAGTTCTATGAACCGATGAATCCAAGCGGAGATTGATGAGAGGCGCAAGACTTCAAGGAGGAATGCGGCTATCCGGAATTCTGCTGGTCGTTCTTTTTGCGACTGCGCACGCGCAAGTCCCGCATCGAGATGAACGATTGCCGTCTTCTGCCGCCGCGGCCTTGAGTCAGCAATCGAAAAACGGCGGATCGGACAAAGCTGCATTCTTTCCCATATCGGTCTGGTATGGCGGCGGAAAAGAGCGCGCGCCTATGCTGGAGGCGATTACGGCAGCCTCTCCAAGACTCTGGAGGGAGGACCTCGACAAGATCAAACGCCTGGGATTCAACACTGTCCGAACGTGGGTAGAGTGGAATGTGGGCGAACCACGCGAGGGAGAATATCACTTTGAGAACCTCGATCTCCTCCTGCAGCTGGCAGATGACGTTGGACTAAAAGTTATCGTGCAGGTCTATGTCGATTCGGCTCCGGAGTGGGTAGGAAAGAAGTATCCGGATGGGCATTACAGCGCTCAAGATGGCCAGCCGATTCCCTCGCAGGCAGCTCCGGGATATTGCTTCGACCATCCCGGAGTTCGCAAGGCGGTCCTGGGATTTTTTCAGGAAGTCGCGCGCCACGCCGTCAGCAGCCGAGCATTCTACGCATGGGATCTGTGGAGCGAGCCAGCCGCACTTAACTGGGCGCGAATTGGATACAAGGCTGAACCCATGTTCTGCTATTGCCCAAGCAGCATAGCCCGGTTTCGCGAATGGCTGAAGTTGAAGTACGGCACACTCGACAACCTTAATGAAGCCTGGCACCGGACGTTCACTGAGTGGGGCCAACCTGAGCCGCCCCGATACGGAACTATTCTCACGTATACCGACTTCATGGATTGGCGCACTTACTACGGCTACAAACTGGCCGAGGACCTGAAGATCCGCAACACCGCGGTGAAGACAATTGATCCGAGGCATCTGACGACGAGCCACGCACCGAATCCCTCGCCGCTCGTACGCACCTTAGCTGATCCTTACGATCCTACAGATGACTTCCTGATGAAGAACTCAGTCGATTACTTCGGCACCAGCTTCTATCCGAAGCTCAGTTCAGTCGATCGCAATTGGACGCTCGAGCGGCGCGTACTCGCCATGGATCTGACCAATAGCATCACCGCTGGACGCGGCTTTTACGTTGGTGAGTTGCAGAGCGGATATGGAGTCCATGGAACTACAGTCGGATCGCCCGTTAGCTCAAACGACCTCGATATGTGGACCTGGGGACTGGTTTCACGCGGCGCCCGCGCCATCAACTTCTACGCTTTCTATCCGATGAGTGCGGGGTATGAGTCGGGCGGATATGGAATGATCAATCTGGATGGCACGCTTACCGACCGCGCCATTCACGCTGGCGAAATCGCCCGCCGGATTGAGCAGAATGCCGATTTGCTCTTGCAGTCACATCCCGAGCGTGCTGAGGCTGCAATCGTCTTCAGTCCCCTGGTCCCGCTCGTGGGAGGGTATGACGAGAGCAACGGTCGCAGCGTCATTCACCAGGCAATCGCCGGATACCATCGCATGTTTTTCGAGCGAAATCTCCCGGTCGATATCCTTAGCTCCCGCGAGTTGGCCCAAGACAACCTGCAGCAATACAAGCTGGTGATTGTGCCGTATCCGCTGATGTTGACCGAAGAGGAGGCTCGCCTCTTGAAGCAGTATGTCGCCGATGGCGGCCACCTGTTCGTAGAAGCCCGTCCTGGCTGGGTGGATGAGCAGGGTCACGCCGAGCCGAGAATTCCCGGCTTCGGATGGGATGAGATGCTGGGAGTTCGCGAGAAGCAACTGATTCCCGGAAAGGAATTCTCTGTGAAATGGGGAAGCGAGGAGTTCAAGGCCGGGACTCTCCTCGAGCAATTTGAACTCTTGAATCCAGCAGCGCGCCCTCTGGCTCGCGCGAGTGACGGAAGCGTACTCGCATACGAGACCAGGTTCAAAAAGGGAAGCGCAATTGTCTTCGGTAGCTTCGTTGGCCAGGAAAACTATCGCGAGCCACGCCAGATGCATCCCTTGGCCGGAATTCTTGCCGAGTGGTCAGGCCTCTCCGCACCACACCTCCTGGCTCCGGAATTGGTGGAACTGCGCCAGATGTACTCTGACAACGGCCGCCTCGTGTTGCTCTTCAATCATGGAGTGAAACCAGCTCAGATTGAATTCGAGAGAACACTGGAAAAATCAGCTACGGCAATTCATGAAATTGTGACCGGCCATTCACAAAATCCGGCCGGATCATATCTCGACGTGAAGACTGAGATCCCCGCGCAAAGTGTGAGGATTTACCGGATTGACTATTAACCGCGGCAAGAATTGGTGTGCTCATTCCGATGTTTGGGAGGATTACAAGTGAGTGTTGTTCAATATCGCGACCGCATCACCCACGTAATGACGCGCCTTTGGGATACGCAAACAGCGAACATTGAGAAGGTTTCGGAGGCGATGGCGGATTGCATTTCAGAAGGTGGGCTCGTTCATCTTTTCGGCAGTGGACATTCTGTTCTGCCGGTGCAGGACATGTTTCCCCGCTACGGCGCATATGCCGGTTTCCATCCGCTGATGGACATGCGGCTGATGTGGACAAACGTGATTGGCTCGGGAGGGGCCAAGGGCCTGCTCTGGCTTGAGCGCCGCGAGGGATATGCTCCTCTTCTGTTCGAAAACGAGCCGGTCCGAAGTGGGGACGTTATGTTGGTTTTCTCTCACGGCGGGCTGAACGCTGTAGGGATCGAAGTATTGCAAGAAGCGAAGAAGCGCGGACTAACGACGGTTGCCGTCACCTCCATGGACAACCATCGCCGACGGGAAGCAACGCATTCCTCTGGCAAAAAGCTGGCCGACGTTGCCGACTACGTAATTGACAATTGCGTTCCTGCGGAAGATGCCTTGGTCAATATCAAAGGATGGAAGGCGCCAGTGGCCGCTGGTTCGACGGTCTCAACAGTGGCTATTGGCATGGCCATCATTGCCCAAGTAGCGGCAAACCTCGCCGCGAAAGGAAGGAACCCCTCCGTATTTGTCTCACCGAACGTGCCGGATATGCCCGTCGGGAATAATAATCGCGTCTATGAAGAATATGAGAGTTCACTGAAGCGGTGACTGGGAATCCTGTGCGGCACAAAGTCCTGTTTGTCAGCGCGTGTGGCGGGATACTCGCTTTCGGCATCGTTCTGGCCGTTTTGGGAACGCTGTTCGGTATGCCTGGAATGCGGGATCGCCTCCACATCGATCTGGCGCAGCAGGGCGACCTCTTTCTTCTCCTTTATGTTGGAATTCTGATCGCTTCTTTAATGGTTGGTCCGGTGATCGACCACACTGGTCACAAACTGGTTTTGATGATTTCCGCGCTGCTGGTTTCGCTTGGAATGATTTTGTTTTCTGCGGCACACTCCATCTCTGCAGCAAGTGTCGCAGCAATTGCGCTCGGATTAGGCGGAGGTGGACTAAACACCTGCACTAGCGCGCTTGTCTCCGAGCTTTATGGCGAGAGACGAGGCCCCATGCTGAATGTGCTGGGTATCTTTTTCGGTATAGGTGCGCTGTGCATTCCATTGCTTACGGCGAGCCTTGAAGGCCACTTGACGGTGGTGCGCCTGCTCATTTTCTGTTCGCTTCTGTCCGGTCTGTGTGCGCTTGCTTACGCACTGCTGCGATTTCCCGCTCCAACAGAAGCGCAGGCCT